>Ga0272446_1001608_pt1 | contig 32558 bp, 24 predicted proteins | sample YNPCB0061_FD_194587 | JGI IMG/M metagenome (GOLD analysis project Ga0272446, IMG submission 194587) | Hot spring microbial mat communities from Yellowstone National Park, WY, United States - YNP-CB-006-1 | ecosystem: Environmental > Aquatic > Thermal springs > Hot (42-90C) > Sediment | place...
TCCGTTTGGGACTCGACTGGCTAAAGTACGCATTGAAACATTCGATGGACTTTCAACCCATCTTCCTTTTTAGCCTGCCAGAGATGCCAAGTCATGTACGGTAGAGAAAATCCAATAAAAACTTCGTGTGCCTTCGTGCTCTTCGTGGAAATCATGAAAAGGACAACCAATGCCCACCTTCACCCTCCACAACCGACAATTCTGGCTCGATGACCAGCCCCTCCTGCTTCAGGCGGGCGAATTTCACTACTTCCGCACCCCCGCCGACCAGTGGGCGCACCGCCTCGGCTTGCTCAAACAGGCGGGCTTCAACGCCGTCGCCGCCTACATCCCCTGGCTGTGGCACCAGCCCCAGCCCAGCCTCACCGACCTGGACGGTCACACCCACCCCATGCGCAACCTGGCAGGTTTTCTCGACCTCGCCGCCCACATGGAACTGTACATCATCGCCCGCCCCGGTCCCTACATCATGGCAGAAACCATCAACGAAGGCATTCCGCCCTGGGTCTTCGAGCAAAACCCGCAGGCGGCGTTCATCAGCCAGGACGGCAAGCCCCAAAACATCGCCTCTTACCTGCACCCCGACTTTCTCAAAAACGTTCGGGCGTGGTATCAGGCTGTGTTTGCCGTACTGTCGCCCCGTCAGGCAGCGCGAGGCGGCAACATCCTGCTCATCCAACTCGACAACGAGATGGGCATGCCCCAATGGGTGCGCAACATCGTGGACCTCAACCCCCATACGCTGGAACGCTTCGCCGCCTGGCTGAGGGAGCATCACCCCAACCGCTTCCCCTCCGGACCTTCGGCTGGATTCCTGTACAACGAACTTTCCCACCCCCAGGCAGAGACTGCCGCCTTCCTGCTCGAAGCCTACCGCCGCTTCTACCGCACCTACCTGCGTGACTACATGACTTGGCTGTGGAACACCGCCAAAGCGCACGGCATGGACGCGCCGCCCGTCGTCAACATTCACGGCTTTGCCAACGGCGGCAAAACCTTCCCCATCGGGCTTTCGCAACTGATTGAAGTGATGGAACTGCCTGGCATGGTCAGCGCCACCGACGTGTACCCCATCTTCATCGGCGAGGGCAACTTTCACCAACTGCTGCTGGTCAACGAGATGACCAAAGCCCTGCAAAACCCCGCCCAGCCGCTCTTTTCCATCGAATTTCAGGCGGGCGGCAACCAGGATTTCAGCGGCGCACAATCCTCCTTTTATGATCTGCACACCCGCCTGTGTCTTTCTTCGGGCATGCGCGCCATCAACCATTACCTGTTCTTCGACGGCGAAAACGACCCTGTTCTCAGCCCCGTCAAACGCCACGACTGGGGACACCCCGTCCGCAAAGATGGCAGTTTGCGCCGCCACTACGCCCGCTACCCGCGTCTTTCTCAAACCCTGGCGGCTTACGGCAGCGACCTGACCCTCGCCCGCCCCCAAACCGTGACGACCATCGGCTTCCTGCTCGACCAGTTCATGACCGAAGTCAACAACCCCTTCACCCAAACAGCGACCGATATCCTCACCCATCAGCGCGAAGTCATCCTGTTCGATTTCCTCGCGCGCGGGCTGGCGCTTACAAACCGCCCTTTCGACGCGCTGGAACTCTCCCGCACTGCGCTCGATCCCGCGCAAACGCCTGCGCTGTGGGTGATGATGGAACGTCAGTGTGACGCCGCCGTTCAGCAAAAACTGGCGGATTACGTTCGCGCGGGCGGCAGGCTGATTCTGGCGGGGCGCATGTGCCTGGAGGATGTTCAGCGCCAGCCCTGCACCCTGCTCAAAGATGCGCTGGGTATCACACATATCGAAGGCGGCGAACCCTTCCAATCTCAACTCATTCGCGCCTTTGATTATGGAGATGTTCCCGCCTCTTTCGTGGAAAGTTATATGGGGCAATTCGATGAAATCTTTGCCTCCTCAAGCGAAGGCAACGCGACGGGCTTTGTCAAATCGCTTGGTGCGGGCAGGGTGATGGTCTTCGGCGCGGCGCTGGCGGCGAACACCCTCGAAGACCTGGATATTCTGAACCAGATGGCAAACCGCATGGGCGTCCCGCCGCTTTTCGAAACGAGCGATTGGGCAGATGTGCGCCTCTTGGAGGGGGAGAACGGCAGTTTTCTGTTCGTCAACAACTATCAGGATGACCCCATCGAGACGACTGTGGCGTCGGCGGGGGAAAGGCTGTTTGGCGGCGCCCCGCTCAAGGTCCCGGCGCGACGCGGCCTCATCCTCCCGCTGGAGTGGCGTTTACATCCCGGCATCCTCCTGCATTACTGCACCGCCGAAGTGATTGAAGTATCCCAGCAGAATGGCAACATTTTCTTGAAAGTTGATCCGGCTGAATTTACTGCCGAATTCAGCCTGAAAGGATGCACCTGTGCTTCGGCACAGCCGCTTGGCGCTTCTCGTTGGAAGGTAAGCGCTGATAACGGCAGGTTGACATTTGAAATGGAAACAAAAGCCAACTTGTAAGAACGACTCCTGCGGCGTCAGTTTTTTCAAGGCGGCGTTCTTCTTGCCCAAGGGAGAGGACACATTTTTTGCCCCCAGGTGACATCCATCGGCTGTGTTTGAGCGCAGATTGTGCTATAGTATTTTTACATCGGATCGCCAAATTCATTCAAGGAGTATCCCATGCCTGAATCCTCCACCCCTCGCAAGAAAATCACCCTGCCCTACCTGTTCGAGAAGGTCAAAAAAGGCGAACCCATCACCTGGCTGACTTGCTATGACTATCCCACCGCCTACCTGCAGGAGCAGGCGGGCATCGAGATGATCCTGGTCGGCGACAGCCTGGGCATGACCATGCTCGGCTACGACAGCACCCTGCCAGTGACGATGGACGATATGATCCGCCACACGCAAGCCGTCCGCCGAGGCGCGCCGACGGCTTTTTTGGTCGGCGATATGCCGTATATGAGTTACCAGCCAGGCGTCGAGACAGCCGTCCGCAATGCGGGGCGATTCATGGCTGAGGCGGGCTGTGACGCCATCAAACTGGAGGGCGGCGCAGCCATGGCAGACCGCGTCAAAGCCATCGTGGATGCGGGCATTCCCGCCATCGGTCACCTGGGGCTCACGCCGCAGTCGGTTGCGGCGCTGGGAGGCTTCCGCCTGCAAGGGAAGTCTGCCGCGCTGGCAAAGAAAATCGCCGATGACGCCAAAGCCCTCGAAAAAGCCGGCGCCTGCGCCATCCTGCTCGAACTGGTCCCTGACCGTCTCTGTCAACTCATCACCGAGCGCGCCGAGAACTGCATCATCATGTCGCTTGGCTCGGGTCCGCATGCGCACGGACAACTGCTCATCTATCACGACATGTTCGGGCTGTATCCCAAGTTCAAGCCGAAGATGGCAAAAGTCTATGGCAACGCGGGCGAAGTCATTCTCAACGGGCTGAAGAACTATCACGATGAAGTCATCGGGCGCCAGTTCCCCGCGCCTGAGAATTACTTCGGAATGCCCGATGAGGAATACGAAGAACTCAAGAAAATGTTGACATAAGCGATTCGTTCCTGGTAATTGGAGATTTCTAATTACCCGGTACCTCCTCCAATGGAGTCAAAATGAACCAACAAAAACTTCTAAAAATCTCTCCTGACAAACTCAAAGCCATCAATTCCGTTTTGCTCGACCCCAACTCGCAAGTGATGAAGGATTTCCTCGCTGTGGTCGCAAAATACGGCACGCCCGAAGAAATCAACCGCAAGCACAAGCAGGCGCGCAAGATGGAAAACCTGTTCAAAATTGTACAGGAACGCCAGCCCGAAGCAATCAAGGATTTGAACTGGCTGATCGAACAGCGCGACAAAGGCGCGTTCATCTCTGTGAAGGAGTATCGCCGCCGCGTGCTTGGACCTCGAGCCGACTCCACCAAATTCAAAGACCGCTACGCTGTGACTCTCGAAGTCTCCGCCCTGCAATACTTCCCCTGGATTCGCGTCATGGCAGAGCAGGCAATTGCAAACAAGACGCTCGTCCCCGGGCGCTTCATCGCCGTCCGCAAGATGAAAGAATCCGAAGCCGACGGCGACCTGCCCGCCATCGTTGCCGCGCTGGATATCATCGGCGCATCCTTCGTCGAGACGCTGGATACCAAAGGCAGCGACGGCTCGAATCCGCATCTGGGCGGTCCCGCCACCATCACAGGCTACTTCGGCGGCATCGGTCAGCCCAACGAACATGCCCTGCAATGGCTGGACGAATTCCTGTATTACTACACCACCTACGGCGTTCAGCATGTTTTGAACTTCAACGCAGGCACGATATTGCTCGGCTTCCTGCTCTACAAACTGGGCGTAAACATCAACTTCAAGATCAGCGTCTTCTTCGGCAGCGATAACCCTTACCATGCACTGTGGATCATGACGATGGCGAAACTGTTCAGCCGCGAGGACGGCACCAGCCCGCTCATTGGCTTCAACTGGTCCAACTCGATCAACAATCAGACCATGGAACTGACCGCCCAATTCCGAAAGGCGCTCGGCTTCGAGAAAGTCATCCGCTTCGAGCATCACATCACCGAGACGTGGAAGAGCATCGTCATCCAACCCTACAACCGCCGCGCCGAACTGATCGAGATAGCCGACCACGTGGCGAACATCGCCGCCAAACACGAAGGCGGCGACCCCGAGGTGGAGCAAACCCTCGCCCACCCCTCCGACATCCTGGATTACTTCCGCGAGAAAAAAGAAGTCATCGAAAGCGGCGATTGGGACAACCTGCAAAAGAACTTTCTGCTCAAAGTGGAAGCGGCAAATCGCACCGCAAGAGACCTGACCGCCAATGGACTGTCATTCATCGCGGCGAAGAATTTGCACAAGTAAGGGTGTAGAAGAAAGTAGAGAATGGGAACAGCAAGGTCTCGCCGGGAGGGGCAAGACCTGTTGATAAAGTTGATATGGCAGGAACATGAAAATCGTCGCATTCAGCGACACACATGGATTTCGCCCCTGGCACAAAATCCCTGAGGGGGATGTATTGATATTTGCGGGTGACATGACGATGCATGGCAGCCTTGACGAGGTCGTGAAATTCAACGAATTACTGGGAAGCCTGCCTCATCCCTGCAAACTCGTCATTGCAGGGAATCACGACACCTGCTTTGAAACCCGGCTCAATGACAGCCGGGCGCGTTTGACCAACGCCGTTTATTTACAAGATGAAACCATCATGATTCAGGGAGTCAAATTCTATGGCAGCCCGTGGCAACCCGTGTTCCGAAACATGGCATTCAACCTGCCGCGCGAATCGCTCCGCGCAAAGTGGGAACGCATCCCGCCGGGAACGGATATTTTAATCACCCACACCCCTCCATATGGATACAATGACCGCACCCTGTTTGGAAGCCGGGTGGGCTGCCGCGAGTTGCTCGAGGCGGTGGAGCACATCCAACCTGCCTTGCATATCTTCGGGCACATTCACGAAGCGTTTGGACAAAGCGCAAATGGACGAACCGTATTTGCAAATGTCAGCCTCTGCAATCTGCTCTATATTCCGATGCGGCGTCCGTCGGTTTTTGAAGTTCCTTTTGAGAGATGACTGACATGAGATGATCTTGTCAGATATTTTGGCTACACGCAAAAGGAGAGTTTATGTACATCATCCTCGTTCACAGTCACGTTCAGCCGGAACATGTCGAAAGGTTCAGGGAAGTGACGCTTCAAAATGCACAAGCAAGCCGAGGCGAAGAAGGATGCGTCCGCTTTGATGTCCTGCAACAGGCAGATGATCCGACGCGCTTTACGTTCATCGAAATCTTCCGCTCCGAGGCGGATGCCGCAGCGCATCGTGAGACGAGTCATTTCAAGCATTGGCTCGAGCAGGCAGTGCCGCTCATGCTCGAGCCGCGCACGCGCATCATCTATCGTGATGTGTCGCTGACCTAAAATTTCGGGTGGTATAATGCCCGTGTTTTGAAATCAAATCAAGGGAAGATCATGAAACTTCACGAATATCAATCCAAATCAATTTTTGCAAAGTATGGCATCCCGATCCCCAAGGGACGGGTGGCGGCTACCGCTGATGAGGCAAAGCAAATTGCCGAAGAGTTGGGTGGCCGCGTTGTTATTAAAGCGCAGGTGCTGGTGGGCGGACGCGGTAAGGCGGGCGGCGTCAAGGTTGCCAAAAACGCCGATGAAGCCGCCGAACTTGCCCAGCAAATCCTTTCGATGACCATCAAAGGCTTGCCCGTCCGCAAGGTGCTGGTGGACGAAGCCGCCGCCATTGAGCATGAAATTTACTTTTCGATTACAAACGACCGCGCTGCCAGGAAACCGGTCATGATCGCCTCCGCCGCCGGCGGTGTGGACATCGAAGAGGTCGCCGCGAAGACGCCCGAAAAAATCGTCAAAATTCATATTGACCCGCTTCTTGGGCTGCGCGATTATCAATCGCGTGACATCGCCGCCTCGATTGACCTGCCGCGTGAACTATGGCGCGACTTCAGCCGCATTGCCGCCGGGCTCTGGCAGGTGTACAGAGACAACGACGCCGAACTGGCGGAGATCAACCCGCTGGTCATTACAAAAGACAACAAATTGATTGCCCTCGATGGCAAAATGTTGATTGACGACAACGCCCTTTTCCGCCATCCCGACCTGGCGGAAATCCGCGATGTGGATGAAGAGGCGCCCGCCGAAACCGAAGCCCGCCGGCATGGACTTTCCTTCATCAAATTAGACGGCAACATCGGCTGCATGGTCAACGGCGCCGGGCTGGCAATGACCAGCATGGACATCGTCAAACTGTTCGGCGGCGAGCCTGCCAACTTTTTAGACATCGGCGGCGGCGCCGGAGCAGAAAAAGTCGCGGCAGCGATGCGCATCATCCTCGCCGACCCGAACGTCAAAGCCGTGCTGTTCAACATCTTTGGCGGCATCACCCGCTGCGACGAAGTGGCGCGCGGCATCCTCACCGCCATGGAAGAAGTCAAACCCAAAGTGCCGATGGTTGTTCGCCTGGTAGGAACCAACGCAGAAGAAGGGCGCAAACTTCTGGAAAACGCCAACATGATCACCGCCGAAACGCTGGCAGATGCAGCCCGAAAAGCGGTAGCCGCCGCAAAGGGATAAACGGAGAAACATCAATGAGCATCCTCATCAACAAAGAAACTCGTCTTCTCGTACAGGGAATTACCGGTAACGAAGGACTCTTCCACACCACCCAAATGGTTGCCTATGGCACCAACGTCGTTGCCGGCGTGACGCCCGGCAAAGGCGGAGAATGGGTGCTGGATGGGAAAATCCCCGTCTTCGACTCCGTCAAACTGGCAGTCGAAGCGACCGGTGCCAACTGCTCCGTCATCTTCGTCCCCGCCCGCTTCGCACCAGACGCAATGTTCGAAGCCGCCGACGCCGGCATCCCCCTTATCGTTTGCATCACCGAAGGCGTCCCCGTCCAGGACATGATGCGCGTCCGCAACTACATTGACCAGAAAGGCGTCCGCCTCATCGGTCCCAACTGCCCCGGTTTGCTGACCCCCGGCGAAGCAAAAGTCGGCATCATCCCCGGCAACATCGCCATCCCCGGCAACGTTGGCGTCGTCTCACGCTCCGGCACGCTGACCTACGAAGTGCTCTACGCCCTGAAACTCGTTGGCATGGGCGCATCTACCTGCGTGGGAATTGGCGGAGACCCCATCAACGGCACAAACTTCATTGACGTGCTGGAAATGTTCGAACACGACCCGCAAACCGAAAAAGTAGTGTTGATTGGCGAAATCGGCGGCACCGACGAAGACAAAGCCGCCGAATACATCGCCGCCCACATGACCAAACCGGTCGTCTCCTTCATCGCCGGTCAAACCGCCCCTCCCGGCAAACGCATGGGACACGCCGGTGCCATCATCGAAGGCAGCGCAGGCAGTGCGGCAGACAAAATTCGCGCCCTCGAATCTGCCGGCGTCAAAGTTGCCAAACACCCCGAAGAGATACCCTCGCTCCTGAAGTAACTCCCCTGCGAGCGAAAAGCACTGGCAAACACATAGAGCCGTCCGGTCTGGACGGCTCTACGGTTATAATCTCAGCGAACGACTACTTGTGCGAATCGATGTACCTGACCGCCTCGCCTACCGTCGTAATCTTCTGAGCATCTTCGTCTGAAATCTCTGCCCCGAACTTATCTTCAAAAGCCATGATGAGTTCAACCAGGTCGAGAGAATCAGCCTCAAGGTCCTCCCGGAAACGGGCATCCATCGTGATCTTTTCTTCGTCGGCGCCCAGCAGGTCCTTGATAATCGCCTTTACTTCTTCATACGTGTCAGACATGACAACCTCCTTATAGAGTTTCGCGGCAATTGTACACGGTCTAAAAGCCGTGTCAAGCCAGAGATAATTACAAACACAGGAACACCCCCTCATGACAAAAGTTGCGCCCATAGACCAGCGGAAAGCCGACCACATCAAAATCAACCTGGAACAAGACGTACGCTCCGCACTGACAACCGGCCTCGAAAACTACCGCTTCACCCACGAAGCCCTCCCCGAACTTGACCTGAACCGCCTCAACACGACCCTTAGCCTGTTCGGCAAACGACTAGCCGCTCCTCTCCTTATCTCTTCCATGACCGGCGGGACAGCCGAAGCCGAAACCATCAACCTGCGCCTTGCCGAAGCCGCTCAGGAAACCGGCATTGCCATGGGCGTGGGCAGTCAACGTGCCGCCATCGAACATCCTGAACAGGCAAAGACCTTCCAGGTTCGCCGCGCCGCCCCCGATATTCTACTCTTCGCCAACCTGGGCGCAGTTCAACTCAACTACGGCTACAGCATTGACCAGTGCCGCCGTGCCGTCGAAATGATCGAGGCAGATGCACTCATCCTGCACCTCAATCCCCTTCAGGAAGCCGTGCAAGATGCCGGCGACGTCAACTTCGCCGGTCTCGTCCGCAAAATTGAAGAAGTGTGCAAAAAAATCGAAGTCCCCGTCATTGCCAAAGAAGTCGGCTGGGGCATCTCCGAACGGACAGCCCGTCTGCTTGCCGAATGCGGCGTTTCCGCCATCGACGTGGCGGGCGCGGGCGGCACAAGCTGGTCTCAGGTAGAAATGCACCGCGCCCCGGATGAATTCACCCGCCAACTTGCTGCCACGTTTGTGGGCTGGGGCATTCCCACCGCTGAGTCAATCCTCAATGTCAAAAAAGCCGCTCCTGGTATGATCATCTTTGCCAGCGGCGGGCTCAAAGATGGTCTCGATATTGCCAAGTGCATTGCTCTTGGCGCAACGCTCGGCGGCATGGCAGGGCAATTCCTCAAAGCCGCCGCCATTTCAACAGAAAATGCCGTGCAAACCATCAAACTTACCAAACGGCAAATTGAAGTCACCATGTTCGCCGCAGGCGTTGAAACGCTGGAAAAATTGAGAGACAGGGAAGTTCTCATACAAACAACAGAAAAAAAGCAGGGGTGAGTTAAAATCGCGTCATGCAAACATCGAACATCACCGCCATCGTATTTGACTTTGGAAACGTCCTCGTCGAGTGGAATCCGCGCATCATTTACAAACGCTATTTCCCAAACGACCCGGAGGGCATGGAACGCTTTTTTCAAGAGGTGGATTTCATGGGCTGGAACGCACACCAGGATAAAGGGCGCACCTTCAAGGAGGGCGTAGCCGCCATTGCCGCCCAATTTCCTCACTACGCACATCTTTTCCAGGCATACCATGACCACTGGAAAGACTCAATTGGCGAAGCAATGTGGGACACCATTGAAATTGCCAGACAGCTTAAGCAAAAAGGATACCCGCTCTATGGTTTGAGCAACTGGTCGGCTGAGACCTTTCCCTACGCGCGGCAAAAATTCGACTTTTTCGATTTATTCGACGATTTCGTCATCTCCGGCTACGTTGGTTACGTCAAGCCTGAGCCAGAAATCTACTCCATCCTGCTCGAAAAGGTACAGCGCCCCGCCCACGAATGTCTGTTCATTGACGACTCGTTGCCAAATATCCAGCAGGCGAATACAATGGGCTTCAAAACCATCCACTTCAAATCACCCGAACAACTGAAAGCAGAACTTTCACAATTGGGGCTGTTATAAAATGGACATCAAAACGCTTCTTCCCGACATCGAACAAGAACTGCAGCGACAGGTGGCTCGTCTCGACCAGCCGCGCACCAAACCTTTCTATGAGATGCTGGCTTATCACATGGGCTGGATTGGGGAAGGCTCAGGTCCTGAAGCGACAGGCAAACGCATTCGCCCACTGCTGGTTTTGCTCACTCACGCCTCCTGTGCAGGCGACTGGCGCCGGGCGCTTCCGGCTGCGGCTGCTGTGGAACTGGTTCACAACTTTTCGCTGGTACACGATGACATCCAGGATAATTCATCCAAGCGCCGCGGACGCGATACCGTTTGGGTTAAATGGGGCGCGCCAATGGCAATCAACGTAGGCGACGCGCTGTTTGTCATGTCCAATCAGGCAATCATGGATTTGAAAGAAAACTACCCGGCCGAGGTTGTGATTCGCGCGGCGGAAATCTTGCACAATACCTGTCTCGACCTGACGCGCGGGCAGTTTTTGGATATGTCCTTTGAAGGACGGACAGACCTGACCACCGACGATTACTGGCATATGATTACCGGCAAGACAGCGGCGCTGCTTTCTGCCTGCTGCCACATTGGCGCGTTACTCGGCGGAGCAGATGAAGCAAAACTGGATGCCTACCGTTCCTTTGGTCACTATCTGGGGCTGGCGTTCCAGGTACAGGATGATATTCTCGGCATTTGGGGCAATGAGACCATCACGGGCAAATCTGCAGCAAGCGACCTGGTTGAGGGGAAAAATTCCCTGCCGGTGCTGGCAGGTTTGGCAGCGAACAAAAAATTCGCGGCGCGCTGGCGGCAGGGACCCATCCACGCTTTCGAGGTCGAAGAACTGGCAAAATTGCTGGCAGCCGAAGGCGGTTATGAAACCGCCCACGAAGCGGCAAAACAGATGACAGACCTGGCGCTGTTGAACCTGCAGGAAGCCGACCCGCAGGGAGAAGCGGGGGACGCGCTGTTTGAGTTGGCAGAAAAACTTCTAAAGCGGGAACAGTAAGCGGGTCTGTGAATGAAGCGGTTGTTTCGTTGACAGAAGTTGACAGAATATGGCTGCTTGACATCCCTTCAACGGCTCGCTATAATCCCACTCGCCATGCGGGTGTAGTTCAGTGGTAGAACGCTTGCTTCCCAAGCAAGATATCGTGGGTTCGAGTCCCATCACCCGCTCAAAATGCCGAGGAGAGACTCTCGGCATTTCTGTTTTGCAACTGTAAGGTGACTGTCATGCGCCCTCCTATGGGACGTATTAGAATTGCAACGGAGGCGACCCTCAAATGACTTCAACCAGCTCAAAAGGCACCATCCTCTACGTCGAAGATAATGCAGATAACCGCACACTCGTTCGCCGCATTCTCTTGTCGGAAGATTATGACTTGCTGGAAGCGACCGACGCTCACCATGCGCTCGACCTCCTCAAAACCAACAAACCCGATTTGATTCTGATGGACATCAACATGCCGGATATGGACGGCTACACCTTGACAGCCAGGATTCGAGACATGCCCGGCTTCCAGCATACCCCCATCCTGGCGTTGACAGCAAACGTCATGCGCGGCGACAAGGAAAAGACTCTTCAGGCAGGGTGTGACGGTTACATCCAAAAGCCGATTGACTTTGACGAATTGTTGAGCGAAATCGAAAAATTCCTGGCAAGGAGAACCAATGCCTGACAACATCCTTGATACCCAGCCCATCAAGAAACCCAGCATCCCCAAGGATGCGACGGTATTGGTGGTGGAGGACAACGTTGCCAACTTCGTCCTGATTGCCCGCATGCTTGGATACCTGGGCATTCACTGCGAATGGAAGACCTCCGGCTACGAAGTCGTAGAATATGCCGACACACTTCAACGCCTCGACCTGATCCTGATGGACATTCGGCTGCCCTACGAAGACGGCTACGGCGCGTTGAAAAAAATACGGGCTTCAGAAAGACTTAAGAGCATTCCGATCATTGCCGTCACAGCAGAAGCCAGCCAGGATCAAATGGAAAAAGCCCGCGCCGCCGGCTTCGACGGCTTCCTTGGCAAACCGCTCGACCCCGACCGCTTCCCTGACCAGATTCGACGGATCCTGGCAGGAGAGGCAGTTTGGGAATACGCCTAACCCTTTCTTTGCGCGATGACAACCCCAAACCGCAACGAAACCAGTAACTCTTTTTTTGTAACTGCCTTCTTTACGGCAGCTGGCAATCAACTGCAACTTACCCAGTTTTCAGATCCTCAAAGCCAGGACAGCCAGATAACAATCCCGCGCGGCACGGAATTGCTGCGTGACGTGATGGAGGGATACCTCAAAGATGGACCTGTCACCATCAACCTGAAAGGGCAATCTACCATCCCGCCGCCTCTGCTCGCCTACCCCAAACAACTGGGATGCGAAAAAGCCGCGTACGTACCCATAATGCAAGACGGTCAACTGCGCGGCGTTGTGTTCATTGGCGCCAGAGAAGGACAACATCTCGACGATGAAGTCGTCACTGCCTTCAATCGCACCATTCGGTTGACGACAAATTCGCTTACCACCAAACCCTCTATACCCGAATCACTCACTGACCGCCGCGCTGCAGAAATTCGGGCTCTCAACGCACTCGCCACAACCGCCGCAACCGTCAGCGACCTGCAAACCTTCTACTCGACCATCTTCGATCACGTCCGCAACGTCATCGGCGAACACGGCTTCGTCATCGCGTTGTATGAAAAAAAGACCAACTCCATCAGCGTCCCCTTTCTCTTCGAGGAAGGAAAATTCTCCACCATTGAATCCTTTCCGCTTGGCGAGGGACTCACATCCATCCTGATTCGCACCCGTGAACCCCTGATGCTGGTGGACGATACCATGAACCGCGCCATTGCCATGGGCGCCAAGATTACCGGTAAACCTGCCCGCTCGTGGCTGGGTGTCCCGCTTCTGGCACAGGGCGAAGCCATCGGTGCGCTCATCGTTCAAGACCTGGAAAATGAGCACAGTTTCGACGAAAATGACCTGAACTTCATGATTGCCATCGCCAACCAGGTGGCGGGCGTCATTTACAACGCCCGCGTGCTGGAAGAAAGCAAGCGCACAGCCCTGCAATTCGAAACTGCGGCAGAGATTGCGCGCGATATCAGCAGTTCCCTGCATTTAGACGAATTGCTCGAAAAGGCGGTCAACCTCATTCGCTCCCGCTTCAACTTCTACCACGCCAGCGTCTTTCTCAAGGATACAAGCGGCGAATATGTAGTCATCCGGGAAGCCACCGGCGAACCCGGCGCACAACTCAAACGCACTGGCTTCAAACTAGGCGTCGGGTCGAAGTCCATCGTCGGATATGTGGCAGGCAAAGGCGAGGCGCTGATCGTCAACGATACAACCCGCGACGCCACCTATTACGCCAATCCCCTGTTGCCAGATACGCGCGCCGAGGCAGCGCTTCCGTTACGCGTGGGCGACCGGGTGGTCGGCGTGCTGGATGTCCAAAGCAAAACTCCCTATGCTTTTAACGAAGACAACCTGCGCACGCTTCAAATCCTGGCAGACCAGCTCGGCATCGCAGTCGTCAACACAGAACTCTTTGCCGAAACGCAGGAACATCTGGCGCAGCACCGCCTTTTACACCACATCACAACATCAGCGGCTTCTGGCAGCACGCTTGAAGAGGCATTGGAATCCGCCGTCAGCGGGCTGCAAGTGACCCTCGGCGGCGACCGCGTAACCATCCTGCTTGCCGACCGCGACAAAAAATACCTTGAGGTCAAAGCCGCTGTTGGCTATGCGCCCGATATCTACGAGGTAAAAATTCCCATCGGCAGCGGCATTACCGGTTGGGCAGCGGCGCACCGACGCACGCTGCGCATCAACAACGTACAAGAAGACCCCCGCTATGTCGAAGGCAGTGTCAACACCCGTTCCGAACTCGCCATTCCCATGATTTACCGCGGCGAACTACTCGGCATTCTCAACGTGGAAAGCGAACAACTGAACGCCTACACCGAAACCGACGAAGAACTGCTTGGCACTCTCGGCGGCAGCCTGGCGGCAATCATCGCCAACGCCCGGCTGCTCGAACAAATCCGCGCCCAGGCTGAGCGCGAAAGAACCCTCTTCGAAATCACCGACAAAATCCGCCGCACTACCGACATCCAAACCATCCTCACCACTACCGTCAGCGAACTGACGCGAGTAACCGGCGCCAGCCGAGTACACGCCAGACTGGGCATAACCGGCGAAGAAAACACCCCGCAGGACAGGCAATGAAACGGCTCAACGACTTTGTGCTTAAACGAACCGGCGGATGGTACATCCTGATTGCCATTCTCGCCAGTCAAATCATCGGCTTACTGGGAGCCATCCCCGGCTGGGCTGTCATTCGCATCACCACCGAGCTCAGTGAAGAACTTCGCCGCATCTTTACGCCCCTGTTGCCTCTTTTGATCGTCGTCAGTCAAGCCATCACCCTTGCTGCCATCTGGAAACTGACCCCCGATGCAAAAGAGCGCCTGGACCAATGGCGCAAGGGAGCTTTTGAAGCCGACGAAGCAAGAGAATTTGCCGCCTGGAAACAAATTACAAACGTTGCATCTCAATACGGCGTCATCGCCTTTGCCGTCAACTTCATCGTTTTCTTTCTCCCGCCTCTCTTGATTGCACTCGTCCGCGAAGAAACACCTGCCGCCCTCTTTCAGCCCACATCTCTATCCGCTTCGCTCCCCGTTTACATCTTCCTGGGCGGAATCGCATCCCTGCTCGGCTGGGTCATTCTCACCCTTCTCATTTTGGAACGCCTCACCCTCCCCGCCAGGCTGATTCTCCTCCCCACAGACTTCGAAACTCAACTCAAAGGACGAACCGGCATCCTGCTCGGCTTCAAATTCCAAGTCTTGCTCCTCGGGCTTGTCATCATTAGCCTGGCAGTGATCGCCCCCATCGGCTTCCGTCAAACCATCCGCGCCCTTTATACCGACACCATTCCACTGCAAATCTTCAGAGACCTGCAAGTTCAATCCATCCTGCTCAGTACGCTCATGCTCCTGCTGGGCGGCGTACTTTCCTTTTTTGCCACCCGCTCCATCTCAGACCCGCTCAAAGAACTGATTGAAACCCTCCAAAAAATCGAACAAGGCGACCTCAAACAGCGGGTTCCCGTCACCGCCACCGATGAACTTGCCACCGTCGCAACGCACTTCAACCGCATGATTGCCCGTCTCGAAAACCTGCAAGCCTCTCTCGAACAACAGGTAAAAGAGCGCACCAAACAACTTGCCGCCACCGTGGAAGTGGGCAAAGTAGCCTCCTCCATCCTCGAGATTGACCAGCTCCTCAACAAAGTTGCCAACCTCATCACCGAACGATTTGGCTATTACTACACCGCCATCTACCTGATTGATCCCAGCGAAAAATGGGCGGAACTCCGCGAAGCCACAGGGCAGGCAGGCGCCATCCTCAAGCAGAACCGCCACCGCATCGAACTCACAGGCAAGAGCATGGTGGCTGGCTGCATCCGTGAAAAAATGCCGCGCGTTGTTCAAAACACCGCCACTGAAAAACTGCGCGCCGATCATCCCCTCCTGCCATACACACGCTCCGAAATCGCCCTGCCCCTCATGGTTGGCGACCGCGTTCTCGGCGCGCTGAATGTACATTCCACCAAAGCCGACGATTTCGACCTTGAAATCATCGAAACCATGCAAAACGTCGCCAGCCAAATCGCCATCGCCCTCGAAAACGCCCGTCTCTTTCAGGAAGCCCAGCAAAGCATCCAGGAACTGCGGGCAATTCAAAAACAGTATTTGCTCGAGGGGTGGAGCAACGTCAAGTCATATAACGAGGCGCTCGAATACGAAATTGGCGAACCATCCGAAACCGCGAGCCAAATCCTGCAAAGCGTCATCGAACTCCGCAATCAAGTCTTCGGCGAAATTACCCTGGAAGGGCGCGCCGAATGGACACCCGAACAACGAAACCTGGTGGACGCAGTGGCAGCGCAAGCAGCTATCGCCCTGGAAAACGCCCGTCTCGTCGCCGAAAGCCGCCAAATCGCCCTGCGTGAACGCGCCCTGGCGGAGATCAGCTCCAAAATTTGGGCTTCCGGCTCAGTGGATGGCGTTCTGCAAACCGTAGTGCGCGAACTTGGCAAACGCCTCGACGCTTCCGGCGCTTCCATCGAATTGAAACTGGACGAGGAAAATAACCATGATTGAACCTTCCTCCTCCCCCCTCATTCCAGACGCATCCTCCTTCCAATACGACCGCTGGCGGGTCAGGTTTCTTACCACCATCCTGCGCATCATCGCCGGGCTGGGGCTTGTTCTCTTCCTGGCAAACCTCCCGATCCTGGACCGAAGCGAAATTGTCACTTTCCTGATAGTTTACATAGTATTGCTGAGCATTGCATTTATTCCGCTGCCCTATGCACTGAAAGCATCCATCGTAATTGCAAGCAACTATGTGATGGGAATGTACGTGATCATCCAATTAGGGACATGGTCCGGCGGAACCGCCTATCTGCTTGCGGCAAACGTCTTCGCTGCCCTGCTCTTCGACCGAGGCGCAGACCGCTGGATGTTCGCCATCAACATCATCAGCATTGCAATCACAGGCATCCTCAATTCCTTCGGCTACCTGACACTCACCGCATCAATTGCCAGAGACACCAGCCTGCCAGAATGGCTTTCCTACCTGGCAGATTACTTCTTCATCTCTGCGGCAGTTGTTTGGGCAACCTACCTCCTCAAGAGCGAGTACAAAACCGTTGCTGCGCGTTTTCAAACAACCGTTTCTCTCCTCAGCGCCGAACGCGCCACACTCGAAAAACGCATCGAAGAACGAACGCTCGGACTGAGCCGAAAAACCGACCAGCTTCGCGCAGCCGCCTACATCGCTCGACAAGCCGCCGAACTCAACGACCTCGACACCCTTCTGAAAACAATCGTCAACCTCATCACTGACCAGTTCGGCTACTACCATGCTGGTATCTTCCTCATGAACGAAAGCGGAAGCGAAGTTGTCCTTGTCTCGGCATCCTCCGAAGGCGGCAAACGCATGGTCCAAAAAGGACACTCCCTCAAAGTCGGCGCGGAAGGAATTGTAGGCTACGTTGCCGCCCAAAAGAAACCGCGCATCGCTCTGGACACCGGAGCGGATCCCGTTTTCTTCAACAACCCCGATCTCCCCCAAACCCGCTCCGAAGCCGCCATCCCCATGATGATTCGCGACCGCGTCGTCGGCGTCCTCGACATCCAATCCAGTCAACCCGCCGCCTTCACCCCAGATGACCTCGACGTACTCGAAACCCTCGCCAACCAGGCGGCGACCGCAATCGAAAAAATGCGCTTACTCGAAGAAGCCCAAACAGCGTTGCTCCAAATCGAAACCCTCAACACCGCTCGCACGCGAGAAACCTGGGAACAAAGAGCCCGCCAGGGTGAACTTGCCTACACCTACACCCCTCTCGGCGTCCGTGCTGGCAGAACATTGGAAAACGAAGAAAACAGCCTCAAAATACCCATCACCCTGCGCGGACAAAAAATCGGCGTCATCTCCATCGCCCGCAAAGACAACACCCCCTGGAGTCAATTCGACCAGGACATGGTACAGGAAGTTGCATACCAAACCGGTCTGGCGCTCGAAAACATGCGCCTCATCGAAGAAGCAACCCAGCGCTCCCTCCAGGAACAAACCGTCAGCGAACTAGCCCTGCGCTTCAGTCAGGTCATGGACGTTGACGCTCTGCTCCAAACCGCCGCGCGCGAACTGGGGCAACTGCCCGATATCCTCGAAGCGTCGGTTTTTGTCGGCGAATTGCCCGGCCAGACACCCGAAAAGAGACGCTCCAGAAGGTAACCCAAATGGACAAGCCAACCAACAACAGCATTCCCCATTGGCTCACAGGCTGGAAACTCCCCTGGGTGGTCATTACCGGCTTATACATGCTGGTATATTCCTCCTGGCTCGTCTTCAAATGGACCAACCCCGCCTACGAAACCCTGATTGCCAACATCGGCTACCTGCCGCTCGGCATTTTCGCCGCATCCAGCGCCGCATCCACAGCGCGCCACAAACAAACAAGTCCATCCATCCGCCGCGCCTGGCAACTGATTGCAATCAGCCTCACCTCCCTCGTCATCGGAGACATCCTCTACGCCATCATCAGCCTCACCAGAGACATCCGCTTCCCCGACCTGCCCGACATTTTCTACCTGGCATTCTACCCCCTGGCATTTGCGGGGCTCATCGCCATCCCAGCCGCCGCCGAAGACCCAACTGCAAAGCGCATACGAAACCTCGACCTCGTCATCACCATGACCAGCGCCACCGGCATCCTCTGGTACTTCATCATCGCCCCCACCGCTGCAGCAGGCGGTGAAACCTGGCTGGCAAAATGGGTGGCGGGCGCCTACCCCGGCATGGATGCGCTTCTTATCGCCAGCATCATCAGCCTGCTCCTTCAAAGACACCTTCCAGCCACCCGTCAAACCCTGCTGCTCCTCGCCATCGGCATGAGCATCTACGCCTTTGCCGACATTGCATACGCGTGGGAAGTCCTGCAGAACACCTATGCGTCAGGCAGCCTCATAGATACGCTTTGGACCGTCAGTTACTACCTCATCGGCATCGCTGCCCTGCGCCAAACCGACACCCGCCCCCTCCCTCACAGCGGCGAGACAACGTCCCCCACCGTCTGGCAAAGCGTCCTCCTTTCTCTTACCGCCCTCACCGCCAGCGTCGTCGTCTCCTTCTACGCCGTCGTCAGCGAAAGAGTCCTCAGCGACGCATCCATCGGCATCTTCATCGCAACGGTCATCACCGTCTTCCTTACCACTGCGCGCCAGCTCCTCACAACAGCCGACAACGCCAAACTCATCCAAGACCTCAGCCAAGCCACACGCCAACTGCAAGCCAGCAGCGAAAACCTCGAGGCGCAAGTTATACAGCGAACGAAAGAATTCCAAAACCAGAAAAACAAACTCTACCAGGTCGCCCAAGCCGCCCGCGACATCGCCGCCACATCCAGCCTCGACAGCGTGCTGGAACTGGCATCCACATCCCTGCCAGCCACCCTGCAACTCTATCACGTTGGCATCTACATGCTCGACGCCAATAGAGAATTCGCCGTCCTCGTTTCCGCCTCCTCATCCGAAGGCAAACAAATGACCGCTGACGGCTACAAACTTGACCTCCTCAAAGAAAAAACCAGCCTCATCGTACAGGCAGCCTCCAGCGGCGAACCTGCCCTCGCCTCCATTTCGGACCCGCTCACGGCTCCACCTCCCCGTCCCATCCTCCCCGACACCCGCTCCGCCCTGGCGCTCCCCCTCAAAGTAGGAAACCGCATCATCGGCATCCTCGACCTGCAAAGCAGCCAGCCGCAGGCATTCCAAAGCCAGGATGACATCGCCATCCTGCAAATCATCGCCGACCAGATCGCCATCGCCATCGAACGCGCACGCCTGCTCACGCAAGTGGAAGAAAGTCTCAAAGAACTTCAGCGTGCCTACGGCGAAACCACACGCGAACGCTGGAGAACCTTCTCCGAAATGACCCCCACCGGCAACACCGGCTACCGCTTCGACAAAATCCGCATCCACCCTCTCCGTCTCATGCCTGAAGTGAGCGAAGAAGCCATTCGCGGCGGCGCCCCACACATTCAGGCAAGAAGCGAAAAAAATGCCTCTCAGCCGTCACAGGTAACAATCCCCATCAAACTGCGCGGGCAGACCATTGGCGTCGTCAACCTGAAACTCAAAGAAAACCACAACCCAAACACCATCAAAACAATCACCCTGGCGGTCGAACGCCTGGCTGGCGCGCTCGAAAGCGCTCGTCTCTTCGAAGAAGCCCGCCTCAAAGCGGAACGCGAACAAATCATCGCACAAGTGACCGCCGCCATCGGTTCTGCATCCGAATTTGAAACCATCCTGCGCACCACCGTCGAAGAAATCGGCAGATCACTGGGCGACGCCGAAGTCAGCATCCAGCTTGCAGAGGAGCAAACGCCCTTATGAAACAACCGTCCTTCCGCCAGCCGCATCTCTCCCTCCTCTTAACCGTCGCTTTTACCGTTGCCGGCGCGCTGGTCTCTGCGGTCATCATCTTAATCCTCTACAACAACTTCCGAAACGAGCTGCGGCAGGAACTCAGAAACCGCCTCGTCAGCATCACTTCTGTTGCCGCCCTCCAGCAGGATGGCGACACACTCGTCAAAGTAGCGGCGAGAGACGATGAATACTACAAAAAAATCAACGAACAAAACCTCAAAATCCGCGCCTCCGACCCCGACCTTGTGTACGTTTACACCATGCGCAAAAACGAACAGGGCATCTACTTCGTCGTAGACGCCAACCTGCCGGGCGACGAAGGCATCGCTGATTTCGGACAGCCATACCTGGAGCCAGGTCCCACCCTCGAACAAAACTTCGACACCCTCAACCAGACCATCATCGAACCTGACTTCTACACCGACGAATTTGGCTCTTTTCTCTCCGCCTATGCCCCCATCTATGCCTCCAACGGCGAAAAAGTCGGCGTTCTGGGCATAGACATTACCGCCAACCGAGTGCTCGAAAAAGAGCGGCGCTTTCTCAACGCCAGCCTGCTCATCTTCCTTGCTTCACTGCCGTTTATCACCCTCCTGGGCTACCTTCTTGGAAGACAGTTCAGCATTCCTCTTGTCCAAATCACCCGCACCGCCCAAAAAATCGCCGAAGGCAACCTGAACGAACGAGTCGTCGAAGCAGGAAACTCAAGAGAAGCTGCCCTCCTGGCAGACAGTTTCAACCGCATGGCGCAAAAACTGACTGAACTCGTCATCAACCTCGAAGACGAAGTGGCAGAACGCACCCAAAAAGCCGAAAAGCGCGCCTCCCGGCTGCAGGCAGTTTCCAGCGTTGCCCGCACCATCGCAACCCTTCAGGAACCCAGCCTGCTCCTCCCTGAAATCACACGCCTCATCAGTCAGCAATTTGGCTTCTACCACGTCGGCATCTTCCTCCTCGACGAAGCGCGCGAATATGCCGTCCTCAGCGCCGCCAACAGCGAAGGCGGACAAAGAATGCTCCAACGACAGCACAAACTCCGCCTGGATACGAAAAGCATCGTCGGCTACACCGCCTCGCGCGGCGAACCCCGCCTCGCCCTGGACGTGGGAGCGGATTCTGTTTTCTTCAACAACCCCGACCTCCCCGCCACCCGCTCCGAAATGGCGCTCCCCCTGCGCGTGGGCGAACGCGTCATCGGCGTGCTGGATGTGCAAAGCACCCAACCCAACGCCTTCACCGAAGAAGACATCAGCGTCCTCGCCACCCTGGCAGACCAGGTCGCCATTGCCATCGAAAACGCCCGCCTGTTCAGCGAAGCCCGCCAGGCATTGAAAGAATCAGAACAAACCTTCGCCCGCTACATCAAACAGGAATGGATCAGCTTCACCCGCCGGGCAAAAATCACAGGCTACCTGTTCGACGGGCAACGCGCCGCTCCCCTCGAAGAAAAAGACGAACACCCTCAAACCGCTTCCCTCCCCCAAACAGGACGCCTCAGCCTGGAAAAGGACAGCGGCGACCTGCTCATCCCTCTCCGCCTCAAAGGACAGATTGTCGGCGTTATCAAAATACACCCCAAAAACATGAACCGCAAATGGACAGAGGACGAACGAACCCTGCTCGAAACCGCCGCCGAGCGCGCCGCCCTCGCCCTCGAAAACGCCCGCCTGGTCGATTCCGCCCAGCGCCGCGCCTCGCGCGAACGCATCATCAGCGAAATCTCCACCAAAGTGGGCGCTGTCAGCGAAATGGATGCCATCATGCAAGTGGCTGTGGAAGAACTGGGGCGCCGCCTGGGCAGCGCCGCCGAAGTAACTCTCGAACTCGAGAAAGAATAACCCGCTGTAGCGCTAACGAGACTCTATGAAATCTCCACGACCTTTCACCTTTACCATTACCCAAAAATATACATTGTTTGGTGCGCTCTTCGGCTTGCTCTTTCCGGTTGGCTCCACCCTCGTAAGAATATCCCAGTCGGGCGCCTCCCTCTCGCTCGCCAGCATCGCCCATCTCCAGGCCAGCGACCCCCTCCTGTGGGTGATAGATACCGCCCCCCTCTTCCTCGGTATCTTTGCCGCCCTGGCAGGGCGCAGGCAGGAACAATTACAAAAAACCAACGACACACTGACCAGCATTCAAAAAGAGCTTAATGCCATTCAAGCAACTCTGCAAGAACGCGTCGAAGAACGAACCAGAGAACTGACCATAGCAAACCGCAAAGCCGAACATCGCGCCGAACAAATGAAAACCATTGCCGAAATCACGCGCGCTGTTGTCAGCATCCACAGCCTGAATGAACTCCTCACCCAACTTACCCAACTCATCAGCCGCGACCTCGGCTACTACCATGTCGGCATCTTCCTGCTCGACGAAAACCGCGAATATGCACTATTGCACGCCGCCAACAGCGAAGGCGGACATCGAATGCTCGAACGCGGACACCGCCTGCGCGTCGGTCAACAGGGAATTGTAGGCTACGCCGCCGCGCGCGGAACCCCACGCATCGCCCTGGACGTGGGCACCGACGCCGTTTTCTTCAACAACCCGGACCTGCCAGAGACGCACTCCGAAGTCGCCCTGCCCCTCAAGTTCGGTCCCGAAGTGATCGGCGTCCTGGACATTCAATCCAAAGAAACCAATGCCTTTTCGCAGGAAGACATCGAAGTCCTTACCATCCTTGCCAACCAGATCACTGTGGCAATTCAAAACGCGCGTTCCTTCGAGCAGGCACAGCGAGCGCTGCGCGAAGCAGCCGCCGCCTCCAGCCGCCTGACCGGCAAAGGCTGGAAAGAAATCTCCGAAGCCATTCGCGCAAAAGGCTATCGGTACGACGGCATCCAACCTCAGCCGCTCAAAAAAACAGCCCCTTCCGTCTCCGAAAAAGACGCTCTCACCGTTCCCGTTCAAGTACGCGGACAAACCATCGGGCGGTTGAAAATCAAACCAGCAAGCGACGCCTACAACTGGAACGAAGATGAACTTGCCATCGTAGAATCTGCCGCCGAACGCATTGCGCTTGCGCTGGATAGCGCCCGTCTGCTCGATGAAGCGCAAAAACGCGCCGCCCGCGAACGCTTCCTCTCCGACCTGGCAGCAAAACTGGGCACCTCCTTCAAACTGGATTCCATCCTGCGGGATACGGTCGAAGAACTCGGACAATTCCTGAAGGACGCGACGGTCTCCTTCCAGCTTGCCGATCCGCGACAACTGCCAGCCGAAAGCGACCTCGAAAACCTGAGCGAAGCCTGAACCATGAACCAAATTTTCCGCCTACCGCATCACATCAGCCGCCTCTGGCAAGCGATTACCAGACCGCACCCATCTCTGGAGGACATCAGAGAGCAGCAATATGCCCGCCTTGCCATTGCTTTGATTGCTATCATACAAATTCTGAACGCCACCGGCTTCATCGCAAGCAGCTTTGCAAATGGAATTGCAGAGGCGCTTGGCAATTTTGGCGTTCCTTTAATCGGGCTTACGCTTGCCTACCTGCTGGCAAAAACCAAAGCCTACCGAGCGGGCATTTTTTTCTTTGCCCTGATTTTTAGTTCATCCGCTTACATAAACATCCTCCGGCAGGGCGCTGCGGCAGATATACCGACCAACATCGTCATTTTTGTGCCGCTCAGCCTGATCGTGGCTAGCAACTTCCTATCCCCCTGGGCGGTATTCCTCCTGTTGGGTCTCAACATGGGGGCATTTGTCTCACTGCCATCGCTGGGCATCCCGCTGCCCGAGAATGCCGGCGGACTGGCAGGCATCCTTACCACCATCGGGTTGGCGCTGATGTTTTTGGACAATTTCAGAATCAAGGCAGAAAACGTTCGTCTCGAAGAAATCCGTAAAATTAACCGCGAACTCGAAGACCTGTCCAGCAACCTCGAACTGCGCGTTGCAGAGCGCACCGCAGAACTCGATGAAGCCCACCGCCAAACCCAGCGCCGCGCCGCGCAATTGCAAACCATCACACAACTCTCGGAAACCATTGCCCAATTTCGAGAATTATCTGAACTTTTCTCTGCCGTTACCTACCTCATCAGCGAACGATTTGGTTTTTACCATGTCGGCATTTTCCTTCTGGATAGCGAAAAACGCTTCGCAGTACTGCAAGCCGCCAACAGCGAAGGCGGAAAACGCATGCTGGCGCGCGGTCACATGCTGGAACTGGGCACCGGCCTCGTCGGCTATGTCGCTCAAACAGGACAACCCCGCATCGCTCTGGACGTGGGTGCGGATGCTGTTTTCTTCAACAACCCCGACCTCCCTCAAACCCGCTCCGAAGCCGCGCTCCCGCTGAAATCACGCGATGCGGTCTTTGGTGTGCTGGATGTTCAATCCACCGAGGCTGGCGCCTTCACCAGCGAAGACCTGCAAGTGTTAAACACCCTTGCCAATCAGGTTGCCATCGCTTTCGAAAATGCCCGCCTGCTGGAAGAAAGCCGCACTGCTCTCGCCCAAATGGAGGAGGTGTATAACGAATTTACACGCACAGAATGGCACCGCACCGTTTCCTACGCCGAGCAAGCCGGCTTCCGCTACAACGCCGGACGCATCGAGATTCTGGAAAATGAACTGCGCACGCCAGAAGTGGTTTCGGCGGCGGCAAAAGGACGGGCAGCAGTGCGACCGGCTGAGGCTTCGGAGGAGAAGCGGGCGGCGGTAGCGGTCCCGGTCAAATTGCGCGGAGAAGTGATCGGCGTATTGCACGTCGAAGCGAATGACCCATCCAAAACATGGCAGGAAGAGGAGATCGGGCTGCTGGAGGCAGTCGCGGAGCGGGCTGCGTTTGCGCTGGAAAATGCACGTCTCTTCCAGGATGCCCGCCGCCGTGCCGCTAAAGAACAGGTAATTTCAGAAGCGTCCACCAAAATCAGCAGCGCCCTTAACGTGGAAAACATCCTGCAAACCACTGCCGAAGAATTGGGGCGTGTGCTGGGAGGCGCAGAAGTGCTGATCCAGTTCCAGAACAAAGAGGCTGAAAGATGACCGAAATGCAAGGTACGAACAACGCACTAAACGACAGACAGAGACAAATCGGCTCAGTGCTGGCGGGCTTGTTTGCGCTGGCGGGCTTTGCATTTCTGGTGATCGTCATCGTCATTGTCCGCACACAGGGCGGAGACCTGGAATTTTCAGACAGCGTCTTGATTCCGTTTTCCATCATCATGATTGTTGGGAATCTGGCGGGGCTGTGGCTGATTCGGCAGCAGAAAACAGCCGGCGTATGGACGGCATACCTTACCGGCATGGTGATTTTCCCTCTCGCGTCAGCGCTGGCGCTCAAGGGCGTGCTGCTTGTCACAGGATTGAGCGTACTCGGCTTTACAGCGCTGTTCGTCTGGCAGGTCTTTCCTCTTCCTTCCCGTAACCGTGCCATTCTGCTGGCTGTTTCCACGTTCCTCGTGCTGGTTGTCATCGAAATCTGGGATCCACCGTTCCGCGCCCAATCTGATTTTTATGTACCGGTGGCGGTCGCCATCATCGCAACCCTGAGCATTGGCAGCCTTGCCGCCTACTTCACGCGCAGAGCGCTGGGCGGCAACATTCGCTCGAAGATTGTGGCAGCCATTCTCACCACTGGCTTCCTGTCTTTGCTTGCACTTTCGATCTTTGCACTCAATCGTGCCGCCAGGTTTGTGAACACCTTCTCTGGGAACGTCGAACGGCTTGCCACCCAGCTGGCACAGGAACAACTGATCAGCACCATCACCAACGAAGCCAGCAAGGCAGACGGCGCCTTCAATACAGCGCTTGCCCAAGTGGAAGGAATTGCCCGACAATTGGAATTACTGCAGGAGCAAAAGAACACCCTCGGCAAGGGAACCTATTGGGATGCCGGCGTGCGGCTGACAAGATACAGCGACGGACAGTATTTCAACAGCCGTTACTCGCCCAGCAGTGTTTTCGTCCCCTCCACAGTGGAATTGACCGAGGATGTCATCCGAGAATTGAATGTCACTGCCTATCTGGATTTTTCCGTGCCATTTGTATTGGAAAATACCCCTCAGATTACCGCAATATACTTCACCGACAAACGCGGCATTATCACGTACTATCCAAACATCCGCCTGGGCGAAAACCTGCCCCACAACTACGACGGCACCGCCCAGCCAACCTTCCGCGTAGCCTCGCCGCTCTTCAACAAAGATCGAAGCGCGCGCTGGTCCTTTCCCCGGCAGGATCCGGCGGGCAGGGGACTGGTAGTCTCCGTTTCCACGCCGGTCTATTTCAAAGATGAATTCATCGGCGTCATGGCAGCAGATTTTCAACTGGCGAAAATTTCTGAGCAGATCAACGCCATCAAAGTGGGCGCCAGCGGCTATGCCTTCCTGGTGGACAGCGACGGTCATATCATTGCCATGCCCCCGCAGGGATATGAACTTCTGGGCTTGCAGCCCGAAGTACTGGAAATGAACCAGGAGCCCCAGCAAACCATTTTTGACGGCAACCCGCCTTTTGAGTTACAACAGTTTTTTCACCGCATGACCGTCGGCGGCAGCGGGCTCATCACCACCAAGATCAACGGCGTTGACAACTTCATCGCCTATGCCCCGCTGGCAAATCGCAGTTTCAGCCTGGGGTTGATCGTGCCGGTGGAGGAACTCATCCAGCCTGCCACAGCCACCCGCAATGAAATTGCCGCTCAGGTGCGAGATACCGCCAGAAGCGCCATCTTCATCATAATGATTTTGCTGGCAGCAGCAGTGGCGGTCAGCCTGGGGCTGGGGCAGGTACTTTCTGCACCCATCCTGCGCCTGACGCAAACCGCCAACCAAATCCTTGAAGGCAATCTCACTGCCCAGGCAGATGCCCGCACCAGCGACGAAATCGGCACCCTGGCGCAAGCGTTCAACGCCATGACCTCCCGCCTGAGGCGCACACTCGAAGGCTTGGAACAAAGCGTCGAAGAGCGCACCGCCCAATTGCTCGAAGCAAACGCCAACATTGAGCGGCGCGCCAAACAATTCCAGTCCATTGCCCAGGTGGCGCGCACTATCAGTTCCAACCTGGACCTCGAAAGCCTGCTCAAACAAATCACCCACACCATCAGCCATGAATTTGGCTTCTATCACGTGGGCGTTTTCCTGCTCGACAGCGCCCAACAATACGCCGTCCTCAGCGCCGCCAACAGCCCCGGCGGACAAAAAATGCTGGCACGCGGTCACAAACTCAAAGTCGGCGAGAAAGGCCTGGTTGGCTATGCGGCAGGCACAGGCAAAGCCCGCATCGCCCTGGACACCGGAGCAGATGCCGTTTTCTTCAACAATCCCGACCTCCCCGACACCCGCTCAGAGATCGCCCTGCCGCTCAGGGCTGGCGAGCAGATCATCGGCGTGCTCGATGTACAAAGCACCGAGCCAAATGCCTTTTCACAAGAGGACATCACCATCCTCACCGCCCTCGCCGACCAGGTGAGCATTGCCATTCAAAACGCCAGACAAAACGAAGAAACACGCAAAGCCCTGGCAGAAGCAGATGTGCTTTCGAAACAATTCATACGCACAGGCTGGAGTCAATTTACAAAACGAAAAAAACTGCTCGGCGTACATCATAGCGGAGCCAAAGCCTCCCTGCTCTATGCACACACCAGCAAAGAGGCGCAGGAAACGCTTCAGTCGGCGAAGCAGGGTCGAGCGGGGATGGGAGGCGCAGTTTTATCTCTGCCCATCACGCTGCACGGACAGGTCATCGGCACGGTAGATGTCCGCGCGCCGGGCAGCCGTCAGTGGGATCAGGACGAATTGGACATCGTCAATGCCATTGTCGAACGCGCCGCCATTGCAATGGAAAATGCACGCCTGCTCGCTGAAAGCCAGAAACGCGCCGCAAAGGAGCGAACCATCGGCGAGATTTCGGCGAAGATCACCGCCCAAAGCGACGCGGAAGAAGTGCTAAAAGCGGCAGCGCTGGAATTGAGGCGCGCTTTGCCCGACACTGAAATCATCGTTCAATTGCAGGGTGAAGCAATGGAAAGGAGGGCAGGATGAAAGCCCTTCGTGAGCGGCTGACCAGCCTGCGATTCCGCCTTGCCCTCGGCTTTGCTATTGCAGGCATTCTCGCCAGCGCGCTGGCAATTTCCCTTTCCTATTTGCAGGCGCGCAACGATTTGTTCCGCGAAAAACAACACAAACTGACTGCCCTTGCGGCAAATGCCGCCCTCCAAATTGACGGCGACGCCCATGCTCAACTGCAAACGCCGGCAGATATGAACACCGACACCTACCACGCCCTCCAAGACAAAGCCTTTGCCATCGCCGCCACCGACCCGGAAATTCTCTATGTGTACACCATGCGCAGAAACCAGGCGGGAGAAATTTACTTCGTCCTCGACGCCGGTCACGAGCCAGGCGCAACGCCGGAGGAATACCAGCCGGTGGAAATTGGTTCGATTTACAAAGAACCCAGCAGCCTGCTCGCTGAAAACTTCAACAGCATCACTGCCCCCGTTGTGGAACCCGCCTTCAATTCGGACGAATTCGGAACATACCTGACCGCCTACGCGCCGCTCTACCGGTCCAACGGACAGTTCGAAGGGCTTGTCGCGGTGGATATTCTCGCTCAAGACGTTGTGACGCAGCAAAGAATTTTCTTACGCAACTTCCTGCTCCTGTTTTTGGTTTCTGCGAGCAGCGCGGCTGTGTTGGGCTGGCTGGCTGGCAGTCAGATTGCCGATCCCGTGCTGGAACTTGCCCAACACACCGCGTCGATTCAAACATCAGGCGGTCGCCTGAACATGCAAACCAACATCCGTGAAGTCAATCTGTTGATCGAGAACTTCAATACCCTGCTGAATGCCCTGCAGACAAACGAAGAAAGACTCCGTCAACAAGCCGCCGCACTGACCGAACAAAACGCGGAAATCCAACAAACTGTTGACCTGCTCGAAAAGCGCAGTGGGCAGCTTGAAATCATCGCTGAAATCGTCAAAGCCATAACGACCATCGAAAATCTGCAAAACCTGCTCCCCCGCCTCACCGCCACCATCAGCGAACGGCTGGGGTTCTACCACGTTGGAATTTTCCTCCTGGATGAAAACCGCGAATACGCCGTTCTGCGCGCCGCCAACAGCCCTGGCGGTCAGCGAATGCTTGCACGCGGACACAAACTCAAGGTCGGGCAAACCGGCATTGTCGGCTACGTCACAGCGGTAGGCGCGCCACGCATCGCGCTGGACGTTGGGGCGGATGCGGTGTACTTCGACAACCCCGACCTCCCGCAAACGCGCTCCGAGATAGCGGTCCCGCTCATCATTGGCGAGCAGGTCATTGGCGCACTCGACGTTCAAAGCGAACAGCCAAACGCCTTTCAGCCGGCAGACGTCAGCCTGCTGAAAACCCTTGCCGATCAGATTGCTGTAGCAATCCAAAATGCCCGTACTTACGAAACCATGCAGGAATTGCTCGAAAAAAGCCAGTACCTCACCGGCAGTTCCCTGGAGAGCGCCTGGCGTCTTTTGCAATCGGAAGGCGCGCAAATCGGGTACAGGGTATCGGCAGACGGCATTGCCCCTCTCTTACGTCCCTGGATGACGCCCTATAACCGAAAGGCAATCGTAGAAAAGACAACGGTTACAGAAAGCGGAATAAACGCCACCCTCGTCGTTCCCATTCGCCTGCGCGGCGAAGTTGTCGGCGTGCTCGATATTCACACCCGCAGCGAACATGAATGGGACGAAGACGAAGTGGACATTGCCGAAGCAGTGGCAGAGCGTCTCTCCCTGGCGCTGGAAACCTCGCTGCTGCTCAAAGCCACTCAGCGGCGCGCCGAAATCGAGCGTCTCACAACCGACATTGCTGGAAAAATCACAGCCAGCACCCAAATTGATGCCATTCTGCGTACTGCGGCAGAAGAACTCAGCCGCGCGCTGGGCGGCTCGGAAGTACTGGTTCAACTCCATACAGATGCGGCAGACAGTCAAACAGAAAAAAAATAACATGCAGTGTCCGTTTACATGTCACAGCAATAAATCGAAAACGCAAAAGGAGATCAACGTAATGTCAAATTCGAACCCAGCCAAAACGTTCCCTTCGCCGGCATACGAGTCTCCGCTGCTTCGGATGTTCCGAACAGCAATGCTCCGCCTGCTGCTCATTGGTTTGACAGTGTCCCTGCTGGCAGGCTGCGCCGCTCCCCAAACGCCCGCCAAAGCGCCCTTGCGCATCGAATGGACCTATTGGCCTGGCGATTGGATTCTGCTTGTCGCCCACCGGAAAGGTTTCTTTGAAAAACACGGTCTGCAGGTAGAACCGGTCCTGTACGAGGTTTTCGACCAGGCAATGCCCGACCTGGCAGCAGAAAAAATTGACGGCGGTTTCTTTGTCGCCGGCGACCTGGTTCCCATCGTCAAAGGCGACAACCTGAGAGCCGTCTTCATTACCGACGTTTCGGACGGCGCCGATCAAATCGTCGCCTCGGCAGACATCGCTTCGCTCGCCGACCTGCGCGGCAAGCGCATAGGAGCCTCCCTCGGCACATTTGGCGAACTGTTCGTTTGGGAAATGCTCAAATCTGCGAAGATCAGTCCGGCTGACGTAACCCTCGTGGACATCGAGGCAGAGTCCGTGCCGGATGCCATTCCTGACCAAATAGATGCAGGTCATACCTGGGAGCCGCACACCTCCCGCGCGCTCGCCAAAGGGCAGCATATCATCTTCACCAGCGCCGATACTCCTGGTCTGATACCTGATCTGCTGGTCTTTCGCACCAAAATCCTGCGCGAGCGCCCCGACGACGTGCGCGCCTTCCTCGCCGCCTGGCTGGAAGCGCTCGAATTCACCCTCGCAAATCCTGAGGAAGCGGCTCAAATCATCGCCGAAGAGGCTGGTTTAAGCCTTGAGGAAGTTTCGTTCGAAGGCGTCAAACTCTATTCCCTGGAAGACAACCGCGCCGCCTTCGCTCAAAACCCCGGCACAGACACCACATCCATTTACTTCACCACCCAACTATACGTAAACTTTCTCATCAGCAGCGGCAACCTGACCACCGCCCCGGACGTTACCCAAATGCTCGACCCGTCCTTTTTGCCGTGAGGCGAAATTCAGTTCGCAGCGGAATCTAATTATGCAAAGGAGGAATCCTCATCATGCCCAAACGTTCGTTTCTGCTTACGCTTCTGCTTCTCGCCGCCCTGGCGCTTTCCAGTTGCGGAAGCAATAACCAGAACACGGGACAGAAGACCATCACCTATTCCCGTGTGGTCAGCCTGAGCCAGCCCATTTACCCGGGCATCCCGCTCTGGCCCGGCGACCCGCCGGTGGAGGTAGAAGTAGTCGCCACCTTCGCCGAATATGGGTACTACCTGCGGCGATTCTCGATCGGCGAGCACAGCGCCACGCACATGAACGCATCCAACAGTTTCATCGAGAATGGCGGTCAGGGCATAGACGCCTATGCGCCCGATTCGCTGGTCTTTCCGGCGGTAGTGATTGACATCCGCGACAAAGCCGCCGCCAACCCCGATTACGCCCTCACCAAAGACGACGTCCTCGCCTGGGAAAAACAGTACGGCAAAATCCCGGCCGGCAGTCTGGTCATCCTCTTCACCGGCTGGCAGGATAAATGGAATGACCCGGTTGCCTTCTTCAACGAAGATGCCGAGGGCGGGCTGCACTTCCCCGGCTTCGACGGCGAGACCACCCGCTTCCTGTTCGAGGAGCGCGGCGTGGTCGGCATGGGCATTGACACGCATGGCGTAGATCCCGGCCAGGACGAAACCTTCGCAACCAACATGCAAATCGCCGAACATAACGGCATCGCCCTGGAATGCCTGGGCGGGCTGGACCAACTGCCGCCCACCGGCGCCACGCTGGTCGTCGGCGCTCTGCCGCTCAAAGAGGGTTCGGGCAGTCCTGTTTCGGTGCTGGCTTTCATCCCATAAATAAATCAAATGCAGGCTTCCGATTTCCGGCAAATTTCGGAAGCCTGCCTCCCCCCCTGTGGAGTGTAGTGTGATGCTGAGAAACGATCAAGTCCCTGCTTTCGACAATCAAGAGAAGTACGCACGCGGTGCAATAACAACGTTGCGCATCGCCTTGCTCGCCTGTAGTGTGGCAATCATTTACTATCTTGGGCTGGCAAAATTCCAGAATGAACCGCGCTTTCTCATCCTGGCAGGGGCTACGTTTGCCTTATTACTGGGTGCCTTGAGGGGTTTCTTCCTGGCGCGGGGCGGGCGCTGGCAAAGCGGAAGTTGGGCTTTGATTATCTCCGCCGATATTATCTTTCTCGTTCCATCACTTATTTTCAAAAACAGCGGCATATTATTTGCCCCAGCCATCATCGCTCTGATTTCGCTCATTGCGCTGCAATCCCAACCGCAAAGAGAGGCACGTCTCAAGGCAATTTTTTCCGCGGTGATTAGTGGAATCGTAATCGTTTTGGTGGATCAATTCTTCCCGCTGCCGCGCCCAGCCATGCCCCTGGCAATGGCGCTCGGCATCGGAAGTGTCATCGCTCTGGTTGGGATTACATTTTTCACTTACTACCTACGCAACT
>Ga0272446_1001609_pt1 | contig 32474 bp, 30 predicted proteins | sample YNPCB0061_FD_194587 | JGI IMG/M metagenome (GOLD analysis project Ga0272446, IMG submission 194587) | Hot spring microbial mat communities from Yellowstone National Park, WY, United States - YNP-CB-006-1 | ecosystem: Environmental > Aquatic > Thermal springs > Hot (42-90C) > Sediment | place...
CCAAGGTCGGAGACCACGAACCACTGGGTCGCGACAGCGTCGTCACCCTTGGGGGCGTTGCGCGGAATCGCCGTCATGGCGTAGATGCCGGGCTTGAGGTCCTTGACCAGGGCGCCGACGGGCACCGCCGTGGTGACCTCCCGATTGAGCTCCGGCTTGACCTCCACGGTGCCTCGCCAGATGGCCTCGCCGCTGCGCTCCTCGATCTGCTCGGCCTTCCAGCGATCGAGCTGCGAGAACAGGGTGCCGTCGGCCTGGGCCTCGGTCAGCGCCCGATCGCCGATGCGATAGACCTGGGCCTCCAGGGTGTCGGTGTTCACGCTCGCGACCGGGATGGCGGCATCGCCGCCCTTGGGCAGGACATAGGCCCGGCCAAGGAAGCGCGCCATGGGCGCGCGGTCGCGCACATAGATGTCCAGGTCGGCCGGCTTGAGCAGGGTCTCGCCCTCCGCCGAGGGCAGCCCGGAGCGGACCTGGACTCGGTAGCGCCCGCCATGCACCACGCCGTCGATACAGATCTGTTGGGGCTCGGGCTCGACCACGGTCCCGCGTGCCTCCAGCACCCGCACGAAATCCGCCAGGTCGGGCCGGTTGCGCGGCAGGGGGTCCGAGAACTGGATGCAGATCCTGGGGCTTGCGGCGTCTGAATCGACCTGATGGCCGCTGATGCGGAACCCATGCTGGGCTACCAGGGCCTCGTACTCGGCGCGCAGGTCGGGCGCGTCGGTTAGCGCCAGGGCCGCCCGGGTGGCACGGATGGCCGGTCGCCAGGCCTCGCGCTTGACCAGGGTGCGGCCCAGCGCGCTGAGCGCGGCCGCGCGCTCGGTCTTGGTGTCGCTGCGCAGATAGGCATTGACCGCGGCCGCGCTGGCGTCGCTCTTGTAGCGCTGCTGGGCCTGCCAGTCGTCGGGACGGACGGCCAGGGCGGCCTCGGCCAGGGCCAGCCAGGGCGCCGCACGTTCCGGGGCCAGCCGCAGGGCGGAAGCGTAGGCGTCCGCCGCCCGGGTGGCCTCACCCTTGCGCATCAGGGTCGCCCCCTGGGCCGCCAGGGCGGCCGGGTCCCCCGCGGGGGCCGTCATGCCCGCGATGCGCTTGGCCAGGGCACGGGCCTCCTCGAGGTAGGACTTCGGCAGGAAGGCCAGCTCGGCTGTGCGGCTCCCGGCGAGATCGGCGGACGCTCCCGCCCTTGCGGCGCCCTTGCCGGGGGCGGTGGCCAGGATGCGGCCCGAGATGGCCGCGGGGAAGGGGCTCGGCTCCCCGGCCTTGTCCTTGAGGAAGCACCAGCGGGCCTTGGTGTTGTAGGTGAACGCCTGGCAGCGGCTGTCGCTCAGGCACGCGGACTCGCAGGCCTCGAGCTCGACGTCCTTCAGGGTCGTGTAATCCCCGCCCGGATAGTCCACCCCGTGGGTGCTGGAAAGCTCCCGGCCAACCGTCTGGACCCCGGCCGCCTGGACCCCAGCCGCCTGAACCCCAGCCGCCTGGACCCCGGGCGGCAGGCCGAGGCAGAGCGCCACCAGTGCCGCGCAGCGGTAAACCCTGGATCTGGACATACGACCTCCTGTGGTTCGGCTGGGCTGTGATTGTGGATGCGGCGGGAAGGTTCGCGGCCGGCCCTGGGACACCGCCAACCGGTGGGGGCCCTTGACCGCCGGCCGGAGCGGCGGCTGGTCTCACTGCGGTTGGCGAACGCCGCAAAGACGCTTTGGGTAGGATAACGCAATGGGTCATCCACTCGCGTTGGCGCGTCCCTCATGAGCGGGCCTGACCGAACCCGCTTCCTGGGGGCGCCGGAGACCTCGGGAGCTGGCTGCGAGCCGCGGAAGGGGCGCGGGGCCGTTTCCAACCCCGCCCCGCGCTTCGATGCGCACAGACGCCTGCCGGTGGACGACGGCTGGGACCTGCACCCGCAGCCGGGCCCGCAGCTGGACCCGCAGATGGACTCGGCGCCCCCGCCCCTGCCGACCCGTTTGCACCCGGATTCGGCGCGCACGGTGCTGTCGCGCAACGACTCGCCGGATGTCCCCTTCGACCGATCCGTGAATCCCTACCGCGGCTGTCAGCATGGCTGTGTCTATTGCTACGCGCGCCCGAGCCATGCCTACCTGGGGCTCTCCCCCGGACTCGACTTCGAGACGGAGATCTTTTACAAGCCCAAGGCGCCTGAGCTGCTGCGCGAGGAGCTGGCGCGGCCCGGCTATCGGCCGGCGCCCATCGCCCTGGGCTCCAACACGGATGCCTATCAGCCCAGCGAGCGCCGCCTGCGCATCACCCGCGGCCTGCTCAACGTCATGCACCAGACGCGCCACCCGGTGGTGGTGGTGACCAAGTCCGACCTGGTCCTGCGCGATCTCGACCTGCTCGCGGGCCTGGCACGTCAGCGGCTGGCCGCGGTGCTGGTGTCACTGACCACACTGGACCCGGCCCTGGCACGGCACCTGGAGCCCCGGGCGGCGGCCCCGCACCGCCGCCTGGCTGCCATCGAGGGGCTCACCGCCGCTGGTGTCCCAACGGGCGTCCTGGTCTCGCCTGTGATCCCGGGGCTCACGGACCACGAGATCGAGCGCATCCTGACGGCCGCGGCGCGTGCCGGGGCGAGCCAGGCCAACCACATCATCCTGCGCCTGCCGCTGGAGTTGGCCTCGATCTTCGAGGACTGGCTGGCCGTTCATTACCCGGACCGGGCGCAGCGGGTGCTGAGCCTGCTGCGCCAATGCCGCGGGGGGCGCCTGAACGATCCGCGGTTCGGCTCGCGCATGCGAGGCAGCGGCCCCATCGCCGAGCTGATGGCCCAGCGCTTCGCCCTGGCGGCTCGACGCCTCGGCCTCGCGGCCCCCGGCGAGGCCTGGGCCCTCTCCACCGATCTCTTCATCCCGCCGGCGGCAGATCCCCGGCAGTTGCCCCTTGGGCTCGAGTAGCCGCCACCCCGGGTGCGCCGCCGCCGGGCTTGGCCTATAGTTTCGGCCGCAGCGCATCCAACCCCGTTCTCGGAGGAGCAGCAATGGCCGCGAAGAAGATCTTGATGCTGGTGGGCGATTTCGTGGAGGACTACGAGGTCATGGTTCCCTTCCAGATCCTGACCATGGTGGGCCATGAGGTCCACGCAGTCTGTCCGGACAAGGCCGCCGGGGGTCAGGTGCGCACGGCGGTCCACGACTTCGAGGGCGATCAGACCTACAGCGAGAAGCCAGGGCACAACTTTGCCCTCAACGCGAGCTTTGCCGACGTGGACCCCGGCACCTACGATGCCCTGGTGATCCCTGGCGGGCGGGCACCGGAGTACCTGCGGCTCAATCCCCGGGTGATCGAGATCGTGCGGCACTTCGCGACCGCCAAAAAGCCCATCGCCTCCATCTGTCACGGCCAGCAGATCCTGGTGGCCGCAGGGGTCCTGGAGGGGATGGTGTGTACCGCCTACCCGGCGGTGCGCCCGGAGATCGAGGCGGCCGGCGGGACCTGGCACGAGGTCAATGCCACCTTCAGCAACGCCCATGTCCACGGCCACCTGGTGACGGCCCCCGCCTGGCCGGCCCATCCCGAGTGGATGCGCAAGTTCCTCGCCGTGCTGGGCAGCCGCATCGAGCCCTGAGTCTGCACCCGATTCGAGACGGGCGACCGCCATGCACCACCGGGTCTTCGTCTACGGCACCCTGCTGCGGGGCGAGGTCAACCACCACCTGCTCGCGGGCGCGGTGCTGCTCGGTCCACACCGCACCCCGGCCGCCTTCACCCTCTACGACCTCGGCACCTACCCGGGGCTGGTCCGGGGCGGGGTCACGGCCGTCCTTGGGGAGGTCTACCGCATCGATGGCACCGCTATGATCCGCCTCGATGCCCTGGAGGAGTATCCGAGGCTCTATGGTCGGTTTCTCATGCCAACCCCCTATGGGTCGAGCTGGATCTACCACTACCGGGGCGATGTCCGGGGCCGACCGGCGATCCGCTCGGGGAACTGGCGCGACCTCACCCGCGATCGTGACAGCGTCCGGGCGGGGGCCATCCGCAACAGGCGCAATGCCAAGACCCAAACCCGGCGCCAGGCCCTGCGCAGCGCGCCGGCCTAGCCTGCCCTCCCAGGTCGGAGACCGCCTTCCGTCACCCCCTTTCCGCTCAGGAGCCCTTATGTCCGAAGAAGAAGGCCGTTTCACCATTCACCTTGAGCAGCTCGAGGACTACCAGATCCGGGTCCACTTCGACTGGAAAAAGGCCGCCGATCTGCTGATGGACGAGCCGCCCCCGCTGGGCGGCACCGCCGGGCCGAACGCCTCGCGTCTGTTGGCCGCAGCCGCGGCCAACTGCATGACGGCGAGCCTGCTCTACTGCCTGTCGAAGGATGCGCCCCCGGCCCACAGCGTGCGGACCGAGGCGAGCTGCGTCCTGGTGCGTAACGAGCGAAAACGGGCGCGCATCGGGCGCATGGAGGTCAAGCTTGTGGTGAGCGACGCGCTGGCGGAGTCGGCTCGTTTCAACCGCTGCAAGGACCTGTTCGAGGACTTCTGCGTGGTCAGCTCCAGTATCCGCCAGGGCATCCCGATCCGGGTGGAGGTCGTGGACCAGCGGGGCGAGGTGCTGCACAGCTCCGAGTGACGCCTCTCCCGCCGGTCGCGGCACAGGTGCTGCCCCTTGCCGGGGGACGGCAGGCCGTTGCGGCTCGGGTCAGCCATCCGTCGGAGCTGCCAGCCGCCCTGTCCGTGCTGGGGCTGTCCGCCCCAAGGCCTGTCCTGGTCCTGGTGGGCGGTGCCAACGGACTCGACCCGGGCCTGGAGCCGACCCTTGCGCACGCCTTTCGCGCGGTGGCTGGCGTGCTGCGCCGCGTCGGTGCCGTGGTCCTTGACGGCGGCACCCGGTCGGGCGTCATGGCCCTCATGGGGGAAGCGGCCGCGGACTCCGGCCTGGACCTCCTCGGTGTGGCGGCCATCGGCACGGTGCGCCTGCCCGGGGGCTCGGGTGCGGCTCGGGCGGAGGGTGAGGCCGTCGACCAGCGCGCGGACCTGGATCCCGGCCATAACCGCTTCCTCCTGGTCCCTGGGACGGCCTGGGGCGATGAATCCCCTTGGCTGGCCGCCGCTGCATCCGCATTGGCCGGAGGACTGCCGAGTCTGACCCTGGTGGCGGGCGGCGGTGAGGTGACCGCGCTGGACCTCCGCGAGGGCCTGTGCCTGGGCCGTCCGGCCCTGGTCCTGGCCGGCTCGGGCGGGACCGCGGACGTGGTGGCTGCCCAGCTGCGCTCGGGTGCAGCGTCTCCCCCTGGCCTGAGGTGGCAGGATGCGGGGCGCATCCAGGTCATGGATCTGGCACGGGCCGCTCTGGACCTGCCGCCCCTGCTGCTCGGGCTGCTCGGCCGGTGAGCCCTTTCCGCGTCTTTGCACGCCCGGTCCTGGTCGGCGGCGAGGGTTCCATCGCTGCCGCCATGGCCGCCAGGCTGAGGCGCGATGGGAGGTCAGTGCGCCTGGCGGCGCTCGCCGATCTGACGGCCAGGGAGATTCGCGGGGCGGAGACCCTGATCCTGGCCGATCCGAAGGATGCCGCCGCTGCGCTCGCCCAGGCGAGCGACCTGTGCCGGGGACGGTCCCGGCGGCTGGCCCCCCTGCGCCTGATCCTGGCCCACCGGGGAGCTTGGCCGGCCGATCTCGCCCCAGGGCCATTCTCGGGGGCCCCCATCCACCTCGAAGGCTTTGCCTTGGAGACCCAGGCAGCCCGGGCCCTGCTCGCCGCACACCCCTTACATACGGGTTGCGACCCGCTGTTCGGGCAGGTTCCACACGTGCTGATCGCGGGGTCGGCGCCGCCGGCCCTGAGCCTGCTTGGCCATGCCATGCGTCTGGCCCATCAGGGCGAGGGGAGTCCCCAGTTCACTTTAGTCTCCGATCGGCCGGAGGACTGGCGCGCCGCAGTCCTGGCCGCCTATCCCCAGGTCCAGCGCTGCTGCGCCCTGAGGTTCGCTCACCTTGCGCGCTTGGACCTGGGCGAGCGCCTGCCGGTCACCGCCGTCTGGGTGCTCATGGATCCACCCGAGGCCGGGCTGGACGCGGCGCTCTCCCTCGCCGCCCAGGTCCGGGCGCAGCAGGGGGTGGCGCCGATCATCTGTCTCGAGGTGGGCGAGGTGACCCCCAAGGGGGGCATCGAGGACTGGGACGGCCAGATCCAGCCGGTCTCCTGGCTCGACGCGGCATGTGGGGCTGAGGGCGTGCTCGGCGGCCGCGTGGACCGGCTGGCGCAGGTCATCCACGAGCATTACCGTGACACCATTGAGGCCCAGGGCCGCGACCCCGCGACGGAGCCCGCCGGGCGCCCCTGGGCGGAGCTGGCGGAGTCCTACCGCGATGCCTCCCGCTTCCAGGCGGACCATATCGGTGCCAAGCTGGCGGCGACGGACTGCCGTACCGTGCCGCTCGCCGATGCGCCGGCCTTCGCCTATGCGCCCCTCGAGGTGGAGCGCCTGGCGGACATCGAGCACCGCCGCTGGGCAGCGGACCGTTACCTGAATGGTTGGACCTATGCCCCGGTGCGGGACAACGCACGGCGCCATCACCCCCAACTGGTCCCTTATGCGGACCTGAGCGAGCCGATGAAGGACCTCGACCGCTATGTGGTGCGTCTGGTCCCGACCCTGCTGGCGCGCTCAGGCCTGGCCCTGGTGCGGGGGTTGATCGTGGGGACCGGCGACTTGGCATCCGGAGGCCAACCGAGCCGGCGCATGCGGACCCTGGTCGACGCCTGTCTGCGGCGCCTGACCGAGCGCTTCCCCGACCGCGGCCTGGTCCTAGCGACGACCCTGGCCGACCCCGTCTCCCGGCTGGTCGCGGTGCGGGCCCTGGACGGCTTCGGCGCCGCCCTGTGGCTGCTCTGTCCACTTGCCCTGCCGGAGCTGCTCCAGGCCCAGCCGGACCCGAGCGTCCGCCGGGAGCTGCTTGCGCTGGTCGCACGCTCCGAGCGGCGCATCGGACTCCCCGGGCCCGAGGGGCTCGCGGCCTGGCTCGGATGCCGGGCGCAAGTCCTGATCCTGGGGCCCGAGACCGCGGCGCTAGAGGGGCCCTCGCGGCAGGTCCGACTCGAGCCGGACGGTCAGGGATTGCGCTGGGGGTTCGAGTACTGAGGCGCGGCGGCACTTTGCACGGCATCGGCCTTTAGGGTTCAATGGCAGTTACCGGCCCGAGGTACATCCTAGGTCCCATGCTCATCACCTTTCGCACCAAGGCCTACGCGGACATCACCATGTTCGGGGAGGTGGCGCTCACCCTCATCCGGCTCATGGGGCACAGTGGGAGCGTTCCTGGGGCCATCCTGGCCGAGGACGTCCCGGCGGCCCTGACTCGGCTGCGTGCCGCGGCGGCGGCCAGCCCGGATGCCCTAGCACCGGGGCCTGGCCAGGGCGAGGATGCGGAGGAGCCTCCTGTGACCCTGTCCCACCGCGCCCTGCCTCTGATCGCGCTCCTGGAGGCCGCGGCGCGCGACGGGTGCAACGTCATGTGGGACAAAGACTGAGGCCCAGGCGCCGGGGCGGAGCCGCCGACGCCCCGACGCGGGCGCTGCTGCTGGTGGGTCTGACGCTTGGCCTGTTCGTCGCACTGTCACCGGCCCAGGCCGGGGGTCTACAGGTGGACGGATGCCCAGGGGGGCGTGCACTTCTCCGACAAGCCTCCCTCGGATGGTGGCGCCGAGCAGGTCCAGCTACCGCCGACCGGCCGCTCGCCCGCCCCAGCGCCGGCACGCACTCCACCGGCGGGCGACGGTTCCGCCAAGCCCCCCGTAAGACCGGCGGCCGCCCGCAAGTCGGTGGTGATGTTCAGCGCCGAATGGTGTCGCTACTGCCGTGAGGCGAGACGCTATTTCCAGACCAACCGCGTCGCGTTTCGCGAGCGGGACGTCGACAAGGACCCTGCCGCCCGCCGCGAGTACGACCGCCTCGGCGGCACAGGACTGCCCCTCATCCTGGTCGGAGACCAGCGCATGAGCGGCTTCTCGGTGGACGCCTTCCGCCGGCTCTACGAGCCCTGACAGGACTGCTGATCCCTGGCCGTACGTGCGCCGGCCGAGGTGGCGTGGGCCGTCCTCCTCCCGTGTGTGGTCTCAGCGCGCTGCGCCCATGCCCGAGCTTCACAGGTCCCGGAAAAAGGCACGGAGATCCTTCCGGAGCCGCTGGTGCTCGCGGGTCTGCCCTGGGTAGTCGCAGTGACCCGCGCGCAGGACGAACAACTGCTTGGGTGGCGGGATGGCGTTGTACACCGCGAACTGCCCGGGCGGGGCCACGGCGGGGTCGAACAGGGCGGCCGCCACGTGCATGGGCTGGCGAATCAGGCGGGCTGCACAGGCGGCGTCGTAGAGGGCCAGTGCGTCCAGGACATCCGGGTGCTCGCGGGAAAAAACCTGCAGCGCCGCCGCGCTGCCCAGGGTGGGCAGCGCGAGGCGCAGGGGCTGGTGACCGAAGGTCGGCAGACAGAGGTGGCCTCGGGCGATGCGTGCGTCCCAGGGCAGCGCCAGGGCGCCGATTCCCCCTCCCAGGCTGGTGCCCATGTAGCCGATGTGTCCTGCCAGGCGCGGGACCAGGCGCAGGAGGGCGCTCACGCCGGTCCACAGATCCTCCACGCAGCCTCCGATGACATAACGGTCCGGGTCGAGGACCTCGTGGAGCACGTGGGCGCTGGGATCGGAAGGGATACGCGGGTCTCGGCTGCAGCCAAGGCCGCGAAAGCAGGGGATGAGGTAGACCGCGTCCCGAAATGGCAAATCCGTGTCCGGGGCCTGGATGCCGCCGTAGCCGTGACCCAACACCAGACCCATGCGCTGAGCCCCTGACCTGGGGGTCAGGAGCCACCCACGGGTGGGGAAGCCCTCGGTCGAGCGGTATCTTAGATCGAAGATGCGGAAGTGCCGGTGACGCTGATGACCTGGGCTGACCTTGGGGTTTGTATCCACGTCGAGGGCTCGGTCGTACCGCCGAGCCCAAAAGCCGGCGAAACCCGGCGGTGGTTCAGGGGGCACGACCGCCAGAAGACCGTCGAGGTCGTAACCATAGCAGGGGTCGAAGGGGAAGGCGTGTTCCAGCGTGGTTGCCATCGGCCGCAAGGCGCAGGTCTCGCTGCGAGCTCGAAGTGTCTGGACCCGAAGGTCCCCAGCTACTCCAGCGTGTTGCGGGGAACACCCCGCCCGACCGCCGGCGTCAGGCCGACCCGATCCAACGGTTGGTCGGGGTCGACCGGTCGAGCTCGACACCTGGTCCTCGCCGCCAACCCGTCAAAGCAGTCGACGGCTTGCCACACCTGACGTCGCGACAAGGGCCTGAGCCCCCACGCATCGGATCGGGCCAGGTTCTGGGAGGCCAAGGCTCATCACCCTCGCTGAGCCAGTCCGCCCAGGATCATGGTCCTCATTGCCGACCACTTCCAGACAAATGTCAATTCGATCCGCCGCCTCGATGCCTACGCTGGTTTTGAGGGCATTTTATGTGACCCGATCGCTCGACCGATGCGGATGACCCAAACAACCCCGGGCGGGGCTCAACATGAAGACGCGAACTGCCCTGACCCTGATCCTTACTTGGTGCCTCAATGAGCATCTGTATGGCTCCCGCGGCCGCAGGCTGGAAGGCCGAGAGCTCTGGGACGAGCTCTGGGCTGGATGCCGTGGAGGCCTCTCACCTCACCTTCATGCGCGAAGAGGAGAAGCTGGCGCGCGATGTCTACCTGACCCTGGCGAGCCTGTATCCGAACCAGGAGGTGTTCGGTACCATCGCCACGACCTCGGAGCAGACCCATACCGACACAATGCGGGACAAGCTCGACCAGTTCGGCCTGCCAGACCCAAATCCCGCCACCAACGACCTGCCTGACAGCATCGGCGTGTTCCTGGGGAAGGAGTGGGGTCCTTACTTCACCGAGAAGTTCGAGGCCCTGACCAGCCAGGGGCGCACCAGCGAGCTGGCGGCCCTCTATGTCGGGGCCTTCATCGAGGAGCTCGACATGAACGACATCGCCGTCTGCCCGCAGGTCATGGTCGATGCGGGCTACCCAAAGCCCTGTGGCCTTCAATACACGGACGAGACGGCCCTGATCAAGGCTTACAGCTCCCTCATCGATGGCTCGGAGAACCATCTCCAGGCGTTCGTCAAGCAGATCGAGGCGGTGATTGGCGCCGGTAACTACGTCGCCCAGTACCTCACTCAGGCCGAGGTGGACGCGATCCTCGGCCGTTAACCCCGAGCACGGCCCGGGCACCGAGGTCCCGCCACCGGAGCTGCGGCCCTGTCGAGTGCGCGTCAGTGCCTGAGGTAGGCCAGGGCCTCGGCGTCGAAGGGCGATGGGAGGAGCCCCAGCCGTTCGAAACCGTTGCCTTCTTCGCATTCGTTGCCCTCGAGGAGCATGGTGATCTGGTCCCGCGTGATGGGAAACCAGGGAAACCTGTCCAGGACGGCGGCCGCCGCCTGGACGGCGAGGGCCGGCGCCGGGAGCATGAGCTTGGTCCGGCCACAGGCGGCGGCAATGGTCCCGAGGATGTCCTTCCAGGTATGTGCCCTGGGCCCGCAGAGGGGGTAGGTTTCGCCGATGGTGTCGGGGCGCGCGAGCGCTAGGGCGAAGGCGGCGGCGACGTCGCCGACGGCCACGGGCGCCAGCTCGAAACCGCCGGCGTTCAGGGGGAGCAGCCCAGGGTAGAAGAGGGGGGCCGGCAGGGGGCTGTCGATGATGTCCCGCTTGAGCTGGCTGCAGAACTCCATGTGACCCTGCGGGTCACCGAAGATGACCGAGGGCCGGAAGATGGTCCAGTCCAGGCCGGAGGTCTTCAGGGCCTCCTCGGCGAGAAACTTGGTGCGCTGATAAGGGGTGCCGTTCGCCTTCACCCCGTTTGCACTCATGAGCAGGAATCGCCGCACACCGGCCGTCTTGGCCGCCGCGATGGTGCGCTCGACCCCCCGCCACTGCAATTCCTCGAACGTTGCGCCCCGGGCCGGGTCCTCGCGCAGGATGCCAATCAGGTAGATGACCGCATCGGCGCCTGAGGCGCATCGCTCAAGCGCGCGAAGATCTCCGACGTCCCCGCTCACGGTGGCGCAGTGGTCGAGCGAGGCGGACCTTTCCCCTCGATGAGGTCGCACGAGCAGCTTGGGGCTGTGGCCATCGGCCAGCAGTCGATCGACTAAGTGGCTCCCCACGAAGCCGGTTCCACCGATCAAGCTGACATTCATGGGGTATGTCCTTTGCCGGGCAGGTTACCGTGAAAGGCGCCGCAGGCGCTCCGAGTCCCCTTCTCCGCTTGGGAGATGGCCGGGGTGAGGGTAACCCGGCAGCAACGTCGCGTTTTCACCTGCGGGGGTGTCATGGCGGGTCAGGTGGCAAGGGCGAGTCAGGAGGTTGCGGGCGGGTGATCGCGGGGACAAGGGGCCAACGTGCGTCGGCCCCCTAGACGGGCCTTAACCCTCGTCGATGCCTTCGGTGATCGGGTTATGGATCATGGCGTGCACGCGGCTGTCGAGGCAGTAGGACTCGAGGATCTCGTCTGCGACTTGAATGGCCATGGCTTGCTCCAGTTGGGCTTGAGAGGTATGAATCGCGAAAGACCTAGCGTTTTTCTAGGTGACCCTAGGATAGGGGCTGACGAATCTTTGTCAAGATAATCCCCACATCAATTTTTTTTGAGGATTCGGGTCTGGACTGGTCCAGACCAGGACACCATGGCGTTCAGCCCCTGTCAGAGACGTGGTCATCCGCGTGCCGAACCCAGGAAAGGCGAGCTCAGGGCCTAGGCTTGACGTCGGTCTGAGGGGGCGAGTCTGGCGCATCGAACAGGGTTAGAACGGCATTGAACAGAAATTGCAGAAGTCTGCGGCGAGGCATGACGTCGCCCAGCCGCCATCGCCAGCTCCGACACGCAACGGCATGGGCGGGGTGGGTGGGGGCCCCGGCGTGGGTCAATCGGCGGTGGTCAGGGGCCGAAGGGCACGCTGCTGTACCCCCGACCGCCAGGGCGACGAGGATCCCGAGCGGGGGCTGGGCGGGGTGGTGACCGGCGCGGCGGGGCCGTACCTGCCTGCCAGGACCTTCCGGAGGCCATGGGCGGCGCTCGAAGGCCGCGAAGGTCAGGCCACTTAAACGCCGGCGGTGCTAAGCGTCGTGCCGGTGGGCGTGATGGGCAGGGCGGAGCGGCGGCGCAGGCGGCGAAGCTGAACCTTGGCGGCGGCGAAGGCCTCGGTGATGGCCTGGCCAGGGTCCTTGCGAAACTCGCGTACGACCAGCTGCCGGCGGTCGGTCAGGGACGCGACGATCTCGCAGCGTACCTGGTGTCCGCGTGCCGGATCGAACTCCTCGCCGATGCGCACCCGCAGGTCGATCCCCTGGTCGGGGAAGCGCTCGGTGAGGTGGCGGCTTTCGGCCGCGATCAGTCGGCGCAAGGTCCGGTCGAGGGCGAGCATGTCGCCGCCGATGTGAAGGTTGGGGGGTAGTTTTGGTTCCGTTTTCGCCATCTGTGGCCTCTGAGGGGATGCGCAGTCTTGTTCGCCCTGGCCCGATCTGGTCATGGCAGGCTGAGGGGTGGGGATACCGTTGTAAGGATTGGGTCCGACCTTTGATTTGGCTCGCAATCGTCTGGCGTGCCTGGGGGTGGGTCGATCGGGCTCAGTGGGTGCCTGGTGCCCGGGGTCGAGGTTGGAGGGAGGCCTCCAACATCGCCTGCCAGGTTGCGCCTCGATCCGGAGTTTCAAGACGTGCGCCTGGTGGGGCGTGCCCCAGCGATCCGTTCTTCGGGTAGCGCACGTCCACCGGCCCGCGCCCGACGGGGGCCGGCCAAGATCTGGGCCGATCGTCTGCCGGGCCCCCTCTGGGGCTGCCATCTCCAATGTGCCGGGCGTTGGAGGTGCCCGTGGCTCCCTGTTGTGTACCCTGGGTGCCTGCGATCACCCTGGGCGTCTTCCAGCGCGCAGATGGCAGAAGTATCAACCAAATCTTGCCGAAAGGAAACGGGCGGCGCTGCGAAGTGCACGCTAGCCCGGGCGCCCAGCGCCCCGTAGCCCGGTCCCCGCGGTATGGTGCGGGAACTTCTCTCGCACGAGACGATCTCATCAGGCGTATTCTTGGCTCCTCTCTCTCGACCCCGGCTCGCCGGGGTTTTTTTTCTTGCGGCTGCCTGCGGTTTGGGACAGCCTGCCCAGACCCAAGCCCAGACCAGCGACGCTACCCTGCACCCGCCGCACCTTGCCTGAGGGAGACACAGTTCATAAGGTCGCCAGGCGCCTGGCCTTCGAGCTGGAGGGCCAGGATTTGCGCAGCGTCCACGCCCGGCGCCTCGATGCGAGTCCTCTGGCAGGGGCCCGCATCAACGCCGTTATCAGCCAAGGCAAGTACCTGTCCATCGTGTGCGACAACGGACTGACGCTGCGCAGTCATTTGGGCCTGTACGGCGCTTGGCACCGTTATGCGCCGGGGGAGGTCTGGCAGAGGCCCCCCTGGCAGGCCAGCGTGGCCTTGACGACGGATGCGGGGGTCTTCGTCTGCTTCAATGCACGGGAGGTTGAGATCCATGCCTCCGATGGATGGCGGCATCGTGACGCCCAGGCGCGCCTTGGCCCGGACCTGGCCCACGGGCGTGCCCCGCCCGCCGACGTCTTGTCCCGCCTGCAAGCATTCGCTGGTCCTGCGACACAGCTCGTTGACCTGCTGCTCGACCAGCGCATCGCCGCTGGCATTGGTAATGTGTACAAGTGCGAGGTCTTGTTTCTGTCCAGCCAATCGCCGCTCGCGCGCGGGGGGGACCTGCCCCCCGAGGTCCTGCTCGCTCTCTATGACCTGGCGTCGGATCTGATCCGAGCCAATCTAGGCCGCGGACCCCGTGTCACCCGCTCCCCACCTGACGGCCGCTGCGGTCTGTGGGTCTATGGCCGCGCCGGCGAGCCCTGTCTGCGCTGTGGCACCCTGATCCGGTACGACCGGCTGGGGGCGAGACCGCGTGCGACCTATTGGTGTCCCGCCTGTCAAACCCTCGGGCGAGCATCGGCCGGCGCGGTGCCCGGTGCCATGGTATAGCCTTTGTCTGACAGCATCCGACAACAGGCGAGGCCATCACCATGTCACCTGCCCAAGCCGCCTTCTACCACCTGGGCGTCGCCCTGGCCATCGGTCTGCTGATCGGCGTCGAGCGCGGCTGGTCCGAGCGCGAGGAGGAGGAGGGGAGCCGCGTCGCCGGGGTACGGACCTTTGCCCTCATCGGGCTCCTGGGCGGTGCGTCCGGACTCGTCTCCGAGACCCTGGGGGCCGTCGTCCCGGCCCTGGGTGTGCTCGCCCTGGGCGTCCTGTTCGCCACGGCCCATGTGATCCATGCCCGCTCCCGCCCAGACCAGCTTGGCATCACGGTCCCGGTGGCAGGCCTCCTGACCTTTGTCTTGGGCGCCCTGGCCGCGAGGGGCGAGACCGCCGTGGCGGCCGCTGGGGCAGTGATTGCAGCCCTCCTGCTCAGCTCCAAGCCGGTCTTACACCCCTGGCTCAGGACGCTGCGCAGCCGCGAGCTCGCCGCAGGCCTTCAGCTCCTGCTCCTGTCCGTGGTCGTCCTGCCGCTACTGCCGGACCAGGGTTACGGGCCCTGGCAGGCGCTGAACCCACACCGCATCTGGTGGATGGTCGTGCTGATCGCGGCCATGAGCTTCGTCGGCTATTTCGCGGTGAAGGAGGCGGGGCCCCGCAACGGAGCCGTCTACACGGGGCTGTTCGCCGGGCTGGCCTCCTCGACGGCGTTGACCCTGCACTTCTCCCGCCTTGCCAGGGCCCAGCCTGGCCTGGCCCCGACGCTCGGCGTCGGGATCCTGCTGGCCTGCGGCACCATGTTCCCGCGCATGCTCCTGGTCTCCGTCGCGGTAGCGCCGGGGCTGCTCTGGCCGATGGCGATGCCTGTGGCGCTCATGACCCTAGTGGTCTATGGGGCTGCCCTGGGCCAGTGGTGGCTACCGAGGGATGGTCAGGCCGACGCCACCGTGCCGATGACCAGCCCGCTGGACCTGCCGGCGGCCCTCGGGTTCGGGGTCCTCCTGGCCCTCATCATGCTCGTGGCCAAGGGGATCGAGGTTTGGCTGGGTGGGATTGGGGTGCTGGCCTTGTCGGCGGCCTCCGGGATCGCGGACGTGGATGCCATCACCTTGTCCCTGTCCGGGATGACCAGGGCCGGGCTGGCCCCTGGCCTTGCGGTGACCGGCATCGTCATCGCGGCCGCGACCAACTGCCTGGTCAAGGCTGGGATGGCCTGCGCCATTGGCGGCTGGCAGGTCGGTCGGGTCGTTGCATGGCCCTTGATCGTCGCGGCCCTGGTCGGCCCTGCTCAGCTCTGGCTGGCCCCCTGGTGAGGGTAAGGGCAGGCGAGGGCCTAAAGCCGGCGAGGCAGTGGTCGCGCCTTGGATTTGGCTCAAGCGCCTGAGCGGACCAACCCCGACAGGCCGACCTCTCCCAGGGCGTCCACGAGGAGCCGGCGCACCGAGGATGCCTCTTCGCACTGCAGGGCGGCGGCCAGGAGCTCCTTCGCGCGCGTGCGCGACAGGCTGCGGATCACCCATTTGACCCGCAGCAGGCTGCCCGCACCCATGCTCAGGCTGTGCACGCCCATGCCCAGCAGGAGCGGAACCGCGACGGGATCGCCGGCCATCTCCCCGCAGATGCTCACCTCGCGTCCATAGGCCCGGGCACCCTCCATGATCTCCACCAAGGCGCGCAGCACGGCAGGGTGCAGCTCGTTGTAGAGCCGGGCGACGTGCGCGTTGTTGCGGTCCACCGCCAGGAGGTACTGGGTCAGGTCGTTCGTTCCCACGGACAGGAACTGGACACGCCGGGCCAGGGCCTTGGTCTGGTAGACGGCCGCGGGCACCTCGATCATGACGCCGACCGGAGGCAGCGATACCTGGAAGCCCTCGTCGAGCAGCTCATTGCGGGCCCGATTGATAAGGAGCAGGGCGTCGTCGACCTCCGCCACGGTGGTGATCATGGGCAGCAGGATCTGGAGGTTGTCCAGACCGATGGCCGCGCGCAGCATGGCGCGCACCTGAGTGAGGAAGATCTCGGGGTGATCCAAGGTGATGCGGATGCCCCGCCAGCCGAGGAAGGGGTTGGACTCGGTCACGGGAAAGTAGGGCAGGGCCTTGTCCCCGCCAACATCCAGGGTGCGGATGGTCACCGGACGCGGCGAGAAGGTCTTGAGCACCATCCGATAGTTCGAGACCTGGACCTCCTCCCCTGGAAAGCGGTCACGCACGATGAACGGCAGCTCAGTCCGGTAGAGCCCGACGCCGGCAGACTCCTCGATCCCCACCGGGCGCGACTCCGACACCAGGCCGGTGTTGAGGTAGAGCGGCAGCACATAGCCGTCGGTGGTCTCGGGGGGGAGCCCGCGCAGGGACTCCAGCTCATTGGTCAGCGCCTGGTCGTCCTCCAGCAGGCGCCGGTACTCCGCCTTGACCACGGGCCCCGGGGCGACGTACACACGCCCGCGGTAGCCGTCGACGATGACCTCGCGGCCCTCGACCCGCGCAACCGGGAGGTCGGCCACCCCCATGGCCGCCGGGACCCCCATGCCGCGAGCCAGGATGGCGATGTGCGACGACCCGGAGCCGGAGGTCGAGACGACACCGGCCAGCAGCTCGCGCGGGACATCGGCGATCTGCATGGCGCTCAGCTCCTCGCCCACGAGGATGGTTCCGGGCTTGTAGCTCGTGGGGCGGTCCTGGATGTTCTGCAGCCGCATCAGGATGCGCCGCCCGAGGTCGCGCACGTCCGAGGCGCGCTCGCGCAGGTAGAGGTCGTCCATGCCGTCGAAGACGCGGGCGTGCTCCGTGATGGTGTCGCGCAGGGCGCCCGGCGCCCAGTTTCCGGCGCGGATGCGCTCCAGGGTCCCCTCGACCAGGGTCTCGCTCTCCAACATGAGCTGCCAGGCGTCGAATAGGGCGCGGTCCTCGGGGCGCAGCAGCGTCGCCGTGCGCACCGCGAATCGCTCGATCTCCTCGGCCACGTCCTCCAGGGCATTACGGAAGGCCTCCGCCTCGGCCTCCGGGTCCGTCGTCGCGCGGTCCGGGACGGCGTCGAGGTCCGCCGGCGGATAGACCACCACGGCCGTGCCGATGCCGATGCCGGGGGAGGCCGGCAGGCCGCCCAGGAAATGGTTGGGTAGCCCCCCCTCCTGGAGCCTGGCCAGCTCGCCGCTGGCCTTGGCATAGGTGATGGCCCCGGCGAGCTGGGAGGCCAGGGTCAGGACCAGGTTGACCTCGTCCTCGCTGAAGCGCTGGGCCTCGCAGCGGCGCAGCACCAGCACCCCGAGCACCTTGCGGTTCTGGATGATGGGTGCGCCAAGGAACCCGCGGAACCGCTCCTCTCCCGTCTCGCTGACCCGCAGATAACGCGGGTGGCTTGAGCCGTCGTCGAGGTTGACGGGCTCGGCGCGCTCGCTGACCCAGCCCACCAAGCCGCGGTTGAGCGGGATTCGCACCCGCCCGACGGCCTGGGGACGCAGGCCGTCGGTGGCTTGCAGGACATGCTGCCGGGCGTCGAAGTCGGTCAGATAGACGGAGCAGACATCGGCGCGGACCACTTGCTTGACGCGCCGCACAATGACGTCAAGGGCGCGCTCCAGGTCGGGCGCCTCGTTGACCTCCTGAACGATACGACGCAGGTTCTCGAGCATGGCTCCAGTCAAGCGATCGGCAGGGCGCAAGGTCCAGGGTGGGCCTCGCCACAACGACCCGCGATGGGATCAGGGGCAAGCTGTGGGTGGGGGACCACCGATGCCGCCGGGCCGGGCATCCGAAGGGCGGGCCAGGGTGGTCGGTTCGGCCCGCGGGTCACCCCGGGCCAGGGGTGGGCAGGATGGGTGCCGCCCTGGGACGGGGCTGCGCCTTGGGCAGACCATCCGGATACAGCAGCGGTGCCAGCTCCTGGAGCGCCTGCAGGTAGACGCGCCGCTTGAAATAGACCACCTCCTTCAGCGGCTGCCAATACTTCACCCAACGCCATTGGTCGAACTCGGGCTTCGCGGATCCGTCGAGGCAGAAGGCGGTCTCCTCGCAATTGACCCGCAGCATGAACCAAATCTGTTTCTGCCCGATGCAGACGGGTCCGCAATGCCGGCGGATGAAGCGCCTGGGCAGACGATAACGCAGCCAGCGGTTGGTGCATCCCAGCAGCTCGACCTGATGCGGGCGCAGCCCCACCTCCTCCTCCAGCTCCCGGAACATCGCTTGCTCGGGCGTCTCGTCGGGCTGGATGCCGCCCTGGGGAAATTGCCAGGCATTCTGGCCCACCCGCCTGCCCCAAAAGAGCCTGCGCTCCCCGTTGCAAAGGATGATGCCGACATTGGGCCGGAAGCCGTCCTGGTCGATCAAGGGGGGACATCCAGGGAGAGAAGGAGAGTGGCATTTTTCCATAGGCTTGCCCCTGCGGGCAACACGAACGGCCAATAAGCTTTTGCCGATGCACGCATTTCCCGGTATGGTCGCAGCCCCGCCCGTGGTGCTGCCAGAGCCAGCGCCGGGCGCGTGCAGGAGGACCGCCGTGCCGCTGGCCATCTTCGACTTGGATAACACCCTGCTCGCGGGGGACTCCGATTACCTGTGGGGCCAATTCCTGGTCGAGCGCGGCGTCGTGGACCAGGAGGCCTACGAGCGGGAAAACGAGCGCTTCTACCGCGATTACCAGGCCGGTCGGCTGGAGATCGGCGCCTTCCTGCGCTTTGCCCTGAGGCCACTGGCCGAGCATCCGATCCCAACCCTGTACGCGTGGCGCGATGAGTTCCTGCGCGACAAGATCGAGCCCCTGATCCTGCCTGCGGCGCGCGCCCTGGTCGAGCGCCACCGCCGCAGGGGGGACCTGCTGGTTGTGATCACCGCTACCAATGCCTTCGTCACTGCGCCCATCGTGGAGCGCTTCGGTATCCCGCACCTGATCGCCACCGAGCCCGAGCAGGTCGATGGGCGCTACACGGGGGAGGTCGCCGGCATGCCGGCCTTTCGCGAGGGCAAGGTCAAGCGCCTCGATCTGTGGCTTGCAGAGATGGGTTGCAGCCTCGCGGGCAGCACCTTCTACAGCGATTCCCACAACGATATCCCGCTGTTGGAGCGCGTCGACCATCCGGTGGCCGTCGACCCGGATCCCGACCTGTTGGCCGTCGCCCGCCAGCGCGGCTGGGCCCTGATGTCCCTGCGCCAAGGAGGCGGGCACTGACGGGTCTGCCGGTCCGGGCGGCTGGCGCCCAGGTGCAGGTCCCAAATCCAAGACCCAGGCAGAAGGCAGGCGCAATGGCAGGACTGCATCACCGTGGGAGCGCCGCCCCGGCGCATCCGAGGGGGAGCCCCGGGCAGCCCTGGCCTGTCGCGGCGGGGTGCCACTTCGTCCCGACGGCTCGCATGCCAGGAGCGTCTCGCGCGGGCCGCCCCGCACGGGAGACCCTGAGGCGCTAGACGCCTTAACGCCACGGTCACCGTTTGCACACGGGGCAGCAACACTCGGCGGGTATCCTTTCCCAATCGTCAATCACCGCCGAGGGTGAGCCGTGGAAGCCAGCGTGGGACCCGGTCTTGGGGTTGGCCGAGAGGTCGGTTTGGCAGCCGGCGTGGTAGCCGGTGGGGCGGGGGGCTTGGCGGCGCGCGCCACCCCCTTGCCCATCAGGCGCGGGGAGCGCCTATTCGTCGAGCTTGCCTCGGGCGAGGCCGAGGTGCGTGAGTCCCAGGCCCTACGTTACCGCGTCTTCGCTGAAGAGCTCGGGGCGCGGCTCAGGGGGGATACACCGGGCCTCGATGTCGATGAACTGGACGCCTACTGCCAACACCTGTTGGTGCGCGAGGCACGCACTGGCCGTGTTGTCGGATCCACCCGGCTGCTCACCGATGACCAGGCCCGCCGGATCGGTCGCTTCTACTCCGAGGGCGAGTTCGAGCTCGGCGCCATTGCTAGACTGCCCGGCCGGCTGCTGGAGGTCGGGCGTACCTGTATCGCACCCCAGTATCGCCAAGGCTCGGCCATCGCCGTGCTGTGGGCCGGACTGGCAGGGTTCGTTTACCTGCACGGCATCGACTACCTGTTCGGCTGCGCCAGCATCCCCTTGGGAGAGGACGACGTTCAGGCGGCGGCGATGATGAACCGCATTCGCCGCCTTGCCATGTCCGACGCGACCCTGCGGGTGACCCCGCGCCTCCCGTTGCACACCCCGCAGGCCCCGGAGGATGTCCTAGATGCGCCCTTGCCCGCCTTGCTCAAGGCCTATATCCGCCTGGGGGCCAAGGCCTGCGGCGAGCCCTGTCGCGACCCCGACTTCGGGGTGGCCGACGTCCTGATGCTGCTCGACGTCAAGGATCTCAACCCCACCTATTCGCGGCACTTCCTCGAGCGCGTGACCGACGCCTGAGCCCATGTCCCACGTAGGACCCCTGTGGAAGGGGCTGCGCATCGCCGAGCACCTGCTCACTGGCGCCGGTATCGCCACGGTCGTGGCGGCTGCCCAGGGCCTGGGGTATCGCCTTGGCTGGCTCGACGCCGTGGTGTGCTGGTGGTACCGGCGTCTGTTGCGCTGCCTGGCGGTGCGCCTGCACGTCGAAGGAGATGTCGCCGGGACCAGTCTGCTGGTTGCAAACCACGTCTCCTGGCTCGACATCCCCGCCATCGGCTCCCAGGCCAAGGTCCGTTTTCTCTCCAAGGCCGAGGTCCGTCGCTGGCCACTGATCGGTTGGATGTCGGAGCTGGCCGGGACCGTCTATCTCCACCGCGGTGCCCATCGGGTCGCAGAGGCCGTTGCGGACATTCGGGCGCAGATCGAGGCGGGGCGACTGGTGGCGATCTTTCCAGAGGGGACCACCAGCGACGGGCTCGAAGTGCTGCGCTTTCACCCGCGGCTGTTCGCCGTCTGCCGGGAGGGTCTTGCGGTGCAGCCGGTGGCGCTGCGCTACGGCAGCGGGCCCCGCCCGGACCCCGTCGCCCCTTTCCTTGGCGAGGAGGACCTCCTGTCCCACCTCTGGCGGATGCTCCGCCAGCCCGGCATGGAGGTGAGGGTCAGCTTCCTTGAGCCGATCCCAGCGTCTGGCCTCGACCGGCGCCGCCTGGCGGACCGGGCCCGCCAGGCCATCGCGGTGCACCTATCCCATGATCGGGTAGGGACCAGAAGTCGCCCTGGTCTTGGCGACAGCGGCGCGACGGCCCTGGTCCAGGGCGCCGCGCAGCCGGGGAATGCGGCCTGAGCCCGGCCAGCCCTGCCAGCGAGCCAGGCCAGCGAGCCAGGCCAGCGAGCCAGGCCAGCGAGCCTTGCCAGCCAGCCCCACCCGCCAGCCCTCGTCTTGCCTGCCCCAGAGCCTTGTCCCACAGCCGTGCAGTCCCTTCGCCTTGCGGTCGTCACGGAGACCTACCCGCCCGAGATCAACGGCGTGGCCAATACCATGCAACAGCTCGTCCTGGGCATGGAGCGGCGCGGGCATCGGGTGCATGTGGTCCGGCCCAGGCAGACCGGTGACGCGCGGACCTGCAGCGAGCCCCCGGGGGCCCAGACCTTGGTCCCCGGGTTGCCGATCCCGGGATATCCGGGGCTGCGCATGGGGCTGCCGGTGCTCTGGCGGCTGCGCCGGCTCTGGCGGGGCCAGCGCCCGGACCTGGTCTACATCGCCACCCAGGGGCCCCTGGGCCACGCGGCCCTCAGGGCGGCCCGTTCCCTCGCGGTTCCCGCGGTCTCCGGCTTCCACACCCGGTTCGACCAGTACAGCCGGCACTATGGTCTGGGCGGCATGGCTAAGCCCATCGAGCAGATCCTGCGCCGGTTTCACAACAGCTCGGACGCGACCCTGGTCCCGACCCTGGAGCTGCGCGATCAACTGATCGAGCGGGGCTTCACCCAGGTGCAGGTCTTGGGTCGCGGCGTGGATACGCGGCGCTTCTCGCCGAACCGGCGCCGGGAGGCGCTGCGCTCGGCCTGGGGTTGCGGGCCCGGCGACCTGGTCCTGCTCTCGGTCGGGCGCCTGGCGCCCGAGAAGAACACCGCCCTCTTGCTCGAGACCCTCGCGGCGGCCCAAGCGGCGGCGCCAGGGGTGCGTGGTGTCCTGGTCGGCGACGGACCCGAGCTGCCGCGCCTGCGCCGTCGTCATCCGCAGTGGCTCTACGCCGGGACCAAGGTCGGTAGCGAGCTCGCCGAGCACTATGCGAGCGCCGACCTGTTCCTCTTCCCCAGCCTGACCGAGACCTTCGGCAACGTGGTCGCCGAGGCCATGTCGAGCGGGCTGGCGGTCGTCGCCTTCGACGACGCCGCGGCGCACGAGTACATCCGTCCTGGTTTGAATGGCTGGACCGTGCCGAGGGGAGACCGCCAGGCCTTCGTCGCCGCGGTCACGGGCCTGGTGCGCCAGCCCGAGGAGGTCCGCCGTCTGGGGGCCGAGGCCAGGGCGACCGCAGCACAGCTCGATTGGGAGCGGGTCATCGACGACCTGGAGCAACGCCTGCTCGAGGTGCTCGCCCGCCGGACCTCGCGGCGACTGGTCCTGCCCGAGCGGGGGGGCTGAGGGCTGGCCGTGCAGGGGCAGATGCCGGCCGGCTCGCACATCGCCTGGGGACCCCCAGGAGCGGATTCCGGTACACTGCTTGGGGGCCAGGCGGGCGGCTGGCCCCGTCACCCCTATCGGAGCCGGACCCCTGCCGATGCGTGCACGCTGGACCCTGAACCTCGTCCTCCTGATCCTGGTGGCCGGCCTGGATTGGGCCGTCCTGCGCGACCTGCGCGAGGCCGAGGAGTCGATCCGCCTGACGGGGATGGACCCTGCGCACATCGAGGGCGTCGAGCTGGTTCGCCCGGGGCGCGACACCCTGAGGCTTGAACGGGTCACGGGCGGGGGCTGGCGCATGACCGCCCCCTACCGGATCGGGGCGGACCCGCAGCGCGTGGCGCGCCTGCTCGCGGTCGTCCAGGCACCCGTGGTGAGGAGCTTCCCGGCCAGCGGCGTCGACCTCCAGGGCCTCGGGCTGGAACCCGACCCGGTGCGCATCAGTCTGGGCGGGCAGACCCTGCGCTTCGGCGGGACCGAGCCGATCGATGGCTTGAGATATGTGGGCTCGGCCGACCTCGTCTTCCTGATCCAGGATGTCTATTACCACCTGCTCACGGCGCCAGCCTCCGATTACGTCGACCCGCATCCCTTGGCAGCGGGTTCGCTCCCGACGGCCGGCGATCTCGATGGGGAGGCCCTCGATGGCGCAGCCTTGACGGCCATCGCTGCCGTGAAGGCGGAGCGGGTCGAGCCCCTGGACGGCGACCTGAACGGCCACATCCTGACCATCCGACTACGCAACGGCCAGCCGGGCGAGGGGGCCGCCCTGCGGTTCCTGGTCTCCCCCGATGGGCTGCGCTGGTCCAGGCCGGATCTGCGCCTGACCTATCTGGTGGCGAGCCCGCCGCCCTTCCTGGTCGACCAGGAGACCCCCGCTGTGGCCGAGGGGCCGGCGGCCGCTCGATCCGACCTCGGCGCCCTGCCGGAGCAGGCGGTGGGGCTCGTCGAGGGTGCTGGGCCGCCGCCTGCCGAGCAGGGGGCTGAGTCCGGGTCCGGCCCTGACGAGCCGGGTCCGGCCGCGGAGCGCTCCGCGCCTGCCGTAGCGGGGTCGGCAGAGCCGATGGTCGATCCGCAGGCACCGATGGAGATGCGCGTCGAGCATCTGAGGCCGGAGGACCACCCAGACGCGGCGGGGGGCGAGGAGCTGGATCCCGTGGATGCCAGGCAGCGCCAGATCGACGACGCCGTTTCGGCCTCCTTCGGGGGGCCGCCCGTGCGCAGTCAGGCGCAGCTGCGGCGGGAGGAGACGGGCGCAGACGACGGCGAGGCCATCGTCACCCCGGAGCAGGCGTCCCGTCCGCCGCCGGCGGTGAAGCTGCGTCCCTGACGCCAGGCCGGTGCCCGAGCTGCCGGAGGTCGAAACCACGCTGCGCGGGGTGCGCCCCTACCTGGAGGGCCAGCGCGTCGCCGCGCTCCAGGTGCGTGAGCCGCGCCTGCGTTACCCGGTGCCCCCGGACCTGGGGGCGACCCTCAGCGGGCAGCGCATCCTGGGCCTCAGGCGGCGGGGTAAATACCTCCTGCTCGACCTGGAGCAGGGCAGCTTGCTCATCCACTTGGGGATGTCCGGCAGCCTGCGGGTCCTGACCCAGGCCCAATCCCGCGAGCCCGGCCGCCACGATCATGTGGACTTGATCCTGGCCAGCGGCACCTGCCTGCGCCTGCGCGACCCACGCCGCTTCGGGGCCTTCCTGTGGCTTGCCGGGCCCGCCGAGGAGCACCCGCTCCTCGCAGGCCTGGGCCCCGAGCCCCTTGGGGACGGTTTCGATGGGGCCTATCTTCACCGGGTGTCGCGGCAGCGGCGGCTCGCCGTCAAGGCGTTCATCATGGATGCCAGGGTCGTGGTGGGCGTTGGCAACATCTACGCCAACGAGGCACTGTTCCTCGCCGGGATCCACCCGCGCCGGCCCTGCGGGCGCATCGGCTTGGAGCGCTACGGGTCGCTTGCGGGGCAGATCCGGTCGGTGCTTGCCGCGGCCATCGACCTTGGGGGAACGACCCTGCGGGACTTCGTCCAGGAAGACGGCAGCCCGGGCTACTTTGCCCAGTCCCTGCGGGTCTACGGGCGTGCAGGTCGGCCGTGCCCGACCTGCGCGGCGACCATCCGGCAGGAGCGCATCGGCCAGCGGTCGAGCTTCTATTGTCCCAACTGTCAGCGCTGATCCGACCGAGGGCCCCTATGCCAAAGCACCACAGCCATCCCCTTCGAGCCCTGGGCACGGCCTTGGCCCTGCTGGTCGCCGCGGGGGTCCAGGCCGGCGAGCTGGTCGGTCACGCCATCGTGCAAAGCGACGCCAGCCTACTCATCAAGGGGGAGGTGGTCCGCCTGGACGGGGTCTACATCCCGCCCACCAACCGCGAATGCCGAGCCTGGATCCAGCCGGTGCGCTGCGATTCCCGCGCGGCCTTGGCGCTCGATTTCAAGGTCAAGGGCTTCATTCGCTGCTTTCCCACGGGGGAGAACGACGACGGCAGCCTCAACGCCACCTGCTACGTGGACCGCACCAGCTTCGATCCGGGGGAAGACCTGGCGGCCTATCTGATCCAGCGGGGTCTCGCCCTCGCCCTGCCGGATGCGCCGTTCGAGTACCAGGGGTTGGAGAAGATCGCCCGTGCCCAGGGGGTGGGGGTCTGGGGCTATACCATCGACGGGTCCGCCCGCGATGTGTTTCCGCCGGGCCGGGGCTGGCGTCCTGAGGGGCGGCGGTGACGGGCCGCACGGCCCGCGCGCTTAGCCGGTGCGACGGGTGGCGTCCCGCATTAGAATGCGATCGGGACTCGCATCCGCCACCTCGCCTGTGGGCCAGCCTTAAGGAGAGCATGATGAGCACCTATGTTCGAAGATCGCTGCGCTTCCCGCCCGACGAGGGCGAAGTGGCATGGATCGATCCCAGCGTGCACGACGACAAGCGGGACTTCAAACCCGTGGCCGCCGCCCTGGTCACGGACGAGGCGCTGAACGGCTGCGGGCTGATTACGCTGGGGCGCGACTGGCTCCGCGAGGGCGTTCAGTGCATGGTGCGGGTGGGAGACCTCGCGCCCCTGGCGGCGGAGGTCCGTTGGGTCAAGGGGCTGGGCGACGGTGTGCTGAAGATCGGGGTGGTGTTCCTGGAGTGAGGCGCGGCGTTGGCGTCACCCCGGCACCCCTCGGACCGGAGCCCCCCAGACGGGACCATTGCCGCGCGACCCGGCCACCCCTTGGTCTCAGGGGCCGGTGCCTTGCTTCAAGAGCTTGGCGCCGCCCAGGTTCCCCAGGGCCTTGCCCTCGACGTCCGTCCAGAGGGTCCCGTCGCCCGCATGGAGGATGCTCACACGCACCTCCGGATTGAGGCTGTTGGCGAGCTCCCACAGGGTGTAGGCCCTGGGGTCTCCCAGGGCGGCGGCCTTCAACGCGTGGCCGGCGGCCGTCTCCCCTTGGACTAAGGTCACCACCTCGGCCTGGGCCTGGCCCAGGGTGCGGACCTTGTCCGCCCGGACGGCGGCGGTCTGCTCGCGGATCTCGGCCACCTGCTTCTGCGCCTCGGCGCCGATCTGGGCCACTTGCTTCTCCCGGTCGGCAGCGATCTCGGCCTTGAGCTTCTCGGTTTCCTGGGCGACCTGCTCGCGGCGCTGCTCGATCAGACCCACCTCGGTGTTGAGATCGGCCTGCTTGCGCGCCGTGTTCTGCTTCTCCTTGTTGGTCAGATTCTGCTCTACCGCGATACTCGCCTGCTGGATTGGGTCGAGGATCTGCTGGGGTACGTTGACGTGGCGGATCAGGGCGTTGTGGATGACGATGCGCTTGCCGCCCAGGGTGCGGGCCAGGGTCTCCTTGAGGTCGTTCTGGAACTGCTCGCGGCCCTCGCCCACGATGAAGTCCTTGGCCCGGTAGGCCGATCCCTTCAGCCGTGAGACCGAGAGGATCTGCGGCATGATGATCTTGTCCACCACCGCCGGCAGGTCGCCGTAGCTCTGGTAGATCCAGGCGATGTGCTCCGGCAGCAGCTCGAACTCCACGGTCATGTCCAGGCTGATCTCGAAGCCATCGCGGGACGGAAACTCGACGACCTGATCCAGGCTCAAGGCGGCCGACGCATCTGGGGGACGCACCTGGCGCACGCCCGCGCCGGCCTCACCGGCTGCTGGGGCAGCCGGGGCTGGCATGGATCGCTCCGGCTTGCGCTGGGCCATATAGTCCATGCGCTTTTCCTTCTGCTCGTCGAGCATGCGCTGGGAGAGCTGGGCCATGGGGGCGTTTTGGGTCGCCATCTGGGCCTTGGTGATGACCTCGCCGCCCTTCTCCCCGGTGAGCGAGACCTGGTTGACGCCGATCTCCAGCACGTCCACCCGCAGCTCCTTCGGATTGACGTAGTAGAGGCCTGGCTGCATCACGTCGCGGCGCACGCCCTTCTCCCCAGGACCGGCGAACTCACCGGGCGGGGCCTGTCGCCCCGACAGGCCGGTGACCACGCCCACGTAGCCGATGGGGATGCTGATGGCATCCAGCAGCTCGATGCGGTAGCCATAGGGGTTGAGGCGATAGCGGCCTGGTCCCAGCACCTGGCGCCAGATGCCTTTCTGTCCCTGGGCGGCGAGGAACTCGCCCTGCGGCAGGTCGCTGCCGACCTTGGAGACCACGATGCCGACCTTGCCCGCCGGGATGGTGATCGCCGGCAGGATCTCCCAGTCGTAGAACAACGGGTTGCGGAAGTGCCGGCCCTCGCCGAGGACCTCCTCCTGGATGCCTTGCTGGCCGGGGCGGGCCAGGATCTGCCCCGGGGGCAGGGGCTCGCCCACCTTGGCTGTCAGCACCGCCATGTGGCCCGGCGGGACATAGAACCGGAACCAGCCCCACCAGACGGCGAAGACCGCCCCCGCCAGGGCCAGGACCAGGACCAGCAGCGGCCTGCCCGTGCTCATGGCTTGTCCCCCTCGCCGGCGGGCAGGAAGGGCCGGAACAGCGCCCCCAGGCCGTCGCTGTCGTCGCTGGAGAGGATCGCCTCGATGCGCGGTCCCAGCTTGCGGTAGAGCCCCCAGCGGGCCAGCTCGGTGCCGCTGCCGAAGGCCTTGGTCTGAGTCTGGAGCACCGCCGCCTGGGCCTGGTTGTCGAGGCGGATGGCGTCACGGTCGCCCTCGGCCTTGGCGCGCATGGCCTCGGCCTGAAAGACGGCGGCGTCCTTCTCCAGGCGCGACACCTCGAGCTCGCGCCGGGCGGCGGTCAGCTGCACCGCCAGCTCCTGCTCGGCGCCGATCACCGCCCGGATTCGGGACGTCTCGGCCTGCACCTTCTCCTTGTTCTGCTGGGCCAGCATCTCCTGACGGACCAGCTCGGCCTGGGAGCGGGCCTGCTCGATCTGCTGCTCGAACTTGCGCGCATTCTGCACCGCCACCTCGCGCTCGCGGATGACGCTGGCGATCTCATCGGGCGGCAGGATGTTGCGGATCAGCACCGAGCGGATGTTTATCCCCCATTCCTCCGTCTGCTGGCGCAGATGGGCCTCCAGGTTGTCCTGAAACTGCTGGCGGGTCTCGCCGATGATGAAGTTGATCGCCGGGTGCTTGCTGCCCTCGATGCGGCTGAAGCCGCGCGCCCTGGGCAGGATCAGCTTCTTGAGGACGTCGTCCATGTCGCCCACCCGGTGGGTGAGGAGCGCGGCCTTGTCCCGGGCAATGTTGAACTCGATGGTGCCCTCCACACGCACCGTGAAGCCGTCCATGGTGAAGAAGGTGATGGCGTCCTCGCCGCTCATGGCGAAGCGCTGGCTCTGCAGATTCACCTCGACCACGTTCACCAGATAGGGGTTCAGGTAGTAGGTCCCCGGGTCGAGCACCTCCGGCACCACGCCCTTCATGCCCGGACCCACCAGAAACAGGTTGCGCTCCTCGGCCGGGAGCTCGTCGCTGAGCACCCCTTTGCCGACGAGGGACGTCACCACCCCCACCGAGCCCGGGCTGATGGAGATGGCGTCGAACAGCTCCAGCTCGTAGGCGTAGGGGTTGATGCGGTATTTCCCGGGCCTCAGCACCTCCGGGACGATGCCCTTGGTGCCTTCGGCGGCGACGATCTCGCCCGGGGCCAGGTCCTTGCCGTAGAGCCGGGTGAGCACACCCAGGCGTCCGGCCGGGATGTCGGTGATGCTGGCGATCTCCCAGTCCCAATGGTAGGGGTCGCGGAAGTAGCGGCCCTCGGGAAGCACCTCCAAGCGGATGCCCTGCTGCCCGGGCTCCAGGGCGAGGATCTGACCCGAGGGCAGGTCCGAGCCGGTCTTGGCGGTGAGGATGGCAATCTCGCCCGCTCCTGGCTCGATGCGGCAGAAAAACCAGACGAACACCGGGATGCCCACCAGGACGAGCAATGCCAGCACACCCCGGGCGCCGCCCTTGAAGGCCGCGGGGTCAAGCTTAAGAGGGAGCTTGGGTAGGCGGCTCAGGGCGCCGGGCGGCTGCGTTTCCACGGGTGGTCTCCCTGGTGGCGTTGCGGAGGGTCTGGCTTCAGCCCCGTTTCTTGGGCGGCATGAGGTCGGTGATGGAGCCGTGGGCCATCTCGGCGGCCAGGCCGATGGTCTCATTGAGGGTCGGGTGCGGGTGGATGCTGAGTCCGATGTCTTCGTCGTCGGCGCCCATCTCCAGCGCCAGCACGGTCTCCCCGATCAGCTCCCCGGCGTTGGGACCGACGATGCCGGCCCCCAGGATGCGCTTGGTCTCGGGGTCGAACAGGAGCTTGGTGAAGCCCTCGTCGCGCCCGATACCGAGGGCCCGGCCGCTTGCGGCCCAGGGGAAGACGCCCTTCTCATAGGCCCGGCCCTCGGCCTTGGCCTGGGTCTCGGTGAGCCCCATCCAGGCCACCTCCGGGTCCGTGTAGGCTACCGAGGGGATGGTCAGGGGGTCGAACAGGGCCGGCAGGCCGGCGATGACCTCCGCCGCCACCTTGGCCTCGTGGGTCGCCTTGTGGGCCAGCATGGGGTTCCCCACCACGTCGCCGATGGCGAAGATGTTGGGGACATTGGTGCGCATGTGGGCGTCGACCGGGATGAAGCCACGCTCGTCGACCGCCACGCCCGCCTTGTCGGCGTCGATCAGCTTGCCGTTGGGCCGCCGGCCCACCGCCACCAGGACCTTATCGTAGGTGGCCTCCGCGGGTGCGTCCTTGCCCGCCAGGCTGACCTTGATCCCCGCCGCCGTGGCACTCATGGCGGTCACCTTGGTCCCGAGCCAGATGTGCTCATAGCGCTTGGCGATGACCTTCTGCAGCGCCTTGACCAGGTCGAGGTCGCAGCCGGGGATGAGCTGATCCTGCAGCTCCACCACGTCGATCCGGCTGCCCAGGGCCTGATAGACGGTGGCCATCTCCAGGCCGATGATGCCGCCGCCGAGGACCAGCAGCCGCTGCGGGATCGAGGCGAGCTCCAGGGCGCCGGTGGAGTCCATCACCCGCGGGTCCTCGTGGGGGAAGCCGGGGATGCGCACGGGAGCCGAGCCGCAGGCGATGATGGCCGAGTCGAACTGGACCTTGAGGTGCCCCTCGCGGGTATCGACGCCGATCCGGTTCGGGGCCTCGAAGCGTCCCGTGCCCTGCACGACCCGCACCTTGCGCTGCTTGGCGAGCGCCGCGAGGCCCCCGGTGAGCCGGGCGACGACCTTGTCCTTGTTGGCGCGGAGCTTGTCGAGATCGATCTGCGGCTCGCCGAAGGCGATGCCGATGTGGGCCATCTCGCGGGTTTCGTTGAGGATGGCTGCGGCGTGCAGCAGGGCCTTGGAGGGGATGCAGCCGACGTTGAGGCAGACCCCGCCCAGGCTGGGGTAGCGCTCGATCAGGACCACGCTCTTGCCGAGGTCCGCGGCGCGAAAGGCGGCGGTGTAGCCGCCGGGTCCGGCGCCGAGGACGGCGACCTCGGCCTGGAGGTCCTGGGCTGGGTTGGTCGTGGTCTCGGTCATGGGGTCCTCCCGGCAGGGCAGGTCGGGTGCGGGGTTCGGCCTGGTGGCGCGATGATCAGCACCATTATGAGCTGCGATTATGCCAGCGCTGCGGGCCCGGTGCGTCGTTGCCGAAGCGCGGATCGGCCAAAGGTCGAGCGATGGACCAGCCGGCGGCCGGCCCAGCGCCCAGGTCAGCGCCCCAGGTCAGCGCTTCGGTTCAGTGCGAAGGCGCCGCCCTGGGTTATTGTTTGCCGGTGTCAGACGGAGCGCCCCATGAAAGCGATGCTCATCAACCGAATCACCCCCATCGGGCCCGAGACGGCGCCGCTCGAACCAGCCGACCTGCCCACCCCAGAGCCCAACCCGGGCGAGATTCGGATCAAGGTGTCGGCGTGCGGCGTCTGCCATACCGAGCTCGACGAGATCGAGGGCCGGACCGCCCCGCCGCGGCTCCCGGTGGTGCCTGGGCATGAGGTGGTCGGGCGCGTGGACCGGCTGGGGGAGGGTGCGAGCCGGTTTCGGATCGGCGACAGGGTTGGGGTGGGGTGGATCCACTCGTCCTCGGGCGCCGCGGACGAGAACCTGAGCCCGAGCTTCCGGGCGACGGGGCGCGACACCGACGGCGGCTACGCCGAGTACCTGACGGTGCCCGAGTCCTACGCCTGCCCGATCCCGGCGGTCTTCACCGACGCCCAGGCCGCGCCCCTGCTGTGCGCCGGGGCCGTGGGCTACCGCTCGCTGCGGCTCACCGGGATCCGCGACGGCCAGGCCCTGGGGCTCACGGGCTTCGGCGGCTCGGCGCACCTGGTCCTACAGCTCGTGCGCCACCTCTACCCAAACACACGGATCTATGTCTTTGCTCGGGATGGGGTCGCGCGGGACTTCGCCCGGAGCCTGGGCGCGGCCTGGGCGGGGGAGACGATGCAGCGTGCCCCCGTGGCCCTGGAGGCCGTCATCGACACCACACCGGCCTGGCTGCCAGTGGTCGAGGCGCTGGCCAACCTGAGGCCCGGCGGGCGGCTGGTCATCAATGCCATCCGCAAGGAGGACCGGGACAAGGACGCCCTGCTCAAGATCAGCTACGGGGATCACCTCTGGCTGGAGAAGGAGATCAAGTCCGTGGCCAACGTGACCTATCGGGACATTGCGGAGTTTCTGCCCATCGCGGCAGAGATCCCGCTGCGGCCCGAGGTCCAGACCTATCCCTTGCAGGAGGCCAACCGCGCCCTTTTGGACCTCAAGTACCGGCCGGTGCGCGGGGCCAAGGTCCTGGTCATCGGCTGAACAGGCGCCATCGGGCGTCCGCAGGCCCGGACGCCGCCTCCGGCAGAGCGCGGCGTCAGAACTTGGTGACCACTACGTTGGTCCCGTCCTCGGGCCCAAGGTCGAAGGTGTTGCCACTCAGGCGCGTCACCGTGCCGATCATCTCGGCGACGAAGGCCGGATCGGTGGCGGCATTGATGACCAGGCCGTTGCCCTGCCCGTCCGAGACGACCAGGGTGGCGGCATCGGGCCTGGTGATGGAGATGCCCTCCGAGGGCGAGAGGACCGTCAGGTCGGCGTTGAGGAAGCGCACCGACAGCACCGAAGGGTCGCGATTGGCCTCCACCAGGGCATCGGCGGCGCCCACGGCACCCTCTTTCACCTTGCGGGCCAGCACCGTGGCCGTGGCCTTCGCCTTGGCGGCCATGTTCCGCGCCTGCTCGCTCTCCGCCGCCTCCCTGACCTTGGCGATGGCCTTGTCCAGTTGCTCTTTCCAGCTCATGGGTCTCTGCTCCGAAGTGATGGGGTGTCAGGTGAGTCTACAACGGGACAGGTTGGACCGGGCGCGGCAAAACCAATGGGGTCTTATTCGGGGGGGCAGGCGTTCAAGGGCCAGCTCTTTTGAGGTGTTCACAATATCCTGTAACCTATCGATATTGTTGAGATTCATTGGGGGCTTGGAGCGGTCATGTTTGGCGACATCCTGCAGAAGTTCGTGGAGAAGAGCCCGGCGACGGTGATGGTGCGCGGCCTGCTGGAGCGGCTTCTCAATCCCGAGGCCCTGGACCGCTGGTTC
>Ga0272446_1001610_pt1 | contig 32458 bp, 30 predicted proteins | sample YNPCB0061_FD_194587 | JGI IMG/M metagenome (GOLD analysis project Ga0272446, IMG submission 194587) | Hot spring microbial mat communities from Yellowstone National Park, WY, United States - YNP-CB-006-1 | ecosystem: Environmental > Aquatic > Thermal springs > Hot (42-90C) > Sediment | place...
ATCTGGATACCATCGTAACCGAGTGAAGCAAGCCGCTTGATCGTGTGTTCGATGGGTTCAGGGCGCATCCAGTTGTGCATAACAACACGCATGTGGGTCACCTAAGCCTTTCAAATAAACAAGATTGTTGTGAGCCAAAACTAATTCTGACAAGTACTAGAGTACTCATGATCCTAAGCTGTGTCAAGCACTTGGTTCAATGGTAGCAAGCGGCATCCATGCCACTCTTGCCAAGTAAGCCCACATGAATTGGAGCCATCCTTCAACCGACAGAACGCCCTCGCAGATTTCTCGGCACTTCCTAGCCCCCTTAGCACCGCCGCTCACCGCGAAGGGGAACAGAAAGGGACGAGGCGGCGGGTTTCCGGTATAATGCGGCCCATGCGTACCAAACTATGGCTTAACATCGGCCTTCCCCTGATCGTCTACACCGCCGCCGCCCTCATCATCACTGCCCCGCTGATCACCCAACTGGATACGTGGATCGCAGGGGCGGGATACGGTGATAGCTTTGAATTGCTCCGGCAGGCGTGGGGCTGGCGGGAGGCGCTCCGCACCGGAAGCGATCCGTACTTTCAGGCGCTATTCGCCTATCCCGATGGCTTTTATGCCCCTGTGCAATGGGCGCAGCCACTGGTTCTGTGGCCACTGGCCGCCCTCGCCCTGATCTTCCCGCCGGTGGTCGCCTTCAACCTCGCTATGATTGGGCTGCTGGCCCTATCAGGTTGGGCGGCGTATCATTTGTGCCGGGCTGTCCTCCCCGCCAATTCACCACGTACCGCCCCTGCCCTGATCGGCGGCGTGGTCTTTGCGGCGTACCCAGCCATTCAGGGGCACGCCAGCGCGGGGCAACTCAACTTGCTCACGAATGTAGCGCTCCCGTTGGCGGCCTTGTTCCTGTACCGCATCGTCAGGGGTCAGGGCACGTACCGCACCGTGATTTATGGCGCGTTGGCGTTATGGGCACAATGCTTGAGCAACTACATGACACCTGTCTTCGCGGCCTTGCCCTTCGCTTTGTTCGGTGGCCTCGCCCTGATCGCCACCCGCCGCCTGACTCGCCGTATCATGGCACAGGCCGCCGCCATGCTCATTGGGGCGGGAGTGCTATGTTTGCCCTTCTTCGCCCCCCTGATCGCCGATTCGCTCCGCCCAGACCGCCCGATCTTCCTCGACGACGGCGGGGAGGTCGCCTACAGCACCGATCCGTTAGCCTTCATTGCGCCGTCGCCGTTTACCCCCATCGGGCGGGAATTGGCCCCCCAATACAGCCGGACGGTACTCGGCACGAATTCGCTTGAGGGGACGGCCTACATCGGGGCGTGGGTAGGGATTCTGGCCGGAATCGGGTTGTTGAGCCGACGGGGCATGGCCGGATTTTGGGCGGCAATAGCCTTTGGGTGTGCACTGTTCAGCTTGGGGCCGTTGCTCAAATGGAACGATGCACCCCTTCAAATCGTGGTGGGCGGTTTGCCGTCTTACGTGCCGTTACCTTGGGCGCTGTTCCAAAACCTGCCCTTTGTGGATATTTCCCGGACGCCGGGCCGCTTCAACGTGACCACCGGACTGCCCATCGGAGTGTTAGCCGCGCTCGGATCAAGTGTCGTCTTCCGCCGCCTGCCCCGATCCGGCTGGCGCGTGCCCCTGACTGCTGCCCTGATCGGCCTCATCCTCGCCGATTACCAGTTGTTTGCGCCGTTTACGATGCACCCGAACGCCCTCCCGCCATACTTTGAGACGCTGCGCGGGCGGGCCGATGTACGGGCCGTCCTGAATGTGCCGTTTGAAGACCTGTTGGCCCAAAAGTTTGCCCTCCACCAGCAGATGACGCACGCTAAACCGCTGATCGGTGGGCATGTGTGGCGGCGGACGCCCGTCCCGGATGCCAAGATCGCCCTGCTCTCCGATCTGGCGTTGGGTCGCGCTTATATGTGGGATTCCGGCGGGCGGTTAGTGACGGCGGATCGGGATGCGATCCGGGCCGGGTTGCGGGCGGCGGGGGCTGATGTCATCGTGATCCACACCGCCACGCTGGATCGGGAGTCGGTGTTGGCCTTCGGGCGGGCCACCTATGGCGAACCGGCCCATCTTGATGGCGATTTGATCATTTTTGAAGTTCCGCCGCCAGATGGCCAAGCCGCCCCCGCCCCGATTTTGGCCTTTCAGCGGGCCGGGTGGTGGCGCGACCCCGCCCAACCTGACACGGCATGGACGACGGGCGACGGTGCGGCCCTGTACTTGTACACGCCAAACGGGGAAGATCACCAATGGACGCTGCAAACAGAGTCGTTGCTGACGGCGCGGGCGCTGACGATCACGGCGGGCGGGCGGATCGGCGAATGGCGGGTGATGCCCGCCCCGCAAACGCGATCCTTCTACCTCAACGCGCCGCCCGGCTACCATGAAATCCGGCTGGGGACGCCCTGCACCCCGATTCCCGTGCCGCCGCGCTGCCTAGACGGGACGTGCACTCCGCCCCCCATGCCGGAATCGCGCTGTTTGGGCGTCGGGGTTAGCGGGATAGGACGGGCGGCAGCGGGCGAGATGCGCTTCCGTCCATCGGGGGCGATGTTTGCAGGCGGAATCGGCTTGGTGGGGTTCCGCGTGGCAGACTCCGGGCGGGCGGGCGGCCTGCTCACGATAATCAGCACGTGGGAGGCCAAGTCGCGCCCGGCGGGGAACCTTCACCTGTTCTTCCACGTCTTAGACTCTGCCGGACAATTGGTGGCCCAAGATGACTTTGCGCCGCACTTGCCGGAGTCGTGGGGCGGGGGCCGTTGGGACGAGATGGCGGCGATCCGGCTGCCGGAGGGCTTGCCGTCCGGCGCGTATTGGGTTGTGGCGGGCTGGTACGCCTATCCAGAAGGGGGCCGTTTACCCCGCCTTTCGCCACCAGACGGCCTGATTGATCAGATTTTGTTGACGATCCTAACGGTTTTGGCTGATTGACGGGGAGTCGGGGGAATTGTAGAATAGGCGTGGCATTATGTTTCGGGGCGGTGTTCATACTGCTTAGGAACACTCAGTTTCCTGAAGAATGGTGGATGAGGTAACCGATCATGAAATGTGCAATAATGCGGGGGCGTCGTGGGCAGGGCTTGCCCGAATATGCTTTACTGCTGGCGCTGGTGGCGATTGTCAGTGTTGCCGCACTATATGCGTTTGGACTGCTGTTGCAGCGATCCTATGGTGTAGTCGGCGGCGCGTTAGGTGGCAAAGATAGCGCCGCCGGAAAGGATTACTACATCACGATCACCAGCGCATTGTGCCAAGCCCAGACGAGCGGCGGGAAGAGCGAAACGGGGATGTTGATTCAAGGGGAGACGAACGCCCCCCTAGACCGAATCACCATCCGTACCACCAAGTCCGACGGTCTACAAGCGGATGGCGGCATCCGCCCGATTGAGGTCGATGGGGCCGCGCCGCGTTGGAAGTGGAGTCCCTTCCTCAGCCAGACGGTTGCCGATACAGGCTTATGCCCAATATCCATTGCCGCGCAGGTGGATGATGGGGCAATCGCCATTTCCCCGATCCGCATTTCAACCTACCCGTGATGGCCACGATTGCCGACTGAACACTTATGAGCGACGATAAAAAGGATTGGTCATTACGCAAAGAACTCCAAAAGCGTAAGACCCAACAGACCTCCCAAACACCACAACAGCCGCCCCGTCCGAGTGCGGGACAGCCACCCAAGCCATCTGTGCCTGCGCCCGGCCCTATTGACCCACGTCGTCCGGCGGGCGTGACACCGCCGCCCCCCCCCGCCCGCCGGACGGGGCAACTTCAGCCGCTGCCGCCGGGTGGCCCGCGCAGCGCCCAAACCGTGCCCTCCCCATCTGCGATAGAACCGGAAAAGCCCAAACGCTTCCCCTTGCGCGGCATCCTGATCGGGGTGATTGGGGTGATGACGCTGGTGTTGGTCGTTTCGGTGGTGTTGCTGGTCACGGGGGGGAACCCACCTGCCCCCACCGCGACGCCCGCCCCCGTCGCTTACACCGCCCAACAGGTGATCGATTACTTGCGGTTGGTCGGTGTGCCGTTGGGCAACCTTCAGGAATTGACCGTTCCCAATCAAGATTGGGGCGCGGCCAATCAGGGCTTTCAATTCAACGTGGTGCGGGGGCAGGAGCGGGGCGCGTTCATCGTGCTGGGCTACCCAGCGGCAAATGCCCGCGTCGCGGATGCCCTGCGGGCTGCGAACAGCGAAAAGTACGGGAAGTGGCCGTCGCTGAGCGAGACGACGATCCTTGCCCTCGCTGATAGCACGTCCGCCGGAGCGATCCGCGAGGAAGTCTTTAGCCACATCCTCACGCTCTTGTTGGGCGAAACGGCCAGTCGCCGTGCCACCCCCACCGGAACCCCCGCCCTGATCGCCTTTGGGCAGACCCAAACGGCCTTCGCGCCGTTCCTGACCCAGACCGCCTTCGCTGCGCTGCCAACGGCGACGCTCCGGGTGGTGACGCTCGGCCCACGTACCCTTGAACCCGTCAGCACGGAGGTGGGTCTCGTCCGTACCGCCCTGCCCGAACCGACGCTCCGACCAACATCGACCCCACGCCCCACGCGGACGCCGTTCACCTTCGGACTGCCTACCCGCACCCCGACGTCGGAACCCCTTCCGCCGACGCCCGTCCCGCCCGTGGGGTCCGAGCCAACGCAAGACCCAAATGCCGGGGCGGTCATCACTGCCGAACCACAACCGCCGGAAATCAACCCCGGTCCAACGCAACCGCCAAACGTCGTCGTGAATGGGACGCCAGTCGCCGTCTCGGTTGCGCCAACCGTGCCTCCGGCAGAGGCGAACTCAATGGCCTTTAATGGGCGGGTCCCACAGAAGGTCGGGCCGTTTACACTTGACCCGCAGTTTACGACGGTCAATCAGTACGGCTCCACGCTGATCTACTACACCAGCGATGGGGCGCAGTACTTGGCCGTGTTGTGGCTGACGAACTCCGCCGCCGAAGCCTATGAGCGCTTCTACATTGACCTGCAATCTATCACGACGGGCTATCAGAGCGTGCCGGGCATTGGCGATTCCGCCATCGTGACCGGGCCGGGTGAGTACATTTTGGCGGAAGCGTTCACCGGAAACATGGTGCTGATGATCTTCCGGCCTGACCAAATGGGCACAACGCCGACCGTACAGGTCACAGACAGTGACGCGATTGCGCTATTGCGGGCGCTGTACGAGGCGATCCCGCGCTAACTTTCGCCTCCCACGCCGAGATGTGGGAGAGGAGGGAGGGGGTGATTCCCCCTTTCGGCTTGTCACGCACTTTGGGCTATACTTAGCCTATCTTGATGGCAATCCAAACACAGAGGATTTGACGAAATGACATCTTTTAGCAGCGTCGCCGACATGTTCAACCGTCTTGGTGAAGCGTTTCGGGCGGAAAAGGCGAAGGGCGATAAGGCCCTGTTGGCCTTTGAACTCGGCGGTGAGGGCGGGGGTTCGTTTTGGATGCAGGTCGTGGACGGCAACCTGACGACGGGCACGGGTGCAGCTCCCGGCGAACCAGATTTGATCCTACGGGCCAGCGCGGAAGACTTCCTGAAGATCATGAACCGCGAAATGAACCCAATGACGGCGTTCATGTCTGGCAAGGTCAAGGCCGAACGTAACATGGGTATGGCCATGAAACTCATGGCGTGGTTCGGGATGTAGTTTCCGTCTCCCCCTTCCGCACGGAAGGGGGAACCCGATTGCTCCCCGCACGGACTTTCCCCCTCCTCAGCCGTCGAAAATTCAGTCCAAGCCTAAAGGCGGATAGCAAGGTTAAAAATCCCTCGTTTGCTTATAAGCCGAAATTAATTATCATTTTACTTACAGCTTGACATTTGGTATAGACATTTTCTATAATCAGCCTCAACGAATTTACAGTTTAAGGCGACCCACCGTGACCACACCCAATAACCATTACGTCCCTAGCCGGGTTCTAAAGTTTCAGGTGGGGTATTTGCTGGCAGAAGGGCGCGGCCATAGCAGCGATACAGAAGTCGACTTTCCCCGTCTGCGCGTAGCCGATGACCTGACTGTAGACTTCCTGCGTGGCACACTTCGTTTCAGCCGTACCTCTCGCGGAATTCTCGTTCAAGGTTCTTTGCAGACCAGCATTCCCGGCGAATGTAACCGCTGCCTAGATTCTGTACCCGTTGCTCTGACTGTTCCCCTTGAAGAACTTTACGTCTACCCGCCCGAACCGGGTGCGGAATTCACCGTCGCCGATGATGGCATCTTAGACCTTGCCCCGCTTCTGCGCGAGGAGATCGTCCTAGAAATTCCCATCGGTATTTTGTGCAAGCCCGATTGTGCGGGGCTGTGCCCAGAGTGTGGACAAAACCTTAACACGGGCATGTGTACCTGTGCTGAACGCCAAATTGACCCGCGTATGGCGGCGCTACGGGCACTGCGGGAGAGGCTCTCTGAAGAATAGCCGAAGTCACCCGGCGGGGGCTGTGCCAACCGGGCTGCGAGGTAGGCCGATAGAAGGGGGAGACGAGATGCGGGACTATGCTGAGGCAGACGGGCGCGATACCCTGCTGAGTGATCTGTTAGAACGCGCCGAGTCACAGGGCTATTTGACCCTTGATGAGGTCATGGAAAGCATTAGCGAGAGCGACGAAAACCCTGCTGAAGTGTTTGCTTTGCTCCAAAACGCCCAGATCGAAATTTTTGACGAGAATGACGACCCCGCCGAAGACCCGCTCGCTTTCAGTGAGGACTTTGACGATAGCGGCGACGAGTACTTAGATTTAAGTGCTGTTTCGGCGGATGACACCGTCGGCCTGTACCTGAAGGAAATGGCCCGCGTCCCGTTGCTCAGCCTTGATGAAGAAGTCACGCTTGCGAAGCGCCTAGAAGCGGGGCTTACCGCTGAACAGGAACTTCGCGGCATCCGCAACAAGGAATCGGAGAAGGCGGTTAGGTTGCGGCAGGTGGCCGAAGAAGGCCGCATCGCCCGCGACCACCTGATCCGCGCCAATACGCGCCTTGTGGTCAGTATTGCCAAACGCTATATGGGGCGTGGGGTTCCTTTCCTCGACCTGATTCAAGAGGGCAATCTGGGGCTGATGAAGGCCGTCGAAAAGTTTGACTACACACGGGGCTACCGTTTTAGCACTTACGCCACATGGTGGATTCGACAAACGATCACCCGTGCCATTGCCGATCAAGGCCGGACGATCCGCGTTCCCGTGCACATGTCTGACCGGATTCGCAACCTGTACAAGACCGCCCGCCAACTCGAGCAAACGCTGGGTCGCAAGCCCACCCCCGACGAGATCGCCGCCGACCTCAAAATGGATACGCGCAAGGTGCAATGGATGCTCAAGGTCAGTTGGCGGCCCCTCAGCCTTGAACGGCCCATCGGCGAAGAAGATGATAACGAACTCGGCAACTTCATCGAAGACGAAAACGCCCTGACGCCTACCCAGAGCGCTTATGAGAACCTCCTTCGGGAGAAGGTGGAGGAAGTCCTAGCGACGCTCACCCCCCGTGAAGCCCGGATTTTACGCCTCCGCTTCGGCCTGATCAACGGCAAGCAGTATACCCTTGAAGAAGTCGGCCAGAAATTTGGCCTGACGCGGGAACGCATCCGGCAAATTGAGGGGCGTGCCCTGCGACGCTTACGCCACCCGCGCCGTTCTCGCCACTTGAAAGACTTCTTACAATAGACCTCGCTATTCCCCTACTTACTGGCATGGACAGCAAAAAGGCATGGACAGCAAAAAGGGCGGGAGAATTTCCCGCCCTTCGCGTTGAATCCAATCCTACCAGACGTAACCCTTATACGGGCTTGATCCCGGCCAGTTCTTCCTTCAGCCCAGCGAGGCCCTTCGCCTTGCTTTCCGTGCCGAGCAGCTGGGTCACGACCAATTTTAAGTGCCCCTTCGCGTTTTCATCGCGCATTTTGATCCGATCCTTGAGCGGGTAGAAGTATTCCATGGATTGCTGGATACGTACTTCTACGCGGCCCCGAATGGTGGGGAGTTTGGTCGGGTCAGTGATGATCAGGAACTCGTCCGGGTGCAAATGACCGATGAAATCCGTTTCGTTGCCCGCCTCCCGAATGGCGTTGTTGATCATCAAGGTCACGGCCCGTAGCACATCATCGGAATTGACGAAGCCATACGTTTCCCGGAAGCCGTCCAACCCGCGAATTCCGACCAAGAGCAAGGCCCAAGGCGCATCCGAAAGGAGCATCCCGCCGAGCCTTTCCTCCACCAACTGGCCTTCTGGCAGGTTAGTGACGGGGTTGGTCGTGGGGGCTTGTTCGGCCCGCCGCAAGACGTTCCGCACGCGCAGGCGCAATTCCTGAATGTCAAAGGGCTTGGTGATGTAATCCACCACGCCGAGTTCAAGGCCGCTCAATTTGTCGACCCGGTCACGTTTTTCGGTCAGGAAGATGACCGGAACATCTTGAGTGCGCCGATGGTTACGGATGCGGCGGCACACCTCGAAGCCGTCAATATCCGGCAGGCGAATGTCCAGAACAACCAGATCAGGGGTGTGTTCGCGGGTCAAGCGCACGGCCTCTTCGCCCCACGCCGCTGCGACCACATCGTAGCCTTGCACCCGAAAATAGTTGTGAAGCATCTCCGAAAGGTCGGGATCGTCTTCAACGATCATGATTTGGGCTTTGTCTGCCACAGCGTTCCTCGCCTTTTTACGCGGCTTTACATCCAGCCGTTGGCCTTCGATTAGCCGATTGGCTCTTTATAGACGATGAAGACGCCGTTCTCGTCGCCCTTCGCCTTGCATTCCGTCTCCACCACGCGGAATTCATGGCCACCACTGACCCAGCGCAGGCCTTCTTGGAGGAGGCCAACGGCGGTATGCCCAACCGGTTTATCGGTCGTGCGGCCCCAGCACAGCGGGCAGCGCTTAATGATGTAGGCATAGTGGTCGTCATGTTCTTCAACCGTGGTGATCTGGTCGCTGAAGTTGGTGAAGATAGTAGCCATCGCCGGCAACCCCATCTTCAACTTCGCGCTGAGGGGAAGCACCTTGAAGGCAAGGTCACCCACACCGGCCAGTGCCCCAAAGTTTTTGAGGCCCTGTGCGAAGCACGCCCGCCCCGCCCGAAGCGCCAACCCGCGCCCGCCACGTGGCCCGTACATATCTTCGAGCGCTACCTGCAAGGCCGTAAAATGGGTGAAATCAAACTGGCGCTCAAGGTTGTCTGGCGGGTAGTTATCGATGTATTGCTGCAATCCGGCAAGGTTCAGGATAGCATTCAGGCCGTTCTTGCCCATCACGTCTTCCATCGCCTGCAAAAAGATGCGGGCGATCTTATTGGGGTAGTACAGGCCGCTAAGTTCTTTTACCTGTGACACGCAACCCTCCGTTTGCTGTGTAATCGTTATGCTGATGGACGTTCAAGCGTGCAGAACTAGACGAGCTTCGCCAGTTCTTTGACTTTGCGGCTCATATCGAGGAAGATAAGGCCCAGCTTCGCCTGTTCCCGTGCCAACACGGTTAACACGGCCTCCGTCCCCACGGCCATTAGGATCACATAGCCGTTTTGCCCTTTGACGTACACCGTATCCAAGTTACCACGCCCCAGTTCGCTGGCGATACGTTCACCCAACGAAAGCATCGCGGCGGACATGGCCGAGACGCGGTCTTCTTCGTAGTGGGCGGGCATTACAGAGGCCATGCTCAGGCCGTCAACACTGACGATGGCAGCAGCTTCAACGTCCTGCGAGCTAGCCTGAAGGTCGCGCAGTTGCTCTACGAGTTGTTCGGTTCGTGACTTAGCCAACGCCAAATCTCCTTAAAATGCGATCAGGAAACACCGTCTCGTCCCTGAGGTACAAGACATCACTCTCGAACCGTGAATCTAGCGTCGGCCCGTCTTGTCCCTCACCCATCGGGGTGTGCCCGGAACAGCGTATGCCCACGCCCCACCCACCTACGTTTGCGTAGGGGTGCGGCACAGGCGGTACAAGGCCAATGGCCGATGCATCCCATCGGGTAGCCTATAGAATACCGCCAATCGATACAAAGGGCAAGTGCCCTTCCTCCATTGGCTCGGCTTGTCGGGGAGAACTTTTCTCTTTTGTCTAGCGCCTCAGAACGCCTACGCATAAGGATAGAAAAGAATTGGGAAACATGCAATAGTTTAGCACAAACAGTCGACTAACAGTTTGATATAGGAAGCCTTGTTGAAACAAAAGCGCCCCTGTTTCTTAGGGGCGCTCTCTGGCGGTCATCGGGCAACGGGTTAGGGGTGGAGTTTGGCGCGGGCGTAGGCCAACGCTTCCTCCAACGTCCCAAACAGCGGAACCTCGCGCCCAGCATACTGGGTCTGGCTGAAACTTTTCGCCGTCATTTCCACAATCGGCCCTTTGCCCACGAACAAAAAGATCACGTTCGGATCGCGGGCGGAACCGGCTACGCTGCTCCGTGCCGCCACGGCGAGGCCCTCAGTCACGTCGTCAAAGCTCAGTGGCCCGACGATATTTTCGATCCGGTACACGGGCGAGCCGCGCTGAAGCACGACTCTTGCAGTCTCTTCGTTGGCGAGCGCCACATCTTGGCTAGAGAAGGGGACATCAAAATTGGCGACGATGATCCGTTCATTGGGGAAGTGTTGAAAGGAGACAGTCATCGGAGAGTTTTCCTTATCATACTTTAGCCCTGACACCCAGCAGTATAGCCCTGTGCAGCCAGCCCTCGCCATCACAGTTGTATTTCAGATTTTTAACGTCAATCGGTAGGTTTCCCCTATTCCCTCGTCCTCTTCTCCTGTAGAATCGTGAGTTGGCACGTTTCCATCTCTCGTCCGCCGTTCCTAAGAGGCAACCCCGATGACCGACCGCTACCTGATCGTAGGGCTGGGCAACCCCGGCAGAGAATACGAACGTACCCGTCACAACATCGGCTTCCGGTGTGTCGATGCCCTCGCGGCCACTCACGGACTCACGTTTGCCAAGCGCGGGGCGAAGTCCTTCGCGGCGGAGGGAACAATCGCCGGAAAAAAGGTGATCCTCGTCAAGCCCACGACCTACATGAACCTGAGCGGGGAGGCCGTCCGCCCCCTGATGGATTTCTACAAGCTGCCGCCGACCCATCTCATGGTGATCATGGACGATATGGACATCCCGCTCGGCACGATCCGGATTCGGGAGAAAGGCAGCGCGGGCGGTCAGAAGGGCCTGAAAAGCATCATGGAGCATCTCGGCACGCAAGAGGTTCCCCGCGTCCGCTTCGGCATTGGCCGTCCGCCCGGACGCATGGAGCCTTCGGCCTACGTTTTGCAACCCTTCGGCAAGGACGAAGAAATCTTCGTGATCGAAGGCATTGACCGCGTTGGGAAGGCCATCCAGACGTGGCTGACCGACGGCATCAACCTCATGATGACCCGCCACAATGGGACGGCGGAAGACGCCGCCCGCGCCGCGGCCCCATTCCCGCGCCCCACCCCCCCCAAGCCGGAGTCCGCGCCGGAGGAAAAAGCCCCATCCCCCACCCCTGAACCCGAGCAAGGGGGCTAACCGCACCCCCCATGCAGTTACACAGCCTTTTAGATGCGCTGCGCCATCTGCCCGCCTACCAGAGCCTGATTGCGGCCTTGCGGGCAGGCCGCCCCACCCCTGAACAGCACGTTTTGCGGGCGGCCCGCCCGTTTGTAGCCGCTGCCGTCGCTGCCGACCTCGCCCGCCCGACGCTGATTATTACCGCGCAAGTCGAACGGGCCTACAACATCACTGAACAGTTGCCGGTCTGGTTGCCCACCGTGCCAACCCTGCGGTTTGCCGAGCCATCGGCCCTGTTCTATGACCGCACCCCTTGGGCGGCAGCGACCATCAAGGCCCGCCTGACGGCACTCGCCGCGTTGTGCCCGCCCATCGGCACGCAAGCGCCGGAGCCGCCCCCCCTGATCATCACGTCCGCTTTGGGGCTGATGTCGCGCACTGCCCCCGTCCGAGAGTTCCGCGCCGCCTCCCGCCTGATCCGAGTCGGGGCGCGGATCGAGCCGGAAAAATTACTCCGATTCTGGCTGTCCATCGGGTATTTGCCCGCCGCCGTCGTCACCGAGCCGGGCACGTTCACCCGACGCGGCGGCGTGATCGATATTTTCCCGATCAGCGCGGATCGTCCGGTGCGGATCGAACTTTTCGGCGATGAGATCGAGAGCCTCCGCGCCTTCGATCCGGCCTCACAACGGTCTGTGTCGCCGATTGATCATCTGATTGTGGCCCCTGCGCGGGAGGCCATGCCGAAGTTCAGCCGCGCCGCTGCCGAAAAACTCGCCAACTGGTTCGCCAGCCTGCCCGAACCTGAAACCGATGTGGCCTCCGCCCGTGCCGACCATCCCGAACTGATGGCAGAGGCGGCCTTCCCGACCCTTGAATTCTACCTGCCGACCTTCTACAGCACGTCTGCTAGCCTGTTGGACTACCTCCCCGATGAGGCGCTGGTCATTGTGGACGATTGGACAACCCTTGAAGACACCGTCGGGGCGTTGGAGGCGCAGGCCGTCGAACTTTACAGTGAACGCCGCCGCGCCAACGGCATTCCCGCCGATTACCCCCTGCCCTACCTCACATGGGAGCACCTGCGCGACGGCCTGCGGGGCCGTCCGGTCTTGCAACTGGGTGGGCACAGCGCCGATTCCACCCCCGATGAAGATGCCCTCGGCATGTTCTTTGCGCCCGGCAACCACTTCGGGGGGCAGATCAGGCCATTCATTGAGGGCATGGCGAACGTGGCCGCTTCCGGTGCGATCCCGATCATCGTCAGCAATCAGGCCCAGCGTTTGGCCGAACTGTGGGGCGAAACCCGCCATGTAACCCGCCTGCCGGTGACCACCGAAATCGAGGCGCTGCCGGACGGGGTCAGGTTTATTGAGGGGGCGCTCGGCGAGGGGTGGACGCTCCGCGATTCGATCCACCTGTATACCGATGCCGAAATCTTCGGATGGCGGCGGCCTGAACCGCGTCGGCATATTACGCCCCGCGCCATTTCGCCGGAGGCATACTTCGCCGACCTCAAGCCCGGCGATTACGTCGTCCACATCGAATACGGCGTGGGTCGCTTCATGGGGATGCAAAAGCGCCAAGTGGACGGCAACCCCCGCGAATACCTGATCCTGCACTATGCCAACAACGATACGCTATACGTGCCGATCCATCAGGCGGATCGCATCTCGCGCTACGTAGGGCCAGATGACCGCAACCCGAACCTGACTCGGCTTGGCTCCAGCGAGTGGGCGCAGAACAAAGCCGCCGCCCAACGCGCCGCCGAAGAATCTGCCCGTGAGATGCTCGAACTCTACGCACGGCGGGCGATGGTACGCGGCCACGCCTTCAGCCCCGATACGCAATGGCAGGCTGAACTAGAGGCGTCTTTCCCCTATGTGGAGACGGCGGATCAGCTGCGGGTGCTGAAGGAGGTCAAGGCCGACATGGAGCGACCCGCCCCGATGGATCGGCTGATTTGTGGCGATGTCGGCTACGGCAAAACGGAGGTGGCGCTGCGGGCGGCCTTCAAAGCCGTGATGGACGGCAAGCAGGTCGCCATCCTCGTCCCGACAACTGTCCTCGCCCAGCAGCACTACAACACCTTCACGCAGCGCTTGGCAGCCTTCCCCGTCCGGGTGGAGATGCTCTCGCGCTTTCGCAGCCCCAAAGAACAAACCGACATTCTGGCAAAGGTGCAGCGCGGGGAAATTGATATTCTGATCGGCACGCACCGTCTCTTACAAGACGATGTGATCTTTCGCGATCTGGGATTGCTGGTGATCGATGAAGAACAGCGGTTCGGCGTCACCCACAAAGAGCGCTTCAAGCGGCTCCGCACCGAGATCGACGTGCTGACCCTAACCGCCACCCCGATCCCGCGCACGCTGTACATGAGCCTCGCCGGAATTCGGGACATCAGCATGATCCAGACGCCGCCCGCTGAACGTCTGCCCGTCCTGACCCACGTTGGGCCGTTCGATGAGAAGTTAGTACGGCAGGCGATTTTGCGGGAAATAGATCGCGGCGGGCAGGTTTTCTTCGTCCACAATCGGGTATCGACCATTCACAGCATCGCTGACCAGTTGCAGCGGCTTGTCCCAGATGCCCGAATCGCCATCGGGCATGGCCAGATGCATGAAGATGAGCTAGAACGGGTCATGCTCAGCTTCGCTAACGGCGAACAGGACATTTTGCTGTGCACCACAATCATCGAGTCCGGCTTGGATATTCCCAACGCCAACACCATCATCATTGATCGGGGTGATATGTTCGGGCTGGCCCAGTTGTATCAGTTGCGGGGGCGGGTGGGGCGGGGGGCCTACCGTGCCTATGCGTACTTGTTCTACCCACGCAATGCCCACCTGAACCCAGACGCCCGCGCCCGCTTGGAGACCATCGCCGAACAGACCGAATTGGGGGCGGGCCTGTCAATCGCCATGCGCGATCTGGAGATTCGGGGCGCGGGCGAATTGCTCGGAATGCGGCAGAGTGGGTACATCGCCAGCGTCGGCTTCCAACTGTACACCCAGATGCTTGCCCAAGCCGTGAATCGGTTGAAGGCCGAACATCAGTATGCTGCGCCAGCGCCGCTCGAACCGACCTTGCCCGGCATCGGTGCGCCAATGACCATCGACCTGCCCGTGCCCGCCTATGTGCCCGTCGGGTTTATGAGCGATGGGGCCATGCGTTTGCAGTTCTACCGCCGCTTGGCCGATATGCACACGCTCGAAGCCGTCGATGAGATGGAGATTGAGCTACGGGATCGGTTCGGGGCGTTGCCGCCCGAAGTCGAAGGGCTGATCTACCAGATGCGGGTGAAATTGATGGCGCAGGCCGCCAACGTCGTTTCGATCACGTCCGATGATAGCCAGATCGCGGTAAAGTTGCCGTATTTGGCGAAGGTGGATCGGGCTGGGTTGCAACGCTACTTGGAAAATGGCGTCCGGGTCAGCCGAGTAGCGGTTTGGTTAGCCCGCGACCCCAATGGCGCATGGCGGAAGCGCCTGCTAGACGTACTCGAACGCCTGAGTCCGCTGAAGGAACGGCAACCCGCGTGAAGGGCGGACGGCTAGCGGGGGCGTCGCATGTGAGCGCCCCCGCGAATCGCTGCGAAGGTTACTTCCACGCCCCCGCGACGGGCTGATCTCCGGCGAGGCCGTAGGTGAGGCTGCGCTCAAAGGGCGTGAGGGCGAGGGTGTTCCACAGGTACATCACGCCGCTGGATGGCCGAAAGACGCCCACACCGTCTTTGCCGTCCCAGTTCCAATCCCCTGCCATCGGTAGACTATCAAAAAAGGCTGGGCCAACCGTGTAGCTAATTGATCCGGTACAGCTCGAACACATGGTGTTGCTCAGGTAGAAGCGCCCTGTTCCCGGACGGAACACGCCGGGGGTATCCGTCCCATCGCCGTCCCAGTCCCCAACGATGGGAATGTCCCCCGTGAGGCCGAAGGTGATGATCTTATCTGGGGCGCCGGGCGTGTTGCTGTTGCGGAGCAAGAACCGGCGCGAACTGGGCCGCCACACCCCGATGGTATCCGTGCCGTTGCCGTCCCAGTCCCCCACGACCGGAATGTCCGTGCTGAGGCCGTAGTTGACGCTGATCGCAATCGGGGCCGCATTGCTGTTAACATTCTTGAGGTAGAATGTGCGGGCGCTGGGCCGCCACACCCCAATGGTCGAGACCTTGTCGCCGTTCCAATCGCCCACCACGGGAATATCCCCCGCGAGGCCGAAATTGAGCGACAGGTTCGGCCAACCTGACGTGTTGAAATCCCGTAGGTGGAAAACCCGGCTGCTGGGGCGGTAGACCCCAATGGTATCGGGCCGGATGGCGGGGAGCGCATTCGACAAGTCTGGGCGGGGGCCGATGAGGCGCGTCCCGTTTTGGGGTAGCGCACCTTCCTTCAGCGCCGCCAAAATTTGGGCAGCGGTCAGGGTGACGCCCTTCGTCTGAGCGTAGCTTTGCACGAGGGTTGCAACCCCCGCGATGAGCGCACTGCTACTCGATGTACCGCTGAATCCTGACGTATAAAGCTGGCGTACATCCGGCCCGGAACCCGTATTGCCATTGAAGCGATTCCCGTAGCCCAGCGTGACGATATTATCACCGATGCCTTGCACGTCCAGCCGAGAGCCAAAGTTACTGTAGCAGTGCGGGGCGCGTTGATTCGCACCATAATTGATGGACTGCCCCGCCCCGACGTAGATCGCGCCGGAGTTGTAGATGTTGCGGTCAAAGGGGTTGCCGAGCGGGAAGCCGGCGATGTTGACGCCATTCGCAGGGGTAAACCAGTCGAGATCGTTGTAGCCATTTCCGGCGGCCATCACGACGACCCGGTTGGAGACCGTTGCGATTGCGATGGCGTCAAAAATGGCTCGATCGGCCTCAACGGGCATGTACCGAGTACCGCAACTGCATCCTGATGGGCACGGGGGAACTGCTGATACAGGCCCCCATTGCTGTTCAATTAAAAAGACGTCGCCGGGTTTGCTGACCGCCACTGCATTCAGAATGGCATCGGCGAGATTGTAGTTCCCAGCCATAAAAGCCCCGTGCGGGCGCACATCAGCAAGGTGGGCAATGCCCGTGATGCCGTAGGCGTTATCCAGACCGGCGCTGATGCCAATGGCTGCGTTGCCATGATCGGAGCTGAAAAAGGTATATTCCTCCCCACCGATCAGGGTATACGCGCCGGGGGGGAGGTCTTCGTGTTCGTTCCAGTCGTACTCGATGTCGATCAGCCGCACGGGCGGGATGGCCCCTACCGGATCGCCCTTGCCGCCGGGCTGTGTCCATGCGAAGGCGACATCAAAGCCGCCGGAGGCCGCGTTTTGTAGGTAGAACTGCTCGCTGGTCATGAGGGGTGTGGTCGGCGGGATGTCGACGGTTGGGGGCGGGACGGGGGCGGCGGCTTCATAGGCGAAGGCCACGCCGGGGGCGGCCAATACCGAAGCGAGGGCCGCTTGCACCGTCGCATCGGAAACGCCCAGCGGGAAGTCAATGGCAAAATACTGGGTCATGTCGGCCAGTTGGCGGCCCGATTGGTCGGCGGCGGCCTTGCCTATCGCAGCGACAGCAGCGGGAGCGACGGTGGTGATCAGCGGCCCGACCTTCGCGCCGGGAATCCCGCTGAGGGTGGCATTCAGAGCCGAAGCGTTGAAGCCAGGCGGAGGGACAATCGTATTGCCCGCCGTCGAAAAGCCCGCGTTATCGGCAAATTTGACGATCAGGCGGCGTTCCCCGTTGGGGCCGGGCCCGCGCCGAGTTGCAGCCGTCGGGATGGGGGTCGTCCCTGCTGGGACGAAGGTCGGGGCGGGGGTTGGTTCGGGGGTTCCGCCCGCCGCGAGGGTGTTACCGTTCGTGGAGAGGCCGATGAAAGCCACCCACGCCAACAAGAACATCACGCCAAATGCCACAAGGCGCAACGAAAGCCGGGATTGTTGATTTTTCATTAGCTTGCCCTCCCAAAAATGAGGCTGGATAATATAACATACCGTGTATGATCGGCGAAAAATGACGAACGGCATTCAAAAAGGGCGTTGATCAGGGGGAGAGGCGTTAGTCCCTCTGCGCTTGCATGGGCTTGAGCTGTGGGATTTACCCTTCCCACAGGGCAGGTGTGTGGCAGCGAGGAAGGTGCAGATTGCAAAAGAGCGGTACAATACCCTTATCAATGGTTGAAAAACCTGTCTTTTGGGGGTTCTGATGCGCCGTTTTGCCTTGCTCGTGCTTGCTCTTTTCCTCTGCCTTGCCGCCGTTCCGACTCCCGCTGTGGCCCAAGACGGCGTGCGGCACGTTGTCCAACCCGGCGAGACGTTATTCCGCATTGCGCTGCGTTATGGCATCAGTGTGGACGCATTGGCCTCCGCCAATAACATTGGCAACCGTGCGCTGGTGTACGTCGGCCAAGTCCTGATCATTCCGAGTGCGGCGGCGGCCCCCGCCCCGCAACAGCCTGCGCCCGCCCAACCCGCCGCCCCGACGAACGGAACCTACACCGTTCAGCGCGGCGACACCCTGAACAAGATCGCCCGCACCTTCGGGATCACCCTTCAGCAATTGCTCAGCGTTAATGGCATCACTGACCCCAACCGGATCAGTGTTGGGCAAGTTTTGACTATTCCCAGCGGGAATGCCCCTGCCCCGCAACCGCCCGTCGTCCAAAACCTGCCTGCTCAAAACCCGCCAGCGGCTCCCGCTGCACCCGCTGCCAGCCGCACCCACGTCGTCCGGCGCGGGGAGAGCCTCGCGGCAATCGGGCGGCAGTATGGGGTCTCGGTAACGGCGCTCATTAACGCTAATGGGCTGGCAAACCCCAACCTGATCTATGCGGGAATGGTCTTGCGCGTGCCAAATGCGGGCGAAGAACCGGCTCCCGCGCCCGTCGTGGCCCCCGCCGCGCCAGCCAATTCCGGCAAGCTGATCTTGGTGGTGCTGCGTGAACAGCGTGTATACGTCTATAACAACGGCCAACTGGTTCGGACGATGGCGGCCAGCACTGGCCTTCCCCGCACCCCGACCGTGCAAGGCCAGTACAAAATCTATGTGAAATACCGCGCCCAGACAATGTCTGGGCCGGGCTACTATTTGCCCAACGTCCCGTATGTGATGTACTTCTATCAGGGCTACGGTTTGCACGGCACCTATTGGCACAATAACTTTGGCCGTCCCATGAGTCATGGCTGTGTGAACCTGCCTACGCCGGAGGCTGGCTGGCTGTATGCCTTCGCCGAAGTGGGGACGCCCGTCCATGTCCGGTGGTAACCCGCCCGCCGACCTTGCCGCGCCGGTTGCCGTGATTGCCGAACGGATCAGGGCGCGCTACAGTAACCCATCGCGCAAGGCGTACACCTATTTGTACTGGGTGCGCGATGTGGTCACCCTCACCGATCTGATCCCGACGCCGGAAGCGGTGATCGCGGCGTGGGTGGATGAGGGGGCGGGCTTCGTCCCTACTGCTGCAGAAGCCGCCGTAAGCGCGGGCCACGCCGCCGCCGCCATTAAGCCGCATCAGGCTGCGCCTTCGCGCCTGACGCCGCATCAGCGCAAGCAGATGATGGCCCGCGCCATCGCCTTCACCGCCACCCAGACCGGCGAAAACGAGGTGACCGTGCAACTAGTCAGCCGCTCGTTGGGATTCTTCCCGAAGGGACAGCGCGAAGTCACTGAACGCTGGCTCCGTACCGTTGACGGTACGTGGTATTCTGCCTATCGCTCCGATCAGGATGAAGACGACGCCTAGATGAACCGAAAAAACGCCTTTGCCATCGCCTTAATCGTTGTGATGGGCGCGATCGGTGGGTTGTGGCCCGCTGCCGCCCAAGAATCGCCCGCCGCGCTGGTCGAAAATACGCACTATGTGCTGGCCCGCCCGTTGGGGCCGCGTGCCAACCTGCGGGCCGCCGAGGGCTTCCCCTACGGAAACACGCGGCGGGGCCGTTCGCCCTTACATCACGGCATCGACCTGATCAATCCACGTGGGACGCCCGTCCTCGCCGCCGCGGATGGGGTTGTGTATTACGCCGGGCCGGATACGGATCGGTTGTTCGGCCCTAAAGCCAACTTCTACGGCAACGTGATCGTGATTCGACACGGGATCGAAGGCGATGGTGGCACGCTGTTCACCCTGTACGGGCACGTCGATACAGTCGAGGTGCAAACCGATACCCCTGTGACGGCGGGCCAACGCATCGGCACCGTCGGGGCGAAGGGAATCGCGCTGGGGGCGCACCTGCACTTCGAGGTACGCATCGGCAACCCAGATGATTACAACGCCGTCCGCAACCCCGAACTGTGGTACGCGCCGCGACCCGGAACGGGCATGGTCATGGGCCGCATCTTCGGGCCGGATGGCAGCCGCGCCTACGGTGTGCGCTTCACCATCGGCAATGCCAGCCGTTTCTACTACAGCTTCAGCTATGAAGACCCCGCTCCGCCTAGCGATTCCGCCTTCGGCGAGCACTTCACCCTGACCGACATTCCGGCGGGATGCTATTCGTTTCGGGTGCGCGGGGCCTACGATGCGCCCTTGTGCATTGAAGCGGGCAAGACGTATTTCATGGATGTGCGGCTTGCCAACTAACCGTGTCGTCCTGATCACGGGAGCATCGTCGGGGATTGGGCGCGAGACGGCCCTCGCCTTCGCCGAGCGCGGCGATATTGTGTGCGCCGTCGCCCGCCGCCCAGATCGGCTAGCGCAGCTGCATCAGACGGCCCGCGCCTTCCACCTTGCGGGCGAGATTATGCTCTTCCCTGCCGATGTGCGCGACCAAGACGAAATGCACCGCATCGTCGATAAAGTGATGGCCCTATACGGACGCCTGAACGTCTTGGTTGCTAATGCCGGTATTGGCCAGCGCGGCAGCATTGTCGACTCTAAGTGGGATGATCTGGACGCTGTGCTGCGCACCAACCTTGATGGCGTGCTGCACAGCGTCCGGGCGGCAGTCCCAGCCATGCGACGCTTCAAAAATGGGCATATCATCTTTGTGTCGTCCGTCGTGTCCATCGCGGTGACGCCCTATGCCAGCGTGTATGCCGCCAGCAAAGCCGCCCTAAATGTCCTTGCGCGGGGCCTGCGCGAAGAACTCCGCCCGGATGGGATTTGGGTCACGACGATGCTGGTCGGCCAGACGGAGAGCGAATTCGCCGAGTCGCGGCGGGGCGTGCCGGGCAAAATCTCCGCCGGAATCCCGACCATGAAGGTTCACAAAGTGGCCGATGCAATCGTACAGGAGGCCGGACGGCGGCGGCGGGTACGCATCTTGCGACCCTTCGACCGCGCCCTCGTCGTGGCGGGGGCGTTCTTCCCCCGCTTGCTAGACCGCATCGCAGCGCGCTTTTACCGGTAGCGGCTCCCCGTCCATGATTGAGCAGCGCACTCGCCAAGTTCAGCACTGGCGCGACGCACACACAAGGACACTGTACCCCGCATGAACGGTTTTACGCTCTTTCTGATCGCCGTCCTCGCTTTCATCGTGTTCTGGATCATCATTACACGGGCGGGGGGGGCCGCGCTGACTCGGCGTCGGGTACAGACCCAAACCACCCTGCCGAGCGACTTCAAGCTGGCTTATGAAGAGGTCTCTTTCCCTGCCCGCGATGGGACGCCCCTCGTCGGGTGGTGGATTCCCGCGCCGAACGCCCACCATACCCTGATTGTGTGTCACGGCTACAACGGCACAATGGATACGGTGATGGTGCAGGCAGCAGCGGCAGTGAAGGCCGGGTTTAACGTCTTCACCTTCGATTTTCGGGCGCATGGCCGTTCGGGGGGAGAGGTCATCAGTTTTGGCATGGGCGAGAAGGAAGACCTGCTCGGCGCGTTGGACTTCCTGCGGGGGCGGGGAATCGAGCGGCCCGGCGTGTGGGGGTTCAGCATGGGGGCGGCCACAGCGCTGATTGCTGCCGCCGTTGTGGACGGCTTCGCGGGGGTAGTGGCCGACAGCCCATATGCATACTTGAAGAACACCCTTGCCCGCCAGATAGCCCAACGGGGAATCCCCTACCCGATTGGCTGGCAGTTTGCGGCGTGGAGCCTCGTTGCGGCGGCCATTCACACCCGCGGGCGGCTGGATCAGGTTGACCCGATCTTGTGGGTGCAGCATGTGCGCTGCCCGGCCCTGATTATCGGCGTGGATCGTGACCCCTTCGTAACGGAGTCGGAGTTACGGGCGTTGGCGGGCAAAACCACCCCGCCTGCCGCCTGTTGGATTGTGTCAGGGACGGGCCACGCAACGGCCTTCACCCACGCCCCCCGTGACTACCTCGCTCAATTGCGGGCCTTTTTCGGGGCGTAGGGCCGCGAAAGGATTCACCGTCGCAAAGACTTGACCTGCCGCTGAAATTGTCGCTAAGCGGGTGGTTTTCGGCCCGTGCAAGTTGTATCCTCAAGGCATAACATTAATCCCCAAGATGCGAAGTTGAGGAACACAGCAAAGCATGGCCGGGCAACTTGAAAAAGATGTCATGTTAATGCGTACCCTAGAAGCCGAAATCCGGCGGCAGGTGGCGGCGGGCCTCGAACGCCTTGACGTGAAGCGCCTGATGACGCTTTCCCCGTATAGCCGCCGCCAAACCGAGCGCCTTTTTCGGGAAATTTACCTGACCAGCCCAGCGCGCTTCTTCCGAGATTGCCAGTGGGACGCTGCCCGCGACTTGCTGCTACAGGGGGAAGATGTCCTGACAGCCGCTACAGAGGCGGGTTTTGCCAGCCCCGGCAGGCTCCATGATGCGGTCATTGCCCGTTCGGGCATGACGCCCGGCGAATTACGCAGAAGGGGTGAAGGCGTGCACATCGACTTTGGCTTTTTTGAAACACAAATTGGGGTAGTGCTTATCGCAGCCACCAAGCGCGGCCTGTGTTCGTTACGGATCATCGGGGCGGCAGGCACGCCGGAACAGGCGGCAGGCGAATTGGCCGAACTCCGGGCCACCTATGCCTACGCCACCCTCGCTGAAAACCCGGCCGCCGTCCAAACCTACGCCGATCAGCTGGTGGCCTTCCTTGATGCGCGTTCGGCCAATTTCTGCCCTCCGCTAGACATCCTAGAAGGGACGACTTTTCAGCGCGAAGTGTGGGCTGAACTGCAAAAACTCGCCCCCGGCGAGACGGTCAGTTACACCGAATTGGCCCGACGGATTGGCCGCCCCACCGCGACGCGGGCCGTCGCTGCGGCGTGCGCCGCTAACAACGTCGCGATTGCCATTCCGTGCCATCGCTGTATTCGCGCCGATGGCTCACTGGCGGGCTACCGTTGGGGCATCGAATGGAAGCGGCGGCTGTTGGCACTCGAAGCCGAGCGCCGTTCCCGCAACGCCCAACCCGACCTGATCTCTGCTGGAGAAGTGGCCTAAAAAAAGAACCCCCAAGGGGGTTCTTTTTCGTGCGGAAGGGGAGGGATTCGAACCCTCGATGCAGGATCACTGCATAACGCTTTTCGAGAGCGCCCCGATCAACCACTCCGGCACCCTTCCAAGATGTGTTTGCCCGTCTAATGGCGCTGACCTTCGGCCCGTAGCTTCCGGAAAAAACCGACCAATAAGGCCGCCGCTTCCTCAGCGTACAAACCGCACTCCACCTGTACCCTGTGGTTAAGGGCCGGGTGGTTCAGGATGTCTAGCACGCTGCCCGCCGCGCCCGCTTTGGGGTCTGGGGTGGCGTACACCAAACGTGGTAACCGCGCTAAGACCATCGCCCCCGCGCACATTGCACACGGTTCAAGGGTGCAATAGAGCGTTACGCCGTCTAGCCGCCAGTGGTTGATCGTGCGGGCGGCCTCCCGCAGGGCGATCATCTCGGCATGGGCCGTTGGGTCATGGTCGATCTCGCGGCGGTTGCGGCCCCGCCCAATGATGCGCCCCTCGCACACGGCCACCGCCCCCACCGGCACATCGCCATGATAGGCAGCGCGGGCCGCATCCTCTAGCGCAGCACGCATCCACGTTGCGTCATCCATTGCAGAGAGTATAGCAAACCCCGCCCAGCGTGGGAATAGGGAGTTTTGGAAGGGAAGGGCGAAGATCGGAATATTGCATCCCTTTGTGCGCTAAAGTACAATTTGAGTCACGTCTAGCAAACTGATGACCTACCGCGTTTGGGGGAAAGAACCACCGTGCGTAACCTTATCGCCGCGATTGGCGTTGTGATCGTCCTTGCATTTGTCGTCCTCATCGTCTCCACCGGGCAAATCCCGGGCGTCCGCCCGCAAACTGCCGACCCGAACGCTTCTACGCTGGTGATGACCGCCAACGAAGGCGCGTTATTTCTTGGATGGGTGATCTTCTTGGTGGTTGGGCCGCTCACCACGCTCATCGCCGTGATCGCGCTGGCGGCGTGGCTGCTCAACCGCGAAGTGAACACCGTCCGCAAGGAAAAGCGCACCGCTGGGCCAATCGCCTTGATGTTGCGGCGGCCCGGTGTCACCGTCGCCGTGACGATCTTCCTGCTGGTCGGCTTTGCCGTCACGCTGGCCCTGCTCGATTCGATTTTCTAGCCCGCCCCGCGCTTGACAGGGCACTTTCCCCTGCTATAATGCGGTCAAATCACGCCCGGCCTGCCGGGTATTGCCCGATGGCCTCACCATTGACTGGCCCCGCCTGAAGCGGGTGCTTTACCGTCTTAAGGAGATTGCTGAAGCGTGGGACCGCTACCCAAGCGAAAATTATCGAAGCAGAGCAAGCGCACCCGTCGCAACCACGACAAGCTGGAACTGCCACACCTCGTCGTGTGCGAAACGTGCGGCGAATACAAGCTGGCCCACCGGGTGTGCAAGTCCTGTGGCAGCTACAACGGCACGAAGGTGCTGGAAGTCAAGAAGAAGTCCGAATAGGGACGCATCGCCCGCTTCCGGGCTGCTATTTAGAGGGCTACGCCGATGGTTCAGCGTGGCCCTTCTCTTTGCCCAATGACTGAGAGTCACGAGCACATGAACGGATCGACGACGGCATTTGTATTTCCCGGTCAGGGGTCGCAACATGTAGGCATGGCGGCGGCGTTGGCGGCGGCTTTCCCGACGGCCCGCGCCGTCCTCGACGAGGCCGACGCCGTGTTGGGGATGCGCCTCTCCGCCCTGATGACGGATGGCCCCGAAGCCGACCTCAACCAGACGGCCAACACGCAACCAGCCCTGTACGTGGCGGGGGTGGCGGCCCTCCGCGCCCTTGAGTCGGCATTGGGGGGGACGGTTCGGCCTGCGTGTGCTGCTGGGCACAGCTTGGGCGAATTCACGGCGCTGACGGCAGCCGGTGCGTTGCCCTTCGCAACGGGCCTGAAACTGGTGCAGTTGCGCGGGCGGCTGATGGGCGAGGCGGGTGCGAAGAATCCGGGCGCGATGGCGGCCTTGCTGGGCGCTAGCCTTGATGACGCCCTCGCCATTTGTGCTGAAGCCAACACCGATTCTGCGCCGGTTGTCGTCGCTAACGACAATTGTCCCGGTCAAATCGTGATCAGCGGGGCGAGCGAGGCCGTCGATAAAGCCATCGACATTGCGAAGGGGCGCGGGATCAAGCGGGCGATGCGCTTGGCCGTCAGCGTGGCCGCCCATTCCCCCCTGATGTCCGGCGCAGCGGGCGAATTTGCCGCCGCCCTCGCCGAAGTAACCTTCGCTACGCCCGCCTATCCGGTCATTGGCAATACGACGGCGGCCCCGCTAGACACCCCCGCCGACATCATGGCCGAACTCCGCGCCCAACTCACTGGCCGCGTGCGCTGGACGGAGTCGGTGCAGGCCATGCGCGGGCGCGGCGTCACAACGTTTATCGAACTCGGCGCGAAGGACGTGCTGACCGGGCTGCTCAAGCGCATCGATAAAGAGGCCGTCGGTATCCCCGCCGCCGACCCCGCCGGCATTCAAGCCGCGATCACCGCATAGGCGAAGCGCCCAGCCTCCATACCCGACAGGGGCCGGGAAGAATTTCCTAACCTTACCCATTATTTCGTTTCGTTGTAACGTATTCTCTGTTAAAATACGTTAAACTACCGATCCTATCCTTAAATTTCCTGCACCCAGCGGGCTACTTCACCGCAACATCAGACGCACCACAAAACGACCTTCTGAAAGGGGGCTGACATGGCGTACACAGACACCTATCGACCCGTCGTGATTGGCGTGGCGGGCGGCAGTGGCAGCGGTAAAACCACCGTCTCCATGCGCTTATTAGATCGGATCGGCGAAACTCACATCGCCTACATTCCGCATGACATGTACTACCGTAGCATGGACGATATTCCCCGCATCGCGGGCGAAATCGCCAATTTTGACCACCCTGACGCGCTCGATACCCCGTTGCTGATCAGTCAGTTGGCGGCCCTCAAGCGCGGGGAGAGCGTCAACATCCCCGTGTACGACTTCTCCACCCACAGCCGCAGCATCCAGACCCGCCGCATTGACCCCCAACCGATTATCCTCGTCGAAGGCATCCTGATTTTTGTTGACCCCGCCCTCCGCGCCCTGTTTGATGTGCGCGTGTTCGTCGATGCTGATGCCGACCTGCGCCTGATCCGCCGCATTAAGCGCGATATTGCCGAGCGCGGGCGCACAGTGGACTCGGTAGTGCACCAGTATTTAACGTCGGTGCGTCCGATGCACATGGAATTTGTCGAGCCGAGCAAGCGCTACGCCGATATTATCGTGCCGGAAGGCGGCCATAACGAAGTTGCCATCAACCTCATTGGGGATCACATTGTGCGGCTGCTGAACCGTCAGCCCGTCAGCCGGTAGCCCCCCTCCAGAACCTCACCCCGCCCCCCTCGTCATGATGAGGGGGCGCAGCAACCTGATTCAGCCTAGTACAGCCCGACATTCCTCAGGGGCGATTGCCGTGTGATTCAGCCCCCATTCCCCTAGCGGCGGGCCGCACTCCGCGTTAGACTCCCGCCCATGACCAAACCCGCCCTGATCTGCCTCATCGTCTTGCTGTTTGCCACCGCTTGCGGCCTCCCCGAAGGGATTCAGCGCGGGCGGCCTACCCCGACCCCGCCGCCCTTCGCCACGGCCACCCCCGGCGGGCGCATTTCCGTCCCCCTCTCAGAGACGGAGACCGCCCCCCGTGCCCCCACCGCCAGCGGCCAAGCCATCCCAGCAGCGGCCACTGCCACCGCCATTTCAGCCACCGTTTCCGCCGCGACAGCCATCGCTGCCCGGCCCATCGCCGTGCCGGACTTCCTCTCCGGCGAGTGCCCAGCCCCCGGCGGCCCAGCCCTCCCGCCCGCACCGACCAACTTTGCCACCTACCCCGAGGTGATCGGGCGCTTTTTGACGGCGGGCGGGGCAACCACGCTGCTCGAAGCAGCCCTCCGGCAATGGGGCGCGTTGGAGTTGGGCGGGGTCGTCCAAGCCGATACTGACCTGACCGGGGATCGTGTGCCCGAAGTCGTGATCACCGTCTACGATCCGGTCACGGCAGTGCCAAACGCCACACCTGCGGGGGTGCTCCTCGTATACGGCTGCACCGAACGGGCCTACCGCCTGCTGTACAGTACGCCCTTCTCTCCCGACGCCGCCCTGCCGACGCTGCTCCGCGTGGGGGATATGAACGGCGATCAGCGCGGGGAGTTGGTATACAGTCAGGTCGTATGTGCGGTGGGGGCTTGTACCCGCCGCGTCCAAATTTTGGGCTGGAACGCCGCGCTGGGGCAATTTTTGCCCCTCAACGACGTGCCGATTGAAGGCCCTTACGCTCGCTTCGCCATCGGCGACCCCGACGGCGACGGCATCTTAGAACTCGCCGTCCTCAACAGCCCGCCCGCCGACGCCCTCAACGGCCCACCGCGTAACACAACCGTCTACTGGGATTGGGATGGCCAGAATTACCTTGCCGCGCTGGTCGTGGTAGCCCCCCCAATCTACCGGATTCACGTCTTGCACGATGCAGACCGCGCCTTCGACAACGGCGATCTGACGGCGGCGATTCGCGGCTATGACCGCGTGCGCGATGATCCGGCCTTGTTGGGCTGGACAGACGCCAACGAGCCGATCACGTTGCGGGCCTTCGCCGGATTACGTAAGCTCTACGCCCAGATCGCCAATAATCAGCGCACCCGCGCCGAAGCGACCCTGCAAACCCTCGTTGCAGAAAACCCGCCCGGCACGTCCGGCGAAAGCTATGCCGCCATCGGTACGGCCTTCATGGAGAATTACCGCCGTACCCGGAACCGCGTCCGGGCGTGTGCCGCTGCCTTGCCGACTGTCCAGAGCCGCCCCGATGCCCTCATCGCGCTGAACGGCTACGGCATGGCCAACCGCACCTACAGCCAACAGGATTTATGCCCGTTCAGATGAAGGGAAGCATGACCAGAGGAAACGTTCGCATCATTGGCGTGCCGATGGACTTGGGCCAGCAGCGGCGCGGCGTCGATATGGGGCCGAGCGCGGTGCGCTACGCCGGGCTACAGGAGCGGCTCGCCCGGTTGGGCTACGCCGTTCACGACTGCGGCAACATCGAAGTGCCCGTCGTGGAAAAAATCGCCGCACGCGAGGCCGAAACGCATACCGAGCGCCCCAGCGCCCGCCACCTTGATACCGTCGTCGCCGTCTGCCAAGCGCTGTACGAGACGGCGCAAAGCTGCATTGCTGATGACGAAATCGCCATTTTCTTGGGCGGCGATCACAGCATTAGCGTGGGCAGCATCTCGGCGATGACGAAACGCCGCGATATTGGCGTGATCTGGGTCGATGCGCACGGCGATTACAATACGCCCGAAACTTCGCCATCCGGCAACGTACACGGGATGCCCGTCGCAGCCCTGCTGGGGCATGGCCCGCAGGCCCTGATCGATGTCGGGTATGCGGGGGCCAAACTCGACCCCGCCCAAATCGTCATGATCGGGATTCGAGATTTGGACGAGGCCGAGCGCACCCGCCTGTCCGGCAGTGGGATTTCCATCTTCACCATGACGGACATCGACGAGCACGGGATTCCGGCCATCACCCGCCGTGCCCTAGACCGCATCAGCTACCTTGACGCCGTCCACGTCAGCTTAGACATGGACTCTCTTGATCCCGATGTTGCGCCCGGGGTCGGGACGCCCGTGCGCGGTGGCCTGAGCTACCGCGAAGCGCACCTGCTGATGGAGTTGTTGGCCGCCTCCGGCAAGGTGCGCTCGTTGGATATTGTAGAGATCAACCCGATTTTGGATCACCGCAACCAGACGGCCCAACTCGCTGTTGAATTGACGGCCAGTCTGCTTGGGCAGCGGATTTTGTAGCGGCGAGCGCGGAGCGCTACGCCCGCAGCCGCGCCAAGTGCTGCTTACGGAATTTAGCGACCTTCGGGGCGACGACGGCCCGGCAATAGGGCTGGTTGGGGTTCTTGGCGAAGTACTCTTGGTGGTATTCTTCGGCGATATAGAACGGCCCTGCTGCCGTGACTTCCGTCACGATGGGCGCGCCCCATACGCCGGAGTCGTTGAGGGCCTTAATGGTCGCTTCGGCGATGGCTTTTTGCTCTGGGCTGTGGTAGAAGATGGCCGAGCGGTATTGCGTGCCGACATCCGCGCCCTGACGATTGAGCGTCGTTGGGTCGTGAATGGTGAAGAACACGTCCAGTAGGTCTTGGAAGGTGATTTGAGCCGGATCATAGGTGATTTGAACGACTTCGGCGTGGCCTGTCCGTCCGGTGCACACCTGCTGGTAGGTGGGGTTGATTACTGCCCCACCCATGTAGCCCGACTCGACAGAGATCACCCCGCGCAGCTCGTCATAGACGGCTTCTAAGCACCAGAAACAGCCGCCCGCAAGGGTCGCAACTTCGTTCGACATGTGGCAATCCTCTCCATTTTGTTGATGTACACGCTCAATAGTAGAGGATATAGGGGTGAATGCCCCTTACTGCCAAGCCGAACTTCTCTACGGCTTCTCACTTTCCTGCCCCGCGGCATCTTCTTCATAAGCGAGGCGAGGGAGTCGCGGCGGGAAGTTCTCGGTACAATAGTCCCAACGTTCCCTGCTTGAAGGCCCGACATGAACCGCGAAGCATTACAGGCATATTTCCGCATCGGGATTTTCCTCTTTTTAGCATCGGTGCTATTATTGACCATCCAGAGACCGGATACCGCTGAGTATGTGGTGACGGTATTCTCGGTGTGTATTGGCGCGGCATTGGTGCTGTTGGTGGCTTTTGTGGCCCGCCGCACTTAATTGCCCAAAAATTCAGCTTAGGAGTCCATCATGAAAGTTTACCGTCTCTTCACGTTCCTCATGGTCGTCGTGCTGGCGTTGGCGAACTTTGCCGTTGCTCGCCCAGCCCAAGCGACTGACCCCGACACCTTCTATGGCGGCTTCCCTTACTCCGTCCCGCCGAAGGGCCACCTCAATTCGTTCATTCCCGATGGTATTCCCAACGGGATCGGCCTGTACCATGACCTGCTCGAACCTGCCGCTGCGCTGTACGTGTGGGCGAACGGCACTTATCGCGGCCTGATCGCCGAAAGCTGGGGCTTTGAAGGCGCCGACAAGTACGTTCTGAAGCTGAAGGCTGGCGGTAAGTGGAGCGATGGCAACCCCATCACCGCCCGCGATGTGGTCGCTACCTATGCGATTGGGCGTCTCCGCAATTTTGCTGAATATACCTATGTCGATAAGGTCACGGCCCGCGACGAACTGACCGTCGAATTCGCCCTGAAGACCCCCTCCACATTGGTAGAACGCCTGATCCTGCGTACGCGCATCCGCTCGGCGGCCACCTACGGCGCCATTGCCGATAAGGTTGAGGCCTTCGTTGCGGCGGGCAAAGACCGCGCCAACGCCGACAAGGCCGAATGGGACGCACTGGTGAAGGAAATCACCGACTTCCGGCCCGAAAAACTGATCAGCAGTGGCCCGTACACGCTGGATTTGGCCGATGTGACCGACTCTCAGCTGACGATGCGCCGTAACGAACTCTCCCAGTTCCCGGCCAAGTTTGCGAAGGTCGTCCTGTACAACGGCGAAACCGAAGCCGTTACGCCCTTGTTCCTGAACAAGGAAATGTACTATGGGACGTACTTCTTCCCGCCCGCCACCGAAGCCGCCCTGATCGAAGCGGGCTTTGAAATCCTGCGTTCGCCCACCTATGCCGGGCCGGGCCTGTTCTTCAACTTTGAAGTGCCCGCCTTCCAGAAGGTGGAGTTCCGCCAAGCCGTCGCCCATGCCATCAACCGCAAAGATACCGCCGTTGCCTCTTACGGGGAAAAGAGCGGTTTCGTGCCCCAGTACATCACCGGCGTGAGCGATAACCTGATCAAGCAATGGGTCAGCGAAGACGTGCTGAACAGCTTGAACAAGTACGAATACGACCTCGAACGTGCGGCCAAGTTGATGGAGGCCGCTGGCTACACCAAAGATGGCGACGTGTGGAAGGACTCCTCCGGTGCGGCGCTAGAATTTGAACTGCTCGTCCCGTCGGACTTCACCGACTGGGTTCCGGCGGGCGAAAATGCGGCTGAACAACTGACTGCCTTCGGCATCAAGACCACCCTGCGCGGCGTCCCGCGTGCTCAGCAGGTCGAAGATGTGAAGGCCGGCAAGTTCCAGATGGTGATTTTGCTGTGGGGCTTCCCCAACCCGCACCCATTCTATGCCTACCGTAACATGTATGTCACCAACACCGTCGGCAGGAGTGCCGACCAAAAGGGCCTGAGCTTCCCAATGGTGCAGACCATTGACGGTAAGGAATACGACTTCAACAAGCTGATCGCCGCTTCCGGTGCTGGCGCCGACCTTGAAGCCCAAAAGGCCGTTGTGACCGAACTAGTCACGACCTTCAACAAGCTGGTTCCGGCGGTTCCGTTGGTGGAACGTCTGGGCAATACCCCGCTGTTGACCAGCGCTCTCAGCGGCGTCCCCCCGCTCGACGACCCGCTGTACCAAAATGCCTTCAGCGCGGATAGCTACATCGCCCTGTGGATTTTGGACGGCACGCTCGGCCCGAAGCAGTAACGCACGCAAGCCGTTGCCCCCGCTTTTTGGTGGGGGCACGCCAACTAAAAGCGGAGCCACCCGGCTCCGCTTTTTTTCAGCCGTTGAACCCTGTGGGCATACTGTTGGTCGCTTTGTCCTTGCCCACGAAGACCGCGAAACACTGGCGACCATGTTCCGCCGTCACTTTCCCTACGTCCACATCTTACCGCCCAGCCACCAAAGTGACCTCTCGCTCATGGTTGCCAGCCGCAGCCTCACATCGATTCCCACTTAGCCATTGCCATCCTACGCAGCCGCATTGAGGACTGCACCCTAGCACCCTAATTCAGCCCGAAGCAGTAACGTAAATCGACCGGCTGCCCTTGCTGAAAGGCAGAGGGCAGCACAAAAAGGCGGGGTGCGCCGACCCTGCCTGTCATGTTACGCATCAAACGCCCCTGTAAGGCACTTCAACAGATCGAGAGAGGTGCATCGGCAACCGGATCAGGATCGTTGTCCCTGCCCCGACGCGGCTCACTACTTCGATGGTTCCCCCATGCGCCTCAACTGCCCGCTTGGTGATGACTAACCCTAAGCCCGTCCCCTGAATGTTGCCGACGTTGTCCGCCCGGTGGAAGGCCTCAAAGAGGTACGGCAAGTCTTGTTCTGGGATGCCGATGCCCTGATCGCTAATGGTGATCAGCGCATGGCTGGATTCTTCGGTTGTCCGCAGAGTGACGGTACTTCCGGCGGGGGAGTATTTGCAGGCGTTAGTGAGCACGTTAGTAATCGCTTGGCGGAGGAGCGTCTTGTCGGCCTCAATCGGAAGCGGGCACGTCTCGTGCTGCACCACAAACTCATGATCGCGCACGATCTGCCGGAACTGGTCGACGATCTCATCGGCGAGCGCCACCAATGAGATCGGTTCTAAGAGCAGTTTAGTCGTCCCTTCTTCAAGGCGGTTGAAGGTCAACACGTCATCGAGCATGGCCGTCATGTGGGCGATCTGCCCCGCAATGACCTGCGTATGTTTGGCCCGTTTTTCGGGGGTAAGGCGGTCATAATAGCCGCTGAGGATGTCCATATTGGCTTGAATGGTGGCCAA
>Ga0272446_1001611_pt1 | contig 32428 bp, 25 predicted proteins | sample YNPCB0061_FD_194587 | JGI IMG/M metagenome (GOLD analysis project Ga0272446, IMG submission 194587) | Hot spring microbial mat communities from Yellowstone National Park, WY, United States - YNP-CB-006-1 | ecosystem: Environmental > Aquatic > Thermal springs > Hot (42-90C) > Sediment | place...
GCTGGCCGACCCCGCACGCATGCACTCTCTCCTTGGCGTATGAGACCGGACTCCCTGCGCTTCTGCTGTGTTTCGCCGCGCCGCGGCATGGGTCTTCGCTTGCGCGTGGCGCTTGCGGACTAGGGAGACTTGCGATGAAGACGGACCTCGCCTTGGGCTGGCTCGAGAAACAATACGCGACCGTGACGGCCGTGCCCGACTATCCGGCCATCGCCGCGCGCTGGGCCACCGCTTCCGCCGAAGCCGTGCTGCGGCTCACGCCCGAGGCGATCGCCTACGGCACGGGCGAGCGCCGGATGATCGACCTCTACCGGCCAGCGGGCGTGGCCGACCCGCCCGTTCTCCTGTTCCTGCACGGCGGCTACTGGCAGAGGCGGCACAGGCGCGACTTCGCCTTCATCGCCGAGCCCTGGCTCGACCGCGGCATCGCGGTCGCCATGCCTGGCTACCCGCTCTGCCCCGAAGTGTCGCTCGCGGCGCTGATCGAGGATGTCAGGACAGCGACCGTCACGCTCTGGAACGCCGCACCCGCGCTCGGCCTCTCGCGGCGCTGGCTGGCGGGGGGGCATTCGGCCGGCGGGCATCTCGCCGCGACGCTCGCTGCCACCGACTGGGCCGTGCGCGGGGGGCACGACCTCGGCTTTGTTGGCGTTCTGCCCTCCTCCGGCGTGTTCGACCTGCCGCCGCTGCTGGGCACGACGCTCAACGCAGCACTTGGGCTCGACCATGGCGAGGCGATGCGGCTGTCCGCGCTCTACCTCGCGCCGCCGCAAGGCCTGCGTGTGATCGCCGCCGTCGGCGGGGCGGAGAGCGCGGAGTTCCTGCGCCAGAGCCAGGGCCTCGCCCGGCGCTGGACGGCCGCCGGCGCCGCGGCCGCCGTGCTCGAACTGCCGGGGCGGAACCACTTCACCGTGCAGGATGCGTGGGCGGAGCCGCGCGGGCCGCTGTTTGCCGCCGCGCTCGGTCTACTCGCCGGCTGAGCGTCCGAGCCTCCGTTCCGCCCAGGCGAAGGCGCGCCAGAGCGGCAGCACGAAGAGGTTGCAGATCAAGAGCCGAACGAGATGGAAGCCGAGCACGAGCGGCACGCCGAGGTTCATCACCTTCGCCGTCACCGCCATCTCGGGCATGCCTCCGGGCGCGGTGCCGAGCAGCGTCGCCGCAAGCGGCAACCCCGCGAGCGCGACCACCGCGAGCGCGATCGCCACGGCAAACAGCGACAGCAGCGCCATGTTGACGAGGGAGGCGACGAGAAGCCGTCGGCTGCGCAGCAGGAACTCGCGCGTGAGCCGCGCCCCGAGCGTCGCGCCGAGCGCCACCTGGGCGGCATCGATGAGCGGCCCCGGCAGGCCGGAGAGTGGCCTGCCGGCGACCGCAAGGCCGAGCGAGACGAACACGGGCCCCATCATCCAGGGATTGGCGAGCCCCGTGAGGCGGAGAAGCAGGGCGCCGCCGAGCGCGAGGGCGAGCAGCACCGGCAGCGCTGGCCAGGAGACGGCGGGGGGAGCGACGCTGAACACGTCCTCGCCCGTCGTGCCGCGTGCTGCCATCGCCACCGGGTAGGTGAGGACGACGAGCACCATCCTGAGCGTCTGGCCGAGCGTGACGGCGGGAACCGAGGCGCCGGCGCGTGCGGCGAGCACCACCATCGCGACGATTCCTCCCGGAATGGAGAGGAAAAATGCCGTCCGCGTGTCGAGACGCCCGACGCGGGCGGTGACGCGCGAGACCACCACGCCCGAGACCACCGAGGCGATTGCGGCGCCCGCCAGCGCGGGCAGGCTGCCGGCAAGCGCCACGAGCACGGGCGGGGTGAAGGCTTGGCCGAAGCCGGTGCCGAGCACGATGAGCGCTGCGGGGCGAAAGGCCGAAGGGGCAGAAGCGGGGAAGCCAGCGATCGCCGCGCCCGAGACGGCGACCATCGCGCCGATCATCCACGGAAGCGGAATGCCCGCCGCATGGGCAAGAGCGCCTCCGACCGCGGCAAGTGCGAGAGTCGCGGCCGACCGGGCCGCCTGGCCCGCCGCCCTGGCCACGCCCCCGTTCCGACCTCAGCCCCCGCCGCCGGCGCCCTGCATCGCGTTGCCAGAGAAGGCGTTGAAGGTGATCAGCGTGAAGGTGTCCTTAACCCCGGGAAGGCGCTGCACCTTCTCGGTCACGAACAGGCCGGGGTCCTGGCCAGGATCGAGATAGAACTTGCCGAGCAGATCGTACTGGCCGGAGATCGAGTAGATCTCCGAGACCTCCGGCACGCGGTCGACCGCCTCGCGCGCCGTCTCGTAGGCACGGCCCATCTCGCACTTGATCAGCACGAACAGCGGTCGCATGCGGCGCCCTCCCGTCTGGCCCGCGCGAGCCTAGAGCAGATCGCACACCGCTGGTATCGGCCGTGTGCCTGACGATGCTCGCGAAGATGCCCGCACGAAAATGGGACGGCCGCGAACGCGTCAGCCGATCCGCGCGCGTCGATGGCACGGGCGTTGCAGCGCTGGCGGAGCCGCGGCCCGCTTGCGGCCGGACCGGCGAGGGGAGAGAGTGCGCGCATGCCTGCGACCGCAGCGCCCGACCGCGACCCGCGCGACCAGGGCGGCCCCGCCCAGCCGCTCCTGATCGTCCGCGACCTCAAGCGCCACTTCCCGATCAAGGGCGGGTTCCTCAACCGGGCGGTCGGCACCGTGCAGGCGGTCGATGGCGTCTCGTTCTCGGTGATGAAGGGCGAGACGCTCGGAATCGTTGGTGAATCGGGCTGCGGCAAGTCCACCACCGCGCGTCTTCTCATGCGGCTGATCGAGCCCGATTCGGGCGAGGTGATCTTCGACGGCGAGCCGGTCGGCCCGGGCGGGATGCCGATTTCGGAGATGCGCCGGCAGATTCAGATGGTGTTCCAGGACAGCTACGCCTCGCTGAACCCGCGCCTGCCGGTCGAAGACAGCATCGCCTTCGCGCCCACCGTGCACGGGCTCTCGAAGGCGAAGGCCAGGGCGCGCGCACGCGAGCTGCTCGCCGCCGTCGGGCTGGCGCCGGAGCAGTTCGCGCGGCGCTATCCGCACGAGCTCTCGGGCGGGCAGCGGCAGCGCGTGAACATCGCCCGTGCGCTCGCGCTCGAGCCGCGCGTGATCGTGCTCGACGAGCCCGTCTCGGCGCTCGACAAATCGGTCGAGGCGCAGGTGCTGAACCTGCTCGTGGACCTCAAGCGCGACTTCGGGCTGACCTACGTGTTTATCAGCCACGACCTCAACGTGGTGCAGTTCATCTCCGACCGCGTGCTCGTCATGTATCTCGGCCAGGTCGCCGAGCTCGGCCCGGTCGAGAGCATCTACGGCGCGCCGCGGCACCCCTACACGCGCGCCCTGCTCGCCTCCCGCCCCTCGATGGACCCGGCGCGCCGGATGACCGAGCCGCCGCTGACCGGTGACCCGCCGAACCCGATCAACCCGCCCTCCGGCTGCCGTTTCCGCACGCGCTGCGCCTTCGCCGAACCGGTGTGCGAGGCAAGGCCGCCGGCGCTCGCGGGCGAGCACGAGCGCGACGCGCACCGCGCCGCCTGCCACATGACGGCTCGGGGAAGCGGCCACAGCCGCGCCCCCGCCTGACCGGCGCAGAGGCGATGACGGCGCTCGACGCTTCCGCCGTGAAGGCGATCCTCGAAGGGCTCCACGGCGTGGCCGTGACCGAAGCGCGCGCTGCCGAGATCGCACGCGACGTCACCGCGCTTGCCACGGCGGTGCGCGCCGCGGCGTCGCGGCTCGCCCTGGAGGAGGGGACGGAGGGCTTCGCCGCAACGCTCGCAGCACTCGCGCGGTCGCGATGACCGATCGGCCACCGCTCCTGCCACCCACGTCGCTGACGCTGACCGAGGCGGCCGCTTCCCTCGCGCGCGGCACCGTCACGGCAGCGGCGCTCACCGACCAGTCGCTTGCGCGCGCGGAAGCCTGGCAGGGGGCGATCAACGCCTTCATCCGGCGTGACGATGTGGCGGCGCGTGCCACGGCGGCGTCGCCGCGCCCAGGCCCGCTCTCGGGCATTCCCATGGCGCACAAGGACATGCTCTACCGCCAGGGCAGCGTCAGCACCTGTGGCAGCGCGCTCAGGCGCGATTGGCGCGCGCCGGTGACGGCAAGCGTGCTCGCGCGGCTCGACGCGGCGGGCGCGGTCGATCTCGGGACGCTCGGGATGAGCGAGTGGGCCGGCGGCGCAACCGGCCACAACGTCCATTTCGGCGCTGTCCGCAACCCCTGGAACACGGCGCATGTCGCGGGCGGCTCCTCCTCTGGCAGCGCTGCGGCGGTGGCGGCCGGGATCGTCTTCGCCGCGCTCGGCTCCGACACCGGAGGGTCGATCCGCGTCCCGGCGGCCTGCTGCGGCGTCGTCGGCCTCAAGCCGACCTGGGGGCGCGTCAGCCGCGCGGGTGCGATGTCGCGCGCCCCGAGCCTCGACTGCATCGGCCCGATCGCGCGTACGGCAGAGGACGTCGCCGCCGTGCTCGCCGTCATCGCCGGGCCCGACCCGGCCGACCCGACCGCTGCCGACATCGCCGTGCCCGACTACGGCGCGGCGGCGCGCGGGGACGTGCGGGGGATGACGCTTGGCATTCCCGAGGCGTGGTTCTTCGAGGACCTCGCGCCCGAGGTCGCCGCCTTGCTCGAAGCCGCCCGGCGCGTCTTCGAGGCGATGGGCGTTCGCGTCGTGCCGGTCTCGCTGCCCGATCTCCACGTCCTCTTCACCCTCCAGGGCGTGGTGACGATGGCGGAGGCTTCGGCGCTGCACGCGCCGATGATGGCGGCTCACCCAGAGGCCTACGCGCGCGGCCTGTTCGGCCGCCAGCAGGTCGGGCTTGCCATTCCGGCGGCGACCTATCTCGACGCGCTGAGGCTGCGGCCCGGGGTGGTCGCCGCCTTCTGCCGCGCCGCCTTCGCCGCGGCGGATGCGCTGTTCCTGCCCGTGCTGCCGATCGAGGTGCCGACGCTTGCCGAGACCGATGTTGAGGACAGCGCCGACTATGGCGCGGTGCATGCGCGCATGGTGCGCAACACGCGCGCCTTCAACTATCTCGGCCTGCCGGCGATGAGCGTTCCCTGCGGCTTCACCGCCAACGGGCTTCCGGCCGCCTTCCAGCTCGCCGGCCCTCCCTTCGCCGAGGCCGCCCTGCTCCGCCTCGGCGCCGCCTACCAGCGCGCGACGGCGTGGCACCGCTCCACCCCGCGCCCGCCCGCATGAGACAGACGATGCCGACCGCGACGCTCCTGGAACGACCCGCCTCCGCGACGATGCCGCTCGTCTCGGTCCGCGACATGACGGTGCGGTTCGTCTCGAAGGACGCCACCGTCCACGCCGTCAACGGCGTCACCTTCGCGCTCGATCCGGGCGAGGTGCTCGTGATCCTCGGCGAGAGCGGCTCGGGCAAGTCGGTCACGCTGCGCGCGCTGATGCGTCTCCTCCCGGCGCGGAAGACGGTGATCGGCGGCAGCGTGACGGTTGCGGGACGGGACGTGCTCGCGATGGACGAGCGTGCGCTCGAGGACCTGCGCGGCGTCGTCGTCTCGATGATCTTCCAGGAGCCGATGACGGCGCTCGACCCCGTCTTCACCATCGGGCGGCAGATCGCCGAGACGATCATCCGCCACGAGGGGGTGAGCCGGAGGGAAGCGGATGCGCGTGCTCTCGAACTGCTCGAGCTCGTGCAGATCCCCTCCGCCAGGCGCAGGCTCGGCAACTACCCGCACGAGCTCTCGGGCGGCTTGCGCCAGCGCGCGATGATCGCGATCGCGCTCGCCTGCCGCCCCAAGCTCCTGCTCGCCGACGAGCCGACCACGGCGCTCGACGCCACCGTGCAGATCCAGATCCTCCTACTCCTGCGCAAGCTGCAGCGTGAGCTCGGCATGGGCGTGATCTTCGTCACCCACGATCTCGGCGTCGCCGGCGAGATCGCCGACCGGGTGGCGGTGATGTACGCTGGCCGTTTCGTCGAGGAGGGGCCGGTGGCGGAGGTGATGCTGCGCCCGCTGCACCCCTATACCCAGGGGCTGATGGGCTCGACGGTGCATGCCGGCCTGCGCGGCACGCGGCTCGCCGCCATTCCCGGCGCTCCCCCCAACCTCGCGCGCCTGCCCGAGGGCTGCGCCTTCGCCCCGCGCTGCACCTTCGCCGACGAGGCCTGCCGCGTCGCGTTGCCCGACGAGCGGCGCCCCGTGCCGTTCCACATGGCCCGCTGCATCCGCGTCCAGGCCTGAGAGGCGCCGACCCTGCCGCGTTGACGCGCGCGCCGAAGGCGGCGACACCCTCGTGGGCTTTGGAGAGAGAGGATGGACAGCGGCGTGAGGCGCTTCGGCATCGGCCAGCCCGTGCGGCGCGCGGAGGACCCTCGCCTGTTGCGCGGCCAGGGACGCTATACCGACGACATCGCGGCCGCGACCCCTGGCGCGCTGCACGCCGTGTTCGTGCGCAGCCCGCATGCGCATGCGGCGATCGTCGGGATCGACACCGCCGCAGCGCTTGCCATCCCAGGCGTCGTCGCCGTGGTGACCGGGGCGGAGCTGCGCGCCGCGGGGCGTGGGCTTCTGCCGTGCCAGATCCCGCTCGTGAACGAGGATGGCACACAAGTCCGCTACCCCACCCGATTCGCCCTGCCGCACGATGCCGCGCGCCATGTCGGCGAGGCGGTGGCGATGGTGGTGGCAGAGAGCCTTGCCGCGGCGCGCGACGGGGCCGAGGCCGTCGCCGTCGCGTGGGAGCCGCGCGCAGCCGTGATCGGGCTCGAGGCCGCGCGGAGAGCGCCCCCGATCCATACCGAGGTGCCCGGCAACCGCGTCTTCCGCTTCGCCGCCGGGGACAGCGCCGCGACCGACCGCGCCTTCGCAGCCGCCCGATGGGTGAGCGAGACGCGCGTTCGGGTGAACCGGGTCGCGCCGGCGCCGCTCGAGACGCGCGCCGCGCTCGCCGCCTTCGACCCGGGCACAGGCCGCTTCACCCTCACCACGGCGACGCAGGGGACGCTCGAGGCGCATACCGAGCTTGCCGGATCAGCGATGCCGATGCCGCGCCAGGCGCTCCGGGTCGTCACCCCCGATGTCGGCGGCGGCTTCGGGATGAAGAACCACGCCTACCCCGAGCACGTGGCGCTCCTGCACGCCGCCGAGCGGCTTGGCCGACCGATCCGCTGGTCGGCGGAACGGACCGAGGCGTTCCTCTCCGACAGCGGCGGGCGCGACCACGAGATCACCGTCGCGCTCGCCTTCGATTCCGCCAATCGCGTGATCGCCGCGCGCTGGCACTGGGTGTCGGATCTCGGCGCCTACTGCCAGGGTGCGGGGCCCTTCGTCGCTACCCTCGGCGCGCCGCGCGTCGCCGCAGGGCCTTACGATATCGGAGCGTTCCACCTCGTCAGCGAAGGATATCTCACCACCACTGCGCCGATCGATGCCTATCGTGGCGCGGGCAAGCCCGAGGCCGCCTTCGCCCTCGAGGTCGCGCTTGATCGGGCGGCGCGACGGCTCGGCCTCGACCCTGCGGCGCTGCGGCGGATCAATCTCGTTCCGGCCTCTGCCATGCCGTATCGTTCCGTCACCGGCCAGGTGTTCGACAGCGGCGATTTCCCCGCGATCCTCGCCGAAGCCGAGCGGCGCGCCGACCGGGCTGGCTTCGCTTTACGCCGCGCCGCGGCAGAGGCACGCGGCAGGCTGCGTGGCCTCGGTCTTGCCTGCTACGTCGAGCCCTCGGGGTTCCGCGACAACCGCGTGATGGTCGCCTTCGACCGCACCGGCGGGGTGACGCTGACCACCTCCGCCGTCAGCAACGGCCAGCCGCACGCGACCGTGTTCGCTCAGGTGCTGCATGACCGCCTCGGCATCCCCTTCGACCGGATCAGGGTGGTGATGGGCGACAGCGACCACGCCGGCCACGCCTCCGGCACGGCGGGGTCGCGCAGCCTCACCCTCTCGGGGGTCGGGATCCTCCGCTGCGCCGAGGCGATCGAGGCGAAGGGGCGGCGGATCGCCGCGCGGCTGATGGAGGCGGCGGAGGCGGACGTCGTGGCCGAGCGCGGCCTCTTCCGCGTCGCCGGCACCGACCGGGCGGTCACGCTCGAGGCCGTCGCCCGCGCTGCCTGGACGCCGGCGCTCGTGCCCGAGGACGAGGACCTGGGCCTTGAAGCCTCCGCCCACCCGGTGCAGCGCGTGCCGAACTACCCGAACGGCTGCCACGTCGCCGAGGTCGAGATCGACCCTGACACGGGCCGGGTGGCGCTGGTCGCGCACACGGCGGTGAACGATTTCGGCGTGGTCGTGAACCCGCTCACCCTGGCGGGGCAGGTGATGGGCGGCATTGCCCAGGGCGCTGGGCAGATCCTCTGCGAGGACATGGCGCATGACGGCGAGACCGGCCAGGTCCTGACGGCGAGCCTGATGGACTATGCCCTGCCGCGGGCCGATGACCTGCCCCAGCTCGTGACCACGACCGTGGAGATCCCGGCGACGACCAACCCCTTGGGCGTCAAGGGCTGCGGCGAGGCCGGCTGCGCCGGGGCGATGCCGGCGGTGCTCAACGCCATCGACGATGCGCTTGCCTCGGCCGGTGCAGGGCCGATCGACATGCCGGCGACGCCGGAACGAATCTGGCGTGCGTTGCGGCAGGCGGGCGGCGTGCGCACGCCGGCGTGATCGGCCGTTGCGTGGTCGCCCCGCGCGACCCTTCTCTTCGGTTGGCCGGTGGCGGAGCGGTTCCGCCCCTTCTCGCGCGTTGCGGCTGCCGCGGCCGGGTGGCAGTGTGGCACGCGGGAGGGCGGTGTTTCAGGGGAGCAATGGCGCATCCATGCGTGCTGTCACGCAGATCGGTATCCTGGTCGTCCTCGCTGGCGCTGGCGCGGCCTGGCACCTCCATGGTGAGCGGGTCGGGCTGCCGCGGCCGCTCGCCCTTGTTGGGCTCGAGGCGCCTGCCCGGTCGCAGGGTCCGGGGCCTCAGGGTCCGGGGCCTCAGGGTCCCGGCGTTCAGGGTCCCGGCGCTCAGGGGTCGGGCGTTCAGGGTGCCGGGCGGCCGCAGGGCGGCGGGCTGCAGGTCGTGGCCGCGCCGGTCCGCGTCGGCGCCGTGGTCGAGCGAATCGAGAGTGTCGGGTCGGCGCGGGCGCAGGACGCGATCACGCTGACGAGCCGCGTCTCCGGCATCGTCTCGGCGATCCGCTTCCAGGAGGGGCAGCTCGTCCGCGCCGGCGACATCCTCGTCGAGTTCGACCGCTCCACCCAGGAGGCGGAGCGCGACCAGGCCCGCGCGCAGCTCGACGACGCGCGCACGCGGCTCAACCGTGCCCGCCAGCTTCGCGCCACCCAGGCCGTCGCCGAGGCGCAGATCGACCAGCTCGAGGCGGCGCTGCGCCAGGCGGAGGCGCGGCTGCGGCAGACCGAGGCGAAGATCGAGGAGATGAAGATCGTCGCCCCCTTCGCCGGGCGCGTCGGCATACGCCAGGTGAGCCTCGGCGCCCTCGTCCAGCCCGGCCAGGTGGTGACGACGCTCGATGACCTCTCCCGCATGCGCGTCGAGTTCGCGGTGCCTGAGGTGTTCGTCGCGCGGCTTTCGCCGGGGATGCGGGTGACGGCGACGAGCCCGGCCTTCGACCGGCGGCAGTTCGAGGGTACGGTGGACGTGGTCGACACGCGGGTCGACCCGGCGACACGGTCGGTGCGGCTGATCGCCGGCTTCGCCAATCCCGACGAGACGCTGAAGCCGGGCATGTTCCTCAACATCGACCTGACGCTCGCGCGGCGCGACACGGCGATGCTCGTGCCCGAGGACGCGATCGACCCTGTGGCGGACCGGACCTTCGTGTTCGCCGTGCGCAACGGCCGCGCCGTTCGCCAGGAGGTGAAGCTCGGCACGCGCGTGGCGGGCGAGGTCGAGGTGCTCGAGGGCCTTGCGGCCAACGAGCAGGTGGTGGTGCGTGGGCTGCAGAGGCTGCGAAACGGCCAGCCGGTGACGGTCACGGAAGTCATGCGTCGCCCCGTGAGCTGACGCCCCGTGAGCTGAGATAGGGAGCGATCGCATGGTTCTCTCCGACATCTCGATCAAGCGCCCGGTCTTCGCGACCGTGGTGTCGCTGCTGCTCGTGGTGCTCGGGCTTGCGAGCTTCCAGAAGCTGCCGATCCGCGAACTGCCCGACATCGACCCGCCGATCGTCTCGGTGACGACGACCTACAAGGGCGCCTCCGCCCCCGTGGTCGAGAGCCAGATCACCGAGATCATCGAGAGCGCGGTCGCCGGCATCGAGGGAATCAAGACCATCTCGTCGGTCAGCCGCGACGAGCTCAGCCAGGTGACGGTCGAGTTCCGCCTCTCGCGCCCGGTCGATGCCGCCGCCAACGACGTACGCGACCGTGTCGCGCGCGCTCTCAACCGCCTCCCGGACACGGCGGATTCGCCCGTGGTCGCGAAGGTCGATGCCGATGCGCGCGCGATCCTCTGGGTGATGCTGACCTCGCCGCGCCACAGCGGCATGGAGCTGACCGACATCGCGCGCACGCTGATGGTCGACCGCCTCTCGGTGGTCGACGGCGTGGCGAGCGTGCAGGTGTCGGGCGAGCGGCGCTTCGCCATGCGCATCTGGCTCGACCGGCGCGCGATGGCAGCGCGCGGCCTGACGGTCGAGGACATCGAGACAGCGATCCGGCGCGAGAATGTCGAGCTTCCCGGCGGTCGGCTCGAGAGCGCCGCGCGCGAATTCAGCGTGCGCACCGACTCGCGGCTTGCGACGCCGCAGCAGTTCCGCAACATCGTCGTCGCCCGCTCGGGCGGGGCGCAGGTGCTGCTCGGCGACGTCGCGCGCGTCGAGATCGGGCCCGAGGACGATCGCGGCGAGGTGCGCGTCAACCGCGAAAATGCCGTGGGCTTAGGGATCATCCGCCAGTCCAAGGCGAACACGCTCTCGGTGGCCGAGGGCGTCAAGCGCGAGGTCGAGCGGCTCCGCCCGGTGCTGCCCGAGGGGGTCAAGCTCGTCTACGGCTATGACGAGAGCCTGTTCATCTCGCAGTCCATCTACGAGGTGTTCCACGCCCTCTTCATCGCGCTCGCGCTCGTCGTCGGCGTGATCTTCGTGTTCCTGCGCAGCGTGCGCGCCACGGTCATTCCCGCCGTCGCGATCCCGGTGTCGATCATCGGCTCGTTCATCGTGCTCGCCGCGCTCGGCTTCTCGCTGAACGTGCTCACGCTGCTCGGCCTTGTGCTCGCGATCGGCCTCGTCGTTGATGACGCGATCGTCGTGCTCGAGAACATCCACCGCCGAATCGAGGAGGGCGAGGACCCGCTCTACGCCGCCTTCCACGGCGCGCGACAGATCGCCTTCGCCGTGATCGCGACCACGCTCGTGCTGATCGCGGTGTTCCTGCCGATCTCCTTCCTCGAGGGGCAGACGGGGCGGCTCTTCACCGAGTTCGGCTTCGCGCTCGCCGCCTCCGTCGCCGTCTCGGGCCTCGTCGCCCTGTCGCTGACGCCAATGATGTGCTCGAAGCTCTTGCGCCCGCACAGCGGCGCGGCGCGCCTCGTGCGCTGGACCGAGCCCGTGTTCACCGGCCTCAACGGCGGTTTCCGCTGGCTGCTCGAGCGCTGCCTTCGCGCGCCGATCCTCGTGCTCGGCGCGGCGGCATCGCTCTCGGGTGTTGCGGTTCTGCTCTTCGTCGCCGTGCCGAAGGAGTTCACCCCGGTCGAGGACCGCGGCGTCGTCGTCATCCCGACGACGGGGCCGGAAGGCGCGACCTTCGCCTACATGCGCGAGCATGTGCGACTGATCGAGGATCTCGTCTGGCCCTATGTCGAGCGCGGCGAGGCGGTGACCGTGTTCGCCTCGATGGGCGGGTTCCAGCGCCCTGCGGTGCCCAATACCGCGAACGTCTTCCTCCGCCTCGCGCCGTGGCAGGAGCGGAAGGTCAAGCAGCAACAGATCGCGCGCGAACTTTTCCCCCGCGTCCAGGCCATCCCCGGCGTGCGCGCCTTCGCGCTGAATCCGGGCAGCCTCGGCAGCCGCGGCTTCCAGCCACCGGTGCAGTTCGTCATCCAGGGCCCCGACTACGAGACGCTCGTGGGCTGGCGCGACGCGCTGCTCGAACGGGCGCGCCAGGAGCCGAGCCTGCTCAACGTCGACAGCAACTTCCGCGAGACCAAGCCGGAGATCCGGGTCGACATCGACCGCCGCCGCGCGGCCGACCTCGGCGTCTCGATCGCGACGATCGGACGGACGATCGAGACGATGATGGGCGCGCGCGAGGTCGGCAGCTATGTCGAGCGCGGTCAGGAATACAAGGTCATCATGCAGGCCGAGGCGGGCGAGCGGGCGACGCCGCACGACCTCACCAACATCCTCGTCAGGACCGCGGGCGGGCAGCTCGTGCCGCTCTCCTCGCTCATCACGGTGACGGAACGGGCGCGGCCGCAGGAGCTGCGCCGCGAGGACCGGATCCGCGCCATCACCATCACCGCCTCGCTCGCGCCCGGGACCGCGCTCGGCCAGGCGCTCGACACGATGGACCGGATCGCCGCCGAGGTGCTGCCGGTCGAGGCACGCACCACCTATCGTGGCCAGAGCCTCGAGTTCCGCGAGAGCTCGGCGGCCCTCTACGTTACCTTCGCGCTCGCCCTGCTGATCGTCTATCTCGTGCTCGCGGCGCAGTTCGAGAGTTTCATTCACCCCTTCATCATCCTCCTCTCGACGCCGCTCGCCGTCACGGGCGGGCTCGCGGCGCTGTGGTGGATGGGGCTCTCGCTCAACATCTTCAGCCAGATCGGCATGGTTCTGCTGATCGGGTTGATGGCGAAGAACGGCATCCTCGTCGTCGAGTTCGCCAACCAGCTGCGCGAGCAGGGCCTGGGCGTGCGCGAGGCCGTGCTCGAGGCTTCGGTCGCGCGGCTGAGGCCCATCCTCATGACCTCGATCGCGACCATCCTTGGCGCCTGGCCGCTGGCCGTCGCCTCCGGCGCTGGGGCGGAGAGCCGTGAGGCGCTCGGCGTCGTCATCATCGGCGGCATGGGGCTTTCCACCGTCATCACCCTGTTCGCCATTCCCGCGCTCTACCTCCTGCTCGCGCCGCTGACGAAGCCGATCGGCGAGATCGCGCGAAGGCTCTCGGCCTACGAGCGCCCCGGCAGGGCGGCACCCGCGAACGCTCCCGCCGCCGCGGAGTAGCGCGGCGGCTTTCCCCGCCGGCCGCGCTGGCGCAGGATCGACGTGCAGGGATGCGTCGCCGGATGGCGCGGCCCGCGGGGAGGGACCATGGCGGCTGGGTTGGGAAGCGTTCTTCTGGCGGTCGACCAGCGCGGCATCGCGCGCGTGACGCTGAACCGCTCGGCGGTCGGCAACGCGTATGACGGCGCGATGCGTGCCGCGCTGCAGGAGGGCCTCGCCGCGTTCCGCGAGAAGCGCCGCCCCGCCTGGTTTCCGGCGAAGCCATGAGCGTGACGGGGACGGAGGCGGACCATGTCGCGCCCAGCCGACTGCGCGAGGCGGCCTACGCGATCTTCGCCGCCGCCGGCTGCCCGGAGGCCGAAGCGGCGGCAATCGCCGAGCATCTCGTCGAGGCGAACCTCGCCGGGCATGACAGCCACGGCGTGATCCGAATCCTGCCTTACGTGAAGGCGTTGCGGCGTGGTGCGGTCGTCGCGGGCGTGACGCCGTCCGTGGTGCGGCAGGAGCCGGCGCTCGTCGTGCTCGATGCCGGATCGGGCTTCGGCCAGCCGGCCGCGAACGCAGCGGCCGACCGCGCCTCTGCCATCGCTGGCACGATGGGGGCGGCGACCGTCCTGCTCCGCCGCAGCTTCCATGTCGGCCGCCTCGGCGCCTATGCCGAACGCGCCGCCGCGCAGGGCTTCGCGACCATCATCCTCTGCAACGCCCCGCGCCCCGGCGGCGGCGTGATCGCGCCCTGGGGCGGCCGCGAACGACGCCTCGGGGCGAGTCCTATCGCGATGGGCATGCCGCGCCCGCCCGGCCCCCCGCTGATCCTCGACTTTTCGACGAGCTATTACGCCGTCGGCAAGCTCCGTGTGGCGCGCAACCGGGGCGAACTCCTGCCCGAGGCGGCGGTGGTGGCGGCCGATGGCACGCCGACCCGCGACCCGAACGCGTATTTCGGCCCGCCAGAGGGCGCGATGCTCCCCTTCGGCGGCCACAAGGGCTTCGCGCTCAATGTGTTCACCGACCTGCTCGCCGGCCTGCTCTCGGGCGGCGGCGCCGAGTATCCCCCGCCCGGGACGGACGAGCAGGGCGGCAACAACCTCCTGATCCACGCCATCTCGATCGAGGCGGCGACGGGCGGCGGAACATGGCTTGCCGAGGCGCTCGCGACCTATGCGGCGTGGGTGACGTCGGCCACGCCGCTTGATCCAGCCCGGCCGGTGATGCTTCCGGGAGAGCCGGAGGCGGCGGCGAGGCGTGCGCGCTCCTCCGCCATACCGATCGACCCGCGCACGCGCGCGCAGATCACCGAAGCGGCTGAGCTCGTCGGGCTCACCGATGTCCTGCCGTGAGCCTCGCCTGAGCGTGACGGCGCCTCGGCTTCCTTTGGATCCTGCGCGGGTGCTACTCTGCAGACATTCAGTTTCCCTGAGCCCCGCGCCCGCCGCTCGCGATCGGTGGTGCGGCGCTGAACCGAGGCCAGCATGCGTCGCCTGACGGTTGCCCTCGTTGCGCTCGGCATCCTTGCCGCCGGCGGTTACGGGCTTTGGCACCTCCGCGAGATGGCGGGGCAAGGCGCGAACGCCGCGCGCGGCCCTGGCGGCCCGCCGGCCGGCTTCGCCGTGCCCGTCGAGGCGGAGCCCGTTCGGATCGCACGGATCAGCGAGGAGATCCTCGCGATTGGCACGCTGCGGTCGAACGAGAGCGTTCTGCTGCGGCCCGAAGTTGCCGGGCGGATCATCGCGTTCGGCTTCGCCGAAGGCATGCCGGTGCGCAGGGGCGAAATGCTCGTGCAGCTTGACGACTCCATCCCCCGCGCGGAACTCGCCCAGGCCGAGGCGAACCTCGCGCTCGCCCGCGCCAACGCCGCGCGCGCGCAGGAGCTGTTCGCCCGCGGCGCCGGCTCCGCCGCCAACCGCGACCAGGCGATGGCGGCTCTGCGCACCGGCGAGGCGGCCGTCGAGCTCGCGCGCGCGCGGCTCGAGAAGTTCCGACTGCTCGCCCCGTTCGACGGCGTGGTCGGGCTGCGACGCGTGAGCCCAGGCGCGTTCGTCGAGGTCGGGCAGGAGATCGTCAACATCGAGAGCCTCGACCCGATCACGCTCGAGTTCCGCGTTCCGGAGGTGGCGCTGCCAGCGCTCCGCTCCGGCCAGCGGATCGAGCTTCGTGTCGATGCGTATCCGGACCGTTCCTTCTTTGGCGAGATCTACGCGATCGACCCGGCCGTCGACCCTGCCGGCCGTTCCATCGCCATCCGCGCCCGCCTCGCCAACGCCGACCTCGCGCTGCGCCCCGGCCTGTTCGCCCGCGTCGTGCTGACGCTGCGCGAGGTGCCCGATGCGGTGCTGGTGCCCGAGGCCGCCATCGTCCCCTTCGGCGGGCGCATCCTCGTGATGAAGGTGGTGGACGGTCGCGCGCAGCCGCAGCCGGTGGCGCTCGGGCTGCGCCGCGATGGCCTCGTTCAGGTCATCTCCGGCCTCGCCGCGGGGGACGTCGTGATCACGGCGGGGCAGATGAAGACGCAGCCGGGCGCGGCCGTCGCCGTGCTGCCGCCGGGCGGCGCAGCAGCGCCGTCGCCGCGCGGAGGCTGAGGCCGTGACCCTCTCCGAGCTCTCCATCCGCCGCCCCGTGCTCGCGACCGTGATGAGCCTCATGGTCGTTCTGGTCGGCCTCGTCTCCTACGACAGGCTCACGGTGCGCGAGTATCCGAACATCGACGAGCCGGTGGTCACGGTCGAGACCAGCTACCGTGGCGCCTCGGCTGAGATCGTCGAGAGCCGCGTCACCACACCGCTCGAGGAGAGCCTCGCCGGCATCGAAGGCATCGAGGTGATGTCCTCGATCAGCCGGCAGGAGCGGAGCCAGATCACGCTGCGCTTCCGCGTCACGCGTGATGCCGACGGCGCGGCGAACGATGTGCGCGACCGCGTGGCCCGCGTGCGCGCGCTCCTGCCCAATGAGATCGACGAGCCGGTGGTGCAGAAGGTGGAGGCGGACGCGACGCCGATCATCTACCTTGCCTTCTCCTCAGACAGACACGATGCCCTCGAGGTGACCGACATCGCCGACCGACTCGTAAAGGCGCGGCTGCAGAACCTCCCCGGTGTCGCCTCTGTGCGGATCTTCGGCGAGCGGCGCTTCGCGATGCGGCTGTGGCTCGACCCTGTCCGGCTCGCCGCCTACGGCCTCACCCCGGCCGATGTCGAGGACGCGCTCAGGCGGCAGAATGTCGAGATCCCGACGGGGCGGCTCGAGAGCGCCGATCGCGAGTTCAACGTCGTCGCCGAGACCGACCTTCGCACCCCGGCAGAGTTCGAGCAGCTCCGCATCCGCGAGGTGCGGGGCTACATCGTCCGCCTCGCCGATGTCGGGCGCGCCGAGATCGGCGCGGCGGACGAGCGCGTTGTGGCGCGGTTCAACGGCGAGCCCGCCGTGGCGCTCGGCATCATCAAGCAGGCGACGGCGAACCCGCTCGACGTCTCCGCCGCGGTGCGCGAGGCCTTCCCCGCTATACGCGCACTCCTGCCCGAGGGCATGCGCGTCGAACTCGGCTATGACAGCTCGGTGTTCATCGAGCGCGCGATCGCCAACGTGTTCGCGGTGATCGGCGAGGCGATCCTGTTCGTCCTCCTCGTCATCTTCCTGTTCCTGCGCTCGTTCCGCGCGACCCTGATCCCGCTCGTGACAATCCCCGTCAGCCTGATCGGCGCCTTCGCCTTCATGCTCGCGCTCGGCTTCTCGATCAACACGCTGACGCTGCTCGCCTTCGTGCTCGCCGTGGGCCTTGTCGTCGACGACGCGATCGTGATGCTCGAGAACATCGCTCGCCACATCGAAGAGGGCATGCAGCCGGTCGCTGCCGCGATCCGCGGCGCGCGCGAGATCGGCTTCGCCGTGGTGGCGATGACGATCACGCTTGCTGCGGTCTATGTTCCGATGGCGTTCCAGACGGGGCGGACGGGGCGCCTCTTCGTCGAGTTCGCGCTCACCCTTGCCGCCGCCGTCATCGTCTCTGGCTTCGTCGCGCTAACGCTGACGCCGATGATGTGTTCAAAGCTGCTCCGGCACGAGCCGAGACGCGGCGCCCTCTACCGCTTCGGCGAGCGCGCCCTGGAGGGGCTAACGGCTGGCTACCGCGCCTCGCTCCGCGCAGCACTCGGCCTCCGCCCGATCGTGCTCGCGCTCGCGCTCCTCGTCGGCGGCTTCTCCTGGGTGATGCTCACCACCATCCGGTCGGAGCTGAGCCCGACGGAGGACAGGGGAATCATCGTCGGTCTGGCCATCGCGCCCGACGGGGCGACGATCGACTACACGCAGCGCTGGATGCGCCCGCTCGAGGCGGCGTTCGACGCGACCGGGGAGGTGACGCGCCACTTCACCGTCGCCGGCTTCCCGGTGGTGAGCCAGGGGATCATGTTCGCTGGACTGTCCGACTGGTCGGAGCGTGAACGTTCCGCGCAGGCCGTCGCCCAGTCGCTGTTCCCGCGCTTCTTCGCCACCCCCGGCGTGCTTGCCTTCCCGGTGCTGCCGCCCTCGCTCGGCCAGCGCCCGACCGAGAAGCCCGTGCAGTTCGTGCTGCAGACCTCCGGCCCCTACGAGGAGCTGCAGCGCGCCGCGGAGGCGATGCTCGCCGAGGCGAGGAAGATCCCCATCCTCACGGGCCTCGACAGCGACCTCCGGCTCAACAAGCCGCAGCTCAGGCTCACGATCGACCGCGACAAGGCCGCCGCGCTCGGCCTTTCCGAGGAGAGGATCGCGCGCAGCCTCGAGACCCTGCTCGGCGGCCGCAAGGTGACGACCTTCAAGCGCGACGGCAAGCAGTACGACGTGATCGTGCAGGTCGATCCGGAGGGGCGGACGCGGCCGCAGGACGTGCTCGACATCTTCCTGCGCACGCCAAGCGGCGCCGAGGTGCAGCTTGCGAACCTCGTGCGGCTCGAGGAGACGGTCGCCCCGCGCGAGCTCAACCACTTCAACAAGTTGCGCTCGGCGACGATCAGCGCCACGCTCGCGCCCGGGGCGACGCTCGGCGAAGCGCTCGCGGCGCTCGACGCGGCGGCGCGCCAAATCCTGCCGCCCTCGATCCAGGTTGACTACAACGGCGAGAGCCGCGAGTTCCGCGGCACCTCGGCGTCGCTCGCCCTCACCTTCGTCCTCGCTCTCGCCTTCATCTACCTCGTGCTCGCCGCGCAGTTCGAGAGCTTCGTCGATCCCTTCGTCATCATGCTGTCGGTGCCGCTCGCGGTCGGCGGAGCGCTCGCCGCGCTGTGGCTGAACGGCATAACGCTGAACGTCTACTCGCAGATCGGGCTGATCACCCTGATCGGGCTGATCACGAAGAACGGCATCCTGATCGTCGAGTTCGCCAACCAGCTCCGCGAGCAGGGGCGCGCCATCCGCGAGGCAGTGGTGGAGGCGGCAGCGCTGCGCCTTCGCCCCGTGCTGATGACCTCGGCCGCGACGGTGCTCGGCGCTGTGCCGCTCGCGCTTGCCGCCGGTGCGGGCGCGGAGAGCCGCCAGGCGATCGGCTGGGTGGTCGTCGGCGGCATGACCTTCGGCACGCTGTTCACGCTCTACGTCGTGCCCACAGCCTACACGCTGCTCGCGCGACGCGACCGGGCAGCGATCGCCGTGGCGACAGGGGCAGCTCCGGCAGAGTAGGTTGCTCGCCGCTCCACGCGCGGCGACACTTGGCCTCTCGCCGCAGTGGGGAAACGCCATGCAGCTCTCGCTCAGCACCTGGGAAGAGGTGGAGGCCTATCTCGGCCGCTCGACCGCGATGATCGTTCCGATCGGCTCGACCGAACAGCACGGGCCAAACGGGCTGATCGGCACGGATGCGATCTGCGCCGAGGCGGTTGCCCGCGGCGTTGGCGAGGCGACGGGAGCGCTGGTTGGGCCGGTGATCGCCGTCGGCATGGCGCAGCACCACCTCGCCTTCGCGGGCTCGATCACGCTCCGGCCCTCGACGCTGATCGCCTATGTCGCTGACTACATGTTCAGCCTCGCGCGCCACGGCTTCCGGCGCTTCTTCTTCATCAACGGCCATGGCGGCAACATCGCCCCTCTCTCGGCCGCCTTCAGCGAGCTCTACGCCGCCGCCTCGCTCGACACCTCCGCCAGCGTGCCGCGGCTTCGCTGCGCGCAGCGCAACTGGTTCGACGGGCCCGAGGTCGGGCGGCTCGCGCGCGAGCTCTACGGCGACAGGCTCGGCAGCCACGCCACGCCGGCCGAGGTGGCGCTGACGCAGTTCCTCCACCCCGAGGCGATCAAGCACGTCGCGATGCCCCCCGTGGCGCCGACGCGACGGCGCTTCACCGATGCGCTCGACCTCCGCGACCTGCATCCGGACGGGCGGATCGGCAGCGAGCCCTCGCTCGCCACCCCCGAGCACGGGCGAGCGCTCCACGAAGCGGCGGTGCGCGACTGCGCCGAGGCCTGGCAGCGCTTCGCGGCCGAGCCGTGACCGGGCCGGGCGCGCCGTCGCTCGGCCGGCTGTTCGCGACGATCTCGCTGCCGCTGTCGGCGGGCGCGGCGCTGAACCAGCTCAACCGCGCGGTCACGGCGGTGATCGCCCCTGTGCTCGCTGACGAGTTCGCGTTGTCCGCGGCCGATCTCGGGCTGATGGGGGCGGTGCTGTTCGCGGCCTACGCGGCGGCGCAGCTTCCCGTGGGCGCAGCGCTCGACCGGCACGGGCCGCGGCGCGTCCAGGCCGCGCTGGTGCTCGTGATCGCCGCCGGCGCTGCCGTGTTCGCCTCGGCCGGCGGGCTCGCGCAGCTTCTGGCGGGCCGCGTCCTGCTCGGAATCGGCATCGCCGCTGCGCTGATGGCGCAGCTCAAGGCGACGCGGCAGTGGTTCCCGCCCGAGAGCGTCCCTGCCGTCGCGGGCTGGTGCGTCGGGCTGTCCTCGCTCGGCGGCATCGTCGCGACCGTGCCGGCCGAATGGGCCGCATCGAGCCTCGGCTGGCGCGGCGTGATCGCGGCCATTGCTCTGCTCGCGCTCGCCGCCGCCCTCTGGATCTGGCGCTCCGTGCCGGATGTGCCGAGGGAGGCGGTCTCGACGGGCGGGATCGGCGCCGAGCTCGCAACGCTTGCGCGCATCCTCCGGCACCCAGCCTTCCTCCGCCTCGTGCCCTGCGTGATCCTTCTGTCGGTGCTCAACTTCACTTGGCAGGGGCTCTGGCTCGGGCCGTGGCTGCGAGACGTCGCCGGCCTTGGCGGTGCTGAGCGGGCGGAGGTGCTGCTCGCCTACGCGGTCGGTTTCACCGCAGGATCGTTCCTGTCGGGCAGCGTCCAGGCGCGGCTCGTGGCGGCCGGCGCGCATCCGCTTGCGCTGATCGTCGCCTGCACCGTGGGCACCGTCGCGCTCTCCTTCGCGCTCGCGTCCGGGGTGGGAATGCCGCTGTCGGTCTCCTGGCCTGCCTGGGCCTTCCTCGCCTCGGTCGGGCCGGTCGGCTACACGCTCGTCTCGGCGCGCTTCCCGGCGGCGGAGACGGGCCGCGTCTCGACCGCGATCAACGCTGTCATGCTCGCCGTCGTGTTCGTGCAGCAACAGGGCATTGGCCTTGTGCTCGACCTCTGGCCGCGTACCCCCTCGGGCGGGTGGGACCCGCGCGGCTATGCGCTTACGCTCATCCTCTCGGCGCTCCTGCAACTCGCAGCACTCGCCTGGCTTCTGCTGAGACGGGAGTCGCGGGGCGGCTGAGCGGCCGGCCGATGAGGCGTGGATGCGGTGTGGTGCCTCCCGCCGCACCGCCTGTTCGCCTGTGCCCGGCGGCACTATAACGACGCCACGCAGCGTTCATGTCCGAGGGAACCCAGAGCGATGGCGCATCTTGAAGCACGGCCGGCGGAAGGAGCGCGCGGCGGCCCGGCGAAGACGGCGGCGCGGCCGGGCGGGCGGATCCTCGCCGATGCGCTGCGCACCCAAGGCGTGACGCACGTGTTCCAGGTCGCCGGCGAGAGCTTCCTCGGCCTGCTCGACGGGCTTTACGAGAATCGTTCTTATATCCGCACGATCACCTGCCGCTTCGAGGGCGCTGCGGTGAACATGGCCGAGGCGCACGGCAAGCTCACCGGCCGGCCGGGGGTGGCGATCGTCACGCGGGGCCCCGGCGCGTGCCACGGCTCGATCGGCGTCCACATCGCGCAGCAGGACAGCACGCCGCTTGTGCTGATCGTTGGCCAGATCCCGCGCGGCGACACCGATCGCGACGCGTTCCAGGAGGTGGATTACCGCCGCTTCTTCGGCGGCATTGCCAAGTGGGTGACGCAGATCGACGATGCGTCGCGCATCCCCGAGCTCATCCACCACGCCTTCCAGGTTGCGGTGTCGGGCAGGCCGGGCCCGGTCGTCGTCGCCATCCCGGAGGACATGCAGACCGACATCGCCGAGGTGGCGGATGGGCGTCGCCACGTGGTGCCGCGCGCCCTGCCCGACCCTGCGGCCATGGCGGAGCTCGGGCGGATTCTTGCGCGGTCGAAACGGCCGTTCGTCGTGCTCGGCCAGGGCGCGCACTGGACGGCGGAGGGCCGCGCCGATCTCGCCGCCTGGCTCATCGCGAACGCGCTGCCCGCAGCGGTCGGGTTTCGGAGGCAGATGCTGCTCGACAACACGCTCGACGTGTTCGCTGGCGATCTCGGCAACGGCGGCGACCCGGCGCTCTTCGCCAAGGCGCGCGAGGCCGATCTCGTGATCGCCATCGGCTCGCGCCTCGGCGAGCCGGTGACACAGGGCTACACGCTGTTCACGCCGCCGCGGCTCGAGGCGGCGCTCGTCCACGTCATGCCCGATGGCGGCGAGTTGGGCCGCGTCTATCAGGCCGATCTGCCGATCCTCGCCGATCTCAACGCCTTCGCCGCGGCGGCGCGCGCGACCGTGACGGTCACGCCGTCCTGGCGGGAGTGGACGAGGGAGATCCGCGCCAATCGCCTGAAGTGGTCAGGCGAGGTTCCGGCCTATGAGGGGAAGCTCAACCTCGCTGCTGCGATGAAGGCGCTCGAGGCGATGCTGCCCGAGGATGCGATCGTGACGACCGATGCGGGCAACTTCTCGGGCTGGGGCGTGCGCTTCATCAACTACCGCGCGGGGCAGATGCTGATCGGGCCCTGCTGCGGCGCGATGGGCTACTCCGTGCCCGCGGGGATCGCCGCGAAGATCCTTTATCCGGAACGAACCGTCATCAGCATGGTCGGCGATGGCGGGTTCCTGATGAACGGGCAGGAGATCGCGACAGCCTTCCACCACGGTGTGAACCCGCTTGTGATGGTGTTCAACAACCAGATGTACGGCACGATCCGCATGCACCAGGAGCGCGACTATCCCGGCCGCGTCTCCGGCACCGCTCTGACCAACCCCGATTTCGCGCGCTTTATCGAGGCCTATGGCGGCCATGGCGAGGTGGTTCAGGAAACGGCGGAGTTCGCGCCCGCGGTCGAGCGCGCGCTCGCATCCGGCAAGCCCGCCCTGGTCGAACTTCGCATGAACCCAGACCAGATCACGACGCGCACGACCATCACCGCGATTCGTGCCGCAGCCGGGCTCAAGGCGAAGGCCTCGGCAGCCGAGAAGAAGCCCGCGCTGGCGGCCGCCTCAGCGCGCGGCCGCGCCCGGAAGACCGCGAAGCCGAAGAAGCGCTAAGGATGGCAGCGCACGGCTGGAAGGTGCCTTGAGCGGGACACTCTGTGCGGGGAAGGCCCACCGGCGGTCATGTCGGCGGCGTCCGGGCGGGGCGCTCGACCTCAGCGCCCGACGGCGTAGCCCTGCATCCCGCGCGGGTTCGCCCCGGCCTTGAGCAGGCCCCCCTCGCTGCGCGCGGCCGAGAGCCTGCCCTCGCTCCATGGCCCGCCGACCTCGACGGCATGGCCGCGGTCGCGCAGCTCCTCGACCACATCGGGGCCGAAACGCTCCTCGACCACGACGCGGCCGGGCCGCGCTTGCCGCGGCCAGAAAGAGGAGGGCCAGTGCTCGCAGTGGAAGCCGGGGGCGTCGATCGCCTGCTGGATGTCGAGGCCGTGATGGAGCATGCGCAGCAGGAAGGCGAGACTCCACTGGTCCTGCTGCTCGCCGCCCGGCGTGCCGTAAGCCATCCAGGCCCTCCCGCTCTTCAGCGCAAGCGAGGGTGAGAGGGTGGTGCGCGGGCGCTTGCCGGGCGCGAGCCCGTTGGGATGGTCGTCACGCAGCCAGAACATCTGCCCGCGCGTGCCGAGCGGCACGCCGAGCTCCGGGATCACGGGGCTCGACTGGAGCCAACCGCCCGAGGGCGTGGCGCTGACCATGTTGCCCTCGCGGTCGATCACGTCCACGTGGCAGGTGTCGCCGCCGACCGCGCCGAGCCGCGCGACGGCCGGCTCTCCCGCGCCGGTGGTTGAGCCGTAGCTCGCCGCATCGCGCCGGTGCGCCTCATGGTCGACCCAGGGCGTGGCACGGCCCGGCACCGAGCCGGGGCGAAGCTCCAGCGACGCCGTGTCCTCGATCAGCCGGCGGCGGGCCTCGTTGTAGCCGTCGGAGAGAAGATGCCCAAGCGGAACGTCGACGAAGTCCGGGTCGCCGTACCACGCCTCGCGGTCGGCGAAGGCGAGTTTCTGCGCCTCGATCACGACATGGAGGAATCGCGCATCGAGCGGGCCAGTGGCGTCGAGGTCGAAACCTTGCAGCAGCGCCAGAGTCTGCAGATAGGCCGGCCCCTGGCTCCACGGCCCGCATTTGAGCACGGTCACGTCGCGGTAGGTGTAGGCCAGCGGCGCCTCGTAGGTGGCCTGCCAGCGCGCGAGGTCCTCGCCCGCGAGCAGCCCGCGATGGGCGCGGCCGGAGACATCGAGCACATCCGTCCCGCGGCAGAAACGGTCGATCGCCTCGGCGACGAAGCCCCGATACCAGACGCGGCGGGCAGCGTTGATCTCCGCAGCGCGATCGCCGCCCGCGGCCTCGGCCTCGCGCACAACGCGCTCCCACGTCGCGGCGAGCGCCTGGTTGCGGAACAGTGTGCCCGGCTGTGGCACAGAGCCGCCCGGCAGGAACACGGCGGCGGAGCTCGGCCAGGCGGTCGCGAAGAGCGGCTGCATGGTCGCGATCGTCGCCGGGATGCGGGGCACGAGGGGAACGCCCTCGCGCGCGTAGCCGATCGCGAGGGCGAGCGCATCACGGAGGCGGATCGTTCCGTAGTCGCGCAGCATCAGCATCCAGGCGTCGAAGGCGCCCGGCACCACGGCGGGCAGGAGCCCCGTTCCCGGGATGAGTTCGAGGCCGAGCCCGTCGCGCAGCCTGGCGACGGTCGCCGCGCGCGGGGCGGGGCCCTGGCCGCAGATCACGCGCTGGCGACCCTCGCGCGCGCTGTGGAGGATGATCGGCACGTCGCCCAAGGGCCCGTTCAGGTGCGGTTCGGCCACCTGCAGCACGAACCCGGCGGCGACGGCGGCATCGAACGCGTTGCCGCCGCGCTCGAGCACGCCCATGCCGGCGGCCGAGGCGAGCCAGTGCGTGGAGGCGACCACGCCGAACGTGCCGAGGAGTTCGGGCCGTGTGGTGAAGGCGGGCGTCCAGGTCATGCGTGCCGGTCTCCAGGCTTGCGTCCGCTATAGTCCCCGGCGCGCGTGCTGCAAAGCGCGCCGCGTTTGACGCCGCTGCCGCGCCCCCTTAGCGTCCGCGCATCGCCCGGAGCGCCCTGGAACCATGGAAAAGCTGGACCTGTCTCCGCCCGTGTCGGACAGCGTGGCGTGCACGACCTGCTACATGTGCGCCTGCCGCTGCGGCATCCGCGTGCACATCAAGGACGGGCAGATCCGCTACATCGAGGGCAATCGCGACCACCCCGTCAACCGCGGCGTGCTCTGCGCCAAGGGCAGCGCCGGCATCATGCAGCACCTCTCCCCGGCGCGGCTGAGGAAGCCGCTCAAGCGCGTCGGGCCGCGCGGGGAGGGCGCGTTCGCGGAGATCGAGTGGGACGAGGCGCTGGCGCTCGCCACGGCCTGGCTCGGCGAGGCGCGCGCGAAGGACCCGAGGCGCCTTGCCTTCTTCACCGGCCGTGACCAGAGCCAGGCGCTCACCGGCTGGTGGGCGCAGGCCTACGGCACGCCGAACTATGCCGCGCATGGCGGGTTCTGCTCGGTCAACATGGCCGCGGCCGGGCTCTACACGCTGGGCGGCAGCTTCTGGGAGTTCGGCGAGCCCGATTTCGCGCGCACCAAGCTGTTCATGATGTTCGGCGTCGCCGAGGACCACGACAGCAACCCGATCAAGCTCGGAATCGCGGCGCTGAAGGCGAGGGGGGCGCGCTTCGTCAGCGTCAACCCCGTGCGCACCGGGTACTCGGCCGTGGCGGACGAGTGGGTGCCGATCCGCCCCGGCACGGACGGGGCGCTCGTGCTCGCGCTCGTGCACGAGCTGTTCCACGCCCGGAAGATCGACCTCGCCTTCCTCCGCGACCACACCAATGCGCCGTGGCTGCTCGTCGACGACCCCGGAGCGCCCGACCATGGCCTCTTCGCGCGTGACGCGGCGGGCACGCCGCTCGTCGCCGATGCGGACGGGACGGTCAGGCCATGGAACGCGCCGGGGGGCGCGCCGTCGCTCACCGCCGCCGTGACCCTGCCCGACGGGCGGCGCGCGCGCACGGTGTTCACGCTGCTCGCCGAGACCTATCTCGACCCGCGCTACGACGCGGAGGCTGCGGCGCGCGTCACCGGCATCGAGGCGGGGCGGATCCGCGCGCTCGCGCATGAGCTCGCCCGCGTCGCCTTCACGGAGACGATCGCCGTCGAGACGCCGTGGACCGACTGGCGCGGCATCCGCCACGAGCGCTTCCTCGGCAGGCCCGTGTCGTTCCACGCGATGCGCGGGATCAGCGCGCATGCGAACGGGTTCCAAACCTGCCGCGCGCTGCACCTTCTGCAGATGCTGCTCGGCGCGGTCGATTGCCCGGGCGCCTGGCGCTACAAATCGCCCTATCCGCGACCAGTCCCGCCGCCGATCCGCCCCGGTGGCAAGCAGGGCGAGACGGGGCCGAACACGCCGCTGCCGCGCCCGCCGCTCGGCTTCCCGCTCGGCCCCGACGACCTCCTGGTCGATCAGTCCGGCCGCCCCCTCAGGCTCGACAAGGCCTATTCCTGGGAAGCCCCGCTCGCGGCGCACGGGCTGATGCACCTCGTTATACGCAACGCCTGGGCGGGCGACCCTTACCCGATCGACGTGCTGTTCCTCTACATGGCCAACATGGCCTGGAACTCGGCGATGAACAGCATCGGAACGATCCGGATGCTGACCGAAACGCTTCCGGACGGATCCTACAGGATCCCGCGAATCATCTACGCCGATGCCTTCGCCTCGGAGACCGTCGCGTACGCCGACCTCGTCCTGCCGGACACGACCTATCTCGAGCGCTACGACGCGATCTCGCTGCTCGACCGGCCGATCGGCAGCGCCGAGGGGCCGGGCGATGCGATCCGCCACCCCGTGGTCGCGCCCGACCGAGACGTCCGCCCCTTCCAGGACGTCCTGCTCGACCTCGGCGCTCGGCTCGGCCTTCCCGGCATGGTGCGCGAGGACGGAACGGCGCGCTACCCGGGCGGCTATGCCGACTACATCGTCTACCACGAGCGCGCCCCGGGCATCGGCCCGCTCGCCGGCTGGCGCGGCGCGGATGGAAAGAAACACGGCAGGGGGGAGCCGAACCCGGACCAGCTCGCGCGCTACATCGCGAACGGCGGGTTCTGGAAGATGCACCTCCCCGACGAGGCGCTCTTCATGAAGTTCGCCAACCGCGCCTATCTCGACCACGCCGTGGCGATGGGGTTCCTCGCCAAGCCGGAGCCGATCGTGCTGCAGCTCTACTGCGAGCCGCTGCAGCGCTTCCGCCTTGCCGCGGCGGGCCACGGAGACCGCCAGCCGCCCGAGCATCTGCGCGCGCGCATCCTCGCCGCCTTCGACCCGCTGCCGATCTGGTATCCGTGTTTCGAGGCGGAGGCGGTGGATGCCGCCCGGTTCCCGCTCGCGGCGATCACGCAGCGGCCTGCGGCGATGTACCATTCCTGGGGAAGCCAGAACGCCTGGCTGCGGCAGATCCACGGCGAGAACCGGCTCTACGTGAATCGCGGCACGGCGCAGGCGTTGGGCATCAACGACGACGACTGGGTGCACGTCACAAGCCACCACGGGCGGATCACGGTGCAGGTGCGGCTGATGGAGGGTGTCGAGCCCGGAACGGTCTGGACGTGGAACGCAATCGGCAAGCGCGCAGGGGCCTGGGCGCTCGACCCGCGCGCGCCGGAGGCCATGCGCGGCTTCCTCCTGAACCACCTGATCAGCGAGCACCTGCCCGAGAGCGCCGGAGCGGGGCGGCTCAACGCCGACCCTGTGACCGGCCAGGCGGCGTGGTATGACCTTCGCGTCCGGATCGAGAAGGCAGAACCCGTCGCGGCGACGGAGCCGCGCCTGCCGCCGCTCGCCTCGCCGCCGGGCGTCGCCGCACCCGCCGGGCCGCTCCGGTTCGGCGCCGCCTTCGGCCGGTCGCCGGAGAACCGCAGGCGATGACCTCGCTTCCCGCCGCGCCGCCCGCGCGCCGCCTCGGCCTCGTCATCGACCTCGACACCTGCGTCGGCTGCCATGCCTGCGCGGTGAACTGCAAGGAGTGGAATACCGGCGGCCACGCCGCCCCGCTGACCGATACCGACCCCTACGGCGCCGACCCGACGGGGGTGTGGTTCAACCGCGTGCACAGCTTCGAGGCGGGCGAGGGACTTTCGGGCCGCACCGTGCACTTCCCGCGCTCATGCCTGCACTGCGACGAACCGCTCTGCGTCACCGTCTGCCCCACCGGCGCTTCCTACAAGCGGGCGGAGGACGGCATAGTGCTCGTCAACCCCGACACGTGCATCGGCTGCAAACTCTGCTCCTGGGCCTGCCCCTACGGCGCGCGGGAGTATGACGAGGACGAGGGCGTGATGAAGAAATGCACGCTCTGCATCGACCGGATCGCGAACGAGACCCTGCCCGAGATCGACCGCGTTCCGGCCTGCGTCTCCACCTGTCCTGCGCATGCCCGGCACTTCGGCGATCTCGGCGACCCCGAGAGCGCCGTGTCGCGGCTGGTGGCGGAGCGCGGCGGGGTCGATCTCATGCCGGAGCTCGGCTACCGGCCCGTCAACAAATATCTGCCTCCGCGCGAGCGCCGGGGATGCGAGTCACCTTCGGAGCCTGAGCGGTTTCCCGAAAGCGGGGTTTCGGGGTTCTTCGCCTGGGTCGATCGGGTGCTGTCGCGCTGAGATGAACCCCGCTCCGTCCGTGATCGTGTTCACCGTCGGCTCCGGCGCCGGCTATGGCCTGCTCGCCGCGCTCGGCATGCTCGCCGCGCTCGGGCTGATGCCCTCCGACACGGCGGTCGTGCTGGCGGGGTTCGGGCTCGGCCTCGGGCTCGTCACGGCGGGGCTGCTCTCCTCGACCTTCCATCTCGGCCACCCCGAGCGGGCCTGGCGCGCCTTCAGCCAGTGGCGGTCCTCCTGGCTCTCGCGCGAGGCGGTCGCGGCGGTTCTCTCCTATCTGCCGGCGACGGGGCTCGCGGCCGTCCTGCTCGCGGGCGGAGCGGGCGGGGCGCTTGCCGGGATGCTCGGTGCGCTCACGGCGCTCTTCGCTGCGGCGACCGTGGTCTGCACGGCGATGATCTACCGCTGCCTCAAGCCGATCCATGCCTGGCACAACCGCTTCACCGTGCCGGGCTACCTGATCATCGGCGCCGCGACCGGGCTTGCGCTCGCGCACGCCCTCTTCGCCGCCTTCGGCGAGCCGGCGGCCTTCGCCACAGGCGTCGCGGCTCTGGCCGCGCTCGCCGCCGGGTTCCTGCACAAGCGCGCCTATTGGCGCTTCATCGACTCCACCTCTGGCCCGGCGACGGCCGAGAGCGCGACCGGCCTCGGCGCGATCGGCCGTGTCCGCGCTCTTGACCCGCCGCATACGGGGCGGAACTTCGTGATGCGCGAGATGGGGTTCGCGGTCGCGCGCAAGCATGCCGAGACGCTCAGGCGCGCGGCGCTGATCGGCGGTTTTGTTCTGCCGGCCTGGGGGATCGCGATCGGCCTCGGCCTGCGCGGCCCGGGCGGCGCTGCGGTCGCCTTCGCGGCGGCTGCGGTGGCGGTCGCCGGAGCGCTCGTCGAGCGGTGGCTGTTCTTCGCCGAGGCACGCCACGCCGCGATGCTGTATTACGGCACCGCCTCCGCCTGAGCCTTCAACCCACCGTCCTCACCAGCGGGAAAGACCATGCCCAAGTTCGCCGCCAACCTCTCGATGATGTTCGCCGACAGCCCCTTCCTCGACCGTTTCGAGCGCGCCGCCGCCGCCGGATTCAAGGCCGTCGAGTTCCTGTTCCCCTATGATTACACCCCGGCCGAGGTGACGGCCGCGGCACGGCAGACGGGGCTCAAGGTGGTGCTGTTCAACACCGTGCCCGGTGACTGGGCGAAGGGCGAGCGTGGCCTTGCCGCCCTGCCTGGCCGCGAGGAGGAGTTCCGCGACGGGGTGAAGAAGGCGCTCGACTACGCGACTGCCTTGGGATGCCCGCTTATCCACGCCATGGCAGGCCTCGTCCCCGACGGGGCAGACCGCGCCGCGATGCGGGCGACCTATCTCGAGAACCTTCGCTTCGCCGCCACCGAGGCGGCGAAGGCCTCGATCGACGTCGTGATCGAGCCGATCAACACCCGCGACATTCCGGGCTTCTTCCTCAACCTGACGGAGGAGGCGGCCGCCGTGATCGCCGAGGTCGGTGCGCCGAACCTCAAGATCCAGTTCGACATCTACCACCGCCAGATCATGCAGGGCGATCTCGCGCGCGCCATCGCCGACCACCTCGCGCTGATCGGGCATATGCAGATCGCCGACAACCCAGGCAGGCACGAGCCCGGCACCGGCGAGATCAACTATCCCTTCCTGTTCGGCGAGATCGACCGGCTCGGCTTCGCGGGGTGGATCGGCTGCGAATACCGGCCGAAGGGGGAGACGGAAGCAGGGCTTGGCTGGTTCGCCCCCTTCAAGGGCTGAACGACGACGGCGAGGAGGAGAGGGCCATGAAGGTCGGTTTCATCGGATTGGGGATCATGGGGCGCCCGATGGCGCTCAACTTGAAGGCGAAGGGCCATGCGCTGTTTGTTCCCGAACGCGCGAGCCTTGCCGACGACATCCGCGCCGCAGCGACCGTTCTCGCCGATGCCCGTGCGGTGGCGGAGGCGGCCGAGGCGGTGATCATGATCGTGCCCGACACGCCCGATGTCGAGCAGGTGCTGTTCGGGGCGGGCGGGGTCGCGGAAGGCCTCTCCCCGGGCAAGCTCGTGATCGACATGTCCTCGATCAGCCCGACCGCGACCAAGGCCTTCGCCAAGCGGATTAATGCCCTGGGCTGCGACTATCTCGACGCGCCCGTCTCGGGCGGCGAGGTGGGGGCGAAGAACGCAACGCTCACGATCATGGTGGGCGGGCCGCAGGCGGCGTTCGACCGGGCGCTGCCGCTGTTCGAGGCGATGGGCAAGACCATCACGCTCGTGGGCGAGGAGAACGGGGCGGGGCAGACGACCAAGGTCGCGAACCAGATCATCGTCGCGCTCAACATCCAGGCCGTGGCAGAGGCCCTTGTCTTTGCGGCGAAGGCGGGGGCCGATCCGGCGAAGGTCAGGCAGGCGCTGATGGGCGGCTTCGCGAGTTCCCGGATCCTCGAAGTGCATGCCGAGCGCATGATCAAGCGCAGCTTCGCCCCTGGCTTCCGCGTTCGGCTGCACCAGAAGGATCTCGCGCTCGCGCTCGGCGCCGCGAAGGAGCTCGGCGTCGCTCTGCCCAACACGGCGGTTGCGCAGCAGATGTTCAGCGCCGTCGCTGCGTCGGGCGGGGCTGACCTTGACCACTCGGCGCTGGTCAAGGCGCTGGAGACGCTCGCCGCCCATTCCGTGGCGGAGGGATGACGCGCCATGGAGCTTCAGGTCGCACCGCCTCTGGCCGCCATTGCGTTCTGGGGCGGCAGCGGCGCTGGCGGCTCGACAAAAGCGCTGGTTGTGGAGTGTGCCCGCATCATGACACATTGTCCTTGAAATCGGGGCAATCCACCGGTAACTGTTTTCCGCTCGTGAGTCGTCACGGTTAATGAGACAACCCTGTCGCGGCCGCCGCGACAGTGCCAGACCTGCCGGGCGCGGCTTCCGGCGGGGGCGGAGGGTCAGATGCGCTTTACCGAGATCGGCCAGCAGCTCCGGCAGTATCGCCTCGAAAGCGGGCTTCGCGCCGAGGAGATCGCCGCGCGCCTGGGTGTTTCCCGTGCCGCCCTCTACCGCTACGAGAAGGGCGAGGTCATCAAGCTCGACACCATCAAGCGGCTGGCCGAGCTGCTTAAGATCTCGCCGCTCAGCCTGCTCGGAATCGGCGTCGAATACCTCTCCCGGGCCGCGGGCTATTTCGAGCGCGTGCGGATCATCGAGGAGACGACCGACCAGATCCTCCAGGTCTTCGGCCCGCTGAACTACCTCATCACCTCCGACCTGTTCGACCAGGCGCTCGCCGAGATCTACGCCGAAGCGGCCGACCTCGCGGGCCCCGATCGCAGCGCCTGGCGCGCCCAGGGCGAGCAGGTGCTCGCCATCCTCGCCGCGCGCAAGCGCATGTACCAGCAGCGCCGCCCCTCCATCATCGGGCTGATGACGATCGCCTCCGTCCGGAGCCTGCTCGAGAACGGCATCGCGAGCGCCGTGGCGGTGTCGGAGCGGATGCGTGCCCAGGCCCGCAATGTCGCGGCCACCGAGTGCGAGAACATCGCCACCCTGATGGAAACCGAGCCGATGGGCGTGCAGCTCGGCCTGATCACGGGCGCCGAGCCGAACGGAAGCTTCAAAATCCTGCGCAACCGCGAGCGCGCCTACTTGGCGATCAACCCCTTCCGGCTCGAGGCTCATCCCTCCGCGCAGACCGGCGTGGCGATGATCACCGGTGCCGACGAGGCGCTCGCGCTGCACCAGAAGGTCGCCGAGGGGTTCTGGCGCGAGGCACTGAAGGGCGGTGCTGCGGCGGCGAAGGTGCGCGAGCTGATCGCCGCGGCGCGCGCCAAGGGATAGCTGTCGCCGCTATGGACGTTGTCCCTCCTGGGCTGGGTTGGTTTGGCTGTGGTTGCCAGACCGTCGCCCACCGACCCGGAGCTTCGGAGGGGCGCCCATGCGACGGCGTGCACAACGCCGCCAGCGCCTCTCCGGCCCTGGCATCGCCCATAAGCCCTGCCGGCCGGTCTCCACCATCGGTGCGGTGCTCCGTCGCCCCGGCCGGGTCGCC
>Ga0272446_1001612_pt1 | contig 32428 bp, 27 predicted proteins | sample YNPCB0061_FD_194587 | JGI IMG/M metagenome (GOLD analysis project Ga0272446, IMG submission 194587) | Hot spring microbial mat communities from Yellowstone National Park, WY, United States - YNP-CB-006-1 | ecosystem: Environmental > Aquatic > Thermal springs > Hot (42-90C) > Sediment | place...
TGCGTGCTGTCCTGCGCCCTACGGGCTGGTCGCTCCTCCTTGCAGGGAACGACCCTGCGGCGTCGTCGCTTCGCGCCAGACACCTGCCTGGTCCGGCCTTCGGACGCGTTCAACTGAGGTTTTTAGGTTGAATGTCGCCATCTTCTCCCCCTCATCCCCGGCCCTTCTCCCCGGGGGAGAAGGGGGCTTCGCGGTCGGCTCATGCCGACATGCACGTCAAAAAAGCCCTGCCGTGGCCGGCGTGGATCTCAGCCCGCCCCCGTGCCGTCGGGATTCCCCTCGCGCCACACGCACATGCCGTTGCCCCCTTCCCGCTTGGCAATGAGCTGGGCCCGCTCCGCCTGCTCCAGGGTTTCCTCGATGAAGAAGATGGGATCCAGGGCCACCACGCCGAAGGAGGCGGTGAGGGTGACGGGCTGCTCATGCACCGTGAAGGCCGTGTGGGCCAGTTCCTCACGCAGCCGGTTGATCATGACCGATGCCTGGTCCAGGTCGGTATTGGGCAGGCAGAGCAGGAATTCCTCGCCCTTGATGCGAAAAAGCGTGTCGTAGCCCCGCAGGCGTGTCTTGAGGAAGGCCGCCACGGCCTGGATGAGCGCGTCGCCGCCTTTCTGGCCCAGGCGCTCGTTGTGGCGGGCGAAGTCGTCCAGGTCCACGTAGCAGAGGGCGCAGGGCTGGCGCGTGCGCTGGATGCGTTCCACCTCCTCGGACAGGCGCAGGTGCACGGCCTGGCGGTTCCACACGCCGGTGAGCTTGTCCACCGCCCCCATGGACTCCATGAGGCCCTGCTCCATCTGCCGCAACAGCTGCCGGAAGCGGGCGGACACCGCCATGAGGGCGTCGTAGTCCTCGGGGGCGATATCCCGGCCGGCCGCCTTGTTGTCCAGCAGGTGGCGGGCAATGCCGTGCATGGACTGATGAGCCACCGCGATGGCCTCGTAGCCGGGCTCGTGGCTCAGGCGCGCCTTGCCCGGGCCATGGAACCAGAGGCCGAAGTCGCAGCGTTCGTGGGCATCCTGGGCCAGATCCTTGGGGTCCGCCTCGCCACCGCAGATGAGCTGACGGTTGAGCCGGGCCATCCACTTGGCGTGGTCCCCCAAAGCCCGGTCCAGCTCCTGGAGCCGGGTGACGATATCGGCATGGGCATGGTCCTGGATGGTCATCATGCTTCTCCTGGAAACAGGGCCGGATGGCGTGCCCGGGGCAGGTCGAGAAAGTAGCCCTGGGCCATATTCACGCCCAGTGACGCCAGCAACCGGAGGGTGGCCTCGTCTTCCACGCATTCGGCCACCGTGGTCTTGCCCAAACCCCGGGCCACTTCCACCATGCCCCGCACAAAAACCTGGTTGTCGGGGTCATGGGGCAGGTTGCGGATGAACATGCCATCCAGTTTGATGGTATCCACACGGATGTGCTTGAGGTAGGCGAAAGAGGCGAAACCGGCACCGAAATCATCCAGACAAACGCCGCAGCCGGCCTGCCGGAGGGCCTCGATGAAGCGTTCCGCGTCGGTGAGATCGGAAACGGCGGCGGTCTCGGTGATCTCGATGATGAGACGGCCGGGGGCGACCGCAGCCTCCCGCAGCCGCTCGGCGATGTAGTTCGGCATGCCCGGGTCGTCGAAGGAGCGGCCGGAAAGGTTGACGGCGATGCGCGGCGCCCCGGGGTGCTCCGCCAACAGACGCACCACCTGGCCCAGGACCCAGCGATCGATTTCCAGAATCTTGCTGCTCTTCTCCGCCACGGGGATGAAGCGCCCGGGGGGCACCAGCTCGCCGTTTTCCCCGTCACGCAGGCGGATGAGGGCCTCCAGGTGGCTCAATGCCCTGCTGCCGGTCTGATACACGCCCTGAAAATGCAGCTCGAACAGGCCCTCCTCCAGGGCCCTGTTCAAGCGGTCGTTCCAGGACAGGCGGTTGACCATCTCGGGGGTGTTGTCCAGCTCCTGGCGATACAGCCGCCAGGTGCTCTTGCCTGCCTGCTTGGCCTGGTACATGGCAGCATCGGCCCGCACCACCAATTGTTCCTGGTCGGCGGCATGATCGGGGTAAAGGGCGATGCCCAGGCTGGAGGAGATGTGCAGGATCTGGCCATCGAAGCGGAACGGAATCTGGGTGATGGCCCGCACGATGCGTTCCGCCAGGGTCTGGGCCTGCTGTGCGTCGGAATTGGGCATGAGCACCGCGAACTCGTCCCCCCCCAGGCGGAACAGCATCTCATGACGCCGGGTGAGCCCGGACACCTCGCCTGCCACGCGAATGAGCAGGGCATCCCCCGCCTTGTGGCCGAAGTGGTCGTTGATGGCCTTGAACTCGTCCAGGTCGAAATACAGCAGGGCGGATGAATGGTTGTGGCGCACGGACTCCGCCAGCATGCGTTCCAGTTCCATCTGGAAGCGGTGGCGGTTGTACAGGCCCGTGAGGGAATCCCGCTCCGCCAGATACAGCAGCTGCTCCGCGGTCTGCCGTTCGCTGGTCACGTCCTCGAAGATCCAGAGGTGTCCCACGAAATGCCCATCCCGCTCGATCACCGGGAAACTGGACTGGTTAACAACGCGCCCGTCCTTGACCAGGATTTCGCTGGGCTCGATGCGGTCGCGGGAAGCCAGTACCTCGGCCACGTGACGCATGAAGGCCTTGCGGTCCACCAGATGGCACCCGCTGAGGGCGAACAGATCATCCACCGCCATGCCGGAAAGGGAGGCATCCTTCGGCATCTTCCAGATTTGGTCGAAGGCGGGATTGTGGTAGATGACCTTGCCGCCCTCGCCCACGAAGAGGATGCCCAGGTGCATGGCGGAAAGCAGGGCCATCAGCCGTGCCCGTTCCACTTCCGTGGCGGCCAGATAGCCCAGGGCGCGCTGTTCCGAGTCCTTCAGGTCGGAGATGTCCCGGATGCTGGCCCGCACCCCCAGGAACTGGTTGTCGTGGCTGAAAATGGGGTGCCAGTTGGCCGCGGCCCAGAACTGGCTGCCGTCCTTGCGCAGCATGCGGAACTGGTAGCCCTCGCCGGAAGCCCCGCGCAGGGCTTCGGCAAACCGCTTCTCCGCAACGCCCCTGTCCTGCTCCGCCACCAGGCAGATGGGAAAGGACGTCATGTCCATGCACTCCTCCGGGCTGTAGCCGGTCATGCGCTGCACGGACGGGTTGACCCAGATGACCTGGGCCGCCGGATCGATCCACAGTTCCAAGTCATAGGTGTAGTTGGCGATGGCGTAGAAGCGCTGCTCGCTGTCCCGCAGTTCCGACAGGCGCGACAGGAGCTGTCGGGACATGATCTGGAAGGCCCGGGCCAATTGCCCCACCTCATCGTCGCCCGCCTCGGGCAGGGCGGCCCGAAAATCCCCCGCGGCCAGGGCATGGCTGGCATCGGTCAATTGGGCCAGGCGACGGGTGAGGCCGTAGCCCAGCAGGGCGAACAGGGGGATGGTCATGCCCATCACGCCCAGCCCCACCAGCAACCCTGTCCGGGTGATGCGCTCCCGGGTCTCGGCCAGGTAGGTGGTATCGATGCCGTAGTGCAGGCGGCCATAGCGGGTGCCCACCAGCAGGATGTCCATGGCCGTGTCGTGGACGTGGTCGTCGGCATCGTCACCAAAGGCCTTGTCGAGCGCCGGCAACGGCTGGTTCGGTGCCAGGCCCGAACCCGCCACCCGTTTCCCGTTCCTGTCCAGCAGCACCAGATAGGTGAAATTCCGGGCCCCCCGGGCCTCGTCCAGAATGGACTGCAATTCCGCGTAGTCCCGCTGCATCAGAGGCCCACTCAGGGCGGCGTTCAGGAGGGGGGCCAGGGTCTCCTCCTGCTGCCTGGCCCGATGCCGTAATTCGCTTTCCGCCTGGGCGATGATCCAGGTCAGCAGGGCCGCCAATATGGCGGCGCCCACCAGGATGCCGGCCAGGGTCAGCTTGGCCCAGAGAGGCCAGCGGGTAGACCGCCAGGACAGGCCCGATCTCACGGCGTCAGTCCTTTTCGCGTCTCCTTCAGATAGGCATCGGCGCGTTTCATTTGCCGCTCGTCGGCGGGGACCAGCCCCGTGAGTGCGAGGCCCTTCAGGAAGTCCTGACCCGCCTTGCCGCGGACGAAATCCAACACCACCCCCCGCAGACGATCCGCCTCCGCCGGGGACGCGGCCGGTTTGGCCAGCATGACGAAAGCGGGGATATCCGCGATATGGGCATACACCTTCAGCTTGGTCAGGGTGCCCTCAGGCATCTGCTTGAGGCCGTGGGTGGTGGTCACGCCCGCCATGGCCAGACCGCTCGTCAGGGCCTGGCCCACGCTGGCGTGATTGCGGTATTCCACCAGCCGATAATCCCGTCCGGCCTCCAAGCCCTGCTCACTCAGGTAATGCAGGGTGGCGGTCACGGTCATGGCCAGGGCATCGATGACCGCCAGCTGCTGGCCTTTCAGCAACCCCGGGTGGCTCAGGGGCCGGTCCTCGCTGTAGATCAGCAACGCATCATGGTCCGGCTGAAACTGGATGATCGGCTGAAAGCCACGATCCAGTTGCGCCAGACGGGCAAAATGGGCCGGGGTGATGGTCAGATCGAATTCGCCGCGCAGGGTGCGGGCATGGTATTCGGCGAAACCCAGGGCGCTTTCCACATAGACCGGCTGCCCCAGCCGGGTTTCCAGATGGGCCCGCAAGGGTTCGTAGCGCGCCGCCAGGGTCCGCATGTTGTAAATGGGCGGCACACCCATCACGAAAGCGGCCTGGCTCAGGCCTGCCTGCAACCACATCAATAAAACGATCCAGGCCCTGAGCATCTACGCCTCCGCCAGCGACTTTACCAACACCTTGGAGCGCCGCTGCCAGTTGTAAAGGGCCTTGCGGGGGGTGGGCAGGTCTTCCGGCGTCACCAGCTTGAAGCCCCGTTCGATGAACCAGTGAGCCGTCCGCGTGGTGAGCACGAAGAGTTGGTTCAGTCCCTGCTCCAGGGCGGCTTCCTCCACCGCCGCCAGCAGGGCGTCGCCACGTCCGGCGCGGCGGAAGTCGGGGTTGACCGCCAGGCAGGCCATCTCCGCCGCCTGGGTCTCGGCGAAGGGGTAGAGGGCCACGCAGCCCACGATGCGGCCGTCCAGCTCGTCCACGAAGAACCGTTCCACCTCCTGCTCCAGGCGTTCCCGGGAACGCCGTACCAGCACCCCTTCCTGTTCCAGGGGCTCGATGATGGACAGAATGCCTCCCACGTCCTCGATCTTGGCGGGACGCACGTTCTCCACCGCCTCCCGGGACACCATGGTGCCCACGCCCTCATGGGTGAACAGCTCCATGAGGAGGGCCCCGTCCCGCATGCGCTCCAGCAGATGGGCACGGCGCACGCCGTTGCGGCAGGCGCGGATGGCATGGGGCAGGTAGAGCTTCAGGTCGCCTTCAGGCAGGGACTTGAGCATGCGCTGGGCGGCGGCCACGGTGAGCTGGTTGATGAGATTGCCCTTGGCGTCCCGGCAGTCGCCCCGATCCAGCAGGAAGATCAGCTTGTCCGCCTTCAGGGCCACGGCGGCGGCGGTGGCCACCTCTTCCAGGGCCAGGTTGAAGACCTCGCCCGTCAGGGAATACCCCAGGGGCGAGAGCAGCACGATCTCCCCCGCCGTCAAGCGGGTGTTGATGGCCTGGTCGGCGATCTTGCGTACCTCGCCGGTGAACTGCAGGTCCACGCCGTCCACCACCCCCACGGGGCGGGCGGTGACGAAGTTACCCGAGGCCACCCGGATCTCGGCGCCGGCCATGGGGGTGTTGGGCAGCCCCACTGAAAGCATGCTTTCGATATCCACCCGTACCGATCCCACCGCATCCTTCACCAGCTCCAGGGTATCCGCGTCGGTGACCCGCAGACCGCCCACGTACTGGGGCTTGTCTCCCTGGGCGGCCAGGCGCTCCTCCACCTGGGGCCGCACGCCATGCACCAGCACCAGGCGCACCCCCAGGCTGTTGAGCAGGTTGAAGTCGTAGATCAGGCTGGAAAAGCCGCCATCGGCCAGGGCGTCGCCGCCGAAGGCCACCACGAAGGTCTTGCCGCGGAAGGCGTGGATATAAGGCGCGGCCGCGCGAAACCACTGCACAAAGGTATCGGCTTGCGCCTCCCCAAGCTTGGCCATGGATCTTGCCCCCGTCTTTTGATCGATAGGCTTAACGGACGATCCCACTGAAACTTAAGCGCCGCATCGTCCGATTGTCTATTGGTAATCGCCCCACAGGGTTTGCAGGGCCGCCAAGGCCGCCAGGGCCGCCGTCTCGGTGCGCAGGATACGGGGCCCCAGACGTACGCCCACGAACCCGGCCGCCCGGGCCTGGGCCCGCTCCACCGGGTCGACCCCTCCCTCCGGCCCCGCCAGCAGGGTAATCCCCCCCTCTGGTCGGGGCAGGTCCCCCAGGCCGATCTCTGCCTCCGGGTCCAGCATCAGCCCCAGGCTCCCGTCCTCCGGCCGGTCCCGCCGCCAGGTGTCGAAGTCGGCGATGGCCGCCACGGACGGCACGTGGTTGCGGCCGCATTGTTCACAGGCGGACACCGCCACCGCCTGCCAGTGGGCACGCCGCCTCTCCAGCTTGTCGCCGGAGAGGCGCACGATGGTGCGGCGCATGGTCAGCGGCTGGATGGCGGCCACCCCCAGTTCCACGGACTTCTGCACCGTCAGGTCCATGCGCTCGCCACTGGAGATGCCTTGGGCCAGCACCACCCGCAGGGGTGACTCCCGCTCCGGGCTGAGCCTGGCCACCAGGCGTACTGAGGCATGCCCCCCGGTGCTGAGGATGCCCGCGTATTCATGGCCGTCGCCGTTGAACAGGGTCACCGCCTCCCCGTCCCGCAGGCGCAGGGCGCCCACGGCATGGCGCGCCACCGCGTCGGGCAGGGTCACCACGCGGTCGGCCTGGAGGGGAAGGGCGCAGTAGAAACGGGGCATATCGGAAAGGGGCGGAGGGTGCTCGAATGCTATTATCGCGGCGTTGGATTCAAGCGGGAGTTTTACCGTGGTGCGCATGGAAACCCCGGTCTGCGATTTCGGCCGGAAGGCGGTGGATTTTCTCCTCCCCGGCGTGGACGGCAAGACCTATAGCCTTCAGGACGTGGCCGGCCCCAATGGCCTGCTGGTCATGTTCATCTGCAACCACTGCCCCTATGTAAAGGCGGTCATCCATCGCATCGTCCGGGACGTGCGGGACCTGCAGCCCCTGGGGGTGGGCGCGGTGGCCATCATGTCCAACGACCCCGCCGAGTATCCCGAGGACTCTTTCGACAATATGAAGCGGGTGGCCGCCGAACTCCGCTTCCCCATGCCCTATCTGCTGGACGAGAGCCAGTCGGTGGCCCGGGCCTACGGCGCCGTCTGCACCCCGGACTTCTTCGGCTTCAACCGCCAGCTGGAGCTGCAATACCGGGGCCGCCTGGACGAGTCCCGCAAGGAAACCGCCCCCGAGGGCGTGCGCCGTGACCTGTTCGAGGCCATGAAGCAGGTGGCCGAAACCCAGCGTGGCCCGGCCCACCAGATCCCCAGCATGGGCTGCTCCATCAAGTGGCGGACCTGAGCGCCATCCTCGACCAGGTCATCGCCGCCTGCCGCCAGGTGGGACGGGAGGAGGTCATGCCCCGCTACCTGAAGGTGGCCCATGAGCGCAAGGTGGACGGCAGCCTGCTGACGGAAGCCGACGTGGCCGCCCAGACCGCCCTTTTCCGCCACCTGGGCACCATCGCCCCCTACCCGGTCATGGGCGAGGAAATGACCGAGGCGGAGCAGCGCGACGTATGGGAAAGGGGCGGTGACGGCCTGTGGTGCGTGGATCCCATCGACGGCACCAGCAATTTCGTCAACGGCCTGCCCTTCTTCGCCATCTCCGTGGCCCTCATCCGTGACCGCAAGAGCGTCCTGGGGGTGGTCTACGACCCCAGCGCCGACGAAGCCTTCTATGCCATCGAAGGCCGGGGGGCCTTCATGAACGGGGAACGTCTGCCCCTGAAGCAGCCCCCCACGGAACTGCGGCGCTGCATGGCCGCCATCGACCTGAAACGCATAGATCGGCAACTGGGCGGCCGGCTCGCCAGTGAGCACCCTTTCGGCTCCCAGCGCAACCTGGGAGCCAGCACCCTGGATTGGTGCTATGTGGCGGCGGGCCGCATGCATGTCTATATGCACGGCGGACAAAAGCTCTGGGACTATGCGGCCGGCTGCCTCATCCTGCGGGAGGCCGGCGGCGCCTCCTGTCTGATCAACGGCGAGGCGTTCCGCGGCGAGAATCCCTGGAACCGTTCCGTCCTGGCGGCCCTGACGCCGGAACTGCTGGCGCAATGGAAAGCCTGGGTGCTGGGCCCCGGGACCGGCGGTGAAAAAACCGTTCAGCCATAAGCCGCGCATTTGCGAATATAAAAACATTTTAATTCAGCACGGCCCTTGCCCGATCTCCGCGCCAATCAAGGCCGCAAGCCGCGCCCCAAGGGCTTCATGCCCCATTCAGGCCTTTTGCTCACCTTGCTTCTGCCCTGGGCCCTCATAGATAATCGGCGCTTTACGCCCAAAGCGGGCAAAAAATCGGTTTTTTCTTCGAGGAAACAACAACATGGCTACACGTACCGACCTCGCGAACGCCATCCGCGCCCTGGCGATGGATGCCGTGCAAAAGGCCAATTCCGGCCACCCCGGCGCCCCCATGGGCATGGCGGAAATCTCCGAAGTGGTGTGGAACCATCACCTGCGCCACAACCCGGCCAACCCCAAGTGGGCGGACCGGGACCGCTTCGTGCTGTCCAACGGCCACGGTTCCATGCTGATCTATGCCCTGCTGCATCTGACGGGCTATGACGTCACCACAGACGACCTGAAGAACTTCCGACAACTCCACTCCAAGACCCCGGGTCACCCCGAGTACGGCTACACCCCCGGTGTGGAGACCACCACCGGCCCCTTGGGCCAGGGCATCACCAACGCCGTGGGCATGGCCCTGGCGGAAAAGCTGCTGGCCCACGAGTTCAACCGGCCCGGCCACGACATCGTCAACCACCACACCTATGTGTTCCTGGGCGACGGCTGCATGATGGAGGGCATCTCCCACGAGGCCTGTTCCCTGGCCGGCACCTGGAAACTGAACAAGCTGATCGCCTTCTGGGACGACAACGGCATCTCCATCGACGGCCACGTGGAGGGCTGGTTCACCGAGGACGTGTGCGGCCGCTTCGAGGCCTATGGCTGGAACGTGATCCGCAACGTGGACGGCCATGACTTCGCCGCCGTGGAAGCCGCGGTGCAGAAGGCCAAGCAGTCCACGGACAAACCCACCCTGGTGCAGTGCAAGACCATCATCGGCAAGGGTTCCCCCAACAAGGAAGGCACCCACGACGTGCACGGCGCCGCCCTGGGCCAGGCCGAAGTGGAGGCCACCCGCAAGCACATCGGCTGGAACCACGAGCCCTTCGTCATCCCCCAGGACGTCTATGAAGGCTGGGATGCCAAGACCAAGGGCGAAGGGCTGGAGAAACTCTGGAACAACAAGTTCGCTGACTATGCCAAGGCCTTCCCCGCCGAAGCCGCCGAGTTCAAACGCCGCATGGCCGGCGACCTGCCCGCCGACTGGTCCGACCGCGTCGCCAAGGCCTTGGCCACCACCCTGGAGAAGGCCGAGACCGTGGCCACCCGCAAAGCCAGCCAGCTGGCCATCGAGCGCCTGATCTCCACCCTGCCCGAGCGCGTGGGCGGCTCTGCCGACCTGACCGGCTCCAACCTGACCAACTGGCCCGGCTGCCACACCCTGCACCGCAACCCAGGCGGCAACTACATCTCCTATGGCGTGCGCGAGTTCGGCATGGCCCACATCATGAACGGCATGGCCCTGCATGGCGGCATCTTGCCCTTCGGCGGCACCTTCCTGATGTTCTCGGAATACGCCCGCAACGCCCTGCGCATGTCCGCCCTGATGAAACAGCGGGTGATCTATGTGTTCACCCACGACTCCATCGGCCTGGGCGAGGACGGCCCCACCCACCAGCCCGTGGAGCAGACCGCCACCCTGCGCATGATTCCCAACATGCATGTCTGGCGCCCCTGCGACACCACCGAGACCCTGGTGGCCTGGGCTGCCGCCGTGGAGAAGAAGGACGGTCCCACCAGTCTGATCCTGTCCCGCCAGAACCTGCCCTTCATCCAGCGCAGCGAAGCGCAGATCGCCGCCATCCGCAAGGGCGGCTATGTCCTGTCCGACGCCGAGGGCGCCAAGGTGACCCTCATCGCCACCGGTTCTGAAGTGGAGCTGGCCCTGAAGGCCCAGGAAGCCCTGAAGGCCGAGGGCATCGCCGCCCGAGTGGTGTCCATGCCCTGTACCAACACCTTCGACCAGCAGGATGCCGGCTACAAGGCCGCCGTGCTGGGAACGGCCAAGCGGGTGGCCATCGAGGCGGGGGTCACCGACGCCTGGTGGAAGTACGTGGGTCTGGACGGCGCCGTGGTGGGTCTGGACCGCTTCGGCGAATCCGCCCCCGCCGGCCAGTTGTTCAAGGAATTCGGCTTCACCCCGGAAAATGTGGTCGCCCGGGTCAAGGCCATCCTGTAACCCGCCTGCTCAATCATTCATAAACAAGGAGTTAACGATATGGCTATCAAAGTTGGCATCAACGGTTTCGGCCGCATCGGCCGCATGGTCTTCCGCGCCATCGCCAAGGACTTCCCCAACCTGGAAGTAGTCGCCATCAATGACCTGCTGGACCCCGACTACCTCTGCTACATGCTGAAGTACGACTCCGTACATGGCCGCTTCAACGGGGATATCGGCCTGGATGGCAACCACATGGTGGTGAATGGCAAGAAGATCCGCCTGACCGCCGAGAAGGACCCGGCCCAGCTGAAGTGGAACGAAGTGGGCGCCGACATCGTCATCGATTGCACCGGTTTCTTCCTGACCACCGAGTCCTGCCAGGCCCACCTGGCCGCCGGCGCCAAGAAGGTGGTGCAGTCCGCGCCTTCCAAGGACGACACCCCCATGTTCGTCTACGGCGTGAACCACGATACCTACGCCGGCCAGGCCATCGTCTCCGCCGCCTCCTGCACCACCAACTGCCTGGCCCCCGTGGCCAAGGTGCTGCATGACACCTTCGGCATCAAGCGCGGCCTGATGTCCACCGTGCATGCCGCCACCGCCACCCAGAAGACCGTGGACGGCCCCTCCAAGAAGGACTGGCGCGGCGGCCGCGGCATCCTGGAAAACATCATCCCCTCCTCCACCGGCGCCGCCAAAGCCGTGGGTAAAGTCATCCCCAGCCTCAACAAGAAGCTCACCGGCATGGCCTTCCGCGTCCCCACCTCCGACGTGTCCGTGGTGGATTTGACCGTGGAACTGGAGAAACCCGCTTCCTATGAGGACATCTGCAAGGCCATGAAAGCCGCCTCCGAAGGCGCCCTGAAGGGCGTGCTGGGCTACACCGATGAGAAGGTGGTCTCCACCGACTTCGTCGGCAACAGCGCGCCTTCCACCTTCGACGCCGAGGCCGGCATCGCCCTGGACCCCACCTTCGTGAAAGTGGTGTCCTGGTACGACAACGAGTACGGCTATACCTGCAACATGCTGCGCCTGGTGGAGCACGTAGCCAAATAAGTTGGTAGTCATCGGTCGGCAGTCGAGGGCGACTGCCGACTGCCACTGACCACTGCCCCACCACGGCCCTAGAGTCCCCTAGAGCCATTCGCCAAGCCGCGCGCTTCGCAAATCACTCTTAAACCTCAAGGAGCAACCCAAATGGCCAAATTCCTCCGCATGACCGACCTGGACCTGAAAGGCAAACGCGTCTTCATCCGCGCCGACCTCAACGTGCCCGTCAAGGATGGCAAGGTCACTTCCGACGCCCGTATCACCGCTTCCATGCCCACCATCGAGCACGCCATGAAGGCCGGCGCCAAGGTCATGGTCACCTCCCACCTGGGCCGCCCCACCGAAGGCGAGTGGTCCGAGGAGGTTTCCCTCAAACCCGTGGCCGACGTGATGTCCGCCAAGCTGGGCAAGCCCGTGCGCCTGATCAAGGACTGGGTGGATGGCGGCTTCGACGTGGCCGAGGGCGAGGTGGTGCTGCTGGAGAACTGCCGTGTCAACAAGGGCGAGAAGAAGAACCTGGAAGAGACTGCCCGCAAATATGCCGCCCTGTGCGACGTCTTCGTCATGGACGCTTTCGGCACCGCCCACCGGGCCGAGGCCTCCACCTACGGCATCGCCCAGTTCGCCCCCACCGCTTGCGCCGGCATGCTGGTGACCGAGGAACTGGACGCCCTGGCCAAGGCCCTGGCCAACCCGGCCCGTCCCATGGTGGCCATCGTCGGCGGCTCCAAGGTCTCCACCAAGCTTACCGTGCTGGAGGCCTTGTCCGAGAAGTGCGACCAGCTGGTGGTGGGCGGCGGCATCGCCAATACCTTCCTGGCCGCCACCGGCAAGAACGTGGGCAAGAGCCTGTGTGAAACCGACCTGATCCCCACCGCCAAAAGCCTGATGGAAAAAATGAGCGCCCGGGGCGCCACCATCCCCATCGCCGTGGACGTGGTGGTGGGCAAGCAGTTCGATGCCAACGAGCCTGCCGTCACCAAGGACGCCAGCGCCGTGGCCGACGACGACATGATCTTCGACATCGGCCCCAAGTCCGCCCAGGAACTGGTGGACATCATCATGAAGGCAGGCACCGTGGTGTGGAACGGCCCGGTGGGCGTGTTCGAATTCGATCAGTTCGGTGAAGGCACCAAGGCCATCGCCAAGGCCATCGCCGAGACCAAAGCGTTTACCCTCGCTGGCGGCGGCGACACCATTGCCGCCATCCAAAAGTACGACATCTACGACAAGGTGTCCTACATCTCCACCGCCGGTGGCGCCTTCCTGGAGTACCTGGAGGGCAAGGTCCTTCCTGCCGTGGACATCCTGGAAAAACGGGCTGCGGGCTGAGACGTAGGAGCGCCCCCCGCGGCGCGAACATATCTTGATCGGCCCGCGAGCGGGCCTCCTACCTGAGAGATTTATGAGCCGCAGAACCAAGATCGTCGCCACCCTGGGCCCCGCCTGTACCGACCCCAAGGTGCTGGACAAGATGATGGAGGCCGGGGTGGATGTGGTCCGCCTCAACTTCTCCCACGGCACCGCCGAGGAACACCAGCAACGCTGCGAACTGGTGCGATCCCTCGCCAAGACCCGGGCCCGGGCCGTGGGGGTGTTGGTAGACCTGCAAGGTCCCAAGATCCGCATCGGCAAGTTTAAGGACGGCAAGATCACCCTGAAGCCCGGCGACAAGTTCATCCTGGACGCCACCTGCGAGCTGGGCGATGAAACCCGGGTGGGCCTGGACTACAAGGAGCTGGTGAAGGATGTGGCCCGGGGCGCCACCCTGCTGCTGGACGACGGCCGCATCGAGATGTGGGTGGAGGATGTAGTCGGCAACGAGGTCCACTGCAAGGTGGTCCAAGGCGGCGTGCTGTCCAACAACAAGGGTATCAACCGCAAGGGCGGGGGCCTGTCCGCCGCGGCCCTCACCGACAAGGACATCGAGGACATCAAGACCGCGGCCGCCATCAAGGCGGATTACCTGGCAGTGTCCTTTCCCCGTTCCGCCGCCGACATCCAGCAAGCCCGCGACATTCTGCGCGCCGCCGGCGGCAAGGCCTGGATCGTGGCCAAGATCGAGCGGGCCGAGGCCATCGAGGCCCTGGACGACATCCTGGACGCCTCCGACGCCATCATGGTGGCCCGGGGCGACCTGGGGGTGGAGGTGGGAGATGCCGCCGTGCCGGCCCTGCAGAAGCGCATGACCCGCATGGCCCGGGAAAAGAACAAGCTGGTGATCACCGCCACCCAGATGATGGAGTCCATGATCTCCAGCCCCATCCCTACCCGGGCGGAGGTGTCCGACGTGGCCAACGCGGTGCTGGACGGCACCGACGCGGTCATGCTGTCCGCCGAGACCGCCGCCGGCCAATACCCGGTGGAAGCCATCCAGGCCATGGACCGGGTGTGCCTGGAGGCGGAAAAGGAAATGGAGCCCACCTTCGGCAAAAAGCTGCTGGATCGTGGGTTTCTGCGCACGGACGAGGCCATCGCCATGTCCGCCGTCTTCACCTCCCTGCACCTGAACATCAAGGCCATTGCCGCCATGACCCAGTCCGGCTCCACGGCCCTATGGATGAGCCGCATGTCCACCAACGTGCCGATCTACGCCTTGACGCCCGAGGTGGAGACCCGTAGAAAGGTAACGCTCTTCCGTGGCGTTTATCCGGTGAATTTCCGCCCCGCCCAGAACGACCGCGACGCCCTGCTGGCCGAAGCCGAGGATGAACTGCGGCGGCGCGGCGCGGTGCGGGACGGAGACCTGATCCTGCTGACCATCGGCGAGCCCATCGGCAAGCCCGGCGGCACCAACACCATGAAAATCGTCCGTGTAGGCGAACGCAAAAAAGCGTAAACCCAAGGTTCAATCATTTTTTAGGAGAACGACAGATGGCTTTGATTTCCCTGCGTCAACTGCTGGACCATGCCGCCGAGCACGGCTACGGCCTGCCGGCATTCAACGTCAACAACATGGAACAGGTGAAGGCGATCATGGAAGCCGCCGCCGCCGTGGACAGCCCCGTCATCCTGCAGGGATCCGCCGGCGCACGCTCCTACGCCGGTGAGCCCTTCCTGCGCCACCTGATCCTGGCGGCCATCGAGATGTACCCGCAAATCCCCATCTGCATGCATCAGGACCACGGCGCCTCCCCCAGCATCTGCTTCCGCTCCATCCAATCCGGCTTTTCCTCCGTGATGATGGACGGCTCGCTGATGGAAGACGCCAAGACACCTTCCTCCTACGAATACAACGTCAACACCACCCGCAAGGTGGTGGAACTGGCCCATGCCTGCGGCGTCTCCGTCGAGGGCGAACTGGGCTGCCTGGGCTCCCTCGAATCCGGCATGGCCGGTGAAGAAGACGGCCACGGCGCCGAAGGCAAGCTCTCCCACGACCAGCTCCTGACCGACCCCAACGAGGCCGCCGACTTCGTCAAGAAGACCCACGTGGATGCCCTGGCCATCGCCATCGGCACCTCCCACGGCGCCTACAAGTTCACCCAGAAGCCCACCGGCAAGGTGTTGCGCATCGACCGCGTCAAGGAAATCCACGCCCGCATTCCCAGCGTGCACCTGGTGATGCACGGCTCCTCCTCCGTGCCGGAAGACTGGCTCGCCATCATCAACAGCTACGGCGGCGACATGGGCCAGACCTACGGCGTGCCCGTCTCCGAGATCGTCGAAGGCATCAAGAACGGTGTACGCAAGGTCAACATCGATACCGACCTGCGCATGGCCTCCACCGGCGCCATCCGCAAACACCTGGCCGAAGACAAGAAGAACTTCGACCCGCGTAAATTCCTGAAAGAAGCCACCAAGGCGATGACCGGCATCTGCAAGGCCCGCTACGAAGCCTTCGGCTCCGCCGGCATGGCCAGCAAGATCGGCAAGGTGTACTCGCTGGAAGAGATGTACAAGCGCTACGAGAAGGGCGAGCTGGATCCCAAGGTCAACTGATCCAACGCGGTAAAATCCCTGGGCGGTTTGGGGCATCCCAAACCGCCCTTTTCATTTCCGGACCCATCATGCCCGAAGCCCTCTACGAATCACGCATCCAGTCCTTGCCCCTCATACACCGGGGCAAGGTGCGCGACATCTATGCCATCGACGAGAAGCGCATGCTCATCGTCACCACCGACCGCCTGTCCGCCTTCGACGTGGTGCTGCCCACGCCCATTCCCGGCAAGGGCAAGGTGCTCACTGCGGTGGCGGATTTCTGGTTCCACAAACTCGCCCCCCTTATTCCCAACCAGCTCACCGGCGACGCACCCGAGGACGTGGTGGCGCCGGAAGAGCGTGACCAGGTGGCCGGCCGGGCCGTGGTCGTCAAGCGCCTCGAGGCCCTGCCGGTGGAAGCCATCGTGCGGGGTTATCTCGTGGGCTCGGGATGGGAGGACTACAAGAAGACCGGCCAGGTCTGCGGCCATATCCTCCCCGACCGCATGCAACTGGCCGACCGCCTGCCCGAACCCCTCTTCACCCCCTCCACCAAGGCCGCCGTGGGAGAGCACGACCAGAACATCGACTTCGCCCAGTGCCAGGCCCTGCTGGGCAAGGACCTGGCAGCCCGGGTGCGGGACGCCGCCATCGCCCTGTACCGGGCGGCAGCCGACTATGCCCTGTCCAGGGGCATCATCATCGCCGACACCAAGTTCGAGTTCGGTCTGGACGAAGCCGGCACCCTCACCCTCATCGACGAGGTGCTCACGCCCGACTCATCCCGCTTCTGGCCCCTGGACCAGTACAAAGTGGGCAGCAACCCGCCCAGCTTCGACAAGCAGTACGTGCGGGACTGGCTGTCAGCCTCCGGCTGGAACAAACAGCCCCCCGGTCCGGAACTGCCCGCCGAGGTGGTGGCCAGGACCGCCGAGAAATACGCCGAAGCCCTGCGCCGCCTGACCACATAAACTCGGGCTTTCCCAGCGTCTGGCCTATACTCCGGTCCGGGAGTCGGCCAGGCAGCCGCTGCACGCTCGACCGTGCAGAGGAAAGTCCGGGCTCCACAGGGCAGGATGCCAGGTAACACCTGGGCGCTATAAGCCGGGCACGCGAGTGCCCGGCCCAAGGCGACGGACAGTGCAACAGAAACATACCGCCGATGGCCCGACTTTGACGCACGAGGTGTCAAAGTCCCTCCCCCAAGAGGTTGTGGCGCATGCCGCATGCTTGAGGGGGAGCGGACCACGCGCGCCAGCGCGTGGCCAGCCCCCGCAAGGGGCGCGGGCACAGGCAAGGGTGAAATCGTGCGGTAAGAGCGCACGGCCGCGCCGGCAACGGTTGCGGCGGGCAAACCCCATCCGGAGCAAGGCCAAATAGGCAGACGACGAGGCGGCCCGCTGAGTCTGCGGGTAGGCTGCTTGAGGCGGTGAGCGATCACCGTCCCAGATGAATGGCTGTCCACGACAGAACCCGGCTTATCGGTCGGCTCCCCTTTCCCATTTGCCGTACCCCTGCCCCACTTCGACCCACAACTTAAAGTTACGCTTTAAGTTAATACGCTATCGATCCATTCTGATTGGGTATTTTCAAAATCTGGCGTGTCTTCGTAAGTCCTTGAACCCATTGAAATTTTTCCCATTCCTGGCTTGACCGTGGGAAATTGTGTTCATATAGTGGGAGGAAGTGGGAGATCGTGTGGTCTGGTGTCAGACCGCGGATCAATAAAGGGGTTCGAGGAGACATGTTCAGAGGCTCGACGCAGCTGGCGTTGGACGGGAAAGGGCGCTTGTCCATCCCCGCCAAATACCGCGAGCGCCTGATGGCGCAGTGCGAGGGCCGCCTCATGTTGACCGCGGACCCCATCAACGGCTGCCTGCTGCTCTATCCCTATCCCGAATGGGAAATCGTCGAACGCCAGATCAATGAGCTGCGGGGCATGGATGTGGTGACGCGGCAATTGAAGATGCTGGTGGTGGGCTCCGCCGAGGAGCTGAACCTGGATGGCGCGGGCCGCATCCTGGTGCCGCCCATGCTGCGCAAATACGCCAAGCTGGAGAAAGACGTGGTGCTGGTGGGCCAGGACAAGAAATTCGCCCTGTGGAGTGAGCCGGCCTGGCAGGCCCTGTTCGAACAGGCCGCCCGATTGCCGGACATGCTCAACGATGCCGCGAGAAACGGCAGTCTGCCTGAGGAGCTCAAGGGTTTCTCGCTGTGAGCGAAGCGGATGGCCACGTCACCGTCCTGCTGGACGAGGCGGTGACCGCATTGAATATCCGCCGGGAGGGTGTCTATGTGGACGCCACTTTCGGTCGGGGCGGCCACAGCCGGGCCATCCTGGCGCGGCTGGGGCCCACGGGCCGCCTCATCGCGCTGGATCGGGATCCGGCGGCAGTGGCGGCGGGAGAAACGTGGAGCGACCGGCGGTTCAGCCTGGTCCATACGGCTTTTTCGGGCCTGGGCGAGGCGGTGCGGCGGCAAGGCGTGGATCGGGTGGACGGCGTGCTGTTCGACCTGGGGGTGTCCAGTCCCCAACTGGACGAGGCGGCGCGGGGTTTCAGCTTCAGGTTTGATGCCCCGCTGGACATGCGCATGGACACCAGCCGGGGCATGACGGCCGCCCAGTGGCTGAACCAGGCGGCGGAAGAGGAGATCGCACGGATTGTCCGGGACTATGGCGAAGAGCGGTTTGCTCGGCAGGTTGCGCGGGCGGTTGTTAAGGCTCGGGCCGAAACGCCCCTCGCCACGACCCGCCAACTCGCGACACTGGTGGCCGGGGTCGTGCGCACCCGGCAGCGGGGCCAGGATCCGGCCACCCGTACCTTTCAGGCTGTGCGGATTTTCATTAACCGCGAGCTTGAGGAAATCGAAGCGGCGCTCCCCCAGGCGGTGGAGCTGTTGAGGCCAGGCGGGCGATTGGTGGTGATCAGTTTTCATTCTTTGGAAGACCGGATGGTGAAGCGGTTCATGCGCGGGGAAGCGGAAGGGGAACAGGTGCCGCCCGAGATTCCCCTGCCGGCTTCCGCCCTGCGCCCGGGCCGTCTGCGCCTGGTAGGCAAAGCCATACGCCCCGGCCAGGCCGAATGCCAGGTCAATCCCCGCGCCCGCAGCGCCACCCTGCGCGTGGCCGAGAGAACGGAAGCGCCATGGTCAAGCTGAATCTGCTCCTTACCCTGGTGCTGCTGGTCTGCGCCCTTGCCGTCGTGTCGGCGCGCCATCAGGCGCGCAAATTGTTTGTGGAACTTCAAGCCGAGCAGGCCCGTGCCCGGGACCTGGACATCGAATGGGGCCGCCTGCAGTTGGAGATCTCCACCTGGCTGATGCATAACCGGGTGGAAGAGGTGGCCCGCTCCCGCCTGCACATGGCGGTACCGGATCCCCGTCGGGTCTATGTGCTGAGGGAGGGCCGGCCATGAGGCCCCGGCGCGCCCACCACCCGCACGCCAACGACCATCCGCTGCTACGCCTGGACCTGCAGCGCTGGCGTCAGCGCCTGACCCTGACCCTGTTGTTCGCGGGCTTCGCCGCCCTGTCGGTCCGGGCCGTCTATCTCCAGGCCTGGCATGGCGAGTTCCTGACCGAGGAAGGGGACAAACGCATACAGCGGGTCATCCCCATCCCCGCCTATCGGGGCATGATCACCGACCGCCGTGGCGAACCCCTGGCAGTGAGCACCCCGGTTGAATCCCTGTGGGTCAACCCCCGCGAAGCGGACCCCACTCCCCAGCAGATTCAGGCCCTGGCCAGCATATTGGAAAAGAACCCGGACCAGATCCGCGGCATCATGACCGACAAGAGCCGGACCTTTGCCTACCTGGAGCGCCTGGTGGAGCCCCACAAGGCCCAGCAGGTCAAGGTCCTGGGGATCGCGGGCCTGTACACCAAGCCGGAATACCGCCGCTATTACCCCGCCGGAGAGGTCACCGCCCACGTGCTGGGTGTGACCAACGTCGAAGACCAGGGCCAGGAAGGTCTGGAACTGGCCTACCAGACCTGGCTCACCGGCGACCCGGGCGCGGAGCGGGTCATCAAGGACCGGCGCGGCAACACCGTGGAAAGCCTGGAACGGGTGAAGGCCCCCAAACCCGGCCGCGATCTGGTCCTCTCCCTCAACCAGCACATCCAGTACCTGGCCTATCGCGAGCTGGCGGACGCCGTCCTTCAGCACAAGGCCCGGGCCGGCGCCGTGGTGGTGCTGGACGCCCGTACCGGCGAAATCCTGGCCCTGGCCAATACTCCCAGTTTCAATCCCAACAGCCGCGCCACCTTCTCGGCGGAACGCCTGCGCAACCGGGCCGTGACCGACGTGTTCGAGCCCGGATCCACCATGAAACCCCTGCTGGTGGCCGCGGCCCTGGAAGCCGGCGTGGTGAAGCCCCAGACCGTCATCGATACCGGCCCCGGCTGGTTCCAGATCGGCGACAAGCGGGTTTCCGACGTCCACGCCAAGGGCGTCATCACCGTGGCCCAGGCCATCCAGGTCTCCAGCAACGTGGCCGTGGCCAAGATCGCCCTGGAGATGCGCAGCGAGGACTACTGGAACCTGCTCACCCGGGCCGGCCTGGGGGCGCCGCCCAAATCCGGCCTGCCCGGCGAGGTCGGTGGACGCCTGCGGCCCTATGCCACCTGGCGGCCCATCGAGAAGGCCACCATGGCCTATGGTCATGGCTTGTCCGTGAGCCTCCTGCAACTGGCCCACGCTTACACCGCATTCGCCAACAACGGCGTCATGCCCCAGCTCACGGTCCTGCGTCGGGAAGGTCCGGCCGTGGGCAGCCGGGTCATGAATCCGGAGACGGCCCGCGCCGTGCTGGCCATGCTGGAGACCGTGACCCAGGACGGCGGCACCGCACCCCAGGCCCGGGTGGCCGGCTACCGGGTGGCAGGCAAGACCGGTACCGCCCACAAACTCATGGGCGGTACCTATGCCCCGGACAAATACATCAGCTCCTTCGTGGGGCTGGCTCCCGCTTCGGACCCCCGGCTGGTGGTCGCCGTGATGGTAGACGAGCCCGGTGGGCGGGATTACTACGGTGGCCTGGTGGCCGCTCCCGTGTTCTCACGGGTCATGGCCGGTGCCCTGCGTTTCATGGCAGTGCCGCCGGACGCCCCCTTCGACCGGTTCAGCGCCCCCCCCGGCGCCGCGCCTGTGGTGCCGGAGGCGGTATGAATCAGCTTCGAGGTTCACGGGTCATGGGGCAAGAAGAGGCCCTGGTGGAAGAGCTGCGCCGTCTGGCCCCGGGTGCCGCCGGCATGACCGCCGACAGCCGGCAGGTGCAGCGGCATGACGTTTTCCTGGCCTTTCCGGGGGGCGTGCACGATGGTCGCGCCCACATCGCCCACGCCATCCACGCCGGCGCCGCCGCCGTGGCCTGGGACCCCGAGGGGTTTACCTGGGATTCCGCCTGGCCGGTCCCCCACCTGCCCGTGGTCGGCCTGAAGGCCCGGGCCGCCGGCCTGGCCGCCGCCTGGCATGGCCACCCCTCCGAAGCCCTGTGGATGACCGGCGTCACTGGCACCAACGGCAAGACCTCCGTGTCCCACTGGCTGGCCCAGGCCTTCACCCACCTGGGGCGCCGGACCGCCGTCGTGGGCACCCTGGGCAATGGCTTCCCCGACGCGATGACGGCGGCCACCCACACCACCCCGGACGCGGTTTCCCTGCAAGCCCTGCTGGCCCGCTATCGTGACGCGGGCGCCGCCGGCGTGGCCATGGAAGTGTCCTCCCACGGCCTGGACCAGGGCCGGGTAGCCGGCGTGGCCTTCGACGTGGCCGTGCTCACCAACCTGTCCCGGGACCATCTGGATTACCACGGCAGCATGGCGTCCTACGCCGCCGCCAAGGCCCGACTGTTCCACTGGGCCGGTCTGAGGGCCGCCGTGGTGAATGCGGATGATGACCTGGGGGCGGCCCTGATGCATCAGGTCACGGATGCCCGGGTCATCAGCTACGGCCTGCACGCCGGCGACCTGCGGGCCCGCTTGCAGGCGGACCGTCTGGGTCTGAAACTGGAGGTCGTCTCCCCCTGGGGCAGCGGCCGCCTGGAAAGTCCTCTGCTGGGGGCCTTCAACGGCTACAACCTGCTGGCGGCCCTGGGGGCCCTGCTGGCCGCCGACATCCCCATGGCGGATGCCCTTGCCGCCCTGGCCACGGTGCGGGCCGCTACCGGGCGCATGCAAACGGTGGAAGGCTTTCCCGGCGCGCCCACGGTCATCGTCGATTTCGCCCATACCCCGGACGCCCTGGACAAGGTGCTGGCCACCCTCGAGCCGCTGACTGCGGGCAAACTGATCTGCGTCTTCGGCTGCGGCGGCGGCCGGGACACGGGCAAGCGCCCCCTCATGGGCGCCGCCGTGGCGGCGCGGGCGGACGTGGCCGTGGTCACCAGCGACAACCCCCGCAACGAGGATCCGGCCCGCATCGTGGCGGACATCCTTGCCGGCATGCCCGCTGGACAGACCGTGATCCTGGACCGGCGGGAGGCCATCCGTACCGCCATCACCCTGGCGGGTCCCGAAGACATCGTCCTCCTGGCCGGCAAGGGCCACGAGGATTACCAGGAGATCCATGGCGTGAAGCGCCCCTTTTCCGACCTGGCCGAGGCCCGGGCCGCCCTGGCCCAATGGAGGCCGGCATGAACCTGTACGAAGCCGCCCGGGCCATCGGCGCCACCGCTAGGGGACCCGACGTGGAATGTCTCCGGGTGGAGACCGATACCCGGAAGCTCACGCCGGGCTGCCTGTTCGTGGCCCTGAAGGGCGCCCGCTTCGACGGCCATGCCTTCGCCGCCCAGGCCCTGGAACAGGGAGCGGCGGCGGTGATGGTGGCGGCGGAGGCGGGCCTGGACCTGGCCCCCGCCCTGGTGGTGGACGACACCCGTCTGGGTCTGGGCCGTCTGGCCGCCTGGCACCGCAGCCGGATGCCGGCGAAGCTGGCCGCCATCACCGGCAGCAACGGCAAGACCACGGTGAAGGAAATGCTGGCCGCCATCTGCCAGGCGGAGGCGGGGGAGGACGCCGTGCTGGCGACGGCAGGCAACCTGAACAACGACATCGGCATGCCGCTGACCCTGCTGGGTCTCACGCCGGCCCACCGCTACGCGGTCATCGAGATGGGTATGAACCACCCGGGCGAGCTGTCCTACCTGACCCACCTGGCGCGCCCCGATGTGGCCCTGGTGAACAATGCCCTGCGGGCCCACCTGGAAGGCCTGGGCAGCGTGGAGGCCGTGGCCCGCGCCAAGGGCGAGATCTATGCCGGCCTCGAGGAAGGCGGCGTCGCCATCGTCAACGCGGACGACCCCCACGCCGGTCTGTGGCGTGAGATGAACGAGGGGCGGACCCTCCTCGCCTTCGGCTTCGACGCCCGCGCGGACGTGCGCATCGACGCCACCCCGGGTGACACCCTGCGTCTGCATACGCCCCACGGCACCATCGAGACCCGGTTGCAGGTGCCGGGCCACCACAACCGCCGCAATGCCGCCGCCGCAGCAGCAGCCGCCCTGGCCCTGGGCATATCCCCCGTGGCCATCGCCCGGGGCCTGGCCGCCTACGCCGGCACCAAGGGCCGCCTGCAGACCCACCCCTGCCTCATGGGCGCCACCCTCATCGACGACACCTATAACGCCAATCCCGATTCCGTGCTGGCCGCCGTGGGCGTGCTGGCCGCCCGGCCCGGCACCCGCATCCTGGTGTTGGGGGACATGGGCGAACTGGGCCCCGAAGCGCCGGCCCTGCACCGGGAGGTGGGGGAACAGGCCAGGGCCGCCGGCATCGACCGTCTGCTGTGCCTGGGGGAACTGTCCATCCACACCGTCCAGGGTTTCGGCGCCGGGGCCATGCACTTCGAGCGCATCGAGGAACTGCTGGCGGAAGTGGAACAGGCCCTGGGGCCCGACGTGACCGTGCTGGTGAAGGGTTCCCGCTTCATGCAGATGGAGCGCGTCGTCAAATCATTCCAGGAGGCCCACGTATGCTCCTGATGCTCGCCCAGTGGATCGGCCACGACATCCGCCTGTTCAACGTCTTCAACTACATCACCCTGCGGGCGGTGCTGGCGGCCCTGACGGCCCTGGTCATCTCCTTCATCGTTGGCCCCTGGATGATCCGCCGGCTCACCACCCTGAAGGTGGGCCAGCCGGTGCGGAATGACGGCCCCCAGACCCACCTGGTGAAGGCAGGCACCCCCACCATGGGCGGCGCCCTCATCCTCTCCGCCATCGCCGTCACCACCCTGCTGTGGGCTGATCTCAGCAACCGTTACGTATGGATTTCCCTGCTCACCCTGGTGGGCTTCGGCGCCATCGGCTGGGTGGATGACTGGCGCAAGGTGGTGGAAAAGAACCCCCGGGGTCTGGCCTCCCGCTGGAAGTATTTCTGGCAGTCGCTGATCGCCCTCCTCATCGCCGCCTGGCTGGCCTGGTCCGCCCACCTGCCGGCCCAGACCGAACTCATCGTGCCCTTCTTCAAGCAGGTGGTCATGCCCCTGGGGGCCATCGGCTTCGTGGTGCTGGCCTATTTCGTCATCGTCGGCAGCAGCAATGCGGTGAACCTCACCGATGGCGCCGACGGCCTGGCCATCCTGCCCACGGTCATGGTGGCTGGCGCCCTAGCGGTGTTCGCCTACGTGGCCGGCCACGCCGTGTTCTCCAAATACCTGGGTCTGCCCCACATCCCCGGCGCCGGCGAGCTGGTGGTGTTCTGTTCCGCCATGGTGGGGGCGGGCCTGGCCTTCCTGTGGTTCAACGCCTACCCCGCCGAGGTGTTCATGGGTGACGTGGGCGCCCTGGCCCTGGGCGCGGCCCTGGGGGTGGTGGCGGTCATCGTGCGCCAGGAAATCGTGCTCTTCATCATGGGCGGCGTGTTCGTGGCCGAGGCCATCTCGGTCATGGTCCAGGTGGGCTCCTTCAAGCTTCGGGGCAAGCGGGTCTTCCTCATGGCCCCCATCCACCACCACTTCGAGAAGAAGGGGTGGAAGGAAACCCAGGTGGTGGTGCGCTTCTGGATCATCAGCATGATGCTGGTGCTCATCGGTCTGTCGTCGCTGAAGCTGAGGTGAGCGGATGAACAGGCGCGTCTCGGGCTTCTCCGGCATCCAGGCCCTGGTGGTGGGCCTGGGGGATACCGGCGCGTCCTGCGTGCGCTGGCTGGTGGAGCATGACGCCACCGTGCGGGGCACCGATTCCCGCGACGAACCGCCCCACGCCCAGCACTTGCGGGAGGCCTTCCCGGAAGTGCCGCTGATCCTCGGGGGCTTCCGCGCCGCGGACTTCGCCTGGGCGGACCTGGTGGTGCTGAGCCCCGGCGTGCCTCTGGCCACGCCGGAAGTGGCCGCCGCCGTGGCCGCCGGCAAGGACGTGGTGGGGGACGTGGAGCTCTTTGCCCGGGCCATCCGGGGTTCCCGCGCCAAGGTCATCGCCATCACCGGCTCCAACGGTAAGAGCACCGTCACCGCGCTGACCGGCCATCTGTGCGCCGCCTACGGCCTGGACACGGTGGTGGCGGGCAATATCGGCCTGCCGGTGCTGGAGGCCCTGGAAGCCCGGGAGGCCATGGACAAGGCCCCGGACGTGTGGGTGCTGGAACTGTCCAGTTTCCAGCTGGAGACCACCCGCAGCCTGGAGGCGGACGCCGCCACCGTGCTCAACATCTCCCAGGACCACATGGACCGCTATGCCGGACTGGAAGCGTACGCCGCCGCCAAGGCCCGCATCTTCGGCGTGGAGACCGACGTGGGCCGGGCCAAACCCTCCTGCATCCAGGTGCTGAACCGGGATGACCCCCTGGTGATGGCCATGGCCCGCCCCGGCCACACCCAGTGGAGCTTCGGCCTGACGCCGGAATGCGGCCCGGAGGAAGCCCTGCCCACCGGCTATTTCTGCCTGACCCACCGCAAGGAGCGCCTGTGGATGGCGGAGGCGGGCCAGGGACTGCTGCCGGTGGACAAGCTCCCCATCGCCGGCCTGCACAACGCCGCCAACGCCATGGCTGCCCTGGCCCTGTGCCGGGCCATCGGTCTGGACTATGACGGCCTCATTCCCGCCCTGAAGACCTTCGAGGGCCTGCCCCACCGGGTGCAGCGGGTGGGCCAGGTGGCGGGGCGCATCTTTTACGACGATTCCAAGGGCACCAACGTGGGCGCCACCGTGGCAGCCCTGAAAGGCTTCACCGCCCCCGTGGTGCTCATCGCCGGCGGTGATGGCAAGGGCCAGGACTTCTCGCCCATGCGGGACGCCGTGGGCAATGTGCGCGTCCTGGTGCAGATCGGCCGGGACGGCCCCCTCATCGAGACGGCCGTGGCCGGCGCCTGCCCCGTGGTGCGGGCGGAATCCATGGAGGCGGCCGTGACCCGGGCCTTCGAGCTGTCGCGGCCCGGCGACGTCATTCTCATGTCTCCGGCCTGCGCCAGCTGGGACATGTTCCGCAACTACGCCCACCGGGCCGAGGTTTTCGTGGCCGCCGTGGAAACCCTGGCCGCCAGACAGCAGGCAGAGGAAAGGCGGGGTGACCATGTTTCATAACGCCGCCCTCAAGCGCAGCGCCCTGACCCCCTACGACTGGGGCTTGGTGTTCGCCACCCTGGCCCTGCTGGTGCTGGGTGCCATCATGGTCTATTCCGCCTCCATCGCCATCGCCGACGCCAAGAGCACGGATCATCGCGCCACCTTCTATCTGGTGCGCCACGCCATGTATCTGGTGGTGGGCCTGGGCCTGGGCTACGCCGCCTTCCAGGTGCCTACGGGCATCTGGCAGAAGGCCGCCCCGGGCCTCTTCATCGCCTGCACGGTGCTGCTCATGCTGGTGCTCATCCCCTTCCTCGGCAAGGAGGTCTACGGTGCCCGCCGCTGGATTCCCCTGGGCCCCCTGGGCAATCTGCAACCCTCGGAGCTGATGAAGCTGGCCACCATCCTCTATGCCGCCGACTACACGGTGCGCAAGGCCGCATTCATGAAGAGCCTGAAGAAGGGCTTTCTGCCCATGTTCCTGGTGATGCTGGGCCTGGGAGGTCTGCTGCTCCTGGAGCCGGACTTTGGCGCCTTCGTGGTCATCGTCGCCATCGCCCTGGCCATCCTCTTCCTGGGGGGGCTCAATGCCCGGCTGTTCGTGGGTCTCATCCTGCTGTTGGCCATCGGCTTCGTGCTGCTGGTGGTGCTGTCCCCCTACCGCCTGCAAAGGGTCACCAGTTACCTCGATCCCTGGAGCGACCCTTACGGTGCCGGCTACCAGCTTACCCACGCCCTCATCGCCCTGGGCCGGGGCGAGCTCACCGGCGTCGGGCTGGGGGACAGCGTGGAGAAGCTCTTCTACCTGCCCGAGGCCTACACGGACTTTCTGCTGGCGGTCATCGGCGAGGAACTGGGCCTGTTGGGGGTCATGGCCGTGATCCTGCTGTTCGCCTGGCTCACCTGGCGGGCCTTCTCCATCGGCTGGCAGGCCGGCCTCATGGGCCGCAACTTCCAGGCCCTGGCCGCCCAGGGCGTGGGCGTATGGATGGGCAGCCAGTCCTTCATCAACATGGGCGTGAACCTGGGCCTGTTGCCCACCAAGGGCCTCACCCTGCCCCTCATGAGCTACGGCGGCTCCGGCATCGTGGCCAACTGCCTGGCCCTGGCCCTGCTGTTGCGCATCGACCATGAAAATCGTTGCCTGATGAAGGGCAAAAGAACATGACCAGGCCAATGGCAACGATTTCGGTGCAGGCTAACTTGCGCAAGCAAGTTAAGCCGCGAAGCGGCGGCCGGAACCAAAACCGCTGCCTGATGAAGGATAAAAGGACATGAACGCCCCGTCCCGCACCCTGCTCGTCATGGCCGGCGGCACCGGCGGTCACGTCATGCCCGCCCTGGCGGTGGCGGAACACCTGCGCCATGAAGGCTGGCGCGTGGTGTGGCTGGGTACCCGGGCGGGCATGGAGGCCCGGATGGCGGTGGACAAGGGCTTCGACATGGCCTGGGTGCAGGTGGCGGGCGTGCGCGGCAAGGGGCTGGTGGCCAAGCTGCTGCTGCCCATGAACCTGCTGCTGGCCTTCTGGCAGGCGGCCCGGGCCATCTTCCGGGAACGCCCCCACGTGGCGCTGGGTTTCGGGGGCTACGTGGCCTTCCCGGGCGGCATGATGGCCGCGCTGCTGGCCAAGCCCCTGGTGATCCACGAACAGAACGCCGTGGCGGGACTGACCAATCGCATCCTGTCCCATGTGGCGGACCGGGTCCTGCTGGGCCTGCCCCTGGCCGGGGGCCATGCCGCCCTGGGACGCGCCGCGCAATGGGTAGGCAACCCGGTGCGTCCGGAGATCGCCGCCCTGCCCGCCCCGGAGGACCGCATGGCCGGCCGCGACGGTCCCCTGCGTCTGCTGGTGATCGGCGGCAGCCTGGGGGCCCAGGCCCTGAACGAACGGCTGCCCTTGGCCCTGGCCCGCATCCCGGCTCAACGGCGTCCCCTGGTGCGTCACCAGTCCGGCCGGGCCCACTTGGACAGCCTGCGGGCCCACTATGCCGCCGCCGGGGTGGCGGCGGAGTGCCTGGACTTCATCGCCGACATGGCGTCGGCCTACGCCTGGGCCGACGTGGTGATCTGCCGCGCCGGGGCCCTGACCGTGGCCGAGATCGCCGCCAGCGGCTCCGCCGCCCTGTTCGTGCCCTTCCCCTTCGCCGTGGATGACCACCAGACCGCCAACGCCCGCTTCCTGGCGGACGCGGGGGCCGCCTGGCTGAAACAGCAAGGCGAACTCACGCCGGAGGCCCTGGCCGACTGGCTGCAAAGCCTGGATCGGGCAGAGATCCTGACCCGCTCGGTCAGGGCCCGTGCCCTGGCCAAGCCGGACGCCACGGCACGGGTGGCGGAAGTGGTGAAGGAGTTGGCCCCATGAAACACAAGGTACGTCACATCCATTTCGTGGGCATCGGCGGCGCCGGCATGAGCGGCATCGCCGAGGTGCTCATCAACCTGGGTTATCAGGTCTCCGGCTCCGATGCCGCCAGCAATGCCGTCACCCGCCGCCTTCAGGCCATGGGCGCCCAGGTGTTCCAGGGCCATGCCGAGGCCCACATGCGGGGCGCGGACGTGGTGGTGATTTCCAGCGTCATCACCGAGGACAACCCGGAGGTGAAAGCGGCCCGGGCCGCCCGCATCCCCGTGGTGGCACGGGCCATGATGCTGGCCGAACTCATGCGCTTCAAGCAGGGCATCGCCATCGCCGGCACCCATGGCAAGACCACCACCACCAGCCTGGTGGCCAGCGTGCTCAACGAGGCGGGCCTGGACCCCACCTTCGTCATCGGCGGCAAGCTCCTGGCCGCCGACGCCAACGCCCGCCTGGGGTCGGGGGAATACCTGGTGGCCGAGGCGGACGAATCCGATGCGTCCTTCCTGCTCCTGTCGCCGGTGATCAGCGTGGTGACCAACATCGACGCGGACCACATGGACACCTACGGCCACGATTTCGAGCGGCTCAAGGCCGCCTTCGTGGAGTTCCTGCACCGGCTGCCCTTCTGGGGCATGGCCGTGCTGTGCGCCGACGACCCGGTGGTGCGGGAACTGTTGCCCCGGGTGGACAAGCCGGTCATGACCTACGGCACCACGGCGGATTGCAGCTTCCAGGCCATCGACATCCGTGCCGAGGACGGGGGCATGGCCTTCACCGCCCTGCGCAACGGCGAACGCTCCCCCATCGACATTCGGCTGAACCTGCCGGGCAGGCACAACGTGCTCAATGCCCTGGCGTCCATCGCCGTTGCCTGGGAACTGGGCCTGCCGGACGCCGCCGTGCAACGCGCCCTGGCCAACTTCCGCGGCGTGGGCCGCCGCTTCCAGCGGTATGGGGACGTGCGCCTGCCGGATGGCCGCCGCTACACCCTGGTGGACGACTACGGCCACCACCCGGTGGAGATGCAGGCCACCCTGGCCGCCGCCCGTGGCGCCTTCCCGGGCCGCCGTCTGGTGCTGGTCTTCCAGCCCCACCGCTACACCCGCACCCGGGACCTGTTCGAGGACTTCGTGCGGGTCCTGTCCCAGGCGGACGCGGTGCTGCTCACCGAGGTCTACGCCGCCAGCGAGGCCCCCATCGTCGCCGCCGACGGCCGCAGCCTGGCCCGGGCCCTGCGGGTGGCGGGTAAGGTGGAACCGGTGTTCGTGGAGGACGTGAACGAGCTGCCCGCCGCCGTGACGGACTTCGTCCGGGATGGCGACGTGGTGCTGGTGATGGGGGCGGGCTCCATCGGTCAGGTTGCGCCCCGGCTGGCGGAAGGAGTCGCCGCGTGATCCGGGAATCCGCCACCCTGCCCAGCGTCGAAGGGCCGGCCGTGAAGCTGGAACTGAACGCCGACATGCGCCGCTACACCAGCTGGCGGGTGGGTGGCCCGGCGGACCGGCTCTACCATCCGGCCAACCTGGAAGACCTGTGCGCCTTTCTGAAGACGCTGCCGCCGGAGGAACCAATCCATTTCATCGGCCTGGGCAGCAACCTGTTGGTGCGGGACGGCGGCATCCGCGGCACGGTGATCCACATGCACGCCGCCCTGAACGAACTTCATCTCGAGGAGCGACGCCAGGAACGGCGCCCCAACCAGGGTCCTTCCCGCATGGGGGTGATCTACGCCGAAGCCGGCGTGGCCAGCCCCAAGGTGGCCCGCTTCGCCGCCAGCCACGACCTGGTGGGCGCGGAATTCCTGGCGGGCATCCCCGGCACCGTGGGCGGCGCCCTGGCCATGAACGCCGGCTGTTATGGCCACGAAACCTGGTCCTACGTGAGCCAGGTGCTGACGGTGAACCGCCGTGGCGACACCTTCAAGCGCACCCCCAAGGAATTCCGCGTCGCCTATCGTCACGTGGAATCCGATAACCATCGGGACGAGTGGTTCCTGGCCGCCTGGTTCCTGTTCCCCCGGGGAGACGGCCAGGCCAGCCGGGAGGAGATCAAGCGGCTGCTGGAGCGGCGCCAGGCCAGCCAGCCCCTGAACCAGCCCAATGCGGGTTCCGTGTTCCGCAACCCCCCCGGCGACTACGCCGCCCGCCTCATCGAGCAGTGCGGCCTGAAGGGGTTGCGCATGGGGGATGCCCAGGTGTCGGAAAAGCACGCCAATTTCATCGTCAACCTGGGCCAGGCCCGGGCTTCGGACATCGAGGACCTGATCGAGACGGTGCAGACCCGGGTGGCGGCCCGCACCGGCGTGCATTTGCAGCGTGAGGTTCGCATTATGGGTGAGAAACATCGTGAATCATGATTTCGGCAAAGTCGCCGTGCTGTTCGGCGGCACCTCGGCGGAGCGGGAAGTCTCCCTCAAGAGCGGCCATGCGGTGCTGACCGCCCTGAAGAGCAGGGGCGTGGATGCCCATGCCTTCGACCCGGCTGAACGGCCCCTGCACCAGCTCAAGGCCGAAGGTTTCCAGCGGGCCTTCGTCATCCTGCACGGCCGGGGCGGGGAGGACGGCACCGTGCAGGGCGCGCTGGAGCTGCTGGGCATCCCCTACACCGGCAGTGGCGTCATGGCCTCGGCCCTGGGCATGGACAAGTGGCGCACCAAGCTGGTGTGGCGGGGTGCGGACCTGCCCGTGCCCGACTACGCCCTGCTGGACGAGGGCACCGATTTGGCGGCGGTGGAAAGGCAGCTGGGCCTGCCTTTGTTCGTGAAGCCCGCCAATGAGGGCTCCAGCGTGGGCATCAGCAAGGTGAAGGGCCCCGGTGAACTGGCCCAGGCCTACCAGACCGCCGCTAAACACGACAAGCTGGTACTGGCCGAACGCTTCCTGGGAGGGGGCGAGTACACCGTGGCCATCCTGGGCGACCGACCCCTGCCGGTGATCCGCATCGTCCCCGCCACGGAGTTCTACGACTACGCGGCCAAGTACTTCCGCGACGACACCCGCTACCTATGCCCCTGCGGCCTGCCAGCCGATCAGGAAACCCGCATGCAGGCCCTGGCCCTGCGCGCCTTCCAGGTACTGGGCTGCCGGGGCTGGGGCCGGGTGGACGTGCTGGTGGATGAGGGCGGCAATCCGTATCTGCTGGAAGTCAACACCGCCCCAGGTATGACCGACCACAGCCTGGTGCCCATGGCCGCCCGGGCCGCCGGCATCGACTTTCCCGACCTGTGCCTCCAAGTGCTGGAGATGGCCCATGTGGGATGACCCCCTTGCCCTCAACCGCGTCACCCGTGCCATTCTGGCCGCCACGGCGCTGTTCGTGCTGTGGGTGGCGGGCCGGGCCGTGCTGGAGATGAGCTTTCCCTTTCGCCAAATCACCATCCACGGCGCCGCCCACGCTGCCACCCGGAATGGCATCCAGCCCCTGGTGCGGCGCATGAGGGGCGGTTTTTTCTCCATGGACCTGGAAGCCGTGCGGGATGGCTTCCAGACCCTGCCCTGGGTGCGCCGGGTGGATGTGCACAGGGTCTGGCCGGGCCGGCTGGTGGTGACCCTGGAGGAGCACCGCCCCTACGCCGCCTGGAACGACCGGGCCACCCTCAATGACCACGGCGAGGTATTCCCCGTGGAGCCCGCGCCCCACATGCCCCGCATCTACGCCCCGGACGGCATGGAAAAACTCGTGTCCAGGCGGTTTGCGGAATTCAGCCAGATCGTTTCCCCCCTGCACCTCAGAGTGGAACAGGTGGTGGTCAGCGCGCGCCAGTCTTGGCGGGTACGCCTCACCGGCGGCATCACCGTGGAGCTGGGCCGGGAACGCGTCAATGAACGGCTGGAGCGATTTGCCCGGGCCTATCCCCAGGCATTGGCGGCGCTGGGCCCGATCCGTCGGGCGGACATGCGCTACCCCAACGGTTTCGCGGCCCAGGCGGAGGCACGCCCAGGCACGGCGAACAACATGGCAAACAAGGCTGGCAAGGCATGAACCTAAAAACCTCAGTTGACCGCTTCATAGCCTTTGAGAAGTCGCATGAATCGTGACGTTTGTTGCTGTATTCACGCTCACCCGGAAGGTGAGCCCGC
>Ga0272446_1001613_pt1 | contig 32380 bp, 27 predicted proteins | sample YNPCB0061_FD_194587 | JGI IMG/M metagenome (GOLD analysis project Ga0272446, IMG submission 194587) | Hot spring microbial mat communities from Yellowstone National Park, WY, United States - YNP-CB-006-1 | ecosystem: Environmental > Aquatic > Thermal springs > Hot (42-90C) > Sediment | place...
GGGGCCGGGGGTGAGGGTGCCCGCAGTGCGGGAGAGGGGCCGGGGGTGAGGGTGCCCGCAGTGCGGGAGAGGGGCCGGGGGTGAGGGTGCCCGCAGTGCGGGAGAGGGGCCGGGGGTGAGGGTGCCCGCAGTGCGGGAGAGGGGCCGGGGGTGAGGGTGCCCGCAGTGCGGGAGAGGGGCCGGGGGTGAGGGTGCCCGCAGTGCGGGAGAGGGGCCGGGGGTGAGGGTGCCCACAGTGCGGGAGAGGGGCCGGGGGTGAGGGTTACCCCCGCACCCTCCCGCTCCCCCTAGAAGCCTATCCGAAATATCCTGTTGTAGAAGCAGATCGGTTGAGGTACAGCGGCGCTGCGCCTGTACATCAGGATACACTCGTGGGGATATGGTGTCATCTTGTCCCATCCGGCAACTTCTGCGGCATCAGATGATCGTTCATTGTGTTCCATCCATCGATGAGTTTCATCTGTGGGCTGTAAGGCAATGATCTCGGATAGGCTCTTACAGGATGCGGGCCAGAGGCCCGCGCTCCCAGGTTAGTAGAATTGGCCGCATACGCCAGAAACTGAAAACCCTGCACGGATCTAGCTCTGTGCACCTACCTGTCGCAACCAGGGAAGGAGAATATCAAGAAAGGCTTGAGGCGTTTCATCAAAGGGGCAGTGACCGCTGTCAGGAATGATCTTGATCTCGGCGTGCGGAATCATGCGCTGCTTGATAATCTCGGCGTGAGCCGGTGGGATCGAGCGATCTTCGGCACCCCAAATGAGTAAAGTGGGCTGCCGAATCTCACCTGGCTTCAGATCAAGCACCAGATTGGTAAACTCGCGACTGACTTTCAGGTACGATCCCGCTCCATAACGTCGTAGCGGGCCACTGAATGTTTCTACCAACTCAGGTGTAACACATTCCTTGCGATGGTATGCCGATAGCAGCCCTTGCCGTACTCCCCATCGATTCCCGAACACGCCAGCCAGTGCCTCGCCTATAAACGGCGAACCAATTGCGTCAAGCATCAGTCGATCAAAGGCATTTAACGGACGAGCCTGTAATTGGGCGCCTGAACTATTTACTAACACCAGCGCCTGGACCTGTTCGGGATAGGCGCGAGCCAGGTGCGCACTGACAACGCCTCCCATCGAGTGCCCGATCACCACTGCCGGTTGACCAATGACGTCACGAATGAAGGCGGCTGCCTGCGCTGCCCAACGTTCACGACTTGGCCGTCCCGATGGGCGGGCAGAATAGCCAAAATAGTAGAGGTCGATGGCATAAAGGGTATGCTCACTGGCGATGGGCCGCATTATCGGACGCCAGTGCTCTATCAGAGCACCGTAGCCGTGAATCAAGAGCACCGGTAGTCCCTGCACCGGTGATGATTTCCAGACCCGCATGAAGCCGTCAGGACCACTGTGGTATTCTTCGCGAATTTCAAACTTCCGCACTGTATCGGTCTCGGTTTGCATAACCATGATCTATCCTTCGCTTGTTTTAACCCATTAAAAGCAGCAAACGTGGTTTGCATAATATTAGCATACCACGTTTGCAAATATTTTGCACAGATTTTTTAAAGCATTACTCACGTAAACGGAGGGAAATATCGCCCGATGTGGTCTCAACTTTCAGCATTGTTCGACCTTGACCAAAGGTCTCTGTGAGCGAACGTGTGTTAGCCGATTGATGAGCAAATTGAGCTGGCAGACTCATCCGTCCACTCACAGTTGTGAAGTTTATTTGGGCATCGAGTGGTTTGTTGATGGTAAGTTCAACGTCGCCAGAAATGGTGACCATCTCTTGCATTTCACGTGCCAGTTGGCCAGTGAAACGTATGTTGCCGTTGGTTGTTTCAACGCGCATCTGATCGGCGTCATCGACGGCGATAGTGACATCGCCGGAGATCGTAATGATACGTGCAGTAGTATATTTACCACGCAATACAACATCACCATCGGTCGTTTCTACTTGCAAATCGGTAAATTGTCCAACCGCTTCCAGATCACCGCTTACCGTCACCACACGGAGCGAACCATCGTGGTTACGCACCTCAATATCACCACTCGTCGTCTCGATAGTCAACTGGCCGTTCGTGTCACTGGCAATCACATCACCGCTGATCGTTGTAATGGTACCGCTCGCCATGACCTGTTGTAACGTCGCATCACCCGACATCAACGCAACGTTGAAGGTCACCTCAGATGGAAGCGCCAATTCCAGGCGAGCATACGGGTCGCGACCGAAGTGCCACATCATCTGCGGCTGATGACGCACATGCACGTACAGTGTATCACCACGCTGTTCAACCTCGATGGTCACCTGCATTGCCGCCGCAGCCGCCGACTGAGCCGCCCAGCCGAACCCACGCCGCTCGCCACTCAGGATCACCTCTTCACCGGTCGTCCTGGAGAGGATCACCTGATCATTGATACCGGTGACCTCAACCCGACTTACCGCAAAACGTTGGGGCGATATGCTCTCGGCACTATCAGCACTGGCAAGATTAAGATTGATCCCGGCAATCGTACCGCGACTCAACAGTTCAAAAAGGAACCAGCTAAGACCAATCAGAATAAGCACAATACCGAGTAACCGCCTCCGTAGGAGTTGGCCGGGCAGAGACTCTGGTTGTGATGGTAGATCAGTTTGTTTCATCGGTTTTTCCTGTCCATCTTTCATCGTTTCTCTTTCACCCCATCCGACGTTGCGATCATAGCGAGAGTTGCAAATACGCTGTGGCAAACATCATGGCCAAGACCCATACCAGAAAACGCATGCTCGTCCATGATGCCAGTCGCGGCACCGGTAGGGGCGGGAGCGCCAATGTGCTCATGCGGTAGGGCAACGGTTTTCTTGTCTACCTTATGATAAGAACTAAAAGAATCCGGCAACCTCGAAAAGCACCGGTTACGATGCTCCACCAGATAGGCTTTCGCATCGGGATTGCTGTGAATTAGAACGGAATTCCATCTCATTTTTAACGCTCTCATAGGGGCAACTTAGGCTAGAATACCTGTGAGGGTGTGTTTGCAAGCACCATTTTTGAGGATATAATCAGCGCATGCCTATTTTAATTGATGGACACAACCTGATCGGCCAAATGCCTGATATCGATCTTAGTGATCCGGATGACGAAGCCAAACTGGTTGCAAAGCTGCGTCGCTATGCCGCCAAAAAACGTGGTCGCAAAATCGTAGTCGTGTTTGATAGAGGTGTGTACGGTCATCCGCAGAATCTCAACGGTTACGGAGTTGAGACACGGTTCGTCAAACCACCGCAGAATGCCGATCAGGAGCTGATTCGCCAGATTCGTGCCATTCGTCGCCGTGAAGAATGGCTGGTGGTTTCATCAGATCGGGCAGTGGTCGGTGAAGCACAGGCACGTGGCATCCGGGTGATGTCTTCTCAAGAGTTTGCCCACCGCTTACAGATGCTTGATCAGCCACGGGTGAATGCCCGTGATAAGCGGGGCGACCGCCCTCTTAGTAAAGCAGAGATCGAAGAGTGGCTCCACTTCTTTGGAGTTGATGAGGATGAAGATACGCTCTACTATTAACTAACGCTATGCTAGACCCGATTACCGAACAGAATCGTCGTTCCTGGAACGCTGTCGTACCGGTGCATAGCAGTCACCGCGCCGATGAAGCCACGTTTCTACGCAATGGGGGATCGACCCTGTTTCCAGAAGAAGTCGCACTGCTCGGCGATGTGCGTGGCTGTCGATTGCTACACCTGCTCTGCAATACCGGCGCCGACAGTCTCTCGCTGGCAGCGCAGGGAGCAATCGTAACCGGCATTGACCTCAGCGATGCGGCTATTACTCACGCACGAACATTAAGTGCTGCCAGTGGTATCCCGGCCACCTTTGTTCAAGCCGATGTCTACGAGTATCTGGCCAGCGCGACCGCAGCAAACCTGCAATTTGAGCGAATCTACGCCGGTTACGGGGTTATCTGCTGGCTACGCGACCTCGCTGCATTTGCCAATGGTGTTGCAGCGCTGCTTACTCGTGGTGGGCGCTTTGTGTTAATGGAGTTTCATCCGGTTTCAAACATGTTCACCCCTGATTGGCAACTGGCCTACGATTATCCACAGCACGGTCAGGCGTTAACCTTGCCAGGCGTCGGGGATTATGTTGGTGCCGCTGAAGGTGGGCTGTCGCCATCGGGATTTTCACCCGGCATAAGCAATTTTGTTAACCCAGAACCCTGTACGCTCTACCGCTGGGGAGTAGGCGAGGTTGTGACCGCATTTGCTCAGGCTGGCTTACATATACGCGCATTCCATGAATACTGTTATGTCAATGGTGAGCGACCATTTATGCGAATGGTGGCGCGAGACGGGCGCCGTATGTTTCCCCCTGCCGACATACCGAACATCCCGCTGATGTACGGTCTGGCCGTAGAAAAGGACACTGCTTATGCATGATTGGGGAATCGGACATGACCGCATTATTTTAAGCGGTATGCAATTTATCGGCTACCATGGCACACGTCCAGAGGAAAACCGGCTCGGTCAGCGATTTGTCGTGGATGTTGCGGTACAGCTCGATCTGCGCGAGGCAGGACTGAGCGACGAACTAAGCCAGACAGTCGATTACAGCCAGATTCATGATCGCGTTCGCGACATTGTTTGCGGCCCACCGTTCAAACTCACCGAGGCGGTTGCCGAACGGATCGCTACAGCCATTTTGCACGATCATCCGCCGATTGTGGCAGTAGCAGTACGGGTAACAAAACCAGGAGTACGGTTAGGCGAGACTATCCTCGCCGGTTCAGTGGTAGAAATCGTGCGCCGAAGATGATGCGTCCTCGTGTTACGCTGTGTTTTGCCCAAACACTCGACGGACGGGTCGCTGCTATTGATGGTAGCTCACAGTGGATTAGCGGATCAGAGTCGCTGCGCTTTTGTCACTCTCTACGAGCAAACAGTGATGCAATTATGGTTGGTATTGGAACAGTGCTGCGCGATAATCCACGGCTTACCACACGGCTGGTAGAGGGACCTGATCCGCTACGAGTTATTGTTGACAGCCATCTGCGCACGCCGCTTAACGCGGCTGTGATCCGCGACGGTGCGGCACGTGGTACGGTGCTGGCGTGTACCACAGCAGCAACCGCTGATCGACGCGCTGCGTTCCAGGCCTGTGGCGCAACCATCCTGACCCTCCCAGAAGCTGCTGGAGGTGGAGTCGATCTGGCTGCACTCCTTACCGCCCTGGGTGAACGAGGCATTGCTACGGTTATGGTCGAGGGTGGTTCACGAATCATCACCAGTCTGTTGCGCGCAAAACTGGTTGATGCCGTAGCAATCACGATTGCACCGTTAATTCTCGGCAGCGGGCCAACGGCGATTGGTGATCTAGGTATTCCGACGCTGAGTCAGGCATTGAAATTCGCCAATCCCACCTGGACACCATACGGGGTTGATGTTGTGCTTGAAGGGAAACTGGTGTACGAGAATGTGTGAGTAAATGAGGCCAACGAACGATCACTATGAGACCACTTACTGCACAAGCCATCTGGTTTACCGCACCGCATACTGTCAGCATCCGTGAGGAGACCGTACCACCACCCACAGCCGGCGAGGTGCGTATTGCCACCATTGCTTCGTTCATCAGCCACGGTACCGAACGGCTCGTCTATCGCGGCGAGGTCGAACCAACGCTTGCACTCGATCTGCCAACGCTGCGGGGTAGCTTTGCGTTTCCGATCAAATACGGTTACGCTATCGTTGGCAATGTAATCGATGTTGGGCCAGAGGTTGAGCATCTTCGGATCGGCGATCCGGTTGTTGCCTTACATCCTCATCAAACAATATTTACTATCCCTGCTCATCTGGTCAAACAACTACCTACCTCTCTCCCGCCAGAAGCTGGTGGATTCTACGCCAACGTCGAAACTGCGCTCACCATTTGCCACGATGCGGCTCCCCGTCTGGGCGAAACGGTTGTCGTTTTGGGGCAAGGTGTGGTTGGGTTACTGGTCACGCAACTCTTGCAGCGCGCCGGCGCCCGCGTCATCGCCGTCGAACCCGACGACACCCGCCGCGCATTGGCAGAGCGATTCGGCGCTTTGACCCTCGCCTACGCCGATCAAACGACTATCGCCGACCTCACCGACGGTCGGGGGGCAGATATTGTGATTGAAGTCAGTGGCGCACCATCTGCACTACAACAGGCAATAGAGCTAACCGCCGTTGAGGGGTTGGTCGTGGTCGCATCGTGGTACGGCCAGAAACCGGTCACGCTCACGTTGGGTGGACACTTTCACCGTGGTCGGGTACGGTTGCGTTCTTCACAGGTTGGTCGGCTGGCTCCTGAAACGTATCCACGCTGGGACTATCATCGTCGTAGTCGCACGGTCATCGAACTGCTGCCGCAGTTACGTTTGACCGAACTTATCAGCCATCGGTTTCCATTTACACAGGCAGCGACAGCGTACACCTTGATCGATCAGGCACCGGCAGGTCTCGTGCAGGTGATGTTGCAGTATGAGTCGCTATAACTGCGGAACATCCACCCCAACCGCCTCCTCATAGAACAAAACATATCGAACAGAAGTGATAACAGACTATTTTGATGGCGAGCAGCATCAGAATGCCGGAGGAAAGGGCCAGTTCCTGCTGAGAAACATCTCTGAAAGGAGACCACTATGTACGAAGTCGGCATATCCGCACAGTTTGAAGCAGCTCACCGGTTAGAAGGCAACTTTGGTCCGGCTACTCGGATGCATGGCCATACGTATCGCATTGAAGCGATTGTCACCGGAAATCATCTGCATCCTGATGGAACACTGTTTGACATCACACGCCTGCAAGATGCGGTCAACGCAATCGTTGCCGATCTACACTACCGTGATCTGAGTACCGTTGAAGGTCTGCAACACATGAATACCACTGCCGAAAATGTTGCCCGATACTGCTGGGAACGGATTGCGCCGGCAGTCCGTGGTGTTGGCTTGCAAACCTTGACGGTGCGTATCTGGGAAAATCCACAGGCGTTTGCCAGTTACAGTGCCGCGCTGGAGAGATAGAGGGTATGACGCTAAACCTCGCCTTCCTTACCGTCGGTAATCCTGATCGCCGTACCGGTGGCTACCTGTACCACCGCGAAGTTTTTCGCCGCTGGCATGCATGGGGACAACCGGTTGATGAAATTGTGCTGGGGCCAGCAGATGTAGCCGGACAACTCGCGGCCAGGGCACAGGTGGGGCGCCGTATTGATCCAAGTCGCTACGATGTTCTAATCATTGATGCACTTGCCCGTGTGGTAGTTGCACCGTGGATCGATTCCTGGCGCACATACCGACCAATCGTCGCTCTCATCCACGAGCTACCTACGATTGCTGGCGCCAACGATCTATACGAATACGAATGGGAACGAACCCTGCTCCGCGCCGATGTCCTAGTTACCGTCAGTGATGAAGGTGCAATGGCCCTGATCGAGCGTGGCGCCGACCCAACCCGCATGTATATCGCATCTGGCGGTTGTGATCGTTTGCGAAACTTTATACCGACGAATCTGCCCCGTGAAACGCTGGTCATCTCTGTTGGGCAGTGGATACCGCGCAAAAACGTAGCCCACCTGGTGCGATCCTGGGACCAAATCGCGCCTACCACCTGGCGACTCGAATTGATTGGTGAAACTGATGCCGATCCTGACTACGCAACAGAAGTCTGGCAGGCAATACGACACTGCTCAGCACCGGTTATCGTGCGTGGTGTATTACCTGACGACAAGCTGGCCGAATGTTACGCCCGTGCAAGTATTTTCGCCCTGCCATCACGATTTGAGGGGTATGGCCTGGTCTTTGCCGAAGCGCTGGCGTGCGGCTTACCGGTCATTGCCGGCGCCGTTGGCCCCGTACCGACGCTGGTTGGCAACGGTGGCATCCTGGTACCGCCTGACGATGAACAGGCACTGGTGAACGCCTTGCGCACCGTTATGGCTGATCCGCTCCTACGTCAGCATCTGAGCGAGGCGGCCCAACAAAGGGCTGCCTCGTTACCGCGATGGGACGAAACTGCCCAACGGCTACTGACAGCCGTTACATACGCTTTTACACGCTAACCACAAAACCTAACAAAATGTTCATATTCTTTGCGAGACGCTAGCCCAAATGGTACGGTGGAGACGGCGTCAGCCTCGCACGCCTGTGACGATCAACTACAAGCTCAATAGGAGCCATCATCATGATCAAAATTGCCAGGATCATCATCGGCACCACCCTGATTGTTTTGCTATCTGCCTGTGGTGGAGGAACAACCGGCAACACCTCACCCTCACCGACTGTCGAAGAGACGCGACCTACCCGCACCCCACGACCGGCTGCCAGCAATCCCTCACCGACCGCCAATCCGTCACCCGCTGCTCTACCCACGACCGCTAGCGTTGGCACTTCCGAACGTCCACCCGTTATCAACACCCAAACCGACTTCCGTGGCCTGGGGAACGTCCAGGTTGAGATGAACATGGCAGGTGTTGCGAGAGAGGAAGGCAAACCAGAGGAGCCTTTTAACCTTCTGATACGTCAGATCATCCTCGAAAACGGGGATCGGAGTCTCACTATTGAAAGCACATCATCCGATAGTCGTCTCGTTCGCATCACCACTATACAAATCGGTGGCGAAACGTACCAGTATTCAGAAGAAGGAAATCAACAATTCTGTTTCTCGATGGGGAGCATGGCAGACCTGTTTGAGGGGAGTATGCTCACCCCTGATCAACTGATCGGCAATCTGGAGAGTGCACAGCTCGTTGAACGTGGCGTTCAGGTCAACGGTTTTACGACTAATCGCTATACCTTCTCCGTCAAAGAACAAACGGCGAATTACCAGGGTGAAGCGAAAGGTGAGATTTGGGCGGCAAGCAATCCGGCAATTGTGGTACGCCACGTCGGAGAGTTAATCGGCACGATTACCGGCATTGCGGAGGAAAATGGCACCGCACCTCTCCCAAGCCAACTAAGCAATCTGCGCTGGAAGTACAACGTTACCAGACTGGAAGCCAACACCACACTTTCGTTACCTGAAGCCTGTGCGCAGCAACAAGCTGCTAGCGCCGACATTCCGCTTCCCCCGAACGTGAGCAATCAGGCACGTATGGGAGATCTGATTAGCTTTGAAACGGCCGACTCACCGGAAAACGTTGCTACCTTCTACCAGACCGAGATGGCAGCAAAAGGCTGGCGTGCCGGTAACAGTAGTCAATATGAGAACACCTACCTGCTGACATTCACCAAAGACGGGCGTGAGGTTTCGATTACGATCTCCGTTATCGATAAAAAGACGATGGTCATCATCACTATCAGCTCATCGTAACGAGATAACGGGTGCATAGTAATTCTCCCCCTTACCTTCCCCCTACCTCCTTCCTCTCCCATAAGGGGCGAGGAAGGGGGAGCGAGAGTTGCGACGCCGGGAAGACCTAGGCCCGCACCGAGCTTCTGCGATCCCACGACGAGCGGCAGGGGGAGCGGGAGGCAAGGTGTGGGATTCGGAATCGACACCGAAAAGAACGCTGAGCTTCAGAGTACCTGCTCCACATATCTTCGCGTTAAACGACATTTCTTCCCGCTTGCCCCTCGAGTCAGTACCAAAATCATGAACTACCAAAGTACTATTGCAAGTTTATACACAACAGTAGTATTATAGTATTATCCTTTGTTGTATGTCTCAAAACTTTACATATACACAAATGTATGAGTACAATCTGGTTTCGTGGCATACTTGACACCTGGTTCGATGACAAAGGGTACGGTTTCATTACGCCTGACACAGGGGGAGAGGAAGAGAGGGTATTCGTCCACATTACCGCTTTTAGTAAAATAAATCGTCGCCCTCGGGTAGGAGACATTGTTACCTATACCACCGCAACTGATAGAGATGGAAGAATTCGTGCCGATTATGCCTGGATTGAAGGGGTTTCAGCACAACCTCGGAACTTTTATCGCCAGCGAAAAACCCGTCAATCCCGAAGTATGCTCGATGTGCTTTTGGTAGCCGCTATTATTGTGCTGTTTTTCATTGCCAGCGGCCTGGTTGTAACCATCCTGGCTGGCGATACTGTCCAGGCTACCATCACGCAAATCGTCGCCAAGCGTCCAGGGCCGCCAGAATGTGTGATTAAAGGCAATATCTCCATCGAAACCGGAGAGAAAATCTATCACCTCCCCGGTATGAAAGACTACGACAGAACCAGAATTAACGAACAATACGGAGAACGCTGGTTCTGCACTGAAGAGGAAGCAATCAAAGCAGGTTGGCGGAAAGCCGGCAGATAAACTTGCGCCAGTCTCGATGGATCATTAGGCACGATCAATGCGGTTGACATGGTAAAGGATTAAGCGATGAACCAGCTCTGTCGTATTGGTGTCTTCTACGATGGTTCCTACTTCTCGTATGCACAATCGCATTATTACGCGGTGCAACGAGTGGGATGGCTCTCATTTCCACCATTCCACCGGCTTATCGAGCAGTTCATCAGCAGGAAAGAACAGCGCTACGCGATGCACCGAATCGTGTACGCGAGCTGGCATCAGGGCCTGTTTCCACCATCGCAAACGACAGAAAAACAGTTTTACGTTGAACGGAACCGTCATATCGATCTGATGCACGCCGGCATCGAAGTGAAGTATACCCCGATGGCTCCCAACGGTCACGAGAAAGGTGTCGATGTTGCGCTAGCGATTGACGCGATGGAAAAGGCACTGGAAGGAAAAATTGATGTTGCTATCCTGGTTTCAGGTGATGGCGACCTCGTGCCGTTGGCCCGTGCGCTGATGAAACATGGGGTACGGGTTGGCATCTTCTACTTTGAGTACGAGTCACCACAGCGCAGCAGTAGCGCTAACCAACGGCTGTTGAGAGCATGCAACTATTCCTTCGATGTTGGAAGCTTGGCAAATCATCCGAGTACCGTTGAGGTTTTCAACAGCCTGTTCTCGCGTCCACCACAAGCGACGGCAGAAGTGGCATCGCAAGGACGGCAGGTGGTACAGCGATAGCCCTACCGGCGTCTACCGGCATTTCAAAGGGATCGGCAATGTTGTCTGTGCCGGCCCGTGAAGAGTGCCTGGTCTCCGTCATCGCTCATATGGGGAAAGGACGGATCGGATCATGGTCACAGTGGGGAGGAGACCGGAAGGCATTGGCATTTCTCTCGTATGCAGGTATCCCATAGACTACGTCTCGGCGCAAGAATGGGGGCTGACCGTAGAGACCACCACTGGTACGAGCAGCAGCACATCCCGACACGCGCTACAGTCGAGCGAAAACGTTAACAAGCCTTACGGGTTTACAAATTCTAGTTGACAAACTGAGAAGTGTGTGGTATCCTCATCGCGGATCAGGAATTTAGGCAAAGAGTACAAATCTATGACTGCTCGCTTTGTAAGCCTTATCCTTCTCGTACTCGTACTCCTCCTTAGCCTTATCGGCGGGTGGAGCAGACGTGTTTAGGGAGGGGAAGGACGCAAAGCCCTAGTGCAGGATGCAAGACTGAACCTCCCGATGTTCGGGAGGTTTTTTTAGTACCCTTGTGAGGTTGATGTTGCGGCTTATGAACTATATCGTACACCTGATGCGACAGCCGCAACCGATGCTCGTGCCGGTTGTATCCGTCCGGCAGCTTGTGTATCCGACAGTTCACCGCCGTCGTACCGACGCATCGCTCCGCGCTCGGTCACTCACATCGCGGTGAGTAGCGGCGAAAAGCCCCACTGCTGTGGCCCGTTGGTTGGCGACTCGGTCGTTATAGAAGGTCGAGCGCAATACAGCGCTTAAGACCACTTGTACGTCTGTGTCTACAAGGGTTGTATATTCGCACGTTCATTGTCACAGGAGTAGTCCGATGACCAAACCACTCACCGGTGCCCAGATTATGTGTGAGGCCCTCATCCGCGAGGGGGTCGAAGTGATGTTCGGAATTCCCGGCGGTGCAATTATGCCCTTTTACTACGCGATGTGGGATTACCGAGACCGGCTGCGCCATGTGCTCTGCCGCCACGAGCAAGGGGCCGGTCATGCCGCTGAAGGGTATGCCCGTGCTACAGGCAAAATTGGCGTCTGCATCGGTACCAGCGGCCCCGGCGCTACTAATTTAGTGACACCTATCGCCGATGCGATGATGGATAGTACCCCCTTGCTGGCAATCACCGGTCAGGTCGGGAGCCACGTCCTTGGTAAAGACGCGTTTCAGGAGACCGACATCACCGGTATCACAATGCCGATCACCAAACACAACTACCTGGTGAAGAATGTCGATGAGCTACCTTACGTCTTCAAAGAGGCTATTTACATTGCCACAACCGGCCGACCTGGCCCAGTCTTGATCGACATCACAAAGGATGCGATGCAGAAGACGACCGTGCCCAATTGGGATATTAAGCTCAACTTGCCCGGTTATAAACCAACCTATCAGGGGAATCGGCGCCAGATTCGTGAAGCGATTAAATTGTTGATCAGTGCAAAGAAACCGTTGATCATCGCCGGTCACGGAATCATTATGTCCGGCGCCCATCGCGAACTGCAAGAGTTTGCCGAACGCTTACGCATTCCCGTGATTACCACACTGCATGGTATTGGCGCGATCCCTGAAAATCATCCTTTGTGTATCGGTATGCCCGGTATGCACGGTTGGGTTCACGTAAACCGGGCCATTCAGGAATGCGACGTCCTCTTCAACATTGGTGGTCGCTTTGATGACCGGGTGACCGGCAAAGCCAGCACGTTTGCCCCTCATGCCCGCATTATTCACGTTGACATCGATCCTTCAGAAATCGGGAAGAATGTACGGGTTGATGTACCGATTGTCGGTGATGCCCGCCTTGTCTTGCAGGCCCTGCTTGAAGACTTGCCACCACCAAGCGAGCTGGCCGAGTTGCATACGCATGCCTCGGATTGGATGGAACATATCCGTGAAATGCAAGATAAGCATCAGGGTAAGCAGCAGTACAAGAATCGGGCTGCAATGGCCAACATGGCCTTACCACCGCACGATGTCTATGAGGCGTTAAGTCGTACCCTCAATGCCCGCGGCAATTACCGGGTCGTTACCGATGTTGGTCAGCACCAGATGTGGGCAGCACAGTTGATCGATTGGAACGCTGGCCCGCGCACACACATTACATCGGGTGGCGCCGGCACGATGGGCTTTGCAGTACCGGCAGCGCTAGGCGTGGCAATCGCCTGCCCTAACGATACCGTCTGGGCTATCGTGGGCGACGGTGGCTTCCAGATGACCAACCAGGAAATGGCAACGATTGTGCAGGAAGGGCTAAAGAATATCAAGGTAGCGGTGATCAACAACGGTTACCTGGGAATGGTCCGGCAGTGGCAAGAGTTGTTCGAGCACAAACGCTACAGCGGTACCCCCCTGTCAGGCCCCAACTTTGCAAAACTGGCCGAAGCCTACGGCTGGAAGGGGCTGACGGTAGAGCGCAGCGAAGATGTGCAAGATGCAATTGACGAGGCCTACGCGACCGACGGACCGGTACTGATCGACTTCCGGGTTGAGCGTGAAGTCAACGTCTTCCCGATGGTACCGCAGAACAAGTCAATTGGTGAGATGATCCTCTCGGAATCACAAGCGTAGCATGCAACAGCGACCGTAATCTCAGGAGTTGTACATTATGAAAACGCACACCATCGTTGCCCTCTTACAAGATCGACCCGGTGTACTGAGCCGTGTCATTGGATTGATCCGCCGCCGAGGCTATAACATCGAGAGCCTGGCCGTCGGACATAGTGAAACCCCCGGTGTTAGCCGTCTCACGCTGGTCGTCGAATCAGAAGACGTTGAGCAGGTAGTAAAACAGCTCTACCGGTTAATTGAAGTGATCAAAGTCAGTGATGTCACCGATGATCCGACGGTCGAACGCGAAATGACAATGATTAAGTTGCATGCACCGGCAGCCGTGCGCCACGAGATCATCTCGATGTGTAGTGTCTTTGGGGCGCGGATCGTCGATGTAGGTACCAATACGATGATTATCGAGATGACCGGTACGCCGGGTAAGGTCGAAAATTTCATCGAAGTGGTACGTCCTTATGGTATCAAAGAGATGATGCGCACCGGACGTATTGCCATGGTACGTGGTGCGCGCGGTCATAACGCCAGTGAGTATGTAGAGCCGACAACGAACGGCGCTACAGTACCGGTGCTAAATTAGCATTGTGATCATCTGAGACGCCCATAGTGGGCGTCTCAGTGGTTCTCAGGTCTATCGCAGGCGACGCTGATCGGTCGCCCAAGAGTGAGGAATTGAACCGTTATGGCAGAACTCTACTACGACAATCAGGCTGACCTCAACCGTTTGAAGAACAAACCGATTGCCATCATTGGCTTTGGTAGCCAGGGGCATGCCCATGCCCGTAACCTCGCCGACAGTGGTCTCGATGTGCGCGTTGGTCTGTATCCAGGCTCGAAGAGTTGGGCCAAGGTTGAAGCGGCTGGCCTGAAGGTTATGACAGTTGCAGAAGCCGCCCGTGAAGCCCAAATCGTGATGATACTAACTCCCGACATCGGTCAAGCTGAACTCTACCGCGAGCATATTGCACCGGCAATGGAACCCGGCAAGACATTGATGTTCGCACACGGCTTCAATATTCGCTTTGGTCAGATCGTGCCTCCAAAGGGAATTGACGTCAGTATGGTCGCACCAAAGGCGCCCGGTCATCGCGTGCGTGAGGTGTTTGTTCAGGGCGGTGGCGTACCGGCATTGATCGCGGTCGAGCAGGATGCAACCGGCGGTGCGTTCGAGGACGCTCTGGCTTACGCCAAGGGCCTGGGCTGTACCCGTGCTGGCGTGTTGCGGACAACCTTCGCCGAAGAGACGGAGACCGATCTGTTCGGTGAGCAGGTTGTGCTCTGTGGCGGAGTGAGCGCGCTGGTCAAAGCTGCTTTTGAGACCCTGGTAGAGGCCGGGTATCAGCCAGAGGTTGCCTATTTCGAGTGTATGCACGAGCTGAAGCTGATCGTTGACCTCTTCTATCAGGGTGGCCTCAACTACATGCGCTATTCGGTGAGTGATACTGCTGAGTGGGGTGATTACACTGCCGGCCCGAAAATTATCACCGATCAAACGCGGGCGGCTATGCGTCAGATTCTGGCCGACATCCAGAGCGGTGCCTTCGCCGAAGACTGGATCGAGGAAAATCACAACGGACGCCCGCGCTTCAATGCGTATCGTCAGGCCGACATCAATCATCCGATTGAACAAATTGGCCGTGAACTGCGCCGTATGATGCCCTTCGTGAATCCGCGTGAGGTTAAACCCGGCGAGGGTGGTGCCTGAGAGTGTATCAGCGTCGTGGTCGGCAATGTTTCGGCCACGACCTGCCCCAGTAACGCAACAGGAGGTACCTATGACCAACACAACTGAACCGAGTGTAGATTACGTCCGTATCTTTGATACAACCCTGCGCGATGGTGAACAGGCTCCTGGCTGCACTATGACGCTGGAAGAGAAATTAGAGGTCGCCCGCCAGTTGGCTCGACTGCGGGTAGACATCATCGAGGCCGGTTTTCCGGCTGCTTCCCCCGGCGACTGGGCAGCAGTGCACGAAATTGCCCGTGAGATCGGTACGCCCGATGGCCCGGTTATCGCGGCGCTGGCCCGCGCCAATCGTGACGACATTGATAAGGCGTGGAGTGCGATCCAACCGGCAGCGAAAAAGCGCATTCACACATTTATGTCAACTTCTGACATTCATCTTGAATACCAATTCCGTAAAACACGCGCCGAAGCCCTGGAGCTGATTCACGAAATGGTCAGCTATGCGCGCTCGCTGTGCGAGGATGTCGAATTCTCGCCGATGGATGCCGGTCGCACCGATCCGCTCTTCCTGCGTGAAGCTGTTGCCGTGGCCGTGGCCGCCGGAGCGACAACCCTCAACATTCCCGATACGGTTGGTTATCTCACTCCTGATGAGTACGGGGCAATGATCCGCGATTTGCGCGAGAATGTACCGGGCATTGAACGTTGCATTCTCTCGACCCATTGCCACGACGATCTCGGCCTGGCAGTGGCTAATTCACTGGCCGGTGTGCGGGCTGGCGCCCGGCAAGTTGAGTGTACGATCAACGGTATCGGCGAACGGGCAGGTAATGCCTCACTGGAAGAAGTAGTAATGGCATTGCATACACGCCAACAGTATTACGGCCTGCGTACACGGATTGAGACTCGCGAAATTGCCCGCACCTCGCGACTGGTCAGTAGCTTTATCGGCATACCGGTGCCACCGAACAAGGCTATCGTCGGGGCCAATGCTTTCGCCCACGAATCGGGTATCCACCAGGACGGCGTTTTGAAATATCGGCAGACTTACGAGATCATGAGTGCCGAGACAGTAGGTCTGGAAAGCAATACGCTGGTGTTGGGCAAGCACTCAGGCCGCCACGCCTTCCGCAAGTATCTTGAAGAAAAGGGCTACCAGCTAAACGAAGAGGAATTCCAGCACGTTTTTGCCCGCTTCAAAGACCTGTGTGACCGGAAGAAGCGGGTTGATGATCGCGACATTGAGGCATTGATTGCCGGTGAGATGCAGCACACACCAGAGTTGTATAAACTCGATCACGTACAATACGCATCGGGTGTCGGCATGATCCCGACGGCAACTGTGCGACTGATCGGGCCTGACGGACAGGCCAAAGTTGACAGCGCTCAGGGTACGGGGCCGGTAGACGCTGTTTATCAGGCGATCAACCGCATCATTCAGCGTCCCAACGAGTTGATTGAGTTCTCGATCAATGCCATCACTGAGGGGCTTGATGCGGTCGCCGAGGTGACGGTGCGCATTCGTGAGCAAGGTTCACCTGCCCGCTTGAACGAGAGTAGCAGCACTGCAACCAGTCTGACAGGCCGACGTCCAACCCAGCAGATTTTCAGTGGCTACGGGGTACATACCGATACCATCGTGGCTGCGGCCCAGGCGTATATGGCTGCCCTCAATAAGATGCTGGCAGCGCGCCAAGAGCGGATTAAGGCGGAAGCGATGGCCTATTCTGCCGGCTACAGCGGTGAAACGAGTAGTTTGCCGGTTGACATCTTTGGTGGTAGCACGCTCGGCTAGGTTCGATGCAGATTGGGAATGGTGACCACTTTCCTTTCCCTAACCAGAGTACAGAGAAGTGAGCAACAAGCGTGGGTCAATGCGCGCCGCTCACTTCTCTGATTATCGCACCTGTGCTCAATGACAACATCGGATCGGCCTGCTTACACACACGTATGATGCAAACAATTGCCTATCTTGGCCCACCAGGAACTTTTAGCGAAGAAGCAGCGCTCGCTTACGCAGCCGGGCAGGAAGCACGACTGCTTCCTCTGGCGAGTATCCCTGCGGTAGTCACCGCAATTGAAACCGAAGCAGCTACTGTCGGTGTCTTGCCGATTGAAAATCTGCTGGAGGGTAGTGTTAGTTACACACTTGACCTGCTGATCCACGAGACCAACCTGCAAATTGCGGGCGAAATTGTGATTCCAATCCGACAGTACCTGCTGGCCCGTCCTGGATTGCAACTCGGCGACATCAAGGTGTTGTACGCCCACCCACAATCGCTCGCCCAATGTCGGCGCTTTGTGGAACGGTGCTTGCCCGGTGTGGTCACTGTTGCTTCACTGAGCAATTCGGCTGCGCCCGCGGAAGCAATGGCCGATGAGCGCCCGGCGGCTGCGATTGGCACCTTACGCGCGGCCCAGCTTGTTGAGGCTGCGATTTTGGCCCGTGATATTGCCGACAGTCCACACAACGTTACGCGCTTCATCGTGCTGGCGCGAGAAGACTCGCCGCCAACCGGTGATGACAAGACGAGCTTTTGTTTCGGTTTCACCCGCGAAGATCGACCAGGCAGCCTGGTCACCGCCCTTCAGGAACTGGCTGTCGAAAATATCAACATGACCAAACTCGAGTCGCGCCCGACCCGGGCGATACTCGGCCAATACATCTTTTTGGTTGACATCAACGGACACCGCCGCGAACCACACGTTGCCCGCGCTTTAGAGCGGATTCGGCTCCACACTGGGATGCTGAAGATTTTTGGCAGTTATCCGCGCTGGCGTGGCACGAACGGGAGTCGTGAGGAACGACGGCAAGGAGAAGAGAAATGAGTAAACCGCGCACCCTGTTCGATAAAGTCTGGGATGCCCATGTGGTACGCCCAGAGACTCCAGAGACACCGGCAGTACTCTACATTGATCTCCATTTGATCCACGAAGTGACTTCACCACAGGCATTTACCGAATTGCGCCAGCGTGGTCTGCGCGTGCGGCGCCCGGATAAAACGCTCGCCACGATGGATCACAGTACGCCGACTACCCCTCGCAATCATTTGGGGATTATTCCGGTCGTCGATCCAATGGCCATCAGCCAGCTTGAACAATTACGTAAAAACTGTGCCGAGTTTGGCATTCCCCTATTTGAGTTAGGTGATGAGAATCAGGGCATTGTTCACGTTATTGGTCCCGAACAAGGGCTAACCCAACCGGGGATGATGATTGTCTGCGGGGATAGTCATACCAGTACTCACGGTGCATTTGGAGCATTAGCATTTGGAATTGGAACCTCGGAAGTTGGTCATGTGCTGGCGACCCAGTGTCTCTTGCAGCGCAAGCCAAAGACGTGCGCAGTGCGCATCGATGGTCGGCCTGGTCCTGGTGTAACGGCAAAAGACATTATTCTGGCGCTCATTGCCAAATACGGTGTTGGTGGCGGTACCGGCTATGTGTTCGAGTATATGGGTGAGGCAATCCGCTCACTTTCGATGGAAGAGCGGATGACCATTTGTAATATGAGTATCGAAGGCGGTGCCCGCGCCGGAATGGTAGCACCCGATGACACGACCTTTGAGTATATCGCGGGGCGACCTTTTGCGCCGAAAGGGGCAGATTTTGACGCGGCAGTAGCCCGCTGGCGCACATTGCCCAGCGATGAAGGTGCGGTGTTCGACCATGAACTAACCCTCTCGGTAAGTGATCTGAAACCGATGATTACCTACGGCACCAACCCCGGCATGGGAATTCCGATTGACGCACCGGTTCCGCGGCCAGAGGATATGCCCGATGCGCGTAGCCGGGCCGCACTTGATAAGGCGCTGGCCTATATGGGTCTCGAACCGGGTAAGCCATTGTTGGGACACCCGATTGATGTGGTCTTTATCGGCTCTTGCACCAACTCGCGGTTGTCGGATCTCCGTCAGGCCGCCCAATTCTTCCGTGGGCGTAAGGTTGCCCCCGGTGTGCGCGTGATGGTGGTTCCCGGCTCGCAACAGGTTAAGCGGGCAGCCGAAGCGGAAGGGCTGGATCGAATTTTCAAAGAGGCAGGCGCCGAGTGGCGTGAAGCCGGTTGTAGTGCGTGTCTGGGGATGAATGACGATAAGGTTCCGCCTGGCAAGTATGCAATCAGCACCTCGAACCGCAACTTCGAGGGTCGGCAAGGGCCAGGAGCACGCACGATGCTGGCCAGTCCGCTTACCGCAGCGGCAGCCGCAGTGACCGGCGTGGTAACCGATCCGCGAACGTTGTTGAATTAGAAGGAGATCGCTGTGGAACCGATTTCAATGATTACCGGAAAAGCGGTTGTTTTACCGGTAGAAAATATTGACACCGATCAAATTATTCCAGCACGGTTTCTGAAGGTTACCGACAAGAGTGGTCTGGCTGCCGGTCTGTTTGAAGCCTGGCGCTACCGACCCGATGGTACGCTCAATCCTGACTTCCCGCTCAATCGGCCTGAAGCGGCCGGAGCAACGATACTGATCAGTGGGCGTAATTTTGGTTGCGGTAGCTCGCGCGAACATGCGCCCTGGGCATTACAAGATTACGGCTTTCGCGCCGTTATTGCCCCATCGTTCGCCGACATTTTTCGCAGCAATGCGCTGAAGATCGGGTTGTTACCGGTGACGGTCGAGCAGACGGTCTACGACGAGCTGGTAGCACATTACGCAGTTGATCCCCAAATGCACCTGACCATCGATCTGGCTGCCCAAACGGTCACCCTACCCGACGGTCGCCAGATTAGTTTCCCGATTGATGCGTTTAGCAAATATTGCCTCTTGCACGGAGTGGATCAATTGGGCTTTTTGCTCAATCAAGAGGCGCTCATCGCAGCGTATGAGGCAACGCATCCACAGCCAGTGGTGACTACTGCATACAGTCGAGGGAAGACGGAAGAGCAGGGGAACGACAGTATGAGCGCTTAGCCGAATAACTCACCGTTACTTTGGGCCTATCCGAAAACTGTCTCACGGTTCAACGGATGCACTCTGTCATCCTGTCAGGAGGGGTGAGGCGGCGCCTCGCCCCTCCTCGTGTTTCGGATTGCCTCCATCGCCGAGGTTCATCAGCCGTGAGGTGATGATAGATGATGGGGCAAGGCGAGGCTTTGCCCCTGTAAAGCTTTTCGATCCAGCAGCAGTGAAGAGAACGGCAAGCGAAACGAGCACTACGGCGCCAGTTTCCTGTTCCAGACAGTGATCTGTTGCCAGGCTCTTCGTTGGTACACCGGTTATGCCCGTCGGCGTGCGATAGGTGGAGATTTCCCACCTGATTGACTGCCTTGTTCTGCACAACAGGGGCTGACAACGCACGCACTCGGCCCACCACAGATGCGTTCAAATCTGGTTTGCAAGCGTGCATGCAACCTGTTTGGCAATAACCTCTTACAGAGTTCTTGCTTTATATGTGCGTCACTATTCGGCGGTTGCTGCGTTATATAATTAGAACTGGCAGCAGCGGGCTGCTTTCGTACATGGTTATCATAGTTTTATGCATCGCCTAGCGTCCTACCTCTTGTTGATTGCCACATTGACCATAGCCGCAACCCCACTGCACGCTCAACCAGCAGCGGGGTGGAGCGTAGCGACGTTCCTGGAGCAACAACCTGGTCCACTGAAACATGTGCGTGTTGAGGGAAAAACTGCTGCCCAGATTATCGAAGAGCAGAGTAATTATTATGGCGTTAGCCCATTTCTCACTCTGGCGTTGTTGGAAGCAACGGCTGGCCTCTTGAGTAACCCATCACCACCTGACGAAGCTCTCGCCACTCCGTTCGGTCAACACGGCCCAGTCGGTTTCACCGAGCAGATAATCTGGGTAAACCGGGAATTACGTGCTGGCTTAGGTCCATATCGCCAACCACCAACTATCCGGTTGCAAGACGGGTTGACACTGACGCTTTCGCTCGACGAACCGGCTGAGTGGATCGCCATAAAACGCTTTCTGGCTCAGGGGCGCGATTCGGCCGCGTGGCTAGCAGCAGTGAAGGCAACTACAGCGGCTCTGCGCACCTATTTTGATGGTCGCTTTGCACCACCGGTTAGTGTACCGTCGGACACCAATGGCTGGCTGCGCGCACCATGGCCATCGGGGACGAAGGTACATCACCTTGCCTATTTTGACCATATGTATCCAATGGTCGATCTAGGAGGTGATGGCAATAATGAGATGATTGATTATCTCGGTCGGCGCAATGTACAGTATAACGGCCACGATGGTCATGATTATGTCTTTCCTGATGCACCATTTTCAACACCAATTCTTGCCGCAGCCGCCGGTACAGCTTACGCATTGCGCGAGGCCCGTGGTTTGGGAGTGGTGATTGTTCATCCAAATGGGTATGAGACGGTCTACTGGCATCTGAGTGCGTTTGCCCCTATCTTTAATGAAGGCAATAGTGTGAAGGTCTCGGCTGGTCAACTGATTGGTATCAGTGGCGCCAGTGGCGTTAGTGGCACACCTCATCTCCATTTTGAGGTTCGACGTTGGGAGGGAGGCATCCGCAAACAGGTTGATCCTTATGGCTGGTTTGGCCCTGGACCCGATCCCTGCCCTACCTATGCCGGTTGCGGCGCCAGTATCTGGCTCTGGCACCCTGATCTGCTCGGCAGCTACGACTTTACACCGCCCGACCATTTGTTACCGGTGCCTGATACAACACCACCGCTTGGTACCATACGGGTTGCCCCGCCTGAGCACGTCTTGCTGTCAGTCAGTTTCGATGGTCACCCCCTCCAGACCATCGGCCAGGGCTTACCTTACATCAACGGTACCCTTCGCTTTGCAGATGGCCGCTTTGGTCAGGCATTGATCAGCGACCGCGCCGAGATTGCATTTCCAACTACCGGGAACCTGAACATTGAACAGGGTACGATCAGTTTATGGGTTGAGATACCAGAGCGCTTTCCAGCCAATAGTCTCAGCCGCCACTACCTGCTTGCCACAAGCGCCGAGCCAACAGGTGCACCGATCTACACCGGTACACTGGCGCTCCGTCGCGATCAACTCGGTCCAAATGGCAGTGCACAATGGACGTTCTGGACAGTTAGCGATGCAACGAGTGGCGAAGACTTGCTTAGTGTACCAGACACCTTAAATCCTGGCTGGCATCACTTTGTCATCAGTTGGGATGCCATCAACGGTAAAAAGTATCTTTACATCGACGGGATGCTGGTTGCCGAACGGAATACAAACGCTTTACCATACATTTCTGGTGCACTTCTTCATATTGGTCGTTTTAGCAGTGGTGGGTCTAGCGCCGGAGTACGTATCGATGAATTGACAATCTTTGACAAGCCACTGGCACTAACCGAAATCGCAGAACTGGTCTCAGCATCGCCATTAACATCAGAACCAGTTGTTGTAACTGACCGGACAATCCGAATTGATACAAACGCAATGGATGATAACGGTGGTATTGTCGCTGTTACGCTCAGCATCAACAGCGAATCGAGCGATCCGCTCCCCTATTACGACAGCTACCGTTGGAGCCTGCCTCCAATTGAAGGAGAGCATATTGTTGAAGTGGAATATCTTGATCGTGCCGGCAACACAACTATTGTCTCGCAGACGGTCGCACTCAACTTGCCACCACAGGCAACCGCAAGAGCGGAATGGCTCGACTCAGCAACAGCTCGGGTGGTTCTCAATGCGAGTGACCACCACCTGCCGCTAGAGATACAACTGAGCGAGACGCCAGATTTCACGAGTGCGGCGTGGTTGCCGTTTGTGCCAGAAGTACGTTGGCGTTGGGAAAGTGCTGAAACACAGCGCCTGTTTGTGCGTTTCCGTGATGCCAGTGGTCAAACGGGTTTACCGATAGAGGTAATACCTGCTTATCACGTTTTTGTGCCACTGACACAGAGATGATGTTGATCGCACACCGAGATCATGGAGTGAACCGCGTGTTTTGAGGCTCTGCCTTGCAGAGTTGTCTCTGAAAAAAACTAGACCGGCAAAGTCAGCTTGACGTGACCCCACTGAAGACGTAGGATAGCGACACATCGCTGTTTCGTGAAGGAGTCGCGCAGGAAACGCTTGAATCGCCCGACGGCTGTGCGCAGCGAGGTGCTGCAGTGCCTGCAGCCACCCTGTCCGCTCTGCGGTGGACCGACCTGGCGACCGGATACCAATCGCCGACGGGTGGTCACGCTGGAGGGGGTGGTCGAGTTGCGCCTGCGCATGCAGCAGTGCCGCACGTCGACCCGCCCACGCTCTCACAAACCCTACCGTCCCGAGGCCGAGGGGCGCTAGAGCCTGCCGCAGCACGCGTTTGGCCTTGATGTCATCGCCGAAGTCGGCCGTCTACGCTAGCAGGAGCACGCCAGCGTCCCTGCGATCCACCAGCGACTCCAGACCCGCCACCTGCCGATCAGCGAGCGCCGGGTGACCAACGTGCTCGACCGCGATGATGAGCTGGTGGCGCTGCAGCTGAACGACCCGGCCCGGCTCAGGGCGGCGACGCAGGCGGCTGGGAAGGTGGTGCTGGCACGCGATGGCCGGCAGCCGACGGTGGGGAACGAAGTCCTCTGGGGAGTGCGCGACTGTCTGTCCGGCGCCATCCTGCTGGCGCGCAGCCTGCTGGCGGCCACCGCTGACGACCGCGCGCCGCTGCTGACTGCGGTCAAGGAGGCGCTTGCCGTACCAATCGTCGGGGTCATCGCGGATGGTCAGCCGTCGGTGCGCAACGCGATTGCGCAGGCGCTGCCGGATGTGCCGCATCAGCGCTGCCAGTTTCCCTACCTGAAAGCGGCGGCCACGCTGGTCTCCGAGGCCGATCGGCATGCGAAGCAGGAGCTGAAGAAGCGCCTGCGCGGAGTGCGCCCGATTGCGCGCGCTGGGGCGGAGCAGGACAACCCAGCGGCGACCCTGGTGGGCGGGGATGCGGTCGCAATCCGCAGCGCGCTCAGCGACGATGGGCCGGCCCCGCTCGATGCGCCCGGATTGCGGTTGCAGGCGCGTCTCAGCCAGATCCAGCGCAGCATGCAGGCGATGGCGCAAAAGGGGGATGGCGTCCGCTGCTGACCAAACTGCTCCGACTGGTCGAGCGAGCATTGGACGAGACCGCCGCGCTGTGGGCGCCAATCCGACGCGCCGACACCCTGGTCTGGCCGGCGGCGACGGTGCTCAACACTGGGGCGGGACTGCCAGCCGACCAGGTGCAGGCCGCCTCCCTGCGGGTGCGACGACGGATGGGACTGGTGAAGCGACACGGTGGCACGCTGGAAGGTGCGCTGACGCACGTCCTGAAGGTGACGCGCAGCGACGCGCCGGGGTTGTTCCACTGCGATACGCATCTGGACATCCCGCGCACAAATCATGGACTGGCGCAGTGCTTCGGGCAGCATCGTCATCACGAGCGCCGTACGACTGGGCGGAAACGGGGGACGCCCGACACGGTGTTGCGTGGCCCAGTGCGCCTGAGAACGAGTGTCGCCAGCCGGCTGCAGCGCTGGACGGCCGCTGAGTTGGCGCCATCACATGTCGCTGCCTGGCGCGAGGTGCGCCAGGCGGTGCGGGCACGCTTCGCCACCCGTGCGCAGGGTCTGCGCTTCCGCCGCGATCCGGACGCCTATGTGCGCGGCCTGGAGCAGCAGTTTCTCACGTCAGGTTTGCCGGTCTAGAAAAAAAGCTCCTGTTCCCCAGGAGCGCCAGCCTCCGGCCCACATACGACCGCCATCCGCGCTCCCTGGGTGCGCCAGCCTCCGGCCCGCACGCGACCGCCATCCGCGCTCCCTAGGCGCGCGGGCCTCTGGCCCGCACGCGACCGCCATCCGCGCTCCCTGGGTGCGCCAGCCTCCGGCCCGCACGCGACCGCCATCCGCGCTCCCTGGGTGCGCCAGCCTCCGGCCCGCACGCGACCGCCATCCGCGCTCCCTGGGAGCGCCAGCCTCCGACCCGCACGCGACCGCCATCCGCGCTCCCTGGGTGCACCAGCCTCCGGCCCGCACGCGACCGCCATCCGCGCTCCCTGGGTGCGCCAGCCTCCGGCCCGCACGCGACCGCCATCCGCGCTCCCTGGGTGCGCCAGCCTCCGGCCCGCACGCGACCGCCATCCGCGCCACCCCAGGTGCGCGGGCCTCCGACCCGCACGCGACCGCCATCCGCGCTCCCTGGGTGCGCAGGCCTCCGGCCCGCATGCGACCGCCATCCGCGCTCCCTGGGTGCGCAGGCCTCCGACCCGCACACGACCGCCATCCGCGCTCCCTGGGTGCGCGGGCCTCTGGCCCGCATACGACCGCCATCCGCGCTCCCTGGGTGCGCAGGCCTCCGGCCCGCATGCGACCGCCATCCGCGCTCCCTGGGTGCGCCAGCCTCCGACCCGCACACGACCGCCATCCGCGCTCCCTGGGTGCGCGGGCCTCCGACCCGCACGCTACCGACGTCAGCACTACCCTGGGAGCGCGGGCCAGTGACTCGCGTCCTGGAGGACACATTCGGAGCATCGACGAACTAATCTGCTTTCACCACACCCACTGTCACGGTACCCTCGCCGAACTCATGGGTCTCGGTATGGGCAGTGGATGGTGGTGGTGCAACGGTTAGCTCAACGGATAGCGTCTCATTTTTGACATACTGTTCGTATTGAGCCAGGGTTGCATGCAGGAGATCGGCCTGGTCGGGACTGGTGATGAAAAGGTGAATACGATCACTGATCGCCAGGCCAGCACTCTTACGGGCATCTTGAACGTAGCGCACCAGATCGCGAGCTGCGCCTTCAAGTCGCAACTCTTCGGTAACGGTCGTATTCAACGCCACCAGCATACCATCGGCTTCCACAACTGCGTACCCCGCCGGCCCACTGCTCTCAACCAACACCTCTTCAGCGAGCAATTCAACGACCTGACCGTCTACCGTGAGCTGGATCGACTGACCAGCTTCCACCGCCTGAGCTGCTGTCCGGGCTGCGTCGCCTTGTAGATCACGTAGTGCTGCGGTGATCGCCGGTACCAGCTTACCAAATTTCTTACCGACGAGGCGTAGATTCGGTTTCAGGCGGTATTCGACAACCGCGCTGCTTGCATCAAGGTAACGCACCGCTTTCACGTTTAGCTCATCGCGCAGATCGGCTTCAAAGCGCCGCACCCCATTGAGGAGCGAAGGCGTGCTCGCCCGCAGCCAGATTTCGCTCAGCGGCTGCCGAACCTTCAAGTTGGCCTGCTTGCGAGCTGCGCGACCTAACGACACGGCAGTCAAGAGCGCTTCGGTGTCGCTGACCAGTTGCGGATCGAGCAGCGATTGATCGACCTGTGGCCAACGCGCCAGATGCACACTCTCGGCGGCTGCCGAATCGCGTTCGGCAACCAGATTACGATAGATTTCCTCGCTGACAAATGGGATGAACGGCGCCGCCAGCTTTGCTACCGTCACCAGACAGGTGTAGAGGGTCTGGTAGGCGGCCTCTTTATCAGCGTCGGCTTCGCTCTTCCAGAAGCGGCGACGGTTGCGACGCACATACCAGTTCGACAGCTCATCAACAAAGTGTTCGATGGCATTGGCTGCCGTGTAAACATCGTATTCCTCGAACGAATTGGTCACCTGCTGCACAAGCTGGTTAAGAGCGGCCAGTGCCCAGCGGTCGATTAGTTGGAGATCAACGGCACGTCCGCTACCCGGTTGCCAGTGGTCGAGGTTGGCGTAGGTAACAAAGAAAGCATACGTATTCCAGAGTGTGAGCAAGAACTTGCGCATACTTTCGCTCACCAGCGCCATACTGAAACGACGGGCATTGCCGGGAGGTGCAGCGGTAAACAGGTACCAGCGCAACGCATCAACACCGTAGGCGTTAATCACCTCTTCCGGCTCGATCACGTTGCCGCGACTCTTGCTCATCTTTTGCCCGTTTTCATCAAGAATATGACCAAGACAGATCACGTTCTTGAAGGCCGGACGATCAAAGAGCAGGGTGCTGATGGCGTGTAAGGTATAAAACCAACCACGGGTTTGATCCACCGCTTCGCAGATGTAGTCGGCTGGATGAGCCATCTCGAAGATGTCACGGTTTTCAAAGGGGTAGTGCCACTGCGCAACCGGCATTGCCCCACTATCAAACCAGCAGTCGGCCACATCAGGAATACGCCGCATCAGGCCGTGTTCGGGGTCTTCCCACACCACCTCGTCGATATACGGACGATGAAGGTCGAGATCACGTAACGACCGACCGACCTTTTCCTCTAACTCGGCGAGCGAGCCGATACAGACCATGTACGAACCGTCGGCGTTCGTCCAGATCGGGATGGGGGTTCCCCAGTAGCGCTCGCGACTGATCGCCCAATCGATATTGTTTTCGAGCCAGTTGCCGAAGCGGCCATCGCGAATATGTTCTGGCACCCAGTGGATTTGCTGGTTGTTGGCAACCAGATCGGCTTTAAACGCCGTCGTGCGGATGTACCACGAACGCTTAGCATAGTAGAGGAGCGGTGTGCTACAGCGCCAGCAGAAGGGATAATAGTGGCGTACCCGACCGCTGCGCAAGAGCAGACCACGCTGCTTCAAGTTGCGCGTAATGTCCGGATCGGCCTCTTTGAAGAACTTGCCGGCGAAGCCTAAGTCGGCAAATTCAGGCAATACCCGCCCATCTAACCCGACCGAGAAAAGGGTTGGCAGGCCGTGCTTCCGACCAACTTCAAGATCGCCGTAAGCTGGCGCAATGTGTACAATGCCGGTACCGTCATCGAGGCTAACGATTTCATCGGCGATCACACGATAGGCAGTATCCCAATCGACCGTATCACCGGCGCCGGGCACACCGCAGAAGAGGGGTTCATAGCGCAGGCCAACCAGATCGTTGCCACGGAAGTGACGCAACACGGTGAAGCTATCGGCCGGCAACACCTGATTCACGAGCGCAGCAGCCATCACCAACCGCTCACCATGGTGCTCGACTTCAACGTATTCCGCATCGTGTTTCACGGCCAGGGCAACATTGGCCGGCAGCGTCCACGGCGTTGTCGTCCAGGCCACCAGGAATGCGTCCTCAAGGGTACCATTAACGGCTGGTAGTGGTACCGTCGAACCTTTCACCCGGAACTTGATGTAGACACTAGGATCATCAACGTCGTCGCGGGCGCCGAGGCTAACCTCGTGGTCGCTGAGGCTCGTGCCACAGCGGGGGCAGTGCATGGTCACTTTGTAGTCGCGGAACAACAGACCACGATCCCACAACTGGCGGAAGATCCACCAGGTTGACTCGATGTAGTCATTTTCGTAAGTAATATAGGCATCTTCGCTGAGCCAGAACGCGATTCGCTTCGTAAATGCCTTCCAGTCCTGGATATATTCCCAAACGCTTTCACGGCAGAGACGGTTAAACTCAGCGATCCCGAAGCGCTCAATATCAGGTTTACCGCTGAAACCGAGCTTCTTTTCGATCTCGATTTCGACCGGCAGGCCGTGAGTGTCCCAACCTTCACGGCGACCGATAATGCGATAGCCCTGCATGGCGCGATAGCGCAGGATCACATCCTTGAAACTGCGCGAGATGGTGTGGTGTAATCCCGGACGACCGTTCGATGTCGGCGGCCCTTCGTAGAAGACAAATGGCTTTTCGCCTGCTGCCAGCGATTTTGCGACGATGTCGTTGGCTTCCCACCAGCTAAGAATCGATTCTTCAAGCTGAGGAAATTTGACATTTGTATCAACCGGTCTGAACATAGTGCCTCCATCTGAACCAAACGAATAGCCTCGTCCCCATTAGGGGACGAGGCTCAGAAGCCCCGCGGTACCACCCCACTTCGATGCCGTGAACAGTGATCACGGATCATCGCACTCTGTGAGCGTCAGAGAACGCTCTGCCCCGATAACGGTGGGCGTTCCGGGCGCAGCTACTATGCAGGTCATCCGACCAGGCAGTTCACCTGCCAGCTCAGGGGTGATTTTCGCTATCGCTGCTTCTACCTGGCTTCCACCATCCCAGGCTCGCTGAAGAGCAGGCGATAGGTACTCGTCCCCGTCATCGCCATTGTTTGACAGTATACGGCGGGAATGGCGTTACGTCAAGGTAGGGTGTTGGCGGCCCTCACCTCCCCCCTGCCCCCCTCCTCTCCCACGCTGCGGGAGAGGAAGGGGGGGATTATACCCCTCACCTCCCCCCTGCCCCCTCCTCTCCCACGCTGCGGGAGAGGAGGGGGGAGGTTAGCGGAGCAGGGGCGATTCTCGGTCAGCGGCTGTCAATGATGCGAAATCGCCAACCCAATTCACCCCTCTCCCGCCGTGCGGGAGAGGGGCCGGGGGTGAGGGCTGCCCCCTCACCTGCATCACCCTATAGAGCGGGTTGCGAACCCGCTCCGGCTGGTGTAGTACTACGGTTTGTAGTATATTCTACCCTCTACTGTTGGATGCAGGGATGGTCAGGGCATATACCGAATACTACAAGACGGTTTCCGGTGAGGAGTATGACGGTGCATTGTCGTACCGACCTGCGGCCTGGGGTTACAGGCCGCAGGGGCTTTCTCAGACACTAATGGCTGTGTGCCGCTTCCAGCTCTTTCTTGTGGGCTTCTACGATTTGGTTAACCAGATGCGGCGGCACCTCTTCATAACCGGCAAAGCTGATCGAGAACCGTCCGCGCCCCTGAGTCATGCCACGCAGGTCGGTTGCATAACGTTGAATCTCTACCAACGGTGCCTGGGCGTGGATTACCGTTTTGCCATTCCCCATTGGCATCATCCCTTGCACACGGCCCCGGCGTGTACTCATATCGCTCATCACGTCGCCAGCGAACTGGTCAGGGACAATGATTTCCATGTTGTAGATCGGTTCGAGGATGATCACGCCAGCTTTCTGAGCGGCGAGGCGGAATGCTTCCTTAGCCGCCGTCTTGAAAGCAATTTCCTTCGAGTCGACCGGGTGCTCTTTGCCGTCGTAGACTGCTGCACGCACATCAACCACTGGGTTCCCCGAAATGATGCCCTCTTCCATCGCCTCGCGAATACCCTTTTCGATGGCCGGCATGAATCCACGCGAGATCACACCACCCACAATTTCGTTGACGAATTCGAGCGGGTCTTCGCGATTGGGATCAGGGGGCAACGGTTCGACGCGCAGGGCAACATCGGCAAACTGACCAGCACCGCCAGTCTGTTTCTTGTGGCGATACTGAGCAGTAGCAACGCTGCGAATGGTTTCGCGGTAGGGGATGCGGGGCAGTTCGAGGTCGATGTTGACATCGAACTTACGCTTCATCCGCTCAGCGACTATCTGAAGATGAGTCTCGCTCAGACCGCTCAGCAGGGCTTCGCCAGTACGTGCATCGCGGGATACCTGTAAAGAGGGGTCTTCTTCGATCATCCGGCTGAGCGCCGAGCTGAGCTTGTCAAGGTCGGCACGGGTACGTGGTTTCACGGTTGCAATGAAAGCCGGGGCAGGGAACTGAATGGGACTGACCGCAAGTGGGCGCGACGACAGACAGAGTGTGTCGTTGGTCTGCGTATCGCCGAGTTTGGTCAGTAAGCCAATGTCACCAGGGCCAACGGCTTCGACCTCGATCTGCTCTTTGCCGCGCACGATGTAGACGTGGGCAATCCGTTCTTCTTTGCGGGTACGGGCATTGAACAAGGTCATACCGGCGCGCACTTCACCCGAAAAGACACGGAAGTAGCTCAGCCTGCCATAGGTGTCGGACACCGTCTTGAATACCAGCGCTGCCAGTGGCTCGTCACGGCTGGGTCGCAGTTCAACTTCCTGGTTGGTGGTCAGATCGGTGGCAGTCGTCGTCTTCCGGCCTGCCGAGGGGATCGAGTCGATGATACCGTTGAGCAGTTGAGCGATGCCAACAACTTCAGTGGCCGATCCACAGAAGACCGGCACAATCGAACCATCAGCGATACCGGTGCGTAGGCCGAGCAACAGCTCTTCACGGGTTAGCGCATCTTCACCGCCTTCGAGATAGCGTTCGATCAGGTGATCGTTGGTTGCGGCAATTTTATCGATCAGGGCCGTGCGCCACTCGTGCATCAACGTATCGAGTTCTGGTGGCACATCAGCCTCGATATAGCTACCATCGTGTTTGGGGCTAGTCAGCCAGGCTCGCTGCTGACGCAGCGAGATAATACCTTTGAAATCTTTGCCAGAACCAATTGGGATTTGCAGCGGAATCACCGCAGCATCGAGGATTTCGCGGGCCTGCTCGATCACACGGTAGAAATTGGCATTCTCGCGGTCGAGTTTGTTGATGAACAGGATGCGTGGAACGCGCTGCTGTACCGCCATCTCCCAGAAGAGTTCGGTACCGACCTCAACACCGGCGCTCGCGTCGAGCACGAGCAGTGCGCCATCGATAATGCGCATCGCGGCGCTAGCTTCTCCGGCGAAATCAGCAGCACCCGGCACATCAATCAGATTGATCTTGTCGCCATTCCATTCAAGGGGTAACACACTGAGCGAAATAGACATCCCGCGTCGGTGCTCGTCGGGATCATAGTCACTAGTCGTTGACCCATCCTCGACGCGCCCCATCCGCGGGATGGCGTGGGCGGTCATCAGCATTGCCTCGGCCAGCGTGGTCTTCCCGCTGCCGAGGTGACCGAATATGCCGATGTTGTGGATCCTTTCCGGTTCAAACGCTCGCATAACTGTCCTCCTTGACGCAAGCCCGCGCCCGTTGGGCGTGTGCTGGAAAGGAAAAAATATTTTGTTAAGAACAGATTATCAGGGTTGTGAGGGTTGCGTCAATAGGAGAAGATGTAACACAACTTTTGCACAGGAAATTCAAATGTTTGTCACGCGGGGACGCCCTCACCTTCCCCCCTGTCCCCCTTCCTCTCCCACGCTGTGGGAGAGGAAGGGGGGATTATGCCCCTCACCTCCCCCCTGCCCCCTCCTTCCCCAGGCTGTGGGAGAGGAGGGGGGATTATGCCCCTCACCTTCCCCCCTGTCCCCTTCCTCTCCCAGGCTGTGGAAGCAGAGGGGGGAATAAGCGGAGCAGGGGCGATCTCACGACCCAGCTCACCCCTCTCCCGCAGCGCGGGAGAGGGGCCGGGGGTGAGGGCCGCCCACACCTTCCCCCCTGCCCCCCTTCCTCTCCCACGCTGTGGGAGAGGAAGGGGGATTATGCCCCTCACCTTCCCCCCTGCCCCCTTCCTCTCCCACGCTGTGGAAGCAGAGGGGGGAATAAGCGGAG
>Ga0272446_1001614_pt1 | contig 32374 bp, 34 predicted proteins | sample YNPCB0061_FD_194587 | JGI IMG/M metagenome (GOLD analysis project Ga0272446, IMG submission 194587) | Hot spring microbial mat communities from Yellowstone National Park, WY, United States - YNP-CB-006-1 | ecosystem: Environmental > Aquatic > Thermal springs > Hot (42-90C) > Sediment | place...
ACGTGGCCTCAGCCATAGTAGAAATCCAATCTCCAGAAGTTGTTCGATATGGAGCAGAACTAACGATCTGCTCAAAGTCGATGAACATGAATGTATCGTTACCTGAGGCGTTAGTTCCGGTAATATTGATTGTGTTCCCTGAGATTGTACCAATGTCTACGACACCTGTACCATCCGGATTTTCTACCTGAACCTTAGTTCCTGCAAGAATAAGCTCGTATGCCCTGTCTCCCGGGTACACAGAGGAAGCATTACCCCAGAAGTTGAAATAGAGGCTATCTGCTGCAGCGAGAATCTCGTTCGGAATACCTGTAATAGAGATGATATCAAAGCCAGACGGGCTGGACGCGGCATAGACTGGTTGAATAGCTGCGTTAATAGCGTCACCGTGAATGTACTTCTCATTCTCAGACTCTGGGGTGAGCAGAACTCGGAATGTCGGGTTATTCTTATCCTCTACGTTGTAGAATGGAAAAAGCCCGTGCTTAGTAACATACACGCCACCATAATATGATGGATACGTTTCGCTGGTGCCTGGCGGTGCAGAGACCCAAAGACCATATTGGCTGTTAAAATCAATAGCATCTTGAATATCCGGCCAATCCGCTGTAGGTACACCGAGCATGGACACGAGCTGCTGTGTCTGGCCTTTAGGGAAATACATTGCTTCTGTGCTACCCTTCGGAGCGCGGACTACCATATATCCCCGATAATTAGAATCCGCAACTGGGACATTGTATGATTGATCTATGTCCACAAAAATTAGTCTAAATGTGTCCACGAGAGTTTCCTCCTAAGTTACTTATCTAGTTAGTCGAGGGCTTATGCAAAGTTCCTGATCACCATTCCATCCCTTTCAATTTTCCACGGCGACGTTTGAGTGGAGTAGGGTTGTTCGGGTCATTTGCAGTTGTAACATGAAGATGGAAATCTCGAACTCCACCGTTTTTAGAATGAAATAGAACTAGTATATCGTACTCTGAGTTTGGGTAAAGACCAGATATAACCTGACTCCTTACTCGCTCATCTGTAATGATAATTTCCGGCTGTCCTGGAACTTTAATTGTGACATCTTGAAGATACTTTAGCTCAGCTTTACGTACTGCCCACGAAAGCTTAAACGATGTCTGCGTGATTGAATTTGGATCAACTTCACAGGCATTTACATACACCTCTTCTGTCGGAGAGAAGTATCCTGTAACGATGTCCAAAACAGTATCGTTCATAGACGTTGAAGTAAATAAAGCTCCTTCAACCCCGTCTACAGAGTCCTGAGAAGTATTCTGAGTATAATAATCTCCAGGATTTGTACCAACCATACCCGAGATATCTTCTCCCTCGTTCAAGGAGCCCCATTGCTTGACTGCAGCGAAATTAAGAAGAACTTGCTCTGTAATATAGATCTTATCATCTGAACCACTGTAATCAAAACGACCTGTATTGTATGGAGGCTGCGGTCGACTATCGCTAAGGTCTACTATCGGCTTTTGATACGGATAAGCTAGTACGTATGTTCGAACCATCATCTTGATCTGAACAGGGAACATACGCTGAGACTTCAGCCAATCTGTTTCGTTAAACTGTGGGTTGAATGTTACGCCTTCGATTGTTATAAAAACTGGAATAGCGATATCTACGTCTTTCCACTTAACAGACGTAGCAAGTTGAACTGGACCTTTAGGCTGAGTTTCCCATAGAATAAGTTCATATGCTAACCGTGCATCTTCGTCCCGTTCGTAAAACGCTGTGGCGACCATTGGAGTTTTGACAGCGATAGCTCGCATACGTGATGGAAGCCCCTCTGTCCACTGTCCTCGAAGCATCTGTTGAGAGTTAACAGCGTACGGTCTATCATCTGGTTGCCAGAATGTACCATTCTCGTACCAATAGGTTACAAATGGAAGATTTAGATTAGATGCTTGAAGAGTAGAGAAATCTCCACCATTCTGAGAGTCGGCTAGCTCAAAACGTCGACGAAACGCGTATGCATCAGATGACCACTGAACACGAGTCATGTCTGCGCGGACAAGTACATCGGCAAGAAAGTATTCTAGCGGAATCTTTACTGCGTGATAGACGTTTGCGTATGTCGAATGGTCGAAAAACGACGGTTGGGTAAATTCTCTAGCCACTATTAGTTAGTGGCCAGAGTCGTATCCACCTAGGGTTGTGAGGTAGTAGAAGGTTGTGATTTAAGGAGTTTTCGAACGAGCCCAGCTACAGGTCTCGATACTGGAGATTTAGCGGTCTTAATCCATTCGTTAAACACCTCTACAGGATCACCCATCACAAAAGTATCGTCTGAAACGACAATGTTGTTATTTTTCTTTACGAAGTTTGCAGCGACGCCTCTGATATAGATATCACCGTAGTACTCACGAGCGATCTTTTCTGATTCGCAGCCAAGTACAGTCCATATAGCTATTTGAGCTTTTGTGGGAGGGAGAGGTTTAGGGTATTCTACGGTACGGTATTCTCCGAATAGTGGAAGAGGGATTTCTCGCTTATGAGTTTTCCCATTCTTTTTTTCATATACCCAAATCGCTCTCGGCTTAGGACTTTCACTCTCAGAAATCTTGCATGGAAACAGTGATCCTGTATAATGCGCAGATGATCGAATGTGTTGATGACCTAAACAGATATGGTCTGTATCTAAATAGCTAATGTTTATCGTACGATCAAATAAAGCTGCTGATGTATCTGTAAAATGACCAAATACAATATCGTAGTGCTGATTCTTTATTGTATCTGGTAGGTTTGAATAATAATCCCACATCGCAGGGATATCTGTTCTGTAATTATAATGAGGTAACGATAATATATGCATATCTTCGATATCTAATATCTGCGCAGGCTCTTGTAGAATCGTAATACCTTCGAACTCTACAAATTCGAAGGATAGGTGAGGTTTGTTCTTATATAGTTTCAAATCATGGTTACCCACCATAAAATATGAATGAGTAAACTTTCTCCTAACTATATCTACAAACTGTTTCAACTGTTTGAATACTTTTCCTGGATTTACAGCATCATCTGTATAATCTCCAAGAACAAGAAGAGAGCTGTTTACCTCTGGCTCAAATGTATTTAGCCAAGATAGAAAAGCGTCTCCTAGGGGGAGACGCCAAGGCTGTAATGCGCTGAAGTGTGGATCACCGAATACGTATAATGCCATGATTACTCTATAATATAATAGAAGCTACTGAGCTTTTAGACTTTTGATATTACCAAAAACGAACTCACGCTTCTCTTTTCGTAATCCTACAGCGATCTCTACTGCCTCTGTAATAACAGCAGAGTTACGTCCTATGCACGTAACAGACCGTAGATGCTTCTCTGAGACTGGAATGGTTGATGTTAATTGAATGTTGATCTGATATTGACGTTCGTTCTCTCGCACTGCTTTTAGTATAGAGGATGTTGCTATGATATCTGTATTTCGACTAAGATCGATTAACGATTCTGGTGTACAATTGGGGGTGCTTTTAACATACTCTAAAAACTCTGCATATGTCTTTTGGTTTTTTGTAAGAATGTGCGGAATATTATCTGACGGGTCTCCGAAAAGACTCTTATAGATAATAACGGAATTCTCAGTAGGAATGAAACCCATTCTTTCTGTAAATGTAGAAATAGTTTCTGGCTCACCAGCTAAATTAGGCATCCAATCTATATTCGCAGCGAGATAGCGAATCCAGTCATAATCGTTTGTAACCATGAGAACATATGTCATGTCTGTACAATATGTTGTGAGTACGGGCTTGACAAGATCGTCTGCTTCAAGATTCTGAACTTGAATGCATACATATTTAGGAAGATTCGTAAGAAAATAGTAGCGTATAAGATCTAGCGAATTGTAGAATTCCTTACTTTCCCTAGCACGAGTTTCTTTATATTTCGGATAAATATGTTTTCGAGAGGCAAAATAAAACGATTTCTGAAGGTCAAGACGACTTGTAGGATTGTCGAAAAGTAAGTATACAGTTCCTGTCTCAGCTAAGTACTGATCGGTAATAGATTTGATTGTTTCTATATATTTAGCTACAAGATCGCGGTAGACATACTTCGACGAAATTACCGACGCGTGCTCATTCTTGTCTTTAAGTCGATGTAAGAGATTCAAAGCGTCGACAAGGATGACATCGTATCGCATGCTTATCCCTGCATCCGTTTCAATTTTCTATTGTCGCCTGGCTTAATCTCAACGATACGTTCGTTCTTCTGAAGTTTTTCTTTTGCTTCCTGAAGTTGCTCTGGGGTTATCGGCTGCCCGTTAAGAGTTGTAGTGGGTTTTGGATCCTGATTATCTGACATAGTATCTCCTTAGAGTAAATATTCTGCTATCGTTTTTTCAACGAGAGCAGATGTGGTCGCCCCAACGAGAGTTTGAGTTGGACCTTTGCGACCGGGTTGAAAAAAGAGAAGGGTAGGGACACCCTGGATGTTTAATGCAGACACGAGGTCGTCTGATTTCGTAATGTTTACTTTGACAACATCTACAATACCTTCAAACTTTTGAGCTATGCGGTCGAGTGCAGGATTAAGCGCCTTACAGGCGGTGCACCAATCCGTATAAAAGTCCACAACGACCGGGCGATCGTATTTTACCTGAGAATCTTCATAATCGTACACACGTTCTTTGAATTGAACATCCGTAAGTTCCATACCGTCCCTCTCTTTGACTATCTATGTATTAGTATTTAATTATGTGAACTAGCGTACCCCGCTGAGCTTGAACTCGCGCTCCAAGACATGTCCCTATCTTTGAAGAGATATAGTTGACCTGAATCAGCATCTACACTAGTAGAGTTGCTGTTCGTAGAGAACGAGTTGAAACCTTGACCAGTACGGCTACTAGCAAGTGTAATAGCAGTATTTCCTCCATGTGTGGCTTGTTCCGCATTCCCAGACGTAGTGCTGCTGTTATAGATGACAGTTGGTAGATTCCACCAAGGATAGGCTGGGTATACTTGTATAGGATACGGAACATACTCCTTCTTCTTGGTTACATCATCTTCAAAAATACCTGCGAGTTGTTTGAATAGTTCTTTCGCTTCTTCTACCGAAACTGTAATTTCTCGTTGCTCGAGACGAAGAGTGATTGATACAATCTTCATGTAGATACCTCCATATGTATCCTAATATACTCTGGTGTATACAGAAAAAGAGATTTTAGATCACTCTAGAGTTTCTTTTGTTAATCGTTGTCCTTCATTGCTACAGAACCGAGAAGCTCATGCTCAAGAGAGATAACTGATCCTTCATTTCCAGCTAACGTAGCACGTTGAATAGTAGTTCTAAACTCATCCTCTTCCTCGACTTGTTCTGTTAGAAACGAATTGAGGAAGGCAGAATCTTGGTAATTATTATGCTCTTCAGCATCAGCCTTCAAATCTTTGAAGAGATATAGTTGACCTGAATCAGCATCTACACTAGTAGAGTTGCTGTTCGTAGAGAACGAGTTGAAACCTTGACCAGTACGGCTACTAGCAAGTGTAATAGCAGTATTTCCTCCATGTGTGGCTTGTTCCGCATTCCCAGACGTAGTGCTGCTGTTATAGATGACAGTTGGTAGATTCCACCAAGGATAGGCTGGGTATACTTGTATAGGATACGGAACATACTCCTTCTTCTTGGTTACATCATCTTCAAAAATACCTGCGAGTTGTTTGAATAGTTCTTTCGCTTCTTCTACCGAAACTGTAATTTCTCGTTGCTCGAGACGAAGAGTGATTGATACAATCTTCATGTAGATACCTCCATATGTATCCTAATATACTCTGGTGTATACAGAAAAAGAGATTTTAGATCACTCTAGAGTTTCTTTTGTTAATCGTTGTCCTTCATTGCTACAGAACCGAGAAGCTCATGCTCAAGAGAGATAACTGATCCTTCATTTCCAGCTAACGTAGCACGTTGAATAGTAGTTCTAAACTCATCCTCTTCCTCGACTTGTTCTGTTAGAAACGAATTGAGGAAGGCAGAATCTTGGTAATTATTATGCTCTTCAGCATCAGCCTTCAAATCCGAGATGAGAGCGGTTATCTTGCGTTCGTGTTCTAATGATACTTGGAACATGTTAATAAATATACCAACAATGTTGTCACCGGTTCCGAGCTCCGGTGGTTCATCAATCGGATAGAAAATCGGTGTATCGTGGTCAAAACGCATAAGAATATACTCTAATACCGTATCTGCATGCTCGGTTTCTTCATCGTATTTCCTTAAAAAGAACTCCTCAGCTCCTGTTAATCCCATCAGATTAGCTTTTGCAGAAAGGAAGCGATAAAAGTACGCAGAGTACTTCTCCATATTGTACCAGGCGTAAAATGCCTCTACACCACTATCAACTATTTCCTCTTCAGTGGCGGGGTTGTTTGTTTCTTCGCTCTCTATTGGAGTAAATTCCGGTTCTACACCTGCATCAAATTCCTCGCGAGACATTGTAGCCATTTCGGGTGATGGCATATCGGTGTCGGTTGTTGTTAAGTCATCTAACTTATCGAGATCAGCCATTGTAATCTCTCCTTTTACGTTATAGTTAGTCTACCTTTAAGCTAATCTATCGCTCTTTCAAATACGTGAATGCTATGAGGTATTCTAAAACCAAAGATTTTGAAAGTCTCTCGTAAAAAGGAATATAAAAAACCTCCAGCCCAACGTGCTTCGATTGGTACTGGAGGTTATTTTAGATGCACGGTATGTAGCCTCGCTACTCAGCTTATGAACACTTACTATATCCACAAGAGGGACACGTAGGACATCCACCTATTATATTTAGCTTTTCATATCCACAAGACGGGCATTTTTCTAGTATCTCAAAAGTCTCTCCTTCTTTGATATAATGCTTAAGTACGCGACTGACTGCCTTTTCAAAGCCGAGGAATTCTTTAGAGCGTTGAAGCTGATCAATAATAAACTGTAGCGGAACACCATGTCGCAGCGACATAGAGATCATACGAGCGAGGGTGCCCCACGTGCCATTGAAGTTCTTAGATAAGCCTTCAACTAACACCTCACCGCGAGGACCGATGAGTGAGTACTCGCCTTTACCTTTTTTGATAATATGACCAGTTTTATGTGATCTAAGATCGTGCCCGTTCTGCTCATCTACAAAGATTTCGTAAAGAGAACCATTTAATAATCCAGCTAGAACGATGAAATCTTGATTATTCGCATGTACATAGTGTATATCACAAGGAAGACTATCCGGTCTACGTGGACCATCAGAGCGCAGGATAAATGACGAGATTCCTACCTTTGTTTTTTCAGGTGAAGTTTCTGTAGTAGACTTTGTATCTTCAGACTTAGTCTCTAAAACCCCCTTCATACTATTGTGAGACTTCATTCCATTACTAAAAAGATAGGTGTGAGCATGCTGGACCTCTACATCGAGAGCCATACCGCTAAAGCCTGTAGAAATTCTAGTTATTCTCATATTGCTAAGTACTCCTTTTGCACTTTCAGTAAAACTGATGCGCAATCTAAATCATATTCCTGTTCCGAGATTCTAATTACCCGGATCCCTCGGTTACGGAGGACAGCATCCCGTAGAGCATCCCGTTCTTGCGAATGCTGATGCCAATAGGTTCCATCGAACTCGATAGCTAGGTTTCTCTCTCTATCAAAAAAGTCCAAAAGTAAAACTCGTTGATTAAGCTTCTCCCGCTCTTCACGAAATAGGGAAACCAACCATTCATCTTCTGCATAATATACCTTAGAGGGGTCGAGTTCAAGAGAAGCTACTATTAAGTCAAAGAATTCTTTGCTCTTCTTAGACCATCGACGCACAGCTCGAGCTTCACACACTTGCTGGTACCGAGCTTCTCCCTCTTCCGCTCCGTACTTCCGGACAAAAAAATCTAAATCTCGAGTTTGAAAAGCTGATAGCTTCTGGGTAGCTTCTTCATACGTTAACCCTTTAGCTAACCAGTAGTGCAACGATCGAGGAGTCTTCTTCAAGATCTCCTCTTTATATCGCTCCGGGCCGAGTTCTGGCCCGAAACGCTGCACATACCCTAAGAGGGATCGCTCGTGAAGCCGCTTAGCTTTAGCAGCTTGATACTCGGCTGATGCTATGGTCTGTCGAAGAGTATTAGCTCTCTTCCGCTTAGAAGCTTCCGAGTGAACCTTCCCGAGATGGCTCTCTCGTGCGCGAGCTCTCTCCTCAGGTGTCCAAGAATGACCCTTACCTGCGGTAGCTTTACCCGACTCTGACCTAATACAGGTATCACAAATATCCTTACCATACTTTGCTCGTCCCCGAAAGACCCATCTCGCAGGTAGAATCTGATGTCTTCCACAGATATCGCACACCTTTTCAATGGGGCTTGTCGACCCTGTTGACAAACTATCAATAGGAACTTGATACTTCCCTGCTACAACAGGGAATTTCCCGGAATACATCTTATGAGTGCGTGGGTGTACCGGTACCTGAACTAGAGTATCCACTATCATGAAAATCAACCTCATCACCCTCTCGTAGAGAGTCTACTCGAACCCAAGCCCCACCAACCATCACCTTGTGTTCCGGGGTTAGATGAAGGGTTTCTCTACCATCAATCTCGAGTGATATAAAATTAGTGATACCCTTCACAAAAAGTCGGGTGATATCCTGTGGAGATCCTTCGGCGTCTAGAGCTTGATAGGGTAATGTAACATCATACCACCCCGGGGCAGCCTCGTCTAGGTCGATTCCTGCGTCGGCGAAAAGCGTTTTATAGCTTTTCGGCCCTTCAGTTGTAAGAATCTCATGCTCTTCAAAACCGCATCCCCCGGGGTTGAACGTCGTCAGGCCTTTGAGGCCTTTTGTATACGCATACTTGAACAAATCCTGATACTGCTCGAATGTGTAGCTCTTCGGAAGATTCACCGTGTTATGAGATATTAACCCGTTTGCTACGTATGAATGAGTATCTGGAACAGAGAGATCTACAGTCTCTTCTACTCCATCATCTATTCGAAGAATAGATGTGGTCTCTACTGCTCCGGGTGTTACGTTAGTAACTTTCTGGGTTTCTTCATCCCAATCCCACCTATAACCAAGACTGTGGAGACCAACTAAGATATCTCGATCTTGAACTACACCTTCGTTATCCTTCAGGTAACTAAAACAATAATCTTTGAGAGCTAACTCACTCTGCCGTGCAAGTAAAGGTATCATCTAAATCCTCCAATTCTTTCTCTGTTAGCGTACGCCAATATAAATTAGATGCTTGAGCGAAACTAGCTCCGGCAGCTAACTTCGCTTTAGTTCTCGGGTCTGCCAACATCCATGCAGCCTTAATTTCTATCAAAGTTTTTCTTCCCGCAACATCGGTTAATAAAAAATCGGGAAAATAGTAATGCACTTTACCCTCATACGAGTACTCGATTCCTGGGAGATTTCCTTCAACGCAAGAAACTTTTTCACTAGTATTTGCCCATAATAAGAAATCTCGCTCATAAGACGATCGATAGAAAAACCGACCCCAACGAGTTTCACACCATCCCGTTTTACCCCTTTTAGAGGTCGAAACCTTCTTTACTCCTAGTCTCCCAGATGAAAAAAGATACCGATGATACCATTCTCGAAGAGATTCCGAGGTTTCTTCCTCCCATTGTAAAATATCTCCAAAGTAGTTACGAAGATGTGTAATTTTCCATGTTCGTCGATATAGTAGTTTCTCCGCATCAGAAAGCTTTGCGAAAGATTCTCTCTTTGAAAGACCGGATAGAGCTCGAAAATCTTCATCCGTCATACCCTCAGTAGAAAGACCTCGAAGTATGGCGGCCCGCCGACCCTTTTCTATGATAGCTTTCTGGTAGCTCTGCTTTCGGGCTTCAGGAGTTGATCCTCTACCAAGAAGCTGTTTAGGAGTTATACGAGAAAAATACTCTCGCTTAAGATCATCTATAGATAGCCCTTCGATATCTACTCCCTCTGACTGAAGATAACTCTGATACCCTTTTATACAACTCTCTGAAGTAGTGAGAGATTTTCTACCATAGCGGGCTAACATAGTCTCGTTCTTTTTCTTTGAAGAAGCTGAAACTTCTTGACCTCTAAGCTCTTTGAATTTAGAGGATACCTCTTCATCAGAAAGATGCAGATATCCTCTATTTTCCACATAGCTACGCTTCCATTGCGCTATTTCTTGCTCTGTACGCTTTCCTGCTTTTCCCATACATAGTTAGTGGGAGTTCTGAGATAGAGTGATTGACCGGGCTTCAAAGCATTAGCCTCGATCCACCCTTGTTCTCCCCAAAATCGATGAGTGGGAGTTGCTTTGATTTGAATTCCATTAGAAAGCGTAATTATCTTAACGGGTTTTATACCATTATAATAACCAGAATCTGTCTGTTCGCTAATTCCTTCTTTATTCAAAATTGATATCTTCAATGGCTGAAAGGTATCTACAGTTTTATGAGTGACTAGTTCATGCATATATTTCAAACCCTCACTAGTCTGAACTAGCGAATCCTTTCCTATGCATTTACTAATAGAATGGTCCACATACTTCTGAAGAGTAGCTTGAACATCTACAGCTGCATATGGATCAATTTCAGCTGCAGTAACAAAGTACTCAGGCTTCTCTGTTGCATCAGGGTGCAGCTCTTTCCATTTTAGCCAAGCATAATCGCGAACTGTCTCCCTCCTGGTCTCGTCACCTTTACCGGTACGAACGTTGCGGTCGTATTCGAGAGCAAAAATAGGTTCAATACCGGATGAGCAGTTATTACCCACTGTGAGCGAAATCGTTCCAGTCGGAGCAGCAGTATTAAGACCAATGTTGCGAAGACCGTATTTACCAATATCGTAGCGAATACCAGCTGGGAGCTTAGAAATAAACGAACTTTGAAGCAGGCGGGGGTCTGGCTTTTTACTAAAAAAGTTCTTTTTTAGTCCTGGAGCCATTCCTTTTTCTTTAGCGAGTTCAACAGACGCCTTATACGATTCGTTACGAAGAGATTCTCCAAAGAGTTCGCAGAACCGGAGGCTATCTTCACTTCCATATACAAGTCCTAACATAGCGAGAGCATCGCCGAGGCCTGTGAAACCAAGACCAACACGGCGCCACTGCTTGGAAAACTTTTCGATCTTCTCAAGAGGGTACTGTGTAGCATCGAGAACATTATCTAATGCACGAATAGCTATTCGAACAACCTCAGCCATTTTCTTAAAATCAAAACGAGCTTGAGGGGTGAACGGATCGATAACAAACGCAACGAGATTGAGAGAACCTAAGCAACATAACGAATACGCAGGCATCGGAATTTCCAAGTGTTAATGCTAAGCTCTTTATCTTAGCTCTCCAGCTTTCGCTGAAGTATCGGACTATATCTTCATCACTTTCGTGAGCAAGGCGCTCGTGTCAGCATTACTGCCCGGTCTGGGCTCGGCTGTTAGTCTCTGAACCTTCAGGGAGATTCCTCTTCCTGCTTGGCTGCTGATTAGCATGATTTTCGTCGAAGCCTTCCAGCAATTCACCTTGTGATTATACTGAGGCGCTAAAATTCACCACAGTTATGAACAACCATCCCGTTAGCGTAAAAATTGTGAGTTTTATCTACCGTGAGGTCGTACACATCCTCATTCGGAATCGACTGTATTTTCAGCACGTAAAGCCTCCTGTACCTTATATTTCTCAACCGATTTAACTGTTAACCCAAGTGTCTCGGGAATTAAGCTTCGATTTTTATCTTCTTTCACAATAGTATCTAACTCCTTTATTGACTCGGGGAAATGTACCCTCGTCGAGCTCCATATCTCTTCACAAGTTTTTTTAATTTTAACTAATACCTCACGCTAATTAAGAAGGAATAACTGCCCCATGTTTAACAAGACTGCATTAGTATAGGAAATCGCTATGGGTCAGTGCTGCCTATGCTTGAATAATCTGGTCTTCAGCAACTAAGTCTTTAGCTTCAACCCAACCTCTCTTCGTTAGTATTCGGTGATCAGGTGTGCATTTAATCGTTTTGCCAGTACTCTCATCTGTAATAAGCAGCAACTCAGCATTCTTTCTTGTGAGACCAGCTCCTTGAAGAACATTCCAACTATCCCTCTCAGCTTCTTCATCATAAGATCTTACGTAAATGTGCTCTCCTGGTTTTAACTTCTCATAGATATCTATAAGATCGCGGATAAGAATGGTATTAACTGGACCATCTTCAATTCTAAACTCCACTAAAGAATCTCCTGCGACACAATTTCCAGTGATGCTATTACTAAGCTGGAAGCAGTGTGTGTAGTCATCAACCGAGATATCCCATACATCTTCCCGAAGTTCAGTCAATTCAACTGATGCGATCTTGATGTTACGGGTACGAACCCCTGAAAACTGAGTGTTCTTATACTCCCATTTAGAAATTCTTTCAAGAGACTCTTGTTTGCGCTTATGAGAGAGAGTGAAAAGCTGCCCAAACTTCTGGGTGTAAAAAAGATTGAATCGAAGAGTGTGTGAAATATATTCTTTTCCCTGACAAGCCTCAACCTCCGGAAAAGCTTTTTCCCCTGCGATTTTTCGAGTTGCTACCTTTGAACGAAGCCCGTAAAAGCCTAGCAATTCGCGTAATTCTTGAATTAGGGTTTCGTGCTTGTTAGTAAGAATGAGTTCCCCCTGCCTTGCAGCTGCTGCGAAGAATATGTGGGAATCTGCACTCATCAAACCATCAATAAACCCTTCGATAAATGCGTCACCGGCGGACCAGATAATGCTGGGGAGGTGTTCTTTAGAAGTTGCTCCACAACGATCTTGAATAAACTCTCGAAGATTCTTATGTGAGGTGCCATCTATATAGAACATCCCGTTACGAAAGTTGAGAGTGCTATCTGATTCACCACCTTTGATTTCATTGAGGGTTGCTAGAACCTTCTCACCAAGATATTTTTCGGAGGCGTTGAAGCAAAAACCGTAGGAAGCAACTGAGTCTTTTCGATCGGAGCCTTTACTATAGGTAAACCAGCCGTCTCCATAAAGCCATCCGAGCATAAACCCTCTATCTCGAGTTAGATCAGGAGGAGACTCTATTTCAAGCTTGCGAGAATCTGCATAAGCAACGTAATTACCTTCAAGAAGATTTCGAGTTTCTACCTTTCCATAGCCACCACCGATCATTGCTACAGGCCATTTATGCTCCGCAGTGGAGTAGGTTTCGGTGCCATCCTCGAAAGTGATGCGATATAGGGACTTGTTTTTACCTGAAAGAAAGCATGTAGCGGGGGACCACTGCTGGTTAAGATTTCGAACCTCGAAAGTTTTCCCTTCAAGCTTTTCAATGGGTAGGATTCCTTCGCGAGTAAGAACCTTTGTACCCCGCCGCAACGAAGGGTTGCAACGGTCCATTTTGAATGCCCACCACCCGTTGTTATCGCGCTCAACCGTATCCATAAAAAATACGCCCGGGTCGTTGTGAGTGAACGCATTTCTAGCAAGAGCTAAATATAGTTCACGAGCCTTGACTGTCTGATACACAACACCATTAAACTTAAGTTGCCAGTCTCCGCCTTGTCTAATCTCTTTTATATCTTTACTTGCTAACTTTAGCATCTACTACCTCCTTTATTCTTCTAACCTCTCCAATAATATTTGAGCTCTCTTTATCACGATACTGATCTCCTAATATACCTAGGTACTAGCAGTCGGCTATTTGGGAACTAGTATTCAACTTTTCTTTTAAGTCTTTAGCCTTCATAATCACTCCGTCGATTTCAATATCCTCTTCAGGATCTACTAAAATTGTTTTGTTAGGTAATTCGATAGCAATTTTTGTTGTATCTTCCGAAATTCGGGACATAAACGCATCAGTAATACGAACACTGATATTAAATTGAGAGAGCTTTTTATCCGTATCACCCTGTTTAACAGTGATAAACTTGAGAATATCGGGGTGATCGACATCGAGGAGAGCAATGTGTGCTGATCGGCGGTGACCACCGGACGAGATTGTTTTGGCTGAAGCATCGAAAACGTGTAGGAAGGAAATCGGACCAGATGCTTCTCCTCCATTCGATGTAGTAGAGCCTTCTGGACGGAGTTTCGATATATCGAAACCAACACCACCGCCCATACGGCTGATCATAGCATCCTCATAGATAGCACCATAGATACCTTCCATACTATCTTCTATATCAATCGTAAAGCAGTTGTTGTAGTTTCGAGATTTGGGGTGAGTATATGTGCGCGCATTAGCCATAATGCGTCCACCAGGGATGAAATATCCCTCTGTCATTATTTGTTCAAATGAAGCTTGAACCTGAGCACGTATCTTCGGATCCTCAACCCGTGCAAGCTCTTCAGCTATATCGTGAAATACTTGATCTGGATCAGTCTCACCGTTGATCATGTATTTTGATCTAAAGAGCTCTTCGCTTATCGGCTGTAAAAATTTCATATGTTTTACGCTTTCCTCCTGGAATTAAGTTAGTGTGATGCTACGTATTTACGACTTTTTAGAGCGTCGCTTTCCTTCAGACTCCTCGTGGTCTACCAGCTCTTTGGATAAATCTTCTTCCTCCTCGTCTTCAAAGATTTGAAAACCGATCACATTAGGAGTAGGAATCTCCCCGCGACGAAGAAGCATGTACTCTTTAAAATAGCTGTCAATAGAGCCGATCGCAGCAGCGAGACCGACGAAAGCTCCTGATACAGCTTCTGGGTTTACTGATGCTACATCGATCAATTCTCTAGCTTTGGTCAGCTGCATCGCCATCTCTTCTAGTAGAGCTTTCTTATTCTTTGCTACGAATATTTTGTCTAATTCTAACACTATGCTTACTCCTTTCTACTAACTGATAGATGATGTTATTACGTATGTAATATAAGAGGTGCTACGCATGAAAGAGAGTACTATAGCTCAGTTTTTTGTTGATTCAAGTTTTATTCCACCAAAAGGACGAAACATGTTCGACATGGGCTTTGGTTTCGATGCTGGCGTGGATTCTGATATGGAACTCGATGGATACGACGGTATTCCGAATACAATTCTCGATATAACAAAAGATCTGAACGACGGATCTGAGCATCCTGCGCCAAGTATTTACGCAGATTTTTATATGTTTAACGATCCTGGAACTCGCACAGAACCAGATGGTGGTCGATCCCCTATTAGTCAACAAGCTAATCAGCTTAATATAGAGTATCATAAGAAGGATCTTAGTCGTATCGAATCTGCCTCTGACGTTCACGCAGAATCACTCGAACAACCACCGTCAGAATTTCCTCGTCACACTCAAGTGAGGTCTCAGATGGAACCATCTGTACTTGACTCTAAGGAAGTTATTCTCGAGCAGCCTACGATGATTGAAGGTACTATATACCCAGTGGGTACACGTATTTTAGCTGAGAGAATAATTGATCTACATCAGCTTCAAAAGAATAAGAAAGACATTCTCTTTGAGAATGCTAACTCAAAACTGTGCTCGCTTTGTCATGAACCATACGAGGGTGATGCTTGCCCATGTGTGAAGAACAAACAACCGGACGGTAGGGAGTAGTATATGGAAAGTCGATCTCAGCAAATTATTAGTAACCTAACTGAAGATATTCGTAAAAAGTTTCAAGACCAGAACGCATACCTTCAGTCACTATCTCAACTTATGCAGCAGTACGAATCTGTCAGTCGTGATCTTATTCAATTAAAAATACAGTATGTCGAAATTGTTAAACAGTACTCGATGAATAATGATTTTCGCCCTGTACTAGGTACATTTCCTGGCATTGTTCAATCTACCCCAACGTTCTCTACTGAAAAAATGCAAGCGGACTCGAAGCAGCTTCAAGAAATGGGTGGAGTAATTAACGATTTAGAGGGACAGAAGCAACTTATTTATAATCAGATTCGTCAAACATTAGAAGCTATCGTAACTACTACAACGTCGACGTCCTCTACTATCGATCAGATCTCTGTATTCCTCTCGCAGATGATTGATGATGTTAGCCTCAATGGGATCTACGGAAGCCCAACACTTAAGAATCTTGTTATTTGATATCGAGAAACGATAAGTGCAAATGATGTCGAATATGAGCCATGATTTGTTCAGCGTTAAACGGCTTTGTAATAAAATCGTCAGCCCCAGCCTGATATGCACGAAAGCGTTCGGCTGGGTCTAACTCAGCAGTCATAATTATTATAGGAATTGAAGGGTATATATCCTTAATTCTTCTACATGCTTCTAATCCATTCATATGTGGAAGACTAATGTCTAAAAGAATAATATCGGGCTCTTTAAGTTCAACAATAGATAGAGAATCCTCAGCAGTATACGCTGTTAAGAGTTTGAATTGTGACCATCTTGAGATAATGTGCTTCAAGTAATTAACGAAAAAAACACTATCATCAACAACTAATACTTTATAAATTCCTGCTTCTGGCATTGAAAAACCTCTTGGAAACCCACTTCTTAATTAGTCTTCTCATGCTAGGATGTCTTCGGGAACAAGATCACGAGCTTGTACGGAGCCTCTATTCTTCGTCTTAACAAACTCACCGCCAAGGTACGTTCGCATCATCCCGTTATCATCAGCTACTTCAATAATATCAAGATCAAAATCACGACCTTCAGCAAATACACCATAACCAGTACGGGAGTGCATATCGCCACCCATTTTCGGGTCCAAGTAAACATTGTATAAATTCTCATCTCGACCGCCTTCATTAAGGCTTGTATCAATAGCTGCGAGGCGTATCTGAAGCGATGCATAGTCTAAGGTACAGAGATAGTATTCTTTTGGATCAGGTGTTGTGATACACATTTTGACCTTCTCTGCAAGATCCCCGTGAGCAGGTATGTTTTGCATATTAGGAGAATCGCAGCGACAGCGGCCAGATTCAGTTCTCATTACGCTATACGTCGGATGCATTCTCCAAGAATTATCTTCGTCATGCCGACGAATGTACTGTTCCCAGCCCTTCTCGGCTTCTTCTTCAGGGCTAATAAACGTCTTGAGAAGAACTCGAAGAGACCGAAGTCTCTGAAGCTTGGCGATTTCAGAATGGCCCCTCTGCTTCCAACGCTCAAGCTCAGCATCGGCTGTTTTATATACACCGTTCTCGCTTCGACCAATATCTTCGTAACCGAGACGTTCAAGAAGCTCCCCGAGAGCTTTAGACGAACCAAAGTTAAAGTTTGTATCGACGCCCCAAATTGCCCCTAGTTCGTTCTCGATTTCGGCAATCTCAGATAGAATAGCAGATCGAGATGTTGCAAGAGCTTCTCTGTCAACATATACACCCCTATGCTCAATTTTTGCAAAAGCATTAACAGCGGGTATCATAACCTCGCGATAATAGCGAGTCATCGTCCAAGATGTGTCTTTCTCGTTTGGATATGTTTTGTCAACCCAGGCTAGCTGTTTGAGTTGTGCTGTATAGGTAAGATATGCAACGACAGCATCCATGGTTGCATATGGAAAAAGGATATGCTCTGGAATAAGGGTATAGTCTTGTATGCCAGTTTTTTCGCGATAGTGGTCGAGATCTCTATCATATCCTCCAAAGCAAGTATAATAGAAAGCGTGAGATTTTAGACCATTAAATCTCTGTTCATTCATCACGTGACCAAGTTGAACAGTATCATCGTCGATACGAGCAGCTGAGATGCCGTTATGCCAAAGAAAGTGTACATCGAACTTTAGGTTAGCCCCGACCTGCGTATCGCATGTTCTAAGCATTTCATTTAGAAGCCTCTTATCTACGTTTTTCCAGAGTACAAAGTAGCCTGTGTGACCGTCAAAAGAAAACGTAATGCAGCCGATGTGGTCTTTAATAAAATCAAAACCGCTCGTTTCCAAGTCAAAACTTATCACTTTTTCATTAAGATGAGCACGGGCAAACTCTCTAAATTCTTCAATAGTTTCAAGACGTACTAAAAGTACTTCGTCTATAGGATCGTTCATTTCATACATATTCTTCCCTCGCTTCAGAATCTACGATAGCGTAGATTTTCATATTTCTGAAATATGAGAATCTACCATAACGTAGATTTTCATATTTCAAAAGTCTACGTTAGTTGACGCACAGTTTCTCACAGGTATCTTCCCACAATACGCACCACCTAAAAACAAAATTCAAATTAGCTACCTGCAATTAAGTTAAGCTTCTTATACTCTGAGTATGTCATGTAGCGTATTTTAGGTTTTTTTAGAGTTGGGAGATGAAGAGATGTAATCTGCTTAAACTGATACTCAGCAAAATGTGTTTTATATGTATTAGCAGGGCCTGGATTATCGATATGGTACATCCTATCTGTGTTTTTAGCTTGCACTGCTACGAAAATATCTTGGAAGGAATCAATCGGAAAAACCCAATTCTCTACATCTGGACTCCAAAAATAGCTTTTATTAAAGATCACATCATAAAAAAAGGATGTTTGTAAGTCAGAACTCTGAGTGATTGCATAGAGAGCTGCACCGACTGCAATAATACCACAAGCACCCTCTGCATACGTCTTCCACTTAGATTGGTTAATACGGTAGAATTTAGAAAGTTCACCCTTAAGGTCTCCTTTTGGAATAATACAGTTCAAAGCATTAACTGCTCTGAAGTTTCGAATCCCGTTTCGTTCAAGGAATATCGTGATTTTCTTAAGTTTATCTGGATGATAAAACTCATCGAGAAGCACGAGAACATATGGTCCTTTATTAGTTGTATGATCGATTTGAACAATATTTTGAATCAATTCTGCAGAAAGACTCTTTTTTGTAGAGGCAACATTTAAGCCCCCAAATGCAAATCCGGACATATAAACTCCTTCTCTTAAAATATACGCAGCTTCTCCTCCAATTCGACCATAAAGAAATACGTCACAGTTCCCCACATCCTCAGCATCTGAGGTTCTTAGGCGGTATATAAACATACTAATTATATATATATAAAAATAACAATATTAGCTCCGCCACTCTAAGAGGAGATTACATGGAAACTGACAAATCTATACTAGAGTTCGATGAAACCGGTCTTCCGAAAGGAGCTGCTACTCCGCCAATTCAAAACTTCTTTTTTCTCATTTTCTATAGTAATCCGCAACTAAGTAGAGTATATGTTTATGTAGATGGTGATGAGCATCGTATCGTACTGAGTCACGAACATTTTATTAACCTAATTATATCTCTTGCAGGATATTCTGCTCTCCCTGTTATTCATGAAGCTTTGTCTACGTATGGAACATTCTGGATGTACGATAGAGAAAATAATCGTGTACAACGAATTGTAATTCGCGGTGACGATGATATAAGAACTATACAAGGTCAAATACAGAAAGCTCTTAAGCGAGAAACAGTACCCCCTAACAACCCGATCAACCCTGCGGAACATCTTGCCTATACTCCTGTTGATTTCACAACTCCACAAAAAAAGAATCTATTTGAACAGAATGTAGATTTCGAACTAAATAAACCACCATCTGTAACAATCAAGAAGAAGTAGCAGGTATATTAAAGTCTCCAGGAGGCTCTATATGCCATCGTTTGCTCTTACGTTCGCTCCATTTGCTAGGAGTTCTAAAATGGACGATATCCGGTCGGTGATGAACAATCCAATGAAAAAACGAGAACTTGCAGGTCGAGTCGTTCAAGTTTTGAAACTCAAAATCAAGACTCGTAATCTCGACTATGCAGATGAGTGGCAGTGCACATGTCCGTTTCATACAGACAAAACTCCATCTATGTATATCTCCCCAGAGAAGTTTGTTTATCACTGCTTCAGTTGTCACGCACAAGGGTCCCTCTCATCCCTGTATTATACAATGACAGGTCGATCCTTTTATAAGGATTACAATATTGTGCATGACGAATTTACAGCCTTCTCTTTTGATACTACTCCATACGTTGAACCTGATTATAGTAAATTGGATCGAGAGATTCATATCACCATATCTGGTGAGATCCTTCCGGTTGACAAAAGTCCGGAAGCAATACGCTACTTACGTAAGCGTGGAATTACGTTTGACGTAGCAAAAGCTATGAAAATAGGGTTTATGAAACATGGATATGTTAATGGAACTATATTCAGAGATAGGCTAGTTATCCCTATCGTAGAAAACGGAAATATGCTCTCACTTGAAGGTCGAGATGTAACAGGTCGACAATCTCCCAAAGTCCTCTACCCTAAAGACTCGACAGTTCAGACTCTTTACGATATTGATATCCTTGATCACGATAAACCACTCTACGTGGTAGAGGGACTTATGGACCTGGCGGTTTTAAGAACTGATCCATTTTTTGTTAACAGTACAACAATCTTTGGCGCCGGTGTTAATGAACGACAAATATGGTTACTCAATCAATTTAAGGATATAATAATTATTCCTGATAGCGATGAGGCAGGAATGAGGTCTATCAAACGGTTAAAAGAGAATCTTAAGGGTGAGTTTCATATCTTAGAGATTCCTAAACTTGGTGGACTAAAAGATGTTGGGGATATCCCTCAGAAGTTACATACTACTGTAGAAGATTTTAGACGACGGGGTTGGGGTAGATCACTTAAGTCCAGCTTGTCTTTAATTTTCTACTAATTAGATACAGTCAAATATCAGATACAAGGAGTACACCATGGCGGCAATGATCGATAGAGATGCTCTTATTAACGAGTTTGAGGCAGCTTGGGAAGATGAACAGAAAGCTGGTGCACTTAAGTCACAAGCAAAAGTAATTATGGATGCTGTTAAAGAACGTCTTGATGATTATGCAGAAGATGTCGAAGTAAATAAAAAGTTTGTCGCTGAAGCATATGTTCGTTTTAAGAAGCTTAAGCAGAAGAAGTTTAAGGCATCTGATGAGGATTATTATGCTCTTATTGAAGCTGTAGATGAGCATTTCATTGAAGAAGAAGAGGGAAATAGGGATGCCGAAACTACTACCTAACGAAGAAGAGGAAGATATTGGTGGAGATATTTCTCAATTCGAGAAACCTCGTATTACCGTTGAGAGATATGTCGATGAGGTAAATCCCCAATTTGGAACACAGGTAGCTCGTAGTCAAGAAGATTGGATTAAGGAGCTTGCTAAGAAACGCGGTGAGTCTTTGATTCAACAGATTGAACAACTCGGTCGCCGTTTTGGAGATACTGATGGAGATCGAATAATGGATCTTGCACGTAGAGAACTACTTCATCAGTTACATATTCTTTCGCAAGAAAGCCTACCAGGATGAATTGCGAATAACCTAATCAACCTATTTTAAGTTGTACCACTAATTAGTATATGAAAGCGGGATTCAAATCTTCTGACGAGAAGAAACGAAAAATTAGAGAGACTCTCCGACTAACTCGAGAAAAACGTAAGTCTCAAGTTGCGAAAGTCTACACTCTAAAAATCGACGAATCCCATCTTAATATACTCCAAAAACAGTGGATTCACAGAATCTTTTTAGAAGCTAAATGGTTCTACAACTACGCAATTGGAAGAGACGACCTTTTCTCACTAGATCTGAAAATTAAACATGTTCTCGTCAAAAATAAAGACGGTAACGACGAATGGAGAAAGTTAGAGTGTCTTTCCTCCCAAATGAAACTCGGATTACATTCACGGATTATCGACTCTATCAAAGGACTTTCAATTCTCAAAAAGAAGGGATTCCGGGTTGGACGGATCAAACATACAAGAAATGTCGATTCGATCCTGCTTCCGCAGTTTAGGAGCACGTGGAATATCCAACATGAAAGAATTCGAATCCAAGGGCTGAAAAAAACTCTCAAGGTTACCGGGTTAGATCAAATCCCGAAAGAAGCCGAATTCGCTAACGCAATTCTTTTCAAAAAAGCATCTGGGTATTATCTTCACGTAACTACATATCTTCCTAAAACTGAAAGAATTAAAACCGGGAGAGATGTAGGATTAGATTTCGGTATTAAAGACAATATCGTTACGTCTGATGGAGAAAAATTCAATGTAAAAATACCTGAGTCTGAAAAATTAAAGAATCTTCAAAGACGATTTAGCAAAAAGGCAAAGGGGTCAAAACAAAGACACAAGGTTCAAAAAAAGGTACAGAGAGAATATGAGAGAATAGGTAATCAGAAAAAAGACAAAGTAAACAAAATTGTAAGCTATCTCGTCAAAACGTATGATACAATATATATGCAAGACGAGATGATCAAACAATGGCAATCAGGGTTGTTTGGAAAACAAGTACAGAATTCTGCGTTAGGAGCGATAAAGAGTCGGCTAAAAAGCCTTCAAAGCGTCCGAGTGATAAGCAGAAGCTTTCCAACAACTAAGATGTGCTATAGATGTGGTGTGATAAACCCGATTTCTCTATCCGAGCGCGTTTATCGATGCGACTGCTGCGGATTAGAAGAGGATCGGGATATCAAAGCCGCAAAAACGGTATTAACAGTCGGGAGACGTAAATTCCCAGGTGTGGAACGCATCTGTACACCTCCGGAGATGGAGACCTCTATTCAGTCTGAAAGCGATTTTGGACTAAACAAGTTTTTATCGATGAACGAGGAAGCCGTGAAATCTTCAGTTTCACGGTAGTTCACCTGTATACAATATAGTTAGAGATGAACATATGCCTGATCCACCCGAAGGCTCGCTACCCCATTAAGCTATACTAACTAATAGAGGAGCCAAAATATGCTTCATACGAAAATTGACAGTGAGCGCTACAAAGCTGAGTTCATTAAGAAATTAAGTAATTTTTGCGAAAAATCACCAGTACTACTTTCCTTCGTAACCGCTGACAGCGGCGTAACAATTATTCATGCCAACACTGGAGCTCGCTACGAGTTCCCCTGGGATTTTACAAAACCTGTTAAATCTTTTATTCACGAAATCAAGGATGTGCTTGTAGAGCGACACTACCCTCGCATGCTCGAACACATTACATCTGACGTTACCCTTACCCCTGAAGAACAAGCAGCTCTTCTTGAAGAGGGAATTGAACCAGACAAGCTCCCGACAACCCGAAAAGTCGTAACTGATCGAACCTGGCGTATTGATCGTGTTATTGTTTGGCGTGACATTTTTATCATTGTAGATGAGGACACAAACGAACAATACCGGTATAAGCTGAACAAATCGTGTGTTTTTTTCCTGAAGAATTATCGTTCGGGAAAATTCACACTCGAGAGTGCTTGGGATTATTTTTCTAAGAACGCTGTACTGCTAAATAAGATCGAACCGAAGGTAGAAGGGGAGACAGAGGTTGAGGCGGGATAAGAACGATGAACGTTGGCGAGCAGTAAAGGAAGAGGTGCGAGCTAGAGATCAATCGAAAGATCGCATATATAAGGTGCTAACAGTAAAAGAGGCGCTTCTTCTGAAAAAGAAAGCGCCTCGGTACCTATTAGAAAAGCTTGATGCAGCTCACATTTGGCCCGTATCGATTTATCCTGATCTAATGTACGATAAAAATAACATCGTACTTCTAAATCGATACAGTCATGAGAATCTCGATAATATGCGGGATCCTATAACTGGAGAGTCGTTGACATACGAAGAGCACCTAGCGTGGTGGGAGCGGATTGCTGGCGCTCAGTGGCAAAAACTACTCAACCGACTAGATGGAGACTCCTAAGCTAATTCAATAGCTCGCTCTAACTGCTGTTTCATCGTATCGAGAATTTTATTATATTTCCACGGGGGCATATCCAACTCTCCACAGATAGTTCGGATTGATTCACCTCGTTCACGCATCTCAAAGATGCGCCTTTCTACATCTCCCCACACTATCTTTTTGCAATATGAGAGACCAGACCAGAAGCGACGCCGGTTATCATCTTCAATAACTGTCTCTTCAGCAGATAAAACAGTTCCAGCATCTACGATATCAGAGAGTAATACAGTTTTGCTTCCATCGGGTTCTGAAATCTCTAAAGGAGTTTCTGTATGATACTTTTGGATTATTCTTTTAGCGAAGGTTTTACGTTGATTAGAGAGGTAAAATCCGTAATAACCTAAGAATTTCCAGTTGTTATTCTGGATTTTGTTAATATCAACAGCATTTAGAGCTTTAGTAAACGATACATAGCTCTCACTGTAGAAATCATCTTTTACATCTTGTACAAGGTGTGATGCATTTAAGGCTTTTGAGAGCGCGTGCCAATGCTTATGAACGAAATTGATATAACGATGGTACAAAGCATATGTCAGATCTGCTGAGTACTTTGTTCCGGGTGCACTCTTAATCGCTGTTACCATTTGACGATCAGAGAGTGATGCATATGTAGGAATACCTTTAGCCATGTAACCTCCTGAGCTATAAATTATATCTAAACGAAACTGGAATAAGCAAAAAATGTAGAGTATATTGTACAGGAAGCAATGCATATTTGCAAGAAGAAGGAGAAAATATGAAGATCGTAACTGCGATACCGCAGACAAGTTTAGAGAAACTATCTAAGAACTCGAGGATGTTCTCGTATCTCATGACATCTTTCACCAAGACGTATGGAATAATACAAAACGATAAGATGTCTTTATATTTCAAAGGCAACAAGTCTGTTGTTTCTCTTGTTCTGCCATTAGAAACTCCAGTAACAGAAGCTGTATATTTTTCAATCGATATTAACAAGTTTCTCAGCGCAGCTAAAAAGATCGGCGATACGATGCCCCTCAAATTATACATCAACACTACTCCACCACAGATTCTGATGACATCAGATGCAACAAATGATAAGATATCATTTAGTGCCACTTTTTATGAAGCAGATTCTGCAGAGATACTTTCTCTCCTCTCTTTCTATGCAGACCGTGAGCTGAGCTTTACAAATGGAGAAATCTTCACAGCAAGCCCTGCATTCTTAGATTTTAGTCATATTGCCTCTACATATATGGGAGCAATTAATAAGAACAATTCGATCGCTCTTTTCCAAGATAGGTTAGTGTATGCTGACCGCACTGTAATTGTACGTATGAAAGAGACGGTTTGGCAGAAGAGCTTTGGAACTGATGTTAATGAGTATCGTCTCTTACATAAGTTTATTCTCGGCTTCATCGATTTTGTCGCTCTCGACAATCCAAACTTCACATTGTCTGAAAACCACGAATTTATTCGCTGGACATCCGCAAATGACCCGGACTTCTGGGCTATTTTGGCAATAGATCCCTGTGTTATCTCTATTCCAGAGCAGGACGATCTTAATGCTATTACGCCGGAAGATACATACGTCCAATCTATTTTCGTTAAACCATCTCGCCTGGCCGAAGCGATTGATTTCTTCTCGGGTCTCTTTGAAGCTTCTGTATGGAAACCAATTACGTTTTCCTGGTCTATAGATCCAACAACGCTCGCAGAAAAGATGGTACTTTCATACCACCACCCATCTACTGAGGTTGAGAAAGAGTTAGCTATCGAGTCTATTCCTTCGGTACCGTCTCATACAATTACCAAAGCTGAATTTACCCTTATTAGCGATTCTCTTCGTACCCTTCTTAATAGAATGCCTGATACGGGGTTGTTAGAAATTAGGTTTAATGATCTCAATACTGATGTAGTTCATGGTGCTGGTATTCAACTCAAGTATACGGATGAAACAAGTACTGTTATCTATGATGCAGTTTTGGCTAAACTCCGAGAAGCTTGATGGTTAGGGGCTGCGACACTAATCATTAAAAAGAGTGAGTATAGAAATATTTGAGTTTTTCAAGATTTCTACACTCACATCTTCTAGGCACGTACTGTTCAGCACACAACGTACAAAAAAATAATAGAAGGAATGAATACGGTGGCAAAGCAAAAACCAGAGACAGAGGTTCGTCTCTCTGAACTACAAGAGATCTACTTAACAACACGAGATCCTGAAGCTTGGCGTGAAATGTTTGATACAATGATCAAGTATGCACGTTCACTTACATTGAAAGTTAATCGCGGTAAAGTCTACCTTGATCCCGAACACGTACTAGCTGTAGCTACGGACAGTGCTATTAAAATTATGGAGCGGTATAATCAACCTAACTTCCGAATCGAACACTCGTTCGGCGGTCTTCTTCGTTGGAAAGTTCTAGAATCACTCTACGGTAATTGGGAAGAAGAGTCTCACATGTCACTTAATGCGATTGTTGGGGATGATTCGGGAAACAAGACGGAGCTTGGTGATCTTCAGGACAAGATGAACTTACATCCTCTTAGTCCTACGCTCTCTGTAGAGATGGATGAGACACAATTCGAAAATATCATCGACAATGTGCGAGATATTATCGAAGAGTTTGATTATGCAGTTGATTCGTATCGTCTATCTCTTTTAGCTCGTATCTATATTTTACTTACGTTCCGCAAGTCTAAGGTTCGTCAGTCTGTCGCTTCTTTCAAGCAGTATGCTAACCTGGATATAAAGGAAGAGCAAGCTCTTGACCTGCTCCTTCTTGAAGTCCGAAATAGACTCTGTCTTGTTAGTTAAACATCTAATTTAGCCTTTACAGCCTTAAAGTTTGGGTGCATGAGTATTTTAATAGGGTCGTAGCCGAACTTTTCTATTGTATCCTTCCACTTCTTCTCTCGCTCAATTTCGCTTTGAGATTTCTGAGATTTCTTTTCACCACCACCAACAACAGCATTACCAAGTTTTGCGATATCTTTAACAATACCCACAACGTCGCCTACACCAATACCCGATCCAACATCTTTTAGAAAAACTCGGTCTCCTTCAGGAATAGCTTCCCAAATACCTTTAAGATACTCAGCAATACCTTTATTTGGACGATCATTTATAGTGAGAACCTGATTACGCATCTTATCGCCATTTAGACCTGAGAACTGATGGAGAGCAGCAATTAGCTGCACAGTAAAGTAATCACCAGCGCTTATTTCACCCGTAAATGTCGTTTTTTCCTTCCCATTAACGTCCGCTGATCCCTCTTCTTTTGCTGTAGCAACAATCTTTTTAATAGAACAATCTGTACCAATCTGGATCGCCATGGCAACGAGTTGGGTGTCACATTGATCTACATCAGTTGAGTTTAATTTCAAAACAGGAACACGACCACCGTCGGCCTGGTTAAATGCTGTAGATGAATTGAAAAGATTGATAACATTGGAGATTTGGCTAGCAGGAGAAAAACCTATTACACCTCCGATAGGAATATGTGCAGTGAAGTCTTGAATCTGTTTGATTGCTGGAACACTATAATTACCTGGAATAAATGTTTCATAGGTGCTGGTAAGCGGTGGATTTATTTTAGTTAAACCGATACCTTGATCGTTATACAACCCAGCCCACCCATCACCGCCAGCAAGAATATTTATACGAGTACCAGCAGCAAGAGGATTGTTACTTTTATTTTCTGGGCGTCTTAGAAAGATTCGAACCTGAACCTGCTTACCACCTTTCACCCATGTAGGATAGAATTTAGGAAGATTTGTTTTAACAAGTATTTCTGCATTCTTAGCCTGATCTAGAATCTCTTGGATCATCTGTGCATGTCCTTTAACAGGAGGGTTAGCGTTAAGTGCTCCAACAATTAAGAGAGTGGTTCCGGTAGCAACAGGAGCTGGGGCTGGCGCGGGGTTTGTATTAGGGGCTGCCGTTGGTGTACTTGATGCTACTGGAGCTTCTCGAAGGAGTTCTCTATCTGCATAGATACGAACTAACTCATTAAGGGGAACCGGAGTAGGAACAGATTCTGCAAGTGCTTGTACATCGTTAAAATCATAACAGGACTTAATAAGCTTTTCTGTTTCTGTAAGCTTATCTACAGATGTAACTACTAGAAGCTTTTCATATCCTTCGTCAAATGCGAGTTGAGCAGCAGTTAGGAGTTGAACCTCAGTTCGGAAGTTCTCGTAAATACGAAAATCAAAACCAGTCTCTTCGGCTAAAGCTTCCACCTGGCGACGAAGAAGTGTGCTGTTTTGAGGATTAAATGCAATGATACATCCATTGATTGAATCTTCCTCTAGTATTCCATGCTTATATAACCATGTTGTATCGTATCCCATAGCGCGTGCTCCTTACTACTCAGCTAATCCTATGCTTCATAGATTTCTGTAACTTGAGAGATCGCTGAGAAATCCTCTTGATATGAACATTGTAAACGTGTTGGATATATTGCTGATCCTTTTTCAGCTCGAATTTGAACTTTGATTTGCGAGAGCCCGGTGGATTGCAGATAAATATCGAGTTGAGATCGAACATAACCTGGATATTGGACTCGTACGACTTCAATATTTTTCGTAAATAAGTTTCTAACCTTATCATCTACCCAATATCCGTGATTGTCGTGGATCATAAGATACTCACCACCAACCGAATTAGCAATAAAACGAGCTACTGCTGCAAGATCGAGTTGAACGTCGTAGCGTACATCCTGTATTTCTCGTTTTTCCCGAAGTTCAGCAGTCATCCGCTCAATTGCATCCTGTCTTTTAACAGCTGCAATTTTGAAACCCTCAATAATTCGAGCAGTCTCGTTAGTATCAAATCCAATTGCTGTAAGAATGCCGCGAGTCGTCTCTTCCCATTTTGATGCTCCACCGATCCCGGCGTTAATGAATGCTACATTTGGACCTGATTTAGCAGAAACATTGATAATCGTTCCGTCATCAAGATGTACTCGAGCATCTGCTAATGCGTAACCAATGCTCCTCCAATCACCTGGTTGAGCTCCAGATGGTAAGGCTACAAGGGTCGGGGGAGAACCGAAAAGAAGATCTGATCGAATCGGTCGTTTGGTATTAAGGGCTCCGGTACCTTCGATCGCTTGGATATTCGCAAAGCTCTTATCAAACAATACAGGAAGCATCTGAGTAAGAATAGTATTGAGCACACCCAAGTTTTTTGTCTCATGATTTTTAATTTCTTGTTGAGCCTCAAGTACTAAGGTGTCTTCAAATTCTTGTCCACGATTCCGTACGTTATACTTAAATTCGAGTTTGTAGCCTCGGAAATTAACATCACGGCGGTTGGATACGGTTGCATCAGGATATTTCTTTAAGAAGTTTTTAAGAGCAATTACACGAGCGTTCTGATCACCATCTACAAGAACTTTCCAATATCGTGAGCTCACCTTCTGCTTAACAGTGAGACCTTCTGTAGCTAAAATAGCCTCTAGCGTTTCTGGGGTCATTTGAGCTTGAGGCTGGTTTTTGGTTAACGTAGCAGTATCTTCTGTTATCTTCGATGGAGCTCGACGAGCAAAGTTACGTCGACTGAAGCCAAGACGATCAACAAGCTTAATGATATTACCCTCGATATCCGACACAGCGAAGCCTTCGTTGTTTGTAATTTTAAGTGTACCATCTTCTTCTCGATCAAATGGAACGAGCTTAGATAGATTATTAAGCTTTTTGATAAGAAAGTTTTTCACACGAACAATACTACGTTGAAGTTCGAATAGAGCAATAAAATTCTCTCGATTCTCTGTACCAAAGAAATCAACAATAGCATCACGACGCTCAAGAACACCGGCACGACCTCTATCGGTCTTTTTCGTCTCTGCATCAGCAGTATATTTCTCATATACCCATGTAATCAGGTTATCTACATAGTCTTCGGTAAACTGAGTCTCTCCAGGCGATGTTCGAATAGCTTGATTCTCGTATGTATTGAGAATATCGACGTAGGTACTATTCGACGAGATCTCTTCTATGAAGTCTCTGATTGAGTTAAACATCTCTTTAGCTGAAGATAGGGTGTTAGATAGTACCGAAGTCTCTTCAGCTGTTAATGTAACTGACCCAGCAATAGATGGTATGTTAGCATCTATAATAAATGCATCGGGGAGCTGATGAAGTTGAGAAGCATTAACATCAAATGAAGCAGTAGCTTCTGCGGTCCTGAGATCATTACCGGTATAACGAGTATGTAACGCAATACCTACACGCGAATCCATAATTTTACGACCGATTTCGGAATCTACTGGAGCAGCATATACAATAGTATTTGGCTGGAATGTAATATAGTCAGTTCCATCAATATTGTGAACTTCTAGGTCTTCTTCGGTGAAAAGAAAATCTCCCTTCCACACTTCTCCAGCAGGAATACCTAATCGAGGAACAATTGCAAGAGCAGCTTTAAGTTTATTAGCTAAATCCGGAATCTCCCCGTACTTAGCATCAATTTCTTCTGGTGTTTGATAAATCTGAGGAGCACGAGGACTAAACGTCATCTTCGTACCAACGAAAGGACCCGGAATACCCGGATAACTAGAAGCTAAGCATACAGCAGGGCTACCGTCAATTTTTACTGTGGTACGAAGCTGAGTTCTTGGAGTATTGCCTTTAAGTTCTTCAAATAGAGATTCAAGGTACGCAAAGATCTTATTCCCACCTATAGCACCTTCATCATAAAGAAGATCTTCGATATGTGTAAGATGGGATGTTTTAGCTTCAATTATATGATGAACAGCTTCGTCAAGAACAATTGGACCATCAATAGGTACTTTTTGATTCTCTGAGAAGCCTCGAATATATGTATCAATATTAGCTCTGATTTCAGGGGGATATCTCTGTTTAATTTTCGCCCAGATATGCTCACAAGTATCTTTTAGTTCGTCAGGAGTCCAATGCTCACTAGATGTCATACTGATCACGTCACAGAAGAATAGCGGATCTTGATGGTACCCCTCTTCTACGCGATCAGACTTAAATTCTTCGACGCCCTTTTTATTTATAACGGTTTTGCCAGCTTTCTGAAAAACACCACGATTAGGAGCCATACTATAGAAGTATGTTAATCCATCCTCACGAGTCTCTTCTGTGGCGCAGCGAAGTAGTGCATACAGTGTGCCGGTTCGATTGAGAGGCTTGTATTGGGTTTCATTTTCAAATGGAGCGTAATAGACAAACGTCAACCAATCAATTGCCCCAGGGGGACCTACCATAAGGTCTACCTGAACAAAGTCCTCAGTTGGTCCATCAGCATCATACTGAGGAAACTTAGTATTTAGTTCTCCGAGACCCTTGGCAACAACATGTTCAATACCGAGAGATGTAAGTGCTGTAGAGATCTCTTCAAGTGAAAGAGGAGTTTCGACAGCGAGATCAATATCACCGTTTGATGCTTTTTTACCGGTGCTACCGACAGGCTCATATCTATCATACGGGATAGCTGATAGAACTTGCTCAACATAAGCGTCTATAGTTGGTTGAACACGATCTCTCGGTATTCGACTACCGCCGATTGCTGCTCCGCCTTCTCTAAGTTTAATTATCATTCAAGAATCCTCGCTATCGACCGAAATTGATACACTCTGCCAAACTCCTATCTTCGAGAAAGAGTATCCCGGATTCAATATCAAACTCGAAGCCCATTACGAATGGGTACTCAAGCAGATTAGGCACTACCTCACCGAACGGTCTAACATCGTACAAACCCTGAAAAAGCCGATAAATGTTTTGCTCGTTAGGATCTGTAATCTCTGTATCATCAAAGAAATCCTCTATATCATCGTATCCAAGCATAGCTACGAGGTTTACGATGTGGGGCTTGGGTAGTCTCTTCGCCTTAATATCTTTCACCAAATTAGCTAAAAATTGGGAGGAGGTGAAGTTAGAAACATCACCCTCTCCTTCATCTTCTTCATTCTCAAATAACATTAGCGTACTCTCCCTGCCGATCGTTCACGAAGAGCGCGAATGACTCGTTTCTTCCAGACGTCTGGATACAATACACGATATGCTACACAGCGTGCGAAAAGACGGAAGGTAAACGGAGCATCGATAGTAAATGATTCTCCGCTTTTATCTGAGATTCCTTCGTCTTCAGCTTTAACACAAGCGCGGAGATAGTTGAGCACCTCTAACTTTACAGCACGACCGTTATCCTTCATAGCAAGAAGCTTAGGCTCTTTATCTACAAGGTGATCAATAATTGATTCAATACGATCGAGAATTTCTGATTTAGAAAGCCTGACCTCGCCAGGTTCTGTACGGTCTTGAAGCGGTTGCGGAAGATCCGATCTATTCGAAATAAAGATAATACGAGAAGCGAATTGAAATTCGGGTGGAATCCTTGATTTACTGCTGGAACCACTATTCTTGTCTTCGTCTTCATCGATTGATGCAGGGTCGATTGCTGGGTCGATATGATCAATCCAATATAGGGATCTTTCGTTGCGTAATGCTTGGAGGTTTCTTTTACGAATCATCTCTCTATCAATATCATCGTCAGTCTCACGGGTATCTATAATATCACTATCATTTTCGTCAATATCGTCGTCAATATCAACCTCACCGTCTCCGTCGTTTTCGTCAATCTCTTCATCATCCTCATCATCTTCGTCGTCGTGATTTTCATAGAACAAAATATCTTCTCTAAGGTAGCGAGCTATATCAGTCTGCTTGTCTTCGAGAGTGCGAACAGATGATTTTGAGACGAAACGAGGTTGGTCGGGATCCATTGCAGCTTTAAGATAGTTAATAGCATTTATATCGTTGAGGACACCGTCATTATCGTCGAAAATAATGACCCAACCATCTCGGTACTTAAAAAGAAGCTGGTAGAGAGCAGCTG
>Ga0272446_1001615_pt1 | contig 32371 bp, 44 predicted proteins | sample YNPCB0061_FD_194587 | JGI IMG/M metagenome (GOLD analysis project Ga0272446, IMG submission 194587) | Hot spring microbial mat communities from Yellowstone National Park, WY, United States - YNP-CB-006-1 | ecosystem: Environmental > Aquatic > Thermal springs > Hot (42-90C) > Sediment | place...
ATGCCGTGGTACGGCGGGGGCGGGCCTGAACTGCGCTCTTGTCGGTGCATTTCTGGGGCCGTTTCCCCTACACAAAAGGACTTCAGATGGCCGAAATTGAACTTAACCGCCTTGATTTCATCACCGTTGGGACCGTCGGGCCGAAGGGCAAGCGCCAATTCTACCTACAGGCGGGGGGAGAATCGCAGATTGTCTCGCTCTTCATCGAGAAAGATCAGGCCCGCGTACTTGGCGAAGCCCTACGAGACATGCTTGACGACCTGATGAAGAACAACCCGAATTTGGGCAGCGACATGCCCGAAATGAGCCGGATGAACATGGAATTGCGAGAACCGTTTGAAGGCCGCTTCCGGGTGTCTCGCATTGGGTTGGGCTACGATGACGCCCGCGATCAGGTCGTGTTGGTGGCCGAAGAACTCGTCATCCTGCCCGGCGAAGGGGAAGATGGCGAACCTATCCTTGGATCGGGCAGCGTCGCCCGTTTTTGGGGCAGCCGCCAACAGATGCGGGCGCTCAGCTTGCAATGTCTTGACATCGTTAAGCAAGGCCGCGCCAACCCCGCCCATAACGGGCGCGTGCTGTACTACTGGACGTAATACCAGACGTAATGGTAAGCCCGCCCGTCCTGATCTGGCGCGGCGGGGCCGTTCTTTCTCCGATGTTGTAAGTGTGTGGGAGTGAAGTCACGCCATGCCTGATCTGACAGATCGACCCGTCCGGTTGCCCGAAGATACGCAACAGGTGCTCGAAATCTTGCAAACGGGGGCCATGCGGGAGGCGCACGGCATGTTACGCTGGAGTTCTAACGGCACCTTCCTTGTTTCCATCGAAACCACCCCCGAACAGAAGATTTTGGCCGTCTATAAACCGCAACGTGGGGAGCGCCCCCTGTGGGACTTCCCTGACGGGACGCTGTGCCGTCGGGAGATGGCTGCCTATCTAGTCTCTGAGGCGTTGGGGTGGTGCATCGTGCCGCCGACGGTCCTGCGCGATGGCTTACGCGGGTACGGTTCGGTGCAGTTTTACATTGAACATAACCCCGAAGTGAACTACTTCACCCTCGACGAATCCTTCTTGGATGCCCTGATGCGGATGTGCGCTTTCGACTACGTGATCAACAATGCAGATCGTAAAGGCGGGCATTGCTTGGTAGGCGAAGATGGCCGACTGTGGGGCATCGATCATGGGATCGGCTTCCATACCGCCCCCAAACTCCGCACTGTAATCTGGGATTTTGCCGGGCAACCAATCCCCGACCCACTTCTGGCCGACCTTGAGCGCTTCTACTGCGAACTTGAGGATCGCGGCCACACCCTCCGGCGGCAATTAGGCGAACTGCTGGCGGAAGCGGAAATCCAAGCCTGCCTCGCCCGGACGCGCAAATTGCTCCAACGGCGGGAATATCCGCGCCCGGGTCCCGGCCCAAACTACCCTTGGCCCCCCGTGTGACCTTATCATACAAGCGGGGGTGAGGACGCAAAATTCCCCACCCCCTACGCCTTACATCCTACCTGTTGCTGGGGGAACCTCCTTTCGCTGTGCACTACGGCTTGATGATCATCACCGTCGCCACGTCCGCGCTGAGGGTGATGCCTTCGACTTTGAACGGCCCAGCGATCCGGCGGGCGAAGACGGCCTGCACATAGTTACGCCACGCGGGGACAATCGACGCGTTGATCGCGGCGAGCACGTCGGAGGGGACAGGCTGGCCGTTCACAGTGGCAGATTTCAGCGTCCATGTCAGGGTTCCGCGCTTGATCACCGGTTCAAAAACGGAGACGGTATCGTAGGCGGCCTTCGGGAAGGTGATCTTGGCGGTAATAGCCACCACACCTTCTTGAATATCCACATAGACGTTGCTGATAGTGCGGCGCGGCGGGTTCTTCACCCGATAGGCTTGGTTAGCTTCGGCTTCGGTAAAGGTGATGGTCTGTTGTGTAGCGGCGGCGGGCACAACCGCAACGAAGAGGAACGCGGCGGCGAAGATCAGGCTGAGGAACTTGGTCAACGGTTTCATGGTTTAGGCACTCCCGGCCACTTGTTTACGAACTTGCCCTCAGTATCGGGGGCAAATGTAAACCGAGCGTTGCCCGTGTGTGCCGAGAGTGTAAATTAACTGTGAACGGGTATGCCCCTTACGGATGGCGGGGGTCAAGCCAGTTGCGCAGGCCCTCGCTGAGCAGGTTGCAGGCCAAGATCGCCATGAGGATCGCCAGACCGGGGAACATTGCCACCCACCATTGGTAGAACTTCGTCCGGCCCAACGCCACCATCGACCCCCATTCGGCGGTAGGCGGCGTCACCCCCAAGCCGATGAAACTCAGCGCGGAGACGAGCAGGATCACCCCGCCAACGTCGAGGGCGGCCTTGATGATCAGGGGCGTCCATGTGTTGGGGAGCACGTGCTGCACCAAAATTCCGACCTCACGGCGGCCCAACATGCGGGCGGCGGTGACGTATTCATAGGTGCGGGTCACGATCACCTGTGACCGGATCAGGCGGGCGTATTCGGGCCACAGCACGGCACATGCGGCAATAACCGCGTTATTTAGGCTTGGCCCCAACAGCGCCGAGATCGCCAACGCCAGCACCACGGCCGGAAAGGCGAGCGTAATATCAGCAAGGCGCATGATCGCATCGTCGATCAGGCCACCGAAGAAGCCCGCCACCGCGCCCAGAAAGCCGCCTAAGCTCATCGAAATGATCACGACGACCAGTGATGCCGGTAGCGTCACCCGTGCGCCGTGTACGACGCGGCTGTACACATCGCGCCCCAGTTCGTCTGTGCCGAAGAGGGCCTGCGCAGAAGGTGGCTTCAGCCGTTTTACGATGTCCTGTTTGTTGGGGTCGGTCGTTGCAACCACCGGCGCGAAGAAGATCATCACGGCGAAGGCTGCCAACATCAGCACCCCAATCCAAAACGACGGGTAGCGCCGCATGTGATAGGTGATTCGGTTGCGGGTTGCTCTGGCGGGCATAATGCCGCCCTGAAGGGTAAGGGTTTGTTCAGCCATGCCGTACTCGCGGGTCTAGGATACTGTAAAGCACGTCCACCAACAGGTTGACGAACACGTAAACGATGGCGATCAGCAGCGTTCCGCCCTGAATGGCCGGGTAATCGAGGCTAGAGGCGGCCCGCACCAGATACTGGCCGATTCCCGGCCAATCGAAAACCGTTTCGGTCATGACCGCGCCGGAGAGTAATCCAGCGAAGGCCAGCCCGAGGATCGTCACAAGGGGGAGCAGCACATTTCGCAAGGCGTGGCCGACGATCACGATGTTTTCGGCAAGGCCTTTGCTCCGCGCCGTGCGGACGTATTCTTTCCGCATTTCCTCAATGATGGCGGCACGGGTAACGCGCAACACCAGCGCCAACGTGAAGCCGCCTAAAATCACCGTCGGCAGGACGAGATGCCCCAGCGCGCTCCCGAAGGCGATCCAATTCCCCGACAGGAGCGAATCTACCGTGTACAGGCCGGTGATCGTATCGGGGGCAGCCATGCGCGGGTCTAGCCGACCGGGACCGGGTGTGATGCCGAGCGCGTAATAGAACACGAACAAGAAGATCAGCCCCGTCCAGAACGGCGGGAGCGAGGCATTCAGCAGCGAGATCAGCCACACCCCGCGATCGAGCAAACTCCCATACCGGATTCCGGCGACGATCCCCAACGGGATTCCGAGCACGATCGCAAACGTGAGGGAGCTAATCGCCAGTTCGACGGTGGCCGGTAAGTACACCCGCAGGTCGTCTAGCACGGGGCGGCGCGTCAGGAACGATGTGCCCAGATCGCCCCGCGTTAGGTTGGTCAGGTAGGTGAAGTACTGTTCCCAGACGGGTTTATCCAGCCCCCAACGCTTGATTGCTGCTTCGACAATCTGGGGGTTGTCCATCGCCCGCTCCCCGATGATCATCACCAACGGGTCAGGCTGAACGATGTTGTACATCAGGAATAAAGCAAGGGTGATCCCAAACAGCATTGGGATCGTTAGGATGAGGCGTCGGGCAATGTAGCGGAGTAAGTTCATACACGTTGCTCAATTTACCATTTCCCCGCCCCCAAAAGGCATTTAACGGCGAGGGTTTGTGTGGCGGAAAGTATGCCAGACCCGACTCGTTTTGGCTACACATTCAAGATTCATTTGGAAGAACTGCCAGACCCTCTGGGGGTAAGGCAAGGGGGAAACATCTCCGCCTGAGGATGACTCCTTCTGAGGTCACACGGTTTGGGGTACACTCTAGGCAATGCCTATCATGGGCGGAAATTGCCCTTAGCCGTACTAGAAAGTGCATCGGGATGCCCGAAATCCAGTTTGATCGCTATTATCGCTACGACGACCTCACCCGCCTCCTCCATGCCTATGCCGCCGAATACCCGAACTTGGTCAGCCTGACCAGCATTGGCAAAAGCTACGAAGGCCGCGAGATTTGGCTAGCAACCGTCACCAACCGTGCCACTGGCCCCGCTGAAGAAAAGCCCGCCCTGTGGGTCGATGGCAACATCCACGCCTCTGAAGTCTCAGCGTCAGCAGTGTGCCTGTATCTGCTGAACAAAGTGACCACCCAATACGGCCACGACGCGGACATCACCCGCGCCCTCGATACGCGGGCCTTCTACGTTTGCCCCCGAATCGGCGTGGATGGGGCGGAACTCACCCTCGCGGATGCACCCATCGTGGTGCGTTCTGGTACGCGGCCTTACCCCTTCAACGAAGACCCAGTGTCTGGCCTTGTCGAGCGCGACATCAATGGTGACGGGCGCATTTTGCAAATGCGCTTCCCCGATCCCAACGGCATGTGGAAGAAGCATCCCACTGAACCACGCCTGATGATTCGCCGCGAGCCGACAGAGATCGGTGGGGAGTACTACCACATCATTCCGGAAGGCTACTTGCTCAACTATGATGGCGTCCGGATCGCCCCTGCACGCCGCAAAGAAGGGTTAGACTTCAACCGCAACTTTCCGGCGGATTGGCGGCAAGAGGTCGAACAGTCCGGCGCGGGGCCGTACCCCACCAGCGAGCCGGAAGTCCGTGCCGTCGTCGACTTCATCGCCAAGCACCCGAACATCACAGGGGCGTTGGCCTTCCACACATGGAGTGGCGTCTTGCTCCGCCCGCCTACCATTGCCCCTGATGACAGCATCCCCGCTGAAGATCTATGGACGTTCCAGAAGATCGGCGAGGTCGGAACCCGCATGACAGGCTACCCAGCCATCTCCAATTTCCACGAATTCAAGTACCACCCCAAAGAGATCATCACCGGAACTTCGGATGATTGGCAATATAACCACTTGGGGCTGTATACGTGGGTCGTCGAAATTTGGAGTCCGCAACGGCAGGCGGGCATCACCAACTACAAATACATCGACTGGTACCGTGAACACCCGCTCGAAGATGACCTGAAAATGCTGCAATGGAGCGATGAAAAGCTCGGCGGGAAGGGCTATAACCCGTGGGTTCCCTACGAACACCCGCAACTCGGTCCCGTCGAAATCGGCGGCTGGGATCACCTGTATGCATGGCGCAACCCGCCCGCCGAATACCTAGAGAAAGAGATCGCCCCCTTCGCCGATTGGCTAGTGTGGCATTTGCTTATCTCGCCGCGTTTGGAACTGCTGCGGACGACGGTCACGCCGCTGGGTGCAGGCCGTTACCACGTCCAGATGGTGGTACAAAATACAGGCTGGCTCCCAACTTATGTGACGAAGAAGGCCCTAGAACGTAAGGTGGCGCGGGGGTTGGTGTATGAGATCAGCCTGCCGGAGGGGGCCACCCTCCTCGTCGGCAAGATGCGGGAGGAAGGCGGCCATCTGGAGGGGCGCGCCTACGCCAACACCGCCGCCAATCCTTGGTCGGTATGGCGTAGCACCGCCACCGATGACCGCACCAAACAGGAATGGGTGATCGATGCGCCCAACGGCGGCGAGGTCACCCTCACGGCCCGCCTTGACCGGGCTGGAACGGTACGGACGACAGTCAAACTCGGCTAGGAAGCGCGCTGCCTGCCCCCTCTTCATGTTACCTCGCACAGGGGGGCATTTTTTCCCGTCTTGACCCGTCTTATGTTATGATGGATGTAAAATTGCCCTCATCCCGTAGCGAGGCGAACCTGTGAACAAGACGGGACAAGAGCCGCGTTCGTTATTGCGGCGGTTACTCAAACAGGCAGATGAACCTACTAAGCCGGTCGAAGGCCAAGCGCTCGAAGTCCCCTCCGGCCCTACGCCGGATGTCTCTCCGGTGCGGCCAGACTTGCCCACGCCGCCGCCTTCGCCGCCGCCCCTCGCCCCCAAAACCCGCACCACGCCGCCGACCCCTGCCCGCCCTGCGCCGCCGCCGACCCCGATCAATGTTGAAGATCGGCTTAAGGCGGAATTAGCGCTCGAAAAACTTCGCCAAAAAACGGCGTTGGTGGCGAAGGAATTTGCCGACGGCAACCTCAACCGCGCTCAATTCGTGGCGATGTATGCCCACTACAACGAAAAACGCATCATCATTGAGCGGTTGCTCACCCGCGATCCCGGCACGCAAGCATGGCAGACCGTCGCTACGCCCGGCCTGACGACTTTCCTCAAGGAGCATTACGAGGCGCGGGTGCTCTCCTTCGCCGTATATGACCTGAACACGAATGAGCTGATCAGCAGTCAGGGCGAACCGCTCTTGCCGATTGACCTTGCTAACAAGATCATCACCGCGATCCGGATGGTGCTGCGGAACCACCAAAACCTGAACGCCCAGCGCAAGGCCCTCGAAAATAACCAGTGGGCGGTCTTTATTCCGGGCCGCTACACCGTCGCTATTGTGACCTTCTCGCTGGAGCCATCCACGCAGCAGGTGCGCTTGGTACAAGACCTTCACCGTGATTTCGAGCGTGCTAACCGCCAAATGCTCGAGCGGGGCGTGCGGCAAGCCGAACAGCTTGTCTTCCCCTACCGGGCGCTGTTCGGCAGGCCGGGTTAACGGGCCAGATCGACCACCTGCCCGACGGCGACGCCGCGGATTTGCACGGCACTCAGGTCTGGCTGCAATACTGTGAACATCACGCCCGCCCGTAACACGCCGAGATCGGTGCGCTGGTCGCCGTCCCAGTCCCCAGCAACGGGGTAATCGGTTGGGAAGCCGAAGCGCACAACCTGATCGGGGAGCACTACCTCAAGCCGGTTCCACAAGGCAAACACATTCCCATCGTAGCGTAAGCCGAGGGAGTCCTTGCTGTCCCCGTCCCAATCCCCAACAAGGGGAACGCTTTGGGTTGCCGCCGGATCGTCGGCAGGCGGCGTGTACAGTGGCAAGACGACCTCTGCCACCTCACTGAAGGGGGTGTTGGTCAGGTAGAACGTACCCGCTCGGTAAACTCCCACCGTCGTGACGCCATCGCCGTCCCAATCGCCTACCACAGGCCGATCTCCGGCTTGGCCGAATCTGAAGGCCCGCCACCCCTGCGCAGTTAAGAGTCTAAATTCACCCTGCTGGTAGTAGCCGGGCTGTACCCTCCCGCCTGCCTCCCACACTCCGCCTAACGGATAGACGGTCTCCGAAGAGAGGGGAAAGGGGGGTGAAACGTTGACCCGTAGCGTAAAGGGATTGGGGCCGGGCAACACCATCGTGACTGGGTTGCCAAACGCCACCGAATCGACATCACCGCTCCACTTTGCAACGGCGGGCAACCACGCCCCCTGATGAACTGCGGGCACAGTCGTTCCGGATAGCATGGCCGCAGCGGGATTCTCCTGCAACGGCGTGCCAATCGCGTTCAAGTCGGTTAGGTAGAAGGTCGTCCCGCCGCGCAATTGCACCCGCAGCGCGATGGCCTCCATGGGTGTGGGTAACGGATAGTAAAAGTACGGTTCGGTAAAGGTCGGGGCGGTGGGGCTATCGTTGGGCATCTCCCCAATGCGGACGTTTTCAAAGCTGGCGAGCGTCGTCCAAGTCCCGTCGACGCCCTGTAGGGCGATTGCTATCGCCCCGATCCGCTCGGCGTCGGCCCATGCCGCCCCCAACGTCACAGTATCGACCCGTGCGGGCGGGAACGTGACCGTCACCTCTGCCTGACCATCCGGCGCAGGCAGCACCAACACGGAAAGATCGCTCCGGTTGGCCGAAGGAACTACCACTGGGCGGCTGATCGTGGTGGAATAAGACGCTTTGGCCGTCAGGTTGCGGCGGGTGGGGGCATCTGGCGTCTCGTACAGCACCTCAAAAAGCTGGACACGGTCTTTATTCATGCTCAGCACCCGCACAAACTGATCGGGGTGGCGGGCGAGGATCGGGAAGATGCACGTCTCATTGTTGTTGTCGGGTTGCAGCGGCCCCCAATAGCGCCCCGTCAGCAAGATGAAGCGGGGTTTTACGCGGTCAAGGCCCGACCAGAACGCCTCTTCCCCATTGCAAGCAAAACTCCAGAGTTCCTGTAGGAACTTTTTGCCCGTCGTGTAGTGATATAAGTAGCCATACGGCGATTCGATCACGTCGTTGGGGCCGGGCACTTCCTTCAAAAACCGAATCATCGGTGAGTTATCGGTGAAATCGACGCGGCGGCGACCTACGGCTCCCTCAAAGGTTGGGCCGAGCAACACCTGATAGTGCGCCCGCGCCGCCATCGCATAGACCATCAACCCAATAAACGCCACGCCCGCCCATTGGGCAACCCAACGGCGGCGGATCAAATGTGGCAACACCGCGTTGATCAAGCTATCAAGGGCAATGGCGAGGTAGGCCACCACCAACGGCATGAGCAAGACCACGCGGCGGGGGTTAATGTTCGGCCAAAACAGAGTCATGGCAAAGTAGGCTGGTACGACCAGCAGTATGGCATCCCGATGCCGCCAGTGATAGACGAAGAATCCATAGACCAGCAACGGCCCCATCAGCAAGCTAAACAACGGGCTCACCGCCGCTGAGAGGGGCGTATCCATGACCGTGTTCCGGAAGCTGCGGCCCAGTTCCGGCAGGGGAATCACCCCCGTGATGGATACCCCCAAATTGGCGTTCAGGTAACGCCCAATGTTCGTAACGGCAGTGTTGATCAGAACGGCAATGCCCAACCCTTCCCGTGCACTGTAAAAGGTGTCGAGGTCGGTTTGGTAGCCATAGCCAATGATCGGGTCGCCAATGGCAAGACGGCTGGCAAACAACGCCCCGATCAGCACGGTGGGCGCAATTGAAATCGCAACCGCCTGCCGCCAGCGCCCCGTGATCAGGTAGTACAGCGGGACGGCGGCCACAATCGGCAACCCTGCCGTTTTCAAGTAGAACTGCGCCGCAATCAGCAACCCAACAACCCACGCCCAACGGTTGAAAACGCCCCCCGTCTGGTCGTAAAAGTGCAGCGCGATCAGCAGCAGCATGATGGTGAAGATAAATGGCGCTTCGGCCATCACCTGTGCTCCAAACAATGCCACATATGGGTTCAGGGCGAACAGGGCGGTAATGCCCAACCGTAGCGGGATCGGCACACGTTTCAGGCCGAAGTAGGCATACGTCAGCACGGCCGCCCCCAACATTAGGATCATCGCTTGTAACTGCATGGCTTGCGGCCAATTGGGGAATAAGCCGATCAGGGGGGCCAACATCAGCGGGAACAGGGGCGGAACCCACGTATCAATCGGGTTGCCGGGCCGCGAGGTATCGACGAAGCCCGTCCCGTTGGCAAGGTTGCGCCCCAACATGATGTAATGGGAAGCGTCACTATCAAGGTAAATATCCGGCGGGGCAGAAGCGATGTAGTACGCCCCCGCTGCAATCAAAATCGCGGCCAAAATCAGGTGACGCACCTGTGAAATTAAGTGGGTAAGTGGAAAAGCTGCCATTGTCCACCTTTGCCGTACTGGTTTGATAGGCATTATAACGAATTGCGGGGATTTGGCGACTCGATCAGGTGTAGGGGGGAACTAAAGCACCGCGTATGCCCCCGGAGGGTCTCGAACCCCCGACCTTGCGCTTAGAAGGCGCCTGCTCTATCCCCTGAGCTACGAGGGCAATAGCACGTTTCGGATTTTAGGGGAGGCAGCCCAGAGAGTCAAGGTGAAGTCTGGGCGGGCTTACTCGTCAAAGGTGCGGTTGAGGGTCGGGGCGTTGCGGTTCACCACGTCCTCGCCGAGCTTTTCAACCAACTTTTTCCGGAGTTTAGGCGTTTCCTCCGCCCATTTAGATTGGAGTTCTTCTTTGCTGGCGTGGGGGCTGACCGAAGCGGCCATTCCCTTCAACACACGCGGCATACTGGTAATCAGCCGCCGGACGGCGGTATGTCCTTCGGGGCAGGTGGGGGGCGGGTCGTCAAAGCCGTGACGGGCTTCAAAAGTGCGCCCACATTCTTCGCAGCGGTAGTCGTAGCGTGGCATGGTTTTTCTCCGTTGCTTGGGCATCTTCATTGCATTATAAGCCAGAATGCCGCGATTTAAAGAAATAACAAAAAATGGAATTATTATAAGTTTGTGACACAAATCTCAGGAAATGCATCTATAGTTAATTGAGTGTTAGGTAACTATATGAACTATGATGAGGATATAACAGGATGCAAAAGTTCGTCGCTGATTCCCCCAACGCCAAAGTGATCGGCCAAGCCCTTCTCGCCTTGAAGGAAAGCATCAACTTTGAGGAATTTGCCGATATTATGAGCCGCCATGGCCTAAATGATATTCAGCCCGAAAAGTGGTATCCCTATCAAGTCCTGCTGGATTTCCACAAGTCGCTGCACGATGGGCCGAACGGGTCGGAAAATCTGGTTTCCATTGGGGTCAAGGTGATCGAAACGGCTCTCTTGCCAGACGGCGTCGACTCCGTCTCCTCCGCCTTGAACCTGCTCAACACCCTGCACCAGCTCAACCTACGAGATTCTGGCCGGGAGGGCTATGAAATCACCGCACTCGACTACAACAAGTACGAAGTGATTGACCATACCGCTCTGCCGCACGACCTGATCTACGGCTTCCTATATGGGATTTTACGCCGCTTCGCCCCCAATTCCACCAAGCGAGTGTTGAAGCGCACCTACCTCAACCCCACCAATCCCAACGCTGACAGCGCCCGCTACGAGATCGAGTGGTAATGGACGACGCTCCCCCTCCCACTGCATTGAATGCGGGGAGGGGGAACGCAGGAAAGCTAGGCCTTCCCTTCACCCACGAGTTGTGGTTCAGTATCGATGAACAACGTGTTATCGTCGTTATCGTAGCTGAACATTTCGGCGTAGCGCGCCCAGTTAACGGCAGTATCCAGTTGGCGTTCAGCCTCGTCCGGCGGGAATTCGCGCCCCAATGCCGCCAAGAATACATCCCAACTGAGCCTTTTGCTCGGCTGGGCGTTGAGCATCTTCATGATCCAGCGGATCAGTGGTACGCGCCGGATGCGCGCTGCGAAGATTTCCTTGCGGGCTTGGATGCTGGCCTCTGCAAAGGTCTGGCCAAGCGGCGTCAGGCTCAAATCCCCCGACTCGACCCGCGCAAAGCCGAGCAATTCGGCCGCCTCAATCGTCGGGAGAATGTCATCGTAGCGGTCTACCATCTCATCCGAAAGGCGGTAGACATCGATCCGATCCCCGACTTCTTCATTGACGCGCTCCACAAGGCCGGCAATTGCGTTGATTCCGGCGTGGGGCAGGGCGCGGGTTCGGCCGGGTTCGTCCGGTGCAGAGCCGAGTTCTTCAGCCTCACTTTTCGTCTTGCCGACGATCAACCCATAGACTTGATCGATGAGTTGTAAGATAGTACGATCCTTACGGCGGCGGGGGTGCGGCAACGTGACGTTCACTTCCCCGATGATGCGGCCCGGCCCCTTATCCATGATCACCAGTCGATCCGCCATCATCGCGGCTTCTTCAATGTTGTGGCTGACCATCAAAATTGCCTTCGTTGGGATCGCGCCACTCGTCCATAATTCCATCAATTCCCCGCGCAACGACTCCGCCGAGAGGACATCCAAGGCAGAGAACGGCTCATCAAGGCACAGCAATTCTGGCTCGATGGCCATCGCCCGCGCAAACCCAACCTTTTGGCGCATCCCGCCGGAAAGCTCACGGGGGTAGGCCAATTCATAGCCATCCAACCCGACTCGGTCAAGCAAGGCCAGCGCCCGCTTCGTGATTTGCAGCGGGGGCAACCCTAACGGGCGGAGGGCAACCTCGACGTTTTCTTGCACCGTCAGCCAAGGGAATAGGGCAAACGTCTGAAAGACGATGCTGGTATACGGGTTGACCCCCGTTAGGGGCTGGTTACGGTACAGGACCTCACCCGCGCTGGCCCGGATCAGGCCGGTAATGATGCGCAACAAGGTCGATTTTCCGCACCCAGACGGCCCGAGCAGGGCCACAAACTCCCCAGATCGGATCGAGAAGTTCACATCCTCAAGGGCTCCTGTAGCCCGATCCCCCGCGCTATAGGTTTTGCTGACTCCGGTCAGCCGTAAGAGTTCTTCCCCTGCCACTCGGCTAGGGGTGATTGGTAGGTGTAGGGCCATATGTGAGGGTTCCTCCTCCCTAGTCTAGTCGGTAGCGTCTGGCGGCGTAGGCGTACAGGCGGTTCCACAGCAAGCGGTTGATGGCAACTACGGTGATGATCATGGTTAGGCTGGCGGCCAAGAGTACGGCATACTGCCCTCTAGCCGTCGCGTCGCTGATCATCGCACCCAAGCCGTGTACAGTATATAGCTTATTGCCATATTCAGTATATTCGCCAACAATGCTGGCATTCCACGCGCCGCCCGCCGCGACATTTAGGCCCGTGACCACATACGGGAAAAGTACGGGCAAGATCAGGGTGCGCCAGCGGGTGACATTCGTGAAGCGGAACAATTTCGACGCTTCTTTCAGCTCTTGTGGGATGGTCGAAGCGCCCGCAATGACGTTGAACAACAAATACCACTGCGTGCCCAGTATCATCAGGAGTACAGCGGCCCCGTCAAGGCCGGATGGCGCATTGATCATGATCGCCACCAGTACCGGGAAGAAGGCCGTCGCAGGTATAGAGGCCACGATTTGCACGATCGGTTGCAGCCGTGCGGCCAAGCGCCGATTCGTCCCGATTAGGACGCCGACGGGCAACGTCCATGCAAAGCCGATGGCGACGGCCAGCGCTACCCGCGTCGCCGTGCTAACCGTTGCTGACGCAATTTGCCCATAGATTTCAACCGGTAGCGAGGCCAAAGATAGCACAACTTGCACAAGCCCAGCCCCTGCCGCCAGCATCAGACCGATGAGCACGACCCGCCACACGATAGAAGGTCGGCGCGGTGGGCGGGCCGGGGCAAGGTTAGCTGGGCCGCCCAAACGCTGATCCAGCACCCTGAACAAGGGGAGGATCGTGAGGCGGGTGAAGAACGAGGCGATGGTCGAACGGCTGATCTGGTCGAAAAACCAGCTAGAGCGGGTTTCGTCAGCAGCAGTCATCGAATAAGTGAACTTGCTTGCCCACGCCAATAACGGTTGCCATATGAGCTGATCCATGATCACGACGACACCACTCAGGGTCAGGAAGCCGATCAAAATTGCCGACCCATTCCCCTGATCGGCGGCGGCCTGCAAATACGACCCCAACCCCGGCAGGCGGAAATCTTTCTCTGCCACGCGGAAGGTTTCTGCCGCCATCAGGAAGAACCAGCCGTTAGACCAACTGACAACGCTGTTCCACAGTAGCCCATTCATCCCAAAGGGCAGCTCAAGGTGGCGGAATTTATACCACCAGTTGAAGCGGTAGCTGGTGCTGGCTTCGTCCAGTTCGCGGGGGACGGTGCGGCACGATTGATAGAAGGAATAGGCGAGGTTCCATACTTGACTGGTGAAGATCAGGATGACCGAAGCCAATTCGACCCCTGCTCGGCCCGGAATCACCGTCGTGAGCGTGACCATCACGACGGGCAGAAAAGACAGTAACGGAACGGATTGCAGCGCATCCAAAATCGGCATCATGACCCGTTCAGCGCGGGCGTTGTGCGCAGCGATATAGCCGTAGATCAGCGAAAAAGGCAGCGAGAGGATGTACGCAGCCGCCATCCGCCCTAGCGAAAAGAGGGTGTACAGCGGCAAAGCCGACGGGGAGAGGTCAATTTCGGGGCGGGTGGTTGGGCGGTCACCGGCGAACTGGGTGGCGGCGTATAAGATGACGGCGATCCCAATCAGGATCGCGGCATCGGCGAGGCTGAAGCCAACGCGATTGGGGCGGTTGGGGGCGATAATTGTACGGAAGGGTTTGAGCATGGGCACCACCTTGACTATTGAAGTTCTGCCCGCACCTCTGCATGGGAAACCGCACCACAAGCGGCGATCAGAGGGCGGGGGCGGTGCAACCGGGCCGGATTCCTAACCGATGCGGGGAACCCTTCCTAGATGGGGCACACGCGCAACACACCAGCTGGGTTGCCGTAGGGGCGGTATTTCGTCCGTTAGGCGGGCGGAAGACCGTATGGAACTGGGATAATCGTCCATATTTCCTAAGAGATTGCCGAGCACTAGGGCCAAACTATAGCACCTAAAAAGGTGGGCGTCAACTTGGCAAGCCTTCAGGGTGTGATGCACGAAGGGGGGAGGGCCGCCTTCCCCTGCCATTTCCCAACGCCGTTCTCGGTTCACACGGGAAAGCAACCAAGCCAACCGGATGCGGGTGAACGATTTGTGCGAATTGTGCAAAACGCGAGGCAGACGGTCTGTCCAGAGGGTAAGCCGAAAGCCTCCTGCCTATGCACGCACTTTGTGGAGGGGGGATAATGCCCTTTGACAAACCGTGTGTCTGAGATTGACGATTCTCCCAGACACACGGCCTATTCGAAAAAGGGTCCTCTCCTCAGCGCAGGCCGGGAGGGGGAATGAGCGGGAGTGGAAGGTTAACGCTTGGTGTACGTCGGGGCCTTGCGGGCGCGGCGTAGACCGGGCTTCTTGCGTTCCTTCGCGCGCGGGTCACGGGTGAGCAAGCCCGCCTTGCGGAGGTTCGGGCGTTGTTCGGGGTCGATCTTGAGGATCGCCCGCGCCACGCCAAGCCGAATGGCTCCCGTCTGGCCTGTTACGCCGCCGCCCTTGACGTGTACCGATATATCGTAGCCAGATTCCATGCCTGCGATGCGCAAGCCCTCGAACGCCAGCCCCATATCGCCGGCGCGGGTCAGGTAGGCGGCGCCATCTTTGTCGTTGATCACGATGCGGCCCGTCCCGCCGGGGTACAGCCGCACGCGGGCGGTCGCTTCCTTACGGCGGCCCACACCTTCAAAATACTGACCTTGTGTCGCCATCGGTTATGCCTCTTTCTTCACGTCGAGATCAAGTTTTTCCGGCATCTGGGAGCCGTGCGGGTGCTTTTCCCCCGCGTAGACCTTCAACTTCTTAACCATCTGACGGCCTAAACGGTTGTGGGGCAACATCCCCTTGACCGCGAACTCTATGACCCGTTCGGGGTGCGTCTCCAGCATCCGCCGGAGCGAGACGGCCCGGAAGCCGCCCGGATACAGCGAGTGCCGATAGTAGAACTTCGTATCGAGCCGATCCCCCGTCACGCGGATTTTCTCGGCGTTGATGACGATCACGAAATCGCCCATATCCATGTGAGGGGCGAAGGTGGTCTTATGCTTGCCACGCAAAATGGCGGCAACCTTGGCGGCCAGACGCCCCAAGACCGCGTCTTTCGCATCGACAACATACCACTTGCGGCGGCCCGCTTCTTCAGTGGTGGGTGTGTAGGTCTTAAATCTCATGTCTCATGCCCCGGCGGGCGTCTTCCCGCCTCTTGTTCGTTTTCTACAAAGGTAACACCGGTCAGGGTAAGGCCCTGCGGCGGGGCTAAATGCCGCGCCCGTGCCCGATCCCGCGCCCGGAAAAGTTCCGTAAACGCCGCGACGGTTCCCCGCCCCAGCCCAATTTGGACGAGTTCCCCAACAAGGGTGCGTACCATCCGGTACAAAAAGGCGTTCGCCGCAATCTCAAAGATGTAGCAGGGCACTCCGAACTGTGCGGGGGCGGGTTCCCACCCGGCCCGGAACACTTCGCGGATGGTCGTCCCCCGTTCGCCCAGTGGCGGGTTGCCAAAGCTGGCGAAATCGTGAACCCCGATCAGCCCGCTGGCCGCCGCATTCATCGCAGGGAGGTTCAGGCCGCCTTCCGGCGGGCGTAGCCCCCATGCGACCCCATCTAAGAGGGGCTGGCGGGTTTCCGCAACGTAGACCCGGTATTGGTAAACGCGGCTCGTTGCGTCATAGCGTGGGTGGAAGTCCGGCGCGGCAGGGGCCACCTGCTGAAGGGCAATATCCGGTGGCAACACCGCATTGACTGCCCGTAGCAGGGCCTCTGGCGAGTGCTTCCAGCGCAGGTCAAACGCGATGACTTGCCCCGTTGCGTGTACGCCCGCATCGGTACGCCCTGCCGCAAGGACTGGAACCGCCTCCCCCGCGATGCGTGCGAGCGCCTCTTCGAGCGCCCCTTGCACCGTTGAGGCAGCTGACTGCCCCCCTAGGCGCTGGAAGCCGTTATAGCGGCCCCCATGATAGGCTACCACCGCCCGAAACCGGGCCACTTCCACCCGTGAAAACCCGTTTTCGGCTTATTCAGCCGCTGGCTTGGGCCGCCCACCCCGACGCAAGCGGCCAAGCAGCCCGCGAGGTTGTGCGCCCTGATCGCCCGCCGCGCCGTCCTTACCGTCGGCGGCCTTTTCGCGGTCAACCAGTTCAAGGACGACCATCTCCGCCGCGTCACCCTTGCGGATTCCGACACGGAATACGCGGGTGTAGCCGCCGGGCCGGTCTGCGTAACGGGGGGCCAGTACGTCAAAGAGCTTGGTGACGACGGCCTTGCTATCCAAGCGGCCAACCAACAAACGACGGGCCGCAATGTCGGCAGCGGGGTCGTTCTTGGCTTTGGCGCGCTTGGCCTTCGTGATCATTTCTTCCGCCTCCGCACGAATAGCCTCCGCTTTCGCACGGGTAGTGGTGATCCGTTCATGTTCAAAGAACTGGGTCATGAGCGTGCGGCGCAGCGCATTCCGCTGTCCGACGTTCCGCCCCAGATGTTTACCTGCTACGCGGTGTCGCATCTTTACTCCCTCAGCGTCGGGTTATTGCTGCGCCGACGATTCGTTCAGGCTGGTGATAATCTGGTGATCGGGGCTGATGAAGTTTTTTTCCCGAAGGCGTTGCACCAGTTCGTCCAGCGATTTTTCGCCGAAGTTGCGGATGGCTAACATGGCGTCGGGGCCGCGCTCCAACATTTCCAGCACTTCACCAACGTTGGTGATGCCAGTCCGCTTAAGGGAATTAAACACCCGCACACTGAGGTCAAGCACCTCAATCGGGGTGTTCATCTTTTCCTCATCACGCGGCTTGGAATCGGCCACCTTGTCCACTTCTGGGGCCGCCGAAACTACCCGATCAAAGTCCACCCCGGCGACGATGGCGAGGTGGTTGATCAGGATTTTAGCGGCTTCGCTCATGGCTTCCCCAGCACGGATCGTGCCATCCGTCCAGATTTCCAAGATCAGCTTGTCATAGTTGGTACGTTGACCCACGCGGGCACGTTCCACGTCAAAGTGAACGCGCTTAATGGGGCTGAAGATGGCATCGACAGGCAATTCGCCAATCGGTAGGCGGCCCCGTTCTTCAGCTGGGCTGTAGCCGCGCCCTGTGCTCACGGTCATTTCCATTTCAAGCTGGGCCTGTTCGGAGTCAACGGTGAACAGGTACAGTTCGGAGTTGATGATCTCCACTTCGGGCGGGCAGAGGATGTCCGCCGCCGTGACTGTCCCTTCGCCGCGGACTTCGAGGCGGAGGCGGGCTTGTTCAGTCCCGACCATCCGCACGCGCAGCTGCTTGATCTGGAGGATAATCTGCATCATATCTTCTTTGACGTACGGCACGGCGGAAAACTCGTGCGAGACGTCCGAGACGCGGATCGACGTGACCGCCGCGCCGGGCAGCGAAGACAGCAGCACCCGGCGCAAGGCATTCCCCAACGTTATCCCGTAGCCGCTTTCCAACGGACTGATGATGAAGCGCCCATAGTTACGTGAACTTGCATCGCTTTCGATCTTGGGCAGTACAAAGTTGTTGCTCGTCACAGTCCCTCCCGGCCTAAAGGCCATGTTTGGTGCTACGGCTTAACGCGAGTAGTATTCAACGATGAGCTGCTCGTTCAAGGGCAGGTCAATATCGCCACGTTCGGGCATCCGGCTCACCTTCGCCGTCAGGCCCTCATTCGTGACCTCAATATCCAGCCAGTCAGGGGCTGGGGGGCGTTCTTGCATCGCAGCACGGATTTCGCGGAAGTACGCGAGGTGGCGGCTGTTGCCGTGAACCGTGATCACATCGCCCGCCCGCAGGCCGTAAGACGAAATGTTGGTCGGCACACCGTTCACATCAAAATGAGCGTGGCTAACCAGTTGGCGGGCATGGGCGCGGGAATCCGCGAGGCCGAGCCGGTAGATCACGTTATCAAGGCGGGTTTCCAGCAAGATCAGCAGGTTGGTGCCCGTCGGGCCGCTGCGCCGGACGGCTTCCGCGAAATACCGACGGAACTGGCGCTCCAGCACGCCATAAATGCGGCGGGCTTTTTGCTTTTCCCGCAATTGGGCATTGTAGTCTGAAGTGCGCCCACGCTTGAACGAGGCTTCCTTCCCGTGCTGGCCGGGGGGGTACACGCGGCGTTCAACAGCGCATTTGGGCGAAAGGCAACGTGCACCTTTCAAAAAGAGTTTGTCGCCCTCGCGGCGGCAAATTCTGCAAACGGGTCCGATATAACGAGCCAAGGCTTCCTCCACACAAGGTGTGTGTTTACACCATTTTAGGGTGCTTTAAGACGCTTACAGCAGTGCCAAAGTGCGGGGCAGGCAGCCCTACCGACGCACAACGAAAATTGGCGAGCGGATTTGCCTCGCCGACGGTGACAGGTGGGGTGCAGACTAAACGCGGCGCTTTTTGGGCGGGCGTACCCCATTGTGCGGGACGGGCGTCTCATCGGCGATGGAGCGCACACGCAACCCGCTGGCTTGAATGGCGCGGATCGCGGCTTCGCGGCCCGGCCCCGGCCCCTTCACGAACACATCGACTTCTTGCATCCCCGAATCGCGTGCCGATTCAGAGGCCTGTTGGGCCGCCATACGCGCCGCATACGGCGTGCTCTTGCGGCTGCCCTTGAAGCCGGCTGTCCCTGCGCTGGCCCACGTGACCACGTTGCCCTGTTGGTCGGTCATCGATACAATGGTGTTATTGAAGGTCGCGTGGATGTGCGCTTGCCCGTAAGGGATATTCTTTTTGACTTTCTTTTGGACGGCCCGCCGCCCACCGCCGCTTGCGCCGCGACGTGGGGCCGACCCACCGCCACCGGAAGCTGGTCTACCCATGCATCATTTCTCCCCATTAGAACATTGCCGCGCCAGTGCAAACCTGCAAAGGCGCAACATTGCAGTTTAGCAGAATTTTGAACGGCTGTATAGCCTGAAACTACGGCAGGGATGGCCCTCCTCCCCCGCCCCTTCTGCCAAATGTGGCCAAGGGGCAAGGTAGCGGAGGGAGTGAGGGTTACTTCTTCTTTGCGCCACGACGACGACCACGCCCGGCCACCGTCTTCTTGATGCCCTTCCGCATACGGGCATTAGTGCGGGTGCGCTGACCGCGCACGGGCAAGCTACGGCGATGCCGCAAGCCCCGATAGCTACCAATTTCGATCAGGCGCTTGATGTTCAACTGCACCTCGCGGCGCAATTCCCCTTCCACGCGGTAGTTGCTGATCGCATCGCGGAGGAGGGTTACTTCGGCTTCGGTCAACTCGCGGATACGCTTGTTCGGGTCGATCTGGGTCGCGTCCAGAATTTCGCGGCTGCGCGGGCGGCCAATGCCGTAAATGTAGGTGAGCGCCACTTCAACGCGCTTATCACGCGGGAGGTCAACACCTTCAATACGAGCCATTATCGTTCGTCCTATCCTTACAAATCGGTATTGCCTTACGGCAAGGTCAGAATTAGCGGTTCACCGTCGGTAACGGCGATGGTATGTTCCGTCCACGTGCACAACGCCCCATCGGCCATGACCACCGTCCAGTGGTCGTCTAGCGTCTTGGTCGTTGGGCTGCCCATACTGATCATCGGCTCTAGGGCGAAGGTCATGCCCGGTTTGAGGGGCAAACTGCGCCAATGGCGCTGTTTGCGGCCACGTGGCCACCAATTCGGGATTTGGTAGTCCTCGTGCATCACCTTGCCGACGCCGTGCCCCGTATATTCGCGGATCACGCTATAGCCCTGCGATTCGGCGTAGGCCTGAATCGCCATCGAAATATCTTTCGTCTCGTTGCCGACGACGGCCATGCGAATCCCGATCCGCAGGGCCTCTTCGCCCGCGTCGATCAGCCGTTGCGCCTCCGGCGAGATTTGGCCGACGCCCATCGTGAAGCCCCCATCCGCCACGAACCCCTTGTAGGTTGCAGCGGTGTCAATGCTCACGATGTCGCCCTCTTGGAGTACCCGTTCGCCGGGGATGCCATGCACCAACTCGTTGTTGACCGAGATGGTCGAGGCCGCCGGGAAAGGGTGCGGGCTATTGGGCGGGTAGCCGATGAACGTTGGGATGGCGTTATGACGGCGGATCACGTCATCGATCACGCGGTTTATTTCCGCCGTCTTGACGCCGGGCCGTACTGCTGCCCGTGCAGCGGCATGGGCGCGGGCTACGATGCGCCCCGCCTCCCGCATGATGAGCAGTTCTTCAGCCGATTTCAAATGCACCATTGCAAGCCCCACCCGTAAAATTGCTACGCCTTCGATGCTTCAACGGCTGCCAGCAATACCGCGCTGACGGCCTCAATCGTCTGGTCGGCGTTCAGGCGCCGCAAGACGCCCGCTTTCTGGTAGTAGTCCAGCAGGGGGGCCGTTTGGGAAAAGTAGGTGTCGATGCGCTTATTGACGGCCTCCGGCGTATCGTCTGGGCGTTGCATCAGCGGTGCCCCGTCTAGATCGCACATCCCTTCGACTTTCGGCGGGTTGAAGTACACATTGTAAATGTGTTTCTCGTTCACTGTACAGACCCGACGCCCTTCTAAGCGTTTGAAAGCGATTTGCCGATCCAATTCGAGCGAGACCGCAAGGTTGACCCGCCCGCCGAATTCGGCCAGTAGGGTATCTAAGGCTTGGGCCTGTGGCACGGTGCGCGGGAATCCGTCAAAGATGACGCCTTTGGCCGCATCGGGGGCTTGCATCCGCTCCCGCACGATGCGGATCGTCAGTTCATCGGGGATCAGGTCGCCCCGATTCATGATCGTTTGTACCTCCCGGGCGAGGGGGGTGTCTTGCACCTTCATGGCCCGGAACAGTTCGCCCGTGGACAGGTGGATCAGGCCGAGCGCTTCGACCAGTTTGGCGGCTTGTGTGCCTTTGCCTGCCCCCTGTACACCCATCAAAAGGATATATAAGCCAGCCATTAGGTTCCCCTTGGCCCTACTTCATGAAGCTATCGTAGTTCCGCATGACCAACTGGGATTCCAACTGGCGCATGGTGTCGACAACGACGCCTACCACGATGATCAACCCGGCAGAACCAATGACCAAGGCAGGGTTCGTGCCACGCACGTCTGTGCGGCCTGTGAGCACAAAGTCGATGATGGTCATGATCGCAGGGGTAATCACGGCAATAGCGAGGAACAACGCGCCCGCAAAGGTGATCCGGCGGGTGACTTTGGTAATGTATTCCTGCGTGCGCTTACCGGGCCGAATACCGGGGATAAACCCGCCCTGCCGTTGCAGGTTTTCGGCCAAGTTTTGCTGCTGGATCATCACATCCGTGTAGAAGTACGTGAAGGCGAAGACCAACAGGAATTCAAAGAACCAGTACCAAAAGCCGGATTGCGTCCCGAACGTATTGCGCAGCCACGTCCCAAACGGGGTGTTGGGGAAGAAGATGCCGCCGATGATGGCCGGGAAGGTGATGATGGCTTGGGCGAAGATCAGCGGGATCATGCCGACGGCATTCACCTTCAGCGGGATGTGGGTCGACCCGCCACCGTATTGCTTCTGGCCGCGCACCCGCTTTCCATACTGAACAGGGATGCGCCGCGTGCCCTCCTGAATAATGACGATCCCGATCACCGTCAGCAGGGTCAGGATCACGAAGGCGATGATGTTGTACAGCCACCATTCCTGATCATTGATGAGGATCAGCAGGCTACGCGGCACGCGGGCCACAATCCCGCCGAAGATGATCATCGAAATGCCGTTGCCGATGCCCTCTTCGGTGATCAGGTTGCCCAGCCAGATGGCAAACATCGTGCCCGCCGTCATGGTCGCAAGCACCTCTACGGTAACGATGAAGTTCGTCCCATAGCCGGGGATAACCGTCTGGTTGGTCAGGCTCTGCATCACGTTGTATTGGCTGACAGACTGCAAAACCGCCATGGGGATCGCCAAGAAATAGGTGTAGCGCTGAAGTTTTTCGCGCCCCCCCGGTTCCTTCGAGATTTGCTCTAGGCGTGGGATGACCCCCGTGAGCAATTGCAGGATGATTTGCGCGGTAATGAACGGGTACACGCCGTTCGCCAGCACGCTGAAGTTCGTCACCGCACCGCCGGACAGCAAGTCCAGCACCTGAAGGATGCCCGCCCCCGCCCCCTGATTGACGATGCTCTCCAGCGCGCTGCGGCTCACCCCCGGAACAGGGATATGCGTCGCAAACTGGTACAGCGTCAGGATGAAGATCGTGAATAGAATCTTTCGGCGCAAGTCCGGCAGCCGGATGGCATTGCGTACCGCGTCTAACAACTGCATAGGATCGTCCTCATTGATAAAACTTGAAACAAAGTCGGGGGAAAGGCACGCCGCCAATCCCCCCACAGACTTTGCGTTATTCCTCTAGCTTGGGGCGCTTTTCTTTGGGCAGCAGCTTGATGGTAGCATGGGCGCCGCGCAGGGCGACGTCCAGCTTTGTCACAGTGCCGCCCGCCGCTTCGATCTTGGCTTGGGCGCTCTTGCTGATGCGGTGGGCGCGAACGGCTAGTTTCTTGCTGATCTCGCCATTGCCGAGGATGACGACGGGCTTTTCAGGGCTATCGATCAGGCCTTTTTCGTGCAGCGAAGTCAGGTTGACGGTGCTGCCCGCTTCAAAGGCGGCGTCTAGGGCCTCGACATTGACTTCTTGATATTCAATGCGGAACAGGTTGGTAAAACCCCGCTTGAAGGGCAAACGGCGTACCAACGGGAGCTGCCCACCTTCAAAGTAGACGCTCTTCGTGCCGCCGGGCCGTGCGTTTTGGCCCTTCGTACCGCGCCCTGCCGTCTTCCCTTGCCCAGCAGAGATACCACGTCCGACGCGGCGCTTGCGCTTGTGTGCGCCGGGATCGGGCTTCAGGTCGTGCAACTTCATGCTTTAACTTCCTCTACCTTCACCAGATGCTTGATCCGGTTGATCATGCCGCGTATGGCCGGATTATCCGGGTGTTCCACCACCATATGGGGATGGTGCAACCCCAGCGCCTTCGCGGTGCGCTTGTGGCGTTCTTGGTTGCCAATCGTGCTCCGCACGAGCGTCACACGCAACTTTTTCTCGCTCATCATCGGCTATTCCCTTCCGCCGCGCGTCCAGAACGGGCGCACTTCTTCAATGGATTTGCCGCGCATCCGGGCCAGTTCGTCGGCGTGCTTAAGCGTTTCCAGCGCCTTCAGGGTAGCAATGGCGACGTTCAGCATGTTGTTGCTGCCCTGAGACTTGCTCAGGATGTCGCGCACGCCGACGGCTTCGAGTACGGCGCGCACCGCCCCCCCCGCGATGACGCCCGTACCGGGCGCAGCGGGCCGCAGCAGGACTTTGGCCCCACCATGCTGGGCGACGACTTCGTGCGGGATGGTCGTCCCGGCCAGCGCCACCCGCAACATGCGGCGGCGGGCCTGATCCGTCCCTTTACGGATGGAATCTGGCACTGCGCGGGACTTGCCCACGCCAAGCCCAACGCGGCCCTTGTTATCTCCGACAATCACCGTCGTGCGGAAGGCGAAGCGGCGGCCACCCTTAACGACTTTGGCGACGCGGCTAATATCGATTACGCGCTCGTCGAGTTCTTCGCGCTCTTCCTCGCGCTCACGGCGCTCTCTTCTCGGTCTGCCCATTCCTCAAAATCTCCGGGTTCTTGCTTGGCGTTAAACTAGAAGTCCAGACCCGCTTCACGGGCAGCGTCGGCGAGGGCTTTGATGCGCCCCTGATAGCGGTTCCCACCGCGATCAAAGACGACCTTAGCAATCCCGGCTTGCTTGGCGCGGTCTGCAATGAACTTACCTACGATCTTGGCTTCTTCGATCTTGGGCTTCCCCACGACTGCTTTGCGAATTTCGCGGTCAATGGTGGAGGCCGAAACCAAAGTATGACCCGCCACATCGTCGATGACTTGTGCGTAAATGTGGTTCAGGCTGCGGTATACGGCCAAACGGGGGCGTTCGGGCGTCCCAGATACCTGCTTACGCACGCGGATATGGCGGCGGATGCGTGCTTCGCGCTTCTCTTTTGCTTTGTCGACCATGGTCTGTTACTTACCCTTACCAGCCTTACCAGCCTTACGCCGGATGACCTCATCGCTGTAACGGATGCCCTTGCCCTTGTACGGTTCCGGCGGGCGCAAGCTGCGGATATTAGCCGCGACTTGGCCGACCTGCTGCCGGTCAATGCCGTCTACGTGCAAGACGCCACGTTCTTCAACAGAAAAGCTGATGTTTTCGGGCGGTTGTATCTCAATCGGGTGGGAATAGCCCAAATACAGCGTCAGCACCTTGTTTTTGACTTCGGCACGGTAGCCGACGCCTTCGATCACCATCGAGCGGCGGAAGCCCGTCGTCACCCCCGTGACCATGTTATTGAACAAGGCGCGGGTGAGGCCGTGCAACGCACGCGAAGCCCGTTCGTCATCCTGACGGGTGAAGGTGACCACGCCGCCCTCTCGAGTGACCGAGATGGCGGGGTGAACCTGCATCGAGAGTTGGCCCTTCGGCCCCTTTACGGAAATTTTTTGCCCGTCAATGGCCACCTCCACCTTAGCGGGAAGGGTGACGGGCTTTTTGCCAATACGAGACATAGATCGTTCGTCCTTCTGCCTATGGCCTACCAGACGTAGCCGATCACTTCGCCGCCGACGCCAGCGCGGCGGGCTTCGTCGCCAGTCATGACGCCCTTCGGCGTCGACATGATAGCGATGCCCATCCCGCTCAGCACCCAAGGGATTTCGCCCTTGCCAGCGTACACACGGCGTCCCGGACGGCTGACGCGCTCAATGTTCGAGATCACCGGGCGGCGCTCACGGCGTTGCCCGAAATACTTCAGTTGGATCGTCATTTCCGGCTTGGGGCCTTCGCTGACGGAGTAGCCCTCAATGTAGCCTTCGCGCTCTAGAATCTGGGCGATGGCGGTCTTGAGTTTAGAACTGGGCATCACCACTTGGTTTTGCCCAATCAGCAGCGCATTACGGATGCGCGTGAACATATCTGCAATCGGATCGCTGACCATCGTTTAACCCTTTTGGCCGCCTACCAGCTCGACTTCACCACGCCGGGCAGTTGGCCCTTGAGGGCCATTTCCCGGAAGTGGATGCGGCACAGCCCGAAGCGGCGAATGTACCCACGCGGGCGCCCGCAGACCTTCCCCGAGTAGGGGTCGACGAATTCACAGCGGTTGCGTACCCGTACTTCGTACTTACGGCGACCTTCACGGGCCACCATTGACTTTTTTGCCATGTCTGTAATTGCTCCCTAGTTCTCGCGGAACGGCATCCCCATGAGTTTGAGCAAGCGGCGGCCTTCTTCGTCGGTTTTGGCCGTCGTGACAATCGAAATTTCCATGCCGCGCACTTTGTCGATCTTGTCGTACTCAATTTCCGGGAAGATCAACTGTTCGCGCAGGCCAAGGGTGTAGTTGCCCCGCCCATCAAAGGCGTTCCCGGTAATCCCGCGGAAGTCGCGGGTACGGGGCAAGGCCACGTTAATCAGGCGGTCGAGCAACGACCACATCCGTTCGTTCCGCAAGGTCACTTTGACCCCGATGGCGCGGCCCTCGCGCAGCTTAAAGGCTGCAACGCTGGTCTTCGCCTTCGTGATGACGGGCTTCTGGCCGACGATCTTGGTCAGGTCGTCGACGGCCCCGTCAAGGGCTTTGGCGTTATCAATGGCTTCGCCGACCCCGATGTTAATCACCACTTTGACGATGCGCGGAACCTGCATGACGTTCTTGTACCGGAATTCTTTCATCATCTCCGGCACGACGTGTTCACGGTAGTGTTGCTTTAGGTTCGGCATCAGTCAATATCCCCATTGCAGTGCTTGCAAACGCGGACTTTGCGGCCTTCCTCGTCAATCCGGAAGCCGACCCGCGTGCGCTTATCACAAGTCTTGCAGACCAGCATCACGTTGGAGAGGTCGATGGGGGCCTCAAATTCCACAATGCCGGGCTGGCGTTGTTGGCGGCCCACCTGTTGCTGGCGCTGGTGCTTTTTCACAACGTTCACACGCTCTACGATGACGCGGTTTTCTTTGGGAAGGACGGTTAGCACCGTTCCCCGACGGCTTTTATCCTTGCCGGCGATGACCTCGACCGTGTCACCCTTTTTAATCTTACGCATGGCAATCTTTCCTTCCGCCCTAAAGCGTCTCAGGCGCAAGCGCCGCAATTTTCGTGAAGCCCTTCGCACGGATTTCGCGGGCGACCGGGCCGAAGACACGGGTTCCCCGCGGGTTTTCACCCTCCGGTTCAAGGATCACGGCGGCATTGTCGTCAAAACGAATATAGGAGCCGTCATCACGACGATACGGCTTCGTCACCCGGACGATCACGCAGCGCACAATGTCGCTTTTCTTGACCATCCCCTGTGGTGCGGCCTGTTTCACCGCACAGATCACGACATCGCCAACGGTGGCGTAACGGCGCTTCGAGCCGCCCATCACACGGATCACCAGCAGTTCGCGGGCGCCGGTGTTATCAGCCACCTTCAGGCGGGATTCAGTCTGGATCATGGCGGGTTCCTACTCCTGCCCGGTGGCGGACGCTTCGCGCACCGGCGCTTTTTCAATGATTTTTTCCAGCGCCCACCGCTTCAGGCGGCTTTGCGGGCGGCTTTCGACGATTTGGACGAGGTCGCCTTCTGCGGCGGCGTTGGCCTCGTCATGGGCATAATACTTACGCGTCTCGTGCAGAACCTTATCGTAGACTGGGTGACGCTTAGAAACGTCCACCTTGACGACGATGGTCTTCTGCATCTTTGCGCTGGACACGCGGCCAATGAGCCGACGACGGTTGTTAGGCATCTTTCTCTTCTTCTTCCTGCTGGACAAGTTCGGCAGCCAGTTCACGTTCGCGTAGGACGGTCAACATCCGGGCGATGTCGTGGCGGACGATCTTGATTTGGTTTGGGTTTTCGAGCGCCCCTGCGCTCCAATTCAGGCGCAACTTGAATAGTTCTTCGCGCTTGTCTTCCAGCGCGTTGAGCAATTCTGCCGTTTCCATCTGGCGCAGTTCAGCAGCTTTCATGACTCTACCTGCTCCTCACCCGTCACGGGGTCAGTACGCTTGATGAATTTGGTCTTGATGGGCATTTTGTACCCAGCCAAACGGAGCGCTTCCTTGGCGATCTCTTCTTCGATCCCAGCCATCTCAAACAGGACACGGCCCGGCTTGACGACGGCCACCCAGTGGTCAACCGCGCCCTTACCAGAACCCATGCGGGTCTCGGCGGGTTTGGCCGTCACGGGCTTATCGGGGAAAATGCGGATCCACAGCCGCCCGCGCCGCTTAATGTAGCGGACGATGGCACGGCGGGCTGCTTCGATCTGGCGCTGGGTGATCCACGCGGGTTCAAGGGCTTGTAGGCCGAACTCGCCGAAGTACACATCCGCGCCCCGAGTGGCCTTACCCTTCATGCGGCCACGCATCTGCTTGCGGTATTTCACCCGCTTTGGCATCAACATAGTGGTTTGCTTCCTTTAGCTTGCCTCGCCTAATTGCTCACGTATACGTCAGTAGGCTCTGGCACTTCTTCCATCAGCTTTTCGCCGGTGTAAATCCACACCTTCACCCCGATGCGGCCATAGGCCGTCAAGGCTTCGGCAAAGCCGTAATCGAGCGCGGCACGGAGGGTGCTACGGGGCACGCGGCCTTCGGCTTGCCATTCGCGGCGGGCCATTTCAGACCCTGCGAGGCGGCCATTGACCATGATCTTGATGCCCTGTGCGCCTTGCCGCAACGCCTGCGAGATGGCCCGCTTAAGGGCGCGGCTGTGGCCGATGCGCTTTTCCATCTGCTGGGCGATGTTTTCTGCGACAAGTTGGGGGTCGAGGTCGGGCTTTTCGATCTCCTGCACCTCAACCTTGACTTTCTTGCCCGTCAGGTCTTCCAAGCCTTGCCGAATCTTCTTGACCTGTTCGCCGCGCCGCCCGATGATGATGCCGGGCCGGGCGGTGAAGATGGTCACGACGACTTGGCTGGGGTAGCGCTCAATTTCGACCTTAGAAATGCCGGCGTTCTCGGTATTCTTCTTCAGCCACTTGCGGATTCGGAAATCCTCATGCAGCATTTCGCGGTAGCGGTCCCCTTCGGCGTACCAGCGGCCTTCCCACGTCCGGTTGATCTTCAGCCGGAACCCAACTGGATGAACCTTACGGCCCATATCAATTAGCCCTCCCGTTCGTCTAGCACAACAGTCACATGCGAATAGCGCCGGACGCGGGGCTTATAGCGGCCACGAGCGCCAGCCTTCACGCGCTTGAGCTTGTAGCTCTCGTTGGCGTAAATGGTCTTGATAAACAAGTCCGTCCGGTTCAACTCAAAGTTGTTTTCGGCGTTAGCAATGGCTGAAGCAACCAGCTTATAGACCAGTGCCGCGCCCTTTTGCGGCATATACTTCAGGACAGTCAGGGCCTGATCGACATCGCGGCCCCGCACCTGATCGCACACCAGACGGACTTTTTGGGGGCTGATGGGCAGCGCCTTTGCATGGGCGACGACTTCCATTTAGGCCCCTCCCTTCTTGACTTTCTTTTCCACGATGTGCCCCTTAAAGGTACGCGTGGGGGCAAATTCGCCCAGTTTGTGGCCGACCATATTTTCGGTCACGTAGATCGGGACGTGGCGGCGGCCATCATGGACGGCGATGGTGTGCCCAACCATCTGGGGGAAGATGGTGGAAGCGCGGCTCCACGTCTTCAGCACCCGCTTTTCGTTCCGGCTGTTCATGTCCTCAATCTTTTTGAGGAGTTTAGGGGCAACAAACGGCCCCTTTTTGAGTGAGCGTGACATCTGCTGTTCCCTCTTAACGCTTAACGGCGCTTATCACCGCGACGGCGGATGATGAACTTATCCGTCCGCTTATTGCGGCGGGTCTTAAGGCCGAGGGCAGGCTTCCCCCAAGGCGTCTTGGGGCCGGCCATACCAATCGGCGAACGGCCTTCACCACCGCCGTGCGGGTGGCTCTTGGGGTCCATCGCGGAACCACGCACAGCGGGCCGCCAGCCCATCCAGCGGTAACGCCCGGCCTTCCCAATCTTGATGTTGGTATGCTCAAGGTTCCCCACTTGGCCCATCGTGGCGAGGCATTCTTCGCGCACTTTGCGGAGTTCGCCGCTCGGCAGGCGGATTTGGGCATACTTATCTTCCCGGCCAATTAATTGGGCCGCCGTCCCTGCGGAGCGCACCAGTTGGCCGCCGCGCCCGGTCTCCAGTTCGACGTTGTGGATCATCGAACCAATGGGAATCAGGCTCAGGGGCAGGGTGTTACCGTCACGCAGGGGGGCATTCGGGCCATTCAGCACCGTATCGCCCACCTTCAAGTTGACGGGCGCAATGATGTAGCGCTTTTCGCCGTCGGCATACACCAACAGGGCGATGCGGGCGGTGCGGTTCGGGTCATATTCAATGGCCGCCACCCGCGCCGGGATGTCAAATTTATCGCGCTTAAAGTCGATCACGCGGTATTGGCGCTTGTGCCCCCCCCCGCGGTGCCGCACGGTGACGCGGCCCATGTTGTTCCGGCCCGACTTCCCGCGCTTTTCGCGCAGGAGCGACTTTTCCGGCGTAGACTTTGTGATTTCTTCAAAACTGTAGCCCGTCATCCCCCGGCGACCCGGCGAAGTGGGCTTGTACATCTTGACTGGCATTTGCGTTAACCTCTGCAATTCGGCAGGGGAACGTAAACCCCCTGCGGCTTGTGTTCGGCGTGCCAATACGGTTGCTGGCACGTCTGCGCGGAGCGCACCCTAGATATTAAACAGCGGGATTTTTTGCCCAGCTGGCAAGGTGACGATAGCCTTCTTTTTGGCAGCGCTACGGATGTATTGGCGGCGGCCACGCATCCCACGCTTGGCGGGGAGGATGATCGTCGCTACCTTCAGCACGTCCACATCGAAGATCGTTTCGACAGCATCTTTGATCTGGATTTTGTTGGCCCGCATATCCACTTCAAAGGTGTACTGGTTCTGCTCAGCCGCCAGAATGGTAGAGCCTTCGGTGATGATCGGGCGCTTGATAATCTCATACAGGTTCATGGCTACGCCTTCACCTTCTTGGTGAGGATGCCCTTGATCACGTCGAGGGCAGCCAACGGCACGATCACCCGGTCAAAGCTGAGCAAATCGCGCACATTCACATAGCTCGCGTGCAGGTACATCGCGCTTTCGATATTGCGGACAGCCCGTTCAACGGCCTCATCACGCTGGGGTAGCAGCACGAGGGCGCTGCTCTCGCCGACGAGGGCCTTCAGGACGCTGAGCATGGCCTTCGTCTTGGCTTCGCTGAGCGTGAGTTCGTCCACAAAGACGAGTTGCCCATCTTTTGCCAAAGACGACAACGCGCTCTTGATGGCGGCGTGGCGCATCTGCTTGGGCATGTCCTTCGTATACTTGTGCGGGATCGGCCCGTGTGCGCGGCCACCACCCACGAAGAGCGGAGCGGCGCGGTTGCCGTGACGGGCGCGGCCCGTGCCCTTTTGCCGGTACCACTTGGCATGGGTGCGGTTAATTTCGCCGCGCCGCTTCGTCTTGTGCGTACCGAGCCGGGCATTCGCCTGCTGCATGACGACATATTGGTGCATCAGGCCGGTATTGATGTTGTATTCAAAGATTTCGGCGGGCAGCTCTACCGTGCCTACCGACTGCCCCGCCATGTTCAGAACTGGGACGTTCATGCTTCAATCACTCCCCGTGGCTAGTGCTTGCGAGCCTTGACCGACTCTTTAATGATGACCAGCCCGCCCGCAGCGCCCGGCACGGAACCCCGCACCGCCAACAGGTTACGCTCTGGATCGACGACGATTACCTCTAGGTTTTGGGTCGTTACCCGTTCGTTCCCCATGCGACCTGCACGGCGCGTCCCCTTCTTGACACGTCCGGGCGTCGTACCGCTGCTGCTCGACCCCGGTGCACGGGTGCGGTCTGAGGCGCCGTGCGTGGTGGACTGACGATGGAACCCGTGACGCTTGATCGTCCCAGCGAACCCACGCCCCTTGCTCATCCCGACCACATCGACCCGATCCCCCTTACCGAACATGTCTACCGTCAGGCGCTGCCCTTCTTTAACGGTCACTTCGCGGACGCGAAATTCACGCAGGTAGCGCAGCGTCGGCAGGCCGCGCTTGACCAAGTGGCCGCGCTCCCCGCCCGTCAAACGTTCCGGCGAGACTTCTTCAAACCCCATTTGAACGGCGGTGTAGCCGTCGCCCTCCCCGTTACGGATGGCGGTGACAAAGCACGGCCCAGCTTCAATGACGGTCACAGGAATCGCCCGCCCGTCTGTTTCGATGTACTGGGTCATGCCGAGTTTTCTACCGATGATACCCTTCATTAAGACCTCCGAAGGACTGCTCAAGGCACTCCCACGGGTAGCGATGCTACCCGGAGGCATCTTGTCATATGCCTAGTTGCGTGAATGATGGATGGGCCGGATCAAATCTTGATCTCAATATCGACGCCTGCTGGCAAAATCAGCCGGGTGAGGGCGTCAATCGTCTTGTTATCTGGGTCTAGGACATCAATAAGCCGCTTATGCGTGCGAATCTCAAAATGTTCCTGAGATTCCTTGTCAATAAATGGCGAACGGCGCACGGTGAAGCGCTCAATACGGGTCGGCAACGGCACCGGGCCGACCACACGTGCCCCCGTCCGTTCAGCCGTCTCAACGATGCGCTTGGCAGACTGGTCGATCACGCGGTGATCATAGGCTTTTAGGCGGATACGAATCTTATGCTTTGCCATAGGTCTGTTTCTCTAAGCTGTGCGCTGTAGACGATCCGGGGTCAGCGAAAAACGGCTGACCCCGGACGGCCCCGAGCGGTGGCTTGGTCTAGTCCAACACTTCAGTGATGACACCCGCGCCGACGGTCAGGCCGCCTTCACGAATGGCGAACTTCGACCCCTTTTCAAGGGCGACGGGGGTGATCAGTTCAACGGTCATGTTCACGTCGTCGCCG
>Ga0272446_1001616_pt1 | contig 32364 bp, 35 predicted proteins | sample YNPCB0061_FD_194587 | JGI IMG/M metagenome (GOLD analysis project Ga0272446, IMG submission 194587) | Hot spring microbial mat communities from Yellowstone National Park, WY, United States - YNP-CB-006-1 | ecosystem: Environmental > Aquatic > Thermal springs > Hot (42-90C) > Sediment | place...
CGCGCGCCTTGGCGACATTCCCGTAAGGACTCTTCGGGCCCCAATCCTCGAGAAACTTCTCCATGTTGTAATCCCGGCACGGCCGCGCCGGGTCGCAGCCCCACAGGCGGTAGGCGTCTTCGTACTTGTGTTCGCCGATCAGCTTGAGAAACAGGGAAACCTGCTGTTTCTCGCGGTAATCGTGGATGAACCACCAGCCTCCCAAAGACAGCACACCGGCGGCGAGCACCGCCAGCAGGGCGCGCTTCAGCTTCCTTTCGCGTTTCGCGTCCGCCTGCCCGTAGCTCTCGAGAAAACCGCTCATGTCCCGCCCTCCCGAGGCGAGCCGGGCTACTTCTTCACCGGGAACTTCTTGTCGTAAGCCGCAGTGACTTCAGCGGAGATGTCGAGGGCGTCCTTGGCGAACAGGAGATTGGACGCGTCGATGATGATGTCGAGCCCTTTCTCTTCGGCCACCTGGCGCAGCACCTCCTGGAAGCGCTGCCCCACGCGCTGCAAGATGTCCTGCCGCTCGCGGTTGACGGCGTCCTGCAAGCCCTCGCTGTTGCGCTGGTACTGGCGCTGCTTGATCTGGATGCGGCTGATCAACTCGTTCATCGCCGCTTCCGTGTACTTCTCCTGATTGGCCTGCGCCTCCTGCTGGAGCTTGGCAATCTCTCTTTCGAGTTGCGCCAGCTCTTCCTGCCGCGGACCGAAGCGGGCCTTCAGATCCGCCTCCGCCTGCTTGATCTCCGCCGTGTCCTGCAAAGCCTTCTGCAGATTCACCGTGCCGACTTTCACCTGTGCCGGAGCGGCGCCCGCCAGCAGCAACAGACCAGCGGCCAGCGCGCCGAGACGCGCCCAATTCGAGTTCTTCTTCATCAGCTTTATCTCTCCGCTCTTCTCGCCGCGGCTGCCGGGCTCAGCCCAGAACCGCCAGGATCTCGTCCTCGCGCAAAACCAGATACTCTTCGCCGTCGATTTTCACTTCCGTGCCGGACCACTTGCCCACCAACACTTCGTCTCCCGCCTTCACGTCCAGAACGGCGCGCTTGCCGTCCTTGAGAATCTTGCCATCGCCGACAGCCACGACCTTCGCTTTCTGCGGCTTCTCTTTGGCGCTGTCCGGGATCACGATGCCGCCGATCTTTTCTTCGCCCTCTTCAATCCGCTGGGCCAGCACACGGTCATGCAGGGGCCGGAACTTCATCGCTCACTCCTTGTCAACCTGAATTGCCTGATCCAGCTCCGCGCGCGCTTCAGGCCGGGGGCAGAGCTGCCTGTTCTCACCTAGCATTGTAGAATCTCACTCGCCCGTCACTCAACCGCATTCGGACGGAGTTTGGCCCGCAAGCAGGGCCTGCAGCGGCCTCTGCGCCGCCGGCCTGCTTGCATCTCATTGCAAAACGGGCTGTTTTCTTTGGTCCGCCCGGACCGGTTTTTGCTATAATGGGTGATGTTGTTTGGTTGCGGGCGGAGGCCCGCACAGGGGCTTGAGTCCAAGCCGCCTGTCAAACAGGTTCGCGGCGACCCGGGCGCAGATGCCGCCCGCGGCCCCCGCCAACCGGATCGGCAACCCGAACACAGCCCCCACAGAGGGGCGTGACATCGAAGAGCGGCACAGCCGCCCTGAGTCAACCGCCGGCCCTGACGCCGGCGCAGAAAGGGAAAACCTGGCGCACACCCTCGGACTGCCCGTGTGCCCGTCTCTTGCATCTGCTTGCAGGACAAGTGTGGAGGATTGCTCAGGATGATTCGCAAGGTGTCTCGTGGTTTGATTTTGATGGCCGGCCTGGTGTTCGTGCAACAACCCGCCGACCCCGGCCCGCGGCCGGAGCCCGAGGGGCCGGATCCCCGCGATCCGCGTCTCTTCTGTATTCGCCAATTCTTCGTGTCGCGCGACTGTCCGGCGCATATTTACGCCGAGGACTTCATCGCCGCTGCCGACGACAACGGGCTCGACTGGCGGCTGCTGCCCAGCATCTCGTTTGTCGAATCCACCGGCGGCAAGACCGCGCGCAACAACAACATGTTCGGGTGGGACAATTGCGACCGATGGTTCGCCACCAGCCGGGAAGGCATCTACCATGTGGCCGGGCGCCTGGCCAACTCGCAGCTCTACCGCAACAAGAGCGTCGCGCAGGTGTTGCGCACCTACAATCCCAATCCTGAATACGCTCGGGTGGTGCTGCAAGTCATGAACCAACTGGGGCCTTCAGATCTGCCGGCAGTCGCCCGATCTGTCCAGTAGCCGCGCCGGGCCCGCAAGCCGGGTTCTGGCATCCCGGGGTGATATACTCAAGGCGCGGCAGCCGTGTCTCGCCGGGTGACGCGGCTTCAGCCGCTGGAAGTCAATCTCCAGGAGTTGCCAGTGTACGACTTGCTGTTGATCCGGGCGATCTTCGTGCTCTTGCTGGCGGCTGCGGCCTGGTTCCTCCAACCCTTCGGACTGACTTCGCCACAGGCTGCTGCGGCGGGCGCGGTTCTCGGCCTCTTGATCGTGCTGGCGGAAATCCGCCTCAAGCAGGTCAGTCTGAAGCGGCTCATCGGGGCCGCAGCGGGCTCTGTGTTGGGCATCGTCGGCGCCTTTCTCATTTCCCTCGTCATTTCCTGGGCCCTTCCCGCGTCCCGCGGCACGGTCTCATTCGTTCAGTTGCTCATTCTGCTGGTCATGACCTACGTCGGCTTGATCGTCGGCGCCTCCAAGGGCGACATGCTCAACCTTTCCGCCCTAGGCGGGCTGTTCGGCGGGGAAAAGGCCCAGAAGCAGGCCTTCAAGATCCTCGACACGAGCGTGGTCATCGACGGCCGGATCGCCGACATCGCCGAAACCGGTTTCCTCGATGGTGCGCTGGTGGTGCCGCAATTCGTCCTGCGGGAGTTGCAACTGGTGGCCGACTCGGCCGATTCCATGAAGCGCAACCGCGGCCGCAGGGGCCTGGACGTGCTCCAGCGGCTGCAGAAGATGGCCCACCTCAACGTGCAGATTCTTGAAGACGACTACCCGCACATCCGGGAAGTGGATCTCAAGCTCATCGAACTGGCCCGCGCTTACGACTGCAAGATCATCACCAACGATTTCAACCTGAACAAGGTGGCGCAGTTGCACGGCGTCCAGGTGCTCAACATCAACGAGCTGGCCAACGCACTGAAGCCCATTGTGCTGCCCGGGGAAACCATGCGCGTTTTCATCCTGAAGGAAGGCAAGGAATACAATCAGGGCGTGGCCTATTTGGACGACGGCACCATGGTGGTGGTGGACAACGCGAAAAAGATGATCTCGAAGACGATCGACATCTCCGTCACCAGCGTGCTGCAGACGCAGGCCGGCAAGATGATCTTCGGCCGCTTCGACGAGCGCACGCACCACGTTTATGACAAGCCCCCGGCTGCGGCGGAACGCCCGGGCCGCGGGGCAGAGGCGCCGGCGGCTGAGAGAACGGCCGCGCCGCCCCGCGCCTGACCCGGCAACCAGCCACCGACTCGGACACCCACCGCGATGAAAGTCTCCGTCATCCTCCCCGCCGCCGGGCTCGGCACCCGGATGCGCGCCGCCGCGGAAGCCACGGGCACCAGCCGCAAGCAGTTCATGCTGCTGGAAGGCGTGCCCATTCTGATCCACACCGCGCGCAAGTTTGTCGCCTCCGCGCATGTCACGGAAGTCGTCATCGCGCTGCGGGCGGAGGACATTCCGTGGGTGGAGGAGATGATCGCCCACGAGAAGTTCCACAAGCCCGTCCGGTGCGTGGAGGGAGGCGAGACGCGGCAGGAGTCGGTGGCCAACGCGCTGGCCGCGGTGGGAGAAGACACGGATCTGGTGGCCGTGCACGATGCGGTTCGCCCGTTCGTCTCCCAGGACATCATTACGGAAGTGATCCTGGAGGCAGCCCATCACGGGGCGGCCATCGTCGGCGTCGTGCCAGTCGATACTGTCAAGCAGGTGCACCGTCACGTCGTGCGCGGCACGCTCAACCGGGACCGCCTGGTGTTGGCGCAGACGCCCCAGGTGTTCCGCACCGGCCTGCTCCGGCAGGCGTTTGCCAAGGCGCGCGAAGACGGGTTTACGGGCACCGATGAATCCAGCCTGGTCGAACGGCTGGAGACCGTCGAGATCCGCGTTGTCGCCGGCTCGGACCGCAACATCAAAATCACCCGGCCCTCCGACATGGAGCTGGCCGAACTTTTCCTGTCTCTGGAGCGCGAGAAGGAGGCCGGTTGATGGACATCCGCATCGGCCTGGGCTGGGACAATCACCGGCTGGCCGAGGGCCGCACGCTCATCCTGGGCGGCGTGTGCGTGCCGTGCGAGTTCGGCTTCGAGGCACACTCCGACGGCGACATCCTGTTGCACGCCGTCACCGATGCGCTCCTCGGCGCGCTGGCGCTCGGCGACATCGGCATGCACTTCCCGGATACGGACCCCCGCTGGAAGGGCTGCGATTCCGGCGTTTTCCTGCGCCACGCGGCATCGCTCGCTCGCGAGCGCGGTTACCGCATCGGCAATGTCGACGCCACGGTGATCCTCGAGCGCCCCAAGCTCGGCCCGCTCCGCGCGCAGATTCGCGCGAGCCTTGCGGCGCTGCTCGGACTCGACCCGGACCGCGTCTCGGTGAAATTCAAGACCGCCGAAAAAGTCGGCCCTGCCGGCGAGGGCAAGTCCGCCGAAGCCCAGGCGGCCGTGCTGCTGGTCAAGGATTGATCCGGTCCGCCGCCCAGTCCGCGCTTTCCACCAGCACGACACCGGCTGCATCGGCCAGACTCTCCAGCAGCTCCTCCACGGTGCGTCCCAGCACGGGGTGGCGCCACCCGGGGGCGATCGCCGCCAGCGGCGCCAGCACGAACCGCCGCTCGTGCAGCCGCGGGTGCGGCACTTCCAGGCCCGGTTCGCGTGTCGTTTGGCCGCCATAGAACAGCAGGTCGAGATCCAGCGTCCGCGGCCCGTTCTTCTCGACCCGCACGCGCCCGTGCCGCGCCTCGATATCGAGCAGCGCCCCGAGAAGCTCCCGCGCCCCCAGCGCCGTCTCCAGTCGCGCCGCCGCATTCAGGAACCGGGGCTGCCCCGCCATCCCCACCGGCTCGGTTTCGTACAGCGGCGAAACGGCGCGCAACCGGCCCAGCCGCGCCATCTCCCGAAGCGCCCCCCGCATATGGGCGCGCCGGTTGCCCAGATTCGAGCCGAGCGCAATGCAGGCTTCAATCACCGCGGCGCCTCATGATTTCGACACCCGCCCAATCCACCCCCTGCTTCCGCAATGCCCCGGGCTTGCGCGCCCGCACGCGAACGGCATGAGCCGGAAACTCGCCCAGCACCGCTGCCGCGATCCTCTCGGCGAGCGTTTCCACCAGCGCATACGGCTGCCGCTGCGCCGCCTCCGCCAGCCGCTGCCACACGGCGGCGTAGTCGACGGAGTAGCGCAAATCATCGGTGCGCGACGCCTCGCGCGTGTCCAGCTCGAGTTCCAGATCGACCACCAACTCCTGCGGCGCCGCGCGCTCCTGCTCCGTCACGCCGATGCGGGCCATCACTCTTGCGCCGCTCAGGATTACTTTGTCCACAGCGAACCCCGCACCGCATCGACAACGCTCAGAGCCTTGCGCACCGGCTTCACGTCGTGGACGCGCACGATCGACGCGCCGTTCCACGCTCCGATCACAGCCGCCGCAATGGTTCCTTCCAGCCTGTCTCCGATCTCCTCCATGCCCGGCAGCACGCCGAGAAACGATTTGCGCGACGGCCCGATCAGGATGGGACAACCGAGGACGCGCATCTCGCCGAGGCGGCGGAGCGCTTCGAAGCTCTGCACCGGGGTCTTGGCGAAGCCGATGCCCGGGTCGACATAGATTTCGCGGATGCCCGCCTCGCGCGCGCGATCCACGCGCGGGCGCAACTCACCGATGATCTCGCCCATCACGTCCTGGTACATGGCGTGCTGCCGCATCGTCTGCGGCGTGCCGCGCATATGCATGATGACGGCTCCGGCGCCCGCCGCCGCCACAACGCGCGCCATCTCCGGGTCGGCGAGGCCGCTGACGTCGTTGATCAGCGTGGCGCCGGCCTGGAGGCAGGCGGCGGCCACGCGCGGCTTCATCGTATCCACCGAAATGCGGATGCGCGGGTCCAGCGCCAGCAGTTCCACCACCGGCAGCACGCGCTCCAGTTCGACATCTTCCGCAACAGGAGCAGCCCCGGGCCGCGTGCTTTCGCCGCCCACGTCGATGATGTCTGCGCCGTCGGCGATCAGGCGGCGGGCCTCTTCCACAGCCTCTTCGGGCGTGGCAAAGCGCCCGCCGTCGGAGAACGAGTCGGGCGTCAGGTTGAGAACGCCCATCACCAGAGTGCGGCTCATCCGTCGCCGCCTCCCGCGCGGCGGGCTGCGGGCCCGAAGTATTTCGCCCGCGACTCCTCGTCGAGCAGCGGCGCCTGCAGCCGCACCGGCTCTCCGCCGGCGGACCACAACAGGTCCCCGTTGCCGGTCAGGTTCTCCGCCCCGGCCGTATTCAACACCAGCCGCGATTCGATCGGCTCGGCCACGCGCAGGCAGACGCGCCCGGCAAGGTTGGCCTTGATCACTCCCGTCACCACGTCGCGGCTGGCGCGCTGCGTGGCCAGCAGCAGGTGGATGCCTGCCGCGCGCGCCTTCGCGCCCAGCCGCGCAATGCGCAACTCTGCCTCCTTGCGTTCCGGCGCGCTCTGCACCACGTCGGCGTATTCATCGCACAGCACGGCGATGCGCGGCGGCGCCGCTTTGTCCGCCTGCTTCCATGCCCATAAGTCCGGCACGCCCAGCCGTTCCAGCTCGCGGTAGCGCCGCTCCATCTCTTCGATCAGCACGTCGAAGGCGGCGATCACGTCATCGTCGGGCGGCATCTGCACCGGCAGCGCCTCCCACAGGTAAGGCGAGCGGCGCAGTTCCTGAAACGCCGTGCGCTTGGGGTCGATCAGCACCAGGCGCAGGTCCGACGGCGTGTGCGTGGCCATCAGGCTCGCCGCCGCCGCGCGCATCCACTCGCTCTTGCCGCTGCCGGTGGCGCCGGCCACCAGCAGATGCGGCGCCCGGCTGTCGGCCAGATCCGTGAAGTGCGGCCTGCCTGCCAGATCCACGCCGACCAGCAGCGGGGCGCGCATCGAGGCGGCGTCCCGGAAATTAACGCTCCGGAACGGCAGCGTCTCCCGGTCCGGGCGCGGAATCTCCACGAGAATGCAGCCCTCGCCCTTGCGCAGAAGCGGCGCGGACTTCAGCCCGAGTTGCACGTGCAGGTCATGCGCTTCGCCCATGACGCGGCGCACGCTCGAGCGCGGCGACAGCCGCACGGGAATCTGCAAAAACGACGGTCCGGCGCACACCGGCTCTCCGAGCGAGACATCGTGCCCGCGGGCGCGCAGCACGGCCACGGCTTTCTCCGCCAGCTCCAGATGCGCGGGCGAAGCGGGCTTCGGGAGCGCCTCGGCGCCGGTGCTCGGCCGTGGCGCCGGCTGCCGCGCCGCCGGTTGCGCGACGCCCGCCAGCCGCCCGATCAGATCCGTCAACCGGCTCTGCGCCTCCGCCATGCGCGCCGCGTCCAGCAGGGTTTGCCGCGGCTCGGGATCAAAACTGACCAGCGCGGCCGAACCGCCCTCGCCGCTGGCTTCCAGCATCTCGTGGTACAGGCAGAGCTGGGCCACGTCGGCTTCCGGCGACGAAGAAGCCAGTTTCCACTCCACCACTGCCCAGCGTCCGGTGACGGGATCGCGGAACAACGCATCCAGCGTGCCCCGCACCTCTACCGGCCCCGTCCAGCCGGGCTTCGTCACGCGCCAGACGAGCGGCGCTTCCGTGCGCGCCAGATCGGCTGCGCCCCGCCATCCTCGCCCCTGCCATTGGATCCGCCCGCGGCGTCGGCACTCGCGCAGCACGCCCGCCAGCCATTCGGCAAAACTCTGCGTGGCCCGCCACAGGCGCAGCAGCGCCTGCGGGTTCTCCGCGAAAGCAGGAGCCGAACTCGCCAGCGCCGGCCCCAGCACGTTCTCATAGAGCGCCGCGGCGAATGCGCGCGCGGCCTCCGGCGATTCCAGCCGCTCGGCGTCGAACCAGGCCTGCCACGCCGCCGCCGATTCCCCGCCCAGCGCTTCCGCCACGGCAAGGTGGAACAGCCGCCCCGCCTCCGCGCCCGCGCCGTCGGAGGCAGGCGCGCCCGCCGCACGCCAGATCTCCCGGCGCACATCGGAGACCGTGAGGGAAGCCGCCGGCGGCGGCGCCGTGTCACGCTCCGCGGCGCTCATAGAAAACCTGCGCAGGACTTCCCACGGACGCCACGATGTCCGCAGCCTGATCAGCACAGCGCCTTGCCTCCTCGGCTCCGATACCCAGCCTTACGGCGGCGTCCTCCACCGCCAGCACCTTGCACTCCCGGATCAGTTCAATCAGCGCATCCACATGGCCTTCCTGCGGCCCCGCGGCGCCGCCGGCCTCGATCTCCCGCACCACCGCGCCGAGCTCTTCCGGCAGGCCGCTTCGCAGCCATTGTTCCACGAACTCGCGCGGGAGCGTGTCGCCATCGCTGTGCAGGTCTCCCGCGGCGGCGTCGGCCAGCAGCGTGCGGCACGCTTCCAGCGCCGCCAGCGCTTCCTCGGTCAGGCGGACCAGCCGCGCGCCGGAGCCCTCCAACCGGCTCAGCTCTTCTCTCGTCTTGTGCGCCTTGGCGCTGACAGGCAGCGCGGCCGCTCGCACCAGCCGCACGCGCCGGCCCTCCAACGCGGCGCCGATCTTCCGCAGCCGCTGCGCGGCGCCCAACATCCGGCCCTGATTGAGCACGGCTACCGCCAGCGGCCGGCCGTCTTTTTCGAGCAGCAGATCCACGCCCGCCGGCCGCGGCTCCAAGAGCCGCCAGCCCGCAAGCGGCATCAGCCGCCGCAGCCCGTCCAGCAGAAACTCGTTGCCCTCCGCGGCTGCCTTCGGCCGCGCCACTTCCGCGCGCCGCCGCAGCTCCGCCGCAAGGAACCGGGCTGCGTCCGCGTCCCTGCCCGCCGGCTTGCCCGTGCGCAACTGCTCGAACAAATCCCTCGCCGCGATGATGAGCCGGCGCGGCGTGATCTCCCGCCCCTTCATCAACAGGTGGCGCACCGCGTATTCCGTAAACGGCCAGAGCGGGTCCGCCTTGCGCAACCGATGCTCCCGCAGCTCCGCGTCCGAGTCGAGCCGCGCGGCCAGCAGCGCTCTCGCCTGCTCTTCCTCCAGCGGGAGCAGTTGGAGGCGCATCTCGCCCATGCGGTCCATGTCCGCTTTGTGCAGCACGCTTTGCAGCACCTCGAGGAAGCTTGTCTGCACGCAGGTGACGGCCAGCAGGTTCACGCTTTCGTCACGCAGCGCCGCCACCGTCGAGCCCAGCGCCCGCAGCCCGCGCGGATCCTGCGAGTCGGCCTGCATCGCCTCCACCTGGTCCAAAGCCAGCACCACCGGCGCCGGAGCGGCGAGCGCGATCAGCTCTTTCAGCACCCGGCGCGCTTCGTCTTCGGCCTCCTCCTCCATCTCGCTCTCTTCAGCCAGCCCCATCGCCTGCAGCGCAGCCTCCGGCAGCCGGTCTCCCTGCAACCAGGCCACGCACTCGTGCACGAACCGACCGTCGCGCCAGTGCAGCAGCACCTGCGCCAGCGCGAAGCCGCATCCGCGGCGGATCGCCTCTTCCCCGGCAGCGGTCAGCCGGTCGATTTGCCGCGAGCCGTCCGGCAGCCGGTGCAGCAGATCGGCGGCAAACTCGCGGCGCAGATGCCGCCACAGCGTCTGCGGCGCGCATTGCAGCCGGAAACCCGAAAACAGGGCGCCGTTCTGAAGGCACCAGCGCCTCACGCGGTTCAACAAATGCGTCTTGCCGCTGCCCGGCTCGCCGTAAACCAGCATGCCCCGGCTGCCGCCCCGCCCGGCGATCGCCTCCACTTCCTGGCAGATTTCTGCCGAGGCGCCGGCGTGAATCTGCGGCACGTCCACCCATTCCGGGTCCCACGCATCGCGCGTGATGCCGCTGCGAAACGGATTGGGGATCCCTTCGAGCTCAGTGGCGAGCCGTGATGCTGACATAGAAATTCCCCCGTCCATCGGCCACCAGCCCCAGCCTCTCCTGCTCCGGCAGCCGCAGGGCATGGTCGTGCGGCGCCATGTACACGCGCCCCTGCCGCAGCAACTCCAGCGCGGCGCGGTCAAACTCCTCTTTGGACAGCGCCCGCAGCGCCGGACGCCGGCGCAGCAGCGCCACGGGGTTGGGCGGCCGGCTCTCCTGCTCCAGCCGCTCGAGTTCCTCCCACAAGAGCCGCGCCGCTTCCGCCTTGCCTCCCGTGAGAAAGCGCTCGATCTGCTCCTCGCTCGCGCCCAGCCGGCGCCACTCTTCCTTCAGGCGATCCAGCATGGGGCGATAGAGATCGAGCAGCGCGGTGCGGTGCTCGGAGCGCGCGCAGGCCTCCACTTTCTTTCCGTCGATCCGCAGCGCGTAATGGCAAACGCGCCCCGCCGCAATCAACTCGCCGGCAGCCCGCTCCCACCGCTCTTTGCTCGCGCCTTTGCATTTCGCCTTCGCCTGCCGGAGCCACTCGGTACGGCTCATCGCCCGCTGCCCCAGCGCTTCCAGCAGAGCCTCCGGCACGGACTCCTCCGGGCTCAGCCGCCAATAGGAGGGCGTCTTGCCCGGCCAGGCTTTCAGCAGGCCCTCCTCGGCCATGGACGGCAACAGCCGCCGCACGGGCTCGGGGTCGAGTTCCCTGGGCCAGCCGGCTGCGGCGAGCAGGTCTTTTTCTTTAACCGGCGCCGCCGCCTGCTGGATCCGTTCCAGCATGCGCCCGCGCGCTTCGCGCAGCCATTCCTCCAGCGGGCGCGTGCTCCAGGCAGCCTTGCCGCCCTTGCCCGGCAAGCGGTGCGCGGCACCCTGCGAGGCCAGCCCCTCGAGCGCAGCCTCCAACGCGGCCAGTTTCGGCGCCGGTTTCGAGGGCCACTGTTTGCGGAGCTGCGCCGCCGTCCAAGCCCCCGGCGGCAAGGCGAGCAATGCAGCCGCCTGCTCCGCCAGCGCCCCAATGTGCGGTGGCGCGCCGCCGGCGCCGTTCGGAAACAATGGCAGGGTTGGATTCACCGGATCTCCTCATTCAGGATAATGCGGGCCGCCTCGCGGCGCGTCCGCAAATGCGAACCGCTATACTGTGCTGGTAGCCATGATCCGCACCCGTGCCCACGCCCGCGCCGGCCTGATCGGCAATCCGAGCGACGGCTATTACGGCAAGACCATTTCGTTTATCGTGCGGAATTTTCGCGCCGAGGTGACGCTGTACGAGTCCCCGCGCCTTCGCATTGCGGGCAGCCACCGCGACCGGCTGGAGTTTCTCGGCGTGGATGATTTTCTGGAAGACGTCCGCCAGAACGGCTATTACGGGGGCGTCCGCCTCATCAAGGCCGCCATCAAGAAATTCAGCGACTGGTGCCGCCGCGCCGGCGCTCCTCTGGACCGCAATTTCACCATCGAGTATGACACCGACATCCCGGTGCGCGTCGGGCTGGCCGGTTCGAGCGCCATCGTCACCGCCACCATCCGTGCGCTGATGCAGTTCTTCGGCGTGGACATTCCCAAGCCGGTCCTGCCGAATCTCATCCTCTCCGTGGAGCTGGAGGAACTCAACATCGGCGCCGGACTCCAGGACCGCGTCATTCAGGTTTACGAAGGCGTGGTGTTCATGGATTTCGACAAATCGCGCATGGAGCGCGACGGCCACGGGCTGTATGAGCCTCTCGACGCGGCCAGCCTGCCGCCGCTGTTCGTCGCCTACCACGACAACCTGGCGGAAGGGACCGAGCTGACGCACAACGACCTTCGCAGCCGCTATCAGCGCGGCGAGCCCGCCGTGATGGACGCCATCCGCCAATGGGCCGCGTGGGCGCAGGAGGCGCGCGACCTGATCGATGCCGGCCGCGGCGCCGAGATCGGCCCGCTGCTCAACCAGGCCTTCGATCTGCGCGCGCAGCTCATCCGCATCAGCCCCGGCAACATGGAACTGGTGCAGCGCGGCCGGGAGCTCGGCGCGTTCACGCAGTTTTGCGGCTCCGGCGGCGCGATCGTCGGCATCTACGACGGAGACCCGGAGCGGCTCGCGCGGCTCCGCGCTTCCTACGCGCAGATGGGCGCGCAGCTCATCGTCCCGCGCATCCTTCCCTGATCCCATGAGGTGACCCGGATGCAAGTCCGCAAAGCCGTCATCCCCGCGGCCGGCATGGGCACGCGCTTCCTTCCCGCCACCAAAAGCATGCCGAAGGAGATGCTGCCCATTGTGGACAAGCCCGTCCTGCAGTTCGTCCTCGAAGAAGCGGCCGCCAGCGGCATTGAAGATGTTTTGATCATTACCGGCCGCGGCAAGCAGGCCATCGAAAACCACTTCGACTACAACCCGGATCTCGAGTACTTCCTCCGCAACGCGGGCAAGGCCGAGCTGGCCGATCGTGTCCGCGACATCGGAGAAACCGTCCGCATCCACTACATCCGCCAGAAGGAGCAGCTCGGCCTAGGCGACGCCATCCGCCTCGCCCGCCACCATGTGGGACTGGAACCCTTCGCCGTTCTGCTCGGCGACACCATCATCGATCCGCCGGAAGGGCAGAAGCCCGGCCTGCGACAGCTCCTGGATGCTTTCGAGCAGGTTCGCGCGAGCATCGTTGCAGTCCACCGCGTGCCGCTGGAATGGGTCTCGCGCTACGGCATCGTCGCGGGCGAGCCCGAGCCGTTCGACCCCAACCTCCTCCGCCTGCGGCGGCTGATCGAAAAGCCCCGGCCAGAAGAGGCGCCCAGCAATCTTGCCATCGCCGGCCGCTACGTGTTCATGCCGGAAATCTTCGACATGCTCGAGTGCACCCCGCGCGGCGTCGGCGGCGAGATCCAACTGACGGACGCCATGAACCAGCTCGCCAGCGAGGAGCCCGTCTTCGCTCTCGCCTGGCAGGCCCGCCGCTTCGACATCGGCAACCGGCTGGAATATGCCAAGTGCTTCCTGGAGTTCGCCTTGCGACGGCCGGATACCGGAAGCGAGCTGCGCGCCTATCTGGACCGCCTCATCGCTGGCCGCGCCGGCCCGCTGCTATAATGTAGGAGTCCGTCTGAAAGGCGGACGTGTGCCGATCCCTGCGTCTGCGCGCGGAATCCGCCGCGCGCCTCTGCACCCTGGCCGAAGATGCATTTGATGGGGCGACGGAGAGCGCAGGCGTGTTTGTGCGGCGGTTGAACCAATGTTCGATACCTTGAGCGACAAGCTCCAGCGGGTCTTCAAGAATCTGCGGGGCGAAGGCAAGCTGACGGCCGAGAACATGGATGCGGCCCTCAAGGAGATCCGTGTGGCTCTCCTCGAAGCCGACGTCCATTTCAAGGTGGTCAAGGCCTTCATTGAAGCCGTCCGCGCCAAGGCGATGGGCCAGGAAGTGCTTGCCGCGCTCTCGCCGGCGCAGCAGGTGATCAAGATCGTCCGCGACGAGCTGGTCCACATCCTCGGCTCGCACGCCTCCCGGATCCGCACCGCCAACCAGCCGCCCACGGTGCTCATGATCATCGGCCTGCAGGGTTCGGGCAAGACCACCACCACGGCCAAACTGGCGCGGCACCTTGGCAAGAACGGCCACCGCCCGCTGATGGTGTCGGTCGACGTCTACCGCCCCGCCGCCCGCGAACAGCTCGCCGTGTTGGCGCGCAACCTTTCCATTCCCGTCTACGATGGCAACCCCGGCGAAAAGCCCCTCGATCTGGCCCGCGGCGCCAGGCGCGAAGCCGAAATCACCGGCCGCGACCTGGTGCTGATCGACACCGCCGGGCGGCTCCACATCGACGAAGAGCTGATGGTGGAGCTGGAAGAGCTCAAAAACGCGCTTCACCCCACCGAGATCCTGTTCGTCGCCGATGCGATGACCGGACAGGACGCCGTGCGCAGCGCCGAAGCCTTCCACAAGCGGCTGGGCATTACCGGCGTCATACTCACCAAGATGGACGGCGACGCCCGCGGCGGCGCCGCCCTCTCCATCCGCCACATCACCGGCCAGCCGCTCAAGTTTGTCGGCACGGGCGAGAAGCCCGATGCGCTCGAGCCCTTCCACCCCGACCGCATCGCCAATCGCATCCTCGGCATGGGCGACGTGCTCAGCTTCATCGAAAAAGTGGAGCAGGCGGTCGACCAGAAGCAGGCCGAAAAGATGCAGCGCAAGCTGCTCGAGGACGATTTCACGCTGGAAGATTTCCGCGATCAGCTCAAGCAGATCCGCAAGCTGGGCTCGCTCGAGTCCATCCTCGGCATGATGCCCCAGGTGGGGCCGCTCAAGGAGCTGAAGAACGCGAAAATCGACGAAAAAGAGTTCACCCGCATTGTGGCCATCATCGACTCGATGACGCCGCAGGAGCGGGCCAACCACATGCTGATCAACGGCAGCCGCCGCCGCCGCATCGCCCGCGGCAGCGGCACCTCCGTGCAGGATGTGAACAATCTGCTCAAACAGTATTCGCAGGCCCGGAAAATGATGAAATCCATGTCCGGCAGCCTGCTGGGAAAAAAACCCGGAAAGTTCAAGCTGCCGTTCCCCAACCCGTTCGGCATGTAAGGGCGGGCGGCTGCCAAAAGTTTGCAGGAGAAGGAAAAACGATGCTGATGATCCGGCTGGCGCGATTCGGCGCCAAGAAAAAGCCCACGTACCGCGTGGTCGTGATCGAGAAGGACCGCGCCCGCGACTCGAAAGCCATTGAAGTCGTCGGCCACTACAACCCCGTGGCCGATCCGGCGGTGGTCGAGCTGAAGCATGACCGCATCGAGCACTGGCTGCGCTGCGGCGCCCAGCTCTCCGACACCGTCGCCCGGCTTCTCAAAAAGAACCCGGCCCCGGCCGCGGAACAGCCGGTCGCCTGAGCCTCCCGCTCCTGCCGCGCGTCCGGCTGTCCCCTGAAAGCCGAACGTGCTAGGATCGAGGCAGAAAGAGGTCCTCGCGATGGCTGGCATCAAGGAACTGGTCGAGGAAATCGCAAAAGCTCTGGTGGATAAGCCCGACGAGGTGCGCGTTCGCGAGGTTCAGGGCGAGCAGGTTACCGTGCTCGAATTGCGGGTGGCGCCCGACGATCTCGGCAAGGTGATCGGAAAGCAGGGCCGCACGGCGCGATCCATCCGCACCCTTCTGGGCGCCGCCGGAATGAAATTGAACCGGCGTTTTACGCTGGAAATCCTGGAATAAATGCGCGAGTTTCGCGCCGAATCCGCCGGCTGGGTGTCCGTCGTCCGGTTCGGCCGGCCGCGCGGGCTGCGCGGCGAAATCTTCGGCGGCGTCTGGAACCCGCCGGAGAGATACTCGTGGCTTAAGCGCGTCTGGGTCCGCAACCGCGAGGGAGAGTTCCTGTTCGGAGGCGAACCCGTCGAGGTGGCCGAAGCCCGGCCTTTCCGCGGTCGCCTCCTTCTGCGCCTGCGCGGCGTGGACTCCGCGGACCAGGCGCGCGCCCTCAACGGATGCGAAGCGGTGGTTCCCCGCGGGGAATTGCCGCCGCTGCCGGACGGGGAGTTTTACCTGTCGGACCTGGCCGGCTGCGCGGTCATCGACCGCCGCACCGGCGCCCGCGCGGGCACGGTGGCCGGCTGGCAGGATTTCGGCGGGGCGATTTTGCTGGAAATGGAGCCGGAAGGCGATGCCTCCGGCGGCCCGGTCTGGATCCCTTTCACGCGGGCTATTTGCGTGGAAATTCAGCCGGAAATCGGCCGCCTTGTCATCGACCCCCCGGAAGGATTGCTGGAATTGAACCGGCCGCAGGCGGCCGGCGCCGAGTCCGACGATGATTTTTCACGTGCTGACCATCTTCCCGGAGTTCTTCCGCGGCCCGTTCGGGCACGGCGTCGTCGCCCGGGCTCTCCAGGCCGGCCTCGTCGGCATCCGCATCCATAACCTGCGGGACTGGACGCACGATTTCCACCGCACGGTCGACGACCGCCCCTTCGGCGGCGGCGCCGGCATGGTGTTGAAGCCGGAACCGCTGTTCGACGCCGTCGAGTCGATCCTGCCCGCGCGCGATCCCGCGCGCTGCCGGGTGGTGCTGCTCTCGGCTCAGGGCCGCCTGTTCTCGCAGTCCGACGCCCGGCGGCTGGCCGGCTACGGCGAAGTCCTCCTCATCTGCGGCCGCTACGAGGGCGTGGATGAGCGGGTCAGCCTGCACCTGGCCGACGAGGAACTCTCGATCGGCAACTACGTCCTCAGCGGCGGGGAACTGGCCGCCGCAGTGGTCATCGACGCCATCGCCCGGCTCGTGCCCGGCGTGCTCGGCAACGAGGAGTCCCCGGAAATGGAGTCCTTCTCGCAGCCCGAAGGCGAAGACTCCCCGCTCGGCATCCTCGATTGCCCGCACTATACCCGCCCCGCCGAGTTCCGTGGCTGGCGCGTGCCGGACGTGCTGCTCGGCGGCAATCACGCCGAAATCCGCAAGTGGCGCCGCCAGGCGGCGCTTGAAAAAACCCGGCGGATGCGCCCGGACCTGCTCCAGGCCGCCCATCGCGGCCTCGCCGGGCCGGCGCCCGGCGGCGATCCCCCCAAATGTGACAACATAGAAAAAAGAAGCGAAGAGTAAGGAATCCGTCCCATGATCAGCCCGTACCTGAGCAAAGTCATCAACAAGCAGAAGCGGACCGATCTGCCCGAGATCCGCATCGGCGACACCGTGCGCGTCCACGTCAAGATCAAGGAAGGCGACAAGGAACGCCTCCAGGCCTTCGAAGGCACCGTTATTGCGCGCAAGAACAGCGGTCTCGGTGAAACCATCACCGTGCGCAAGATCAGTTTCGGCCAGGGCGTCGAGCGCATCTTCCCCCTCAACGCGCCGGTGATCGACCACATCGACGTCGTGCGCAGCGGCCGCGTCCGCCGCGCCAAGCTCTACTACCTGCGGAACCTCCGCGGCAAGGCCGCCCGCCTGCGCGAGCGCGAACAGTAGCCGGGTCGCGCCGTCGTGCGCTGCACCACGCAACTGGAAGGCCGGTTGCGGCGCCAGGGGTTCTCCCGCATCGCCGGCGTCGATGAAGCCGGCCGGGGCTGTCTCTTCGGCCCGGTGTTCGCCGCCGCCGTCGTTCTCGACCCTTGCAGCCCGGTGCCCGGCCTCGCCGACAGCAAAGTGCTGGCGCCCGGGCGGCGCCTCGAACTCGCCCGGCTCATCCGCGAGCAGTCCCTGGCTTGGGCCGTCGCCTCCGCTTCGTCCGAAGAGATCGACCGCCTCAACATCCGCGAGGCCTCCCGCCTCGCCATGCGCCGCGCCGTCGCGGCCTTGCACCCGCCGTGCGATTATCTACTTGTGGACGCGCTGCACATCGACTGGCCCGTGCCGCAGCAGGCCCTCGTCAAAGGCGACGCCCGGGTGGCCGCCATCGCTGCCGCCTCCATCCTCGCCAAAACGGCGCGCGACGCCCTGATGGCCGAACTCGACAGCCGATACCCCGGTTACGGGCTGGCTCGCCATAAGGGCTACGGCACGGCCGAGCATCTGGAAGCCTTGCGGCGGCTCGGCCCCACGCCGCTCCACCGCCGCAGCTTCGCCCCGGTCCTGGAGGCTCTGCAGGGCATTCTATGAGCTCCCCGCCCACGCCTCAGGCGGCGCCCCCCGCCCCCAGAAACGGATGGACATGGTTCGACAAATTCTCCTACGTCGTCTACATCCTGTTCACCCTTGAGGTGGGGCTGTTTCTGCTCATCTACCCGTGGATGCAGCCCGTGTGGTCGCAGAATTTCCTCTTCCATCTCTCCCCGGAGTGGCGTCCCATGTTCATGAGCAACTACTTCCGCGGCGCCATCAGCGGCCTCGGGGTAGTGAACCTCTACATCAGCGCCGCCCACCTGCTGCGCCTCAGGAGCGTTCTCTTCGGCCGCTGAAATCCCTCACGCCGCCGTGTAGCTGCCTGCGCCGGCGCGGAAGCACAGCCTGCGGCCGCATTCGGCCGGCTCCACCCGCACCACTTCGCCCGGACGCGCCAGCCGCTCCAGCACCACCCGCGCCAGCGGCTGGATCACATGGCGGTGCATGGTTCGCTTCAGCTCCCGCGCCCCGTACTCCTGGCTTGTCCCCTGCTCCAGCAAGAACCGCCGCGCCTCTTCGCTCAGCGACAGCCGGAACGCCGCGTCGCCCAGCCGCCCCTCCAGGTGCCGGTGCAGCTCTTCCAGTTGCAGATCCAGGATCCGCTCGAACGCCTCCCGGTCCAGCGGGCGGTAGGTGAGGATCCGGTCAATGCGGTTGACGAACTCCGGCGAAAAGCGCTTTTTCACCGCCCCCAGCGCCACCCGCTCCAGCGTCCGCGCCGTGCCCTGCGCCGGCGCGGCGGCGGCCAGCCCGAAGCGCTGCCGCGTCTGCTTCGCCATCTCCCGCGCCCCGAGATTCGATGTCAGGAAGATCAGGCTGCGCTCGAAGTTCACCGTGGTGTTATCGCCCAGCTTCAGCATCGCCTTGTCGAGCACGCCCAGCAACAGCCGCCCCAGCGAGGAAGCCGCCTTCTCGATTTCGTCGAACAGCACGATCGAAAGGCTCGACCGGTCGCTTGCCACCGCGTTCAGCTTCGTCTGCGTCAGCATCGGCTGTGTCTCGCGGTGGCCGATGTAGCCCGGCGGCGCCCCGATCAGCCGCGCCGTCTCGTGCTCGAGCTGAAACTCGCCGCAGTCGATCCGCAGCACATGGCGGTCGCTGCCGTGGAGCGCTTCCGCCAGCGCCTCCACCGTGCGCGTCTTCCCCGTGCCCGTCGGCCCCAGCAGCAGGAACACCCCCACCGGGCGTCCCGCCGGCGCCAGCCCCGCTTCAAACAGTTCCACGTAGGGGACAATGGCCTGGATCGCTTCCTCCTGGCCTATAACCCGCCGCAGCAGGCGGTTCGTCAACTGGCTCGGTTCCGCCGGGGCAATGTCCCTTCTCAGCGGAACAACAGGGGCTCGCATGCGCGCCTCTCACCTCCGCGCGCATTGTACAGGCCCGCTCCAAGCGCGCCGCCGCTTCCCGCCGCCGCCAACCCGCTTCCGCCGCCTCTCCGGCAGGCCGGTTAAGTGCCCAGGAAAGAATGAATTGCGTCCAGAATCCGGACGCTCGCCCGCCCGTCTCCAAAAGGATTGCGAACTCCTGTGAACGCCGCCCGCTCTTCCGCTGAATCCAGCAGCCGCCCGGCGCTTGTCACAATCCGGTCCGGATCCGTACCCACCAGAATCGCCGCGCCCGCCTCCAGCGCCTCCTGCCTCTCCGTCTTGTCCCGCATCACCAGAATCGGCTTGCCGAACGACGGCCCCTCTTCCTGCACGCCGCCGGAGTCCGTCAGCAGGATGTCGGCGCGCCGCATCAGGTCGACAAACGGCACATAGTCGAGCGGTTCGATCAGCCGCACCCCCTTTGCGCCCCCCAACATCCGCTCCACCACGCCCCTCACGTTGGGGTTCGGGTGAACCGGATAAATGATCTCCACATCCCCGCGCGCCGCCAGCCGCCGCACTGCTTCGCAGATCCTCTCGAACCCTTCGCCGAAACTCTCCCTGCGGTGCGCCGTCATCAGGATCAGCTTCTTGCCCGCTGCAGGAAGCGCGCCGTCATACCCCTGCCATTCGCCGCGCTCCAGCCGCTCGCGCACGTACAGCAGCGCGTCGATGCCGGTGTTGCCCGTGACGAAGATCCGTTCCGCGCCCACGCCTTCCCGCCGCAGATTGTCCGCCGCCCGCGGCGTCGGCGCAAAATGCAGCGAAGCCAGCCGCCCGGTGAGCACCCGGTTCATCTCCTCGGGAAACGGTTGCGTCACATCGCCCGTGCGCAGCCCCGCTTCCACATGCCCCACGGGAATGCGCCGGTTGAAGCCCGCCAGCGCGCCGGCGAACGTGGTCGTCGTGTCCCCCTGCACCAGCACAAAATCCGGCTGCTCTTCCACGAGCACCGGGTCCAACCGCTTCAGGATGCGCGCCGCCAGCAGGCTCAGCGGCTGGTTGGCCGCCATCACGTCCAGATCGTGGTCCGCCTCCACGCCAAAGCGCCGCAGCATCGCGTCCAGCATCTCGCGGTGCTGCGCCGTCACGCACACGCGCGGCTCGAACTCCGCCCGCCCGCGCATCTCCAGAATCAGCGGGCACAGCTTCACGGCCTCCGGCCGCGTTCCAAAGACAAACAGAACCTTGTGGGGCTTCATGCTCTCAGCCGCGCGTCCCGGCGTGCGGCAGCACAGGGCAGGGGGGAACTTACTTGTGGCGGTAGGTGATGCGTCCTTTGGTCAGATCGTAGGGAGACATCTCCAGCGTCACCCGGTCGCCCGCCAGCACCCGGATGCGGTTCCTTCTCAGCTTGCCCGCCAGGTGCGCCAGCACCACCCGGTTCTGGTCCTGATCGAGCTGCACGCTGAACAGTCCGCTGGGGAACTTCTCCACCACCGTGCCGGTCACTTCAATGCAATCTTCCTTGCTCATCGTCCTCCTGGAATTGGGATGATCTGTGCGCGCCCGGCCGTGCCGGCTCGTGCATTCCCAGTATATCCCACGTCCATTTCACGCTCATTTCCGCTAGCCTTGCCCTTCCGGTAGGAACCGTCTCACATCCGCGTCGTCAAACTCCGCCCGCCGGAAATCCTCTCTTATCGCCCACGGAACCGTGCAATCGAAAATCGTCTTGCAGGATATGCCCTCGCCCCGGATCGACGGGCTGAACCGCGGCGATTGCGACGGATCCAGCGGATGGCACCGCACGCCCGGAATGAACACCGTGCTCGCGTCGCCCTGATACCGCGTCGTCATCGCCCACAGCACCTCGTCCGTGCTGAACAGGTCCACGTCCTCGTCCACCAGGATCACGTGCTTCAGCTCCGGAAACGCCGCAAACGCCGCCAGCGCCGCCTGCCGCTGCCGCCCCTCATCGCGCGGCTCCGCCTTGCGGAATTGCAGAATCGCCAGATACTTCCCGCCGCCTGCCGGGTGGCAGTACACGTTCCTCACCCGCCCCGGCATGCTCCGCTCCTCCATCTGCAGGATGCTCGCCTCGGTCGGAATCCCGGCCAGTTGGCAGTGCTCCAGCCCCGGCCCCACAATGGTTTGCAGAATCGGCGCCCGCCGGTGTGTCACCGCCGTCACCCGGATTACCGGCAGCTCCGGCTGCGCCTTGCCCATGTAGCCGGGAAACTCCGGCATGCTGTAGCCCGTGTTCGTCTGGACGTCCTCGCGGATCCTCTCCCCCGGCACGATCTCGCCTTCGATCACGAACTCCGCATCCGCCACCGCCTCCACGGGCTGCGTTGCGCACCGCGCCAGCCGCACCGCCCGCCGCCGCAGTCCGCCCGCCACTGCCAGCTCGTCAAACCCCAGCGGCGTCGCCGGCGGCTCGAAGCACGCCGCCAGATACACCGCCGGATCCATGCCGATGCTGATCGACACCGGCAGCGGCAGCCCGCGAGCCTCCGCCTTCGCCCGGAACACGTCGATGTGCCGCCCCGGCGCGAAATACACGCTCAGCCGGTCCGGCCCTTGCACGCACAGCCGGTGGATGGTCACATCCGCCTCGCCTGTCTCCGGATCGCGCGCCCGCAGCAGCCCCATTGTCAGGTACGGTCCCGCATCCAGGCGCGTGTTCGTGGGCGCGGGCACGATCGTCCGCAGATCCAGCGGCGCGCGGATCACCACCTCCTGGCACGGCGCGTCCGCCGTCTCCGCCGGCGCAACCGGGCGCTCCAGCGCCTCCAGCAACGCGAACCCCAGCCGCTCCGGCTGCGCCCCCAGCAGCAGCCCCACTCTGCGCCGCGTGCCCAGCACCCCCGCCACAACGGGCGTGTCGAAGCCCTTCACCCGCTCGAACCGCATGGCCGGCCCCGAAGGCGCCGGCGGCATCACCGGCGTCCCCGCCCCTACCTTGCGGTAGACCGCCGCCAGCTCCGCCTCCGCCGCCACCGGCGTGGAGGTGGAAACAAGTTCGCCGGGAATTGTTTCCAGAAACTCCAGCGCCGTCCGCAGGTCGCAAATTTCTTCCGCTCGCATTCCGGTTCCTTACCTCGTCCGGGGCGCTTTCAGGCGCTCGTCGAGAAACGCCAGCACCATCGCCCGCGCCACCGCGCTCTGGAACTCCGGCCCGCCGTGCCCGGCCCCCGCAATCTTGTACAGGCTCGCCGGGACGCCCGCCTTTCGCAGCGCTTCAAACAGCAGTTCGCTTTGGTGCGCCGGCACCAGCGGGTCGCGCTCGCCGTGCAGCATCAGAAACGGCGCGTCTCCGCTGTCTACATAGGTCGCCGGATTCGCCCGCGCCACCTTCTCCGGGTTCTCCTGAATGGGCCCCCCGATCAACTGCGATTCGGGCGAGTCCGCCGGGTTGTGCCGTTGCCCGCCCGGCAACGCGTGCGCGTCCATCTGGAGAAAATCGGTCGGCCCGAAGAAATCCACCACCGCCTGCACGCGGGTCCAGACCTCCGTGTCGTGCTCCGGCCCTTCCAGCTCCGGCACGCCCGCGCTCACGCCGAGCAGCGCAGCCAGATGCGCGCCGGCCGAAGCGCCCCATGCCGCAATCCGCTCCGGATCCAGCCCGTGCTCGCCCGCATGCCGCCGCAGCCACCGCACTGCGGCCTTGGCATCATGGATCTGCGCCGGGAACTTCGCCTCCTGGCTCAGCCGGTAGTTGAATGCCGCCACCGCATAGCCGTGCTGTGTGAGCCACAGCGCGCCCTGCGTCTGCCGGTCGTCCTTGCTCCCCGCGCGCCAGGCGCCGCCGTAGATCCACAGCACCACCGGAAGCGGCCGCGCCGCCTGATCCGGCAGGTAAAGATCCATCAGCAGTTCGCGCCCGCCGGGCTTCGAGTAAACGATATTGCGCGTCGCCGTGACGCCGGGTTGCGCCAGGGCCGCAGCCATCGTGGCGCAGCAGAGCCAAACAGCAATGAGGATTCTCATGAGTGCCGCCGTTTCGTTCCCATCTTACGCCGCCCGCCTGCGCGGCTCCCGGACTGCCTCAGACAGCGCCCGGCAAAGCGGTCAGAATAGTGCCATGTGGGTCCGCGTGGTTCTCGCAACGATCCTGGCTCTCGCGTCCGTGGCCGGCGCGCAGCCCTTGCCTGGCACGAAGCCGATCGACTTCCGCGGCGACCCGGCCGCCGCCATGGTCGAAGGCATCGGCCGCTACCTCGAGCGCATCCGCCCCTGGTATGCCGCGCGGCGCAACCCCGATCCCAACGAGTTGCGCCGCCTGATCGGCGCCATCGACCGCCGCGTGGAACCCGTAGTGATGGAACTGGCGGGCGCCGTGGATCAGACCCCCGTTCTGGTCTCTGCCGAGTCGTTCGAGGTGCTCGCCGTGCGCTGGCCTGTGATCGAGGGCGTCTCCGGAGAGGGCCTCTATCTGCGACAGTTCAGCGGCCCGCGCCATCTCGTCATCTATCTGCCGGAGACGGACCGCGAGCCGGAGCAGTGCCCGGAGATCTTCGAGTTCGCCGCTGCCGGCGCCGATGTCTTCGTGCCGCTGCTTCTCAGCAGCGTCCATCCGCCCCCGCCTGCGCCCGGCGGCTGGGCGAAGCAGCAGAGCGAGCGCGAGTGGGTCCTGCGCATGGCGTTCCCTCTCGGACGCCACCCCATCGGCCTGGAAGTGCAGCAGGTGCTCGCTCTCGTCGACTGGTGGAAGCAGAAATACCCGGACCGCCTCGTCGAAATCGCAGGCGCGGGCGACGGCGCCTGGGCTGCGGCGTTCGCCGCCGTGCTCGATCCCCGTATTGCGCTTGTCGAAACCGGCATGCTCGGCATCGAGCCGCCAAGCTGGCGGGACCAGCCCCTATACCGGAACATTTTCGGCCTCTCGCGTTTTTTCGGCGAGCAGGACATCCGCGCCCTGCTCCGCTCGCGGCTCGGCACGGCGCCCCGCGCCATGCCCACCCCCATGCGCATTCCTCTCCGCAACGCGGAAGCGCGCCGCCTGCGTTGCGTCCGCCAGATCGAGGAGTTTCTCGGGCGGCTCGCCCGCCGCTCCCGCCGCGCCCGCGACGAGCTCTGGGCCAACATCCGCGGCTCGTCGCCGGAGGAGTGGCGCCGCGCCGCCGCGCCCCTCGAGCGCCGCATCCGCGAGAACATGCTCGGCGAGCTGCCGCCGGAAACCGTTGCGCCCGAACCGCGCTCCCGTCGGCTGCCTCCCGCGCCGCACTTCCGCGGCTGGGAAGTGATGCTCCAGGTGCGCCCGGAGTTCTTCGCCTGGGGCGTCCTGCTCGTTCCCCCAAGCCTCCCGGAAGGCCGCATCCCGCTCGTCGTCGTGCAGCACGGCTTGCAGGGGCGCCCGCAGGACCTGTTCGGCCAGAAACCCGATTCGCGCGCCTTTGCCGTCTACCGCAACTTCGCCGAGACCCTCGTCCGCGAGGGCTGGGCGGTGTACCTGCCGCAAAACCTCTACACGGGCGACTTCCGCCATCTCGTCCGCATGGCCCATCCGCTGGGGCTCACGCAGTATTCCTTCATCCGCGAGCAGTACCGCGTGGCGCTGGACTGGCTGCAAACCCTGCCCTTCATCGACGCGCACCGCATCGGCTTCTACGGGCTCTCCTACGGCGGCAAAACGGCCTTGCGCGTGCCGCCTTTCGAACCGCGCTTCCGCGCCGTCGTCTGCGCCGGCGATTTCAATGAATGGGTCGGCAAGCTCGTCACCACCGAGGAGCCCTGGAGCTATATGTTCACCGAAGAATACGACATGCTCGAGTGGAACCTCGCCCACACCGCCAGCCACGCCGAGCTCGCCATGCTCATCGCCCCGCGCCCGTTCCTCGTGGAGCGCGGGCACCGCGACGGCGTCGGCATCGACGAGTGGGTGCTCGGCGAGTACGCCCGGGTCAAGCGATTCTACGATGAAATGGGCATCGGGGACCGCACCGGCATCGCCCTGTTCAACGGCCCGCACCGCGTCGACGGCCAGGAAGCCCTGCGTTTCCTGAAGAAGTGGCTCACCGAACCGTGAGCCTCTCGCGCCGCGCCTTCCTCCGGGGAGGGCGGCGCCCCGCTACCCGCGCAGCTCCGCCGCCCACCGCAGAAACCGCCACAGGTCGCGCCGGTGCTCGAGGCAGAACCGCCAGAACTCCCGCGCGCCGATGCCCGCCGCGTCCGTCCCCCAGTAGGTCTCGATCCGCCACCGCAAATACGGGCTGCGCCACGGCGCCAGCCGGTAGCCCCGGCTCGCCCTCCAGAGGAACCGCGCAATGCGCCACAGCATGGCGGAACGCTACCGGCTGGCCCGCTTGTTGGGTTCCGGCGTGGCGTAGTAGCCGGTGCGAGTGCGCACGGTGTACCGCCCGTTGGCAGCCACCACGCGGATCGAGCGGAACGTGCCGTCCAGGTTCTGGTTCAGCGGCGAGTAGGCGATCACATACTGGTTGCGGATGTCGTGCGCCACCTGCCGCGCGATCTGGTCCACCTCCGCCGCGTCGCCCGGATAGTAGCTCGCGCCGCCGGAAGCGCGCGTCATCGCGTCGATCGCCCGCATGGCGCGCTTGCGGTCCCGCGCATCTTCTTTGCCCAGGATCCCGATGCCGTAGATCAGCACCTCGCTGCGGTGCACCTTCTCCACCAGTTTCTCCAGCGTGATGCCGCTCGACGCCGTGTCGTTGCCGTCGGAGATCACCAGCAGGACCTTCTTGTCCTTCTTCCCTTCCTGCTTCAGGTAGTCGATCGACATCGAAACCGCATCGCGCAGCGCCGTGCCGCCGCGGCTGTCGATCCGCGCCACGCCCTCTTCGAGCCTGGTGATGTCGTTGGTGAACGGCACGTCGAGGTACGCCTCGTCGTTGAAGTTCACCACGAACACTTCATCCTGCGGGTTGGACGCTTTCACAAGCTGGACAGCCGCCGCCTCCACCCTGGCGCGTTTGTCCCGCATGCTGCCGCTGTTGTCGATGACGATGCCCAGGCTCACCGGCACGTCCTCGCGCTTGAACAGCCGGATCGGCTGCTCCACCTTGTTCTCGTACACGCGGAAGGCGTTCTGCGGCAGGTTCGTGATGAGCCCGCCTCGCTTGTCCGCCACCGCGCAGTGCAGCACCACCAGGCGCGTGTCCACCCGGATCACGGACTGATCGTCGGGCGTCAGCGGCGCCTGCCCGCTTGCGGCGAAGCCCGCCGCCAGCAGCAGCGCCGCGGCTTTACTGAGTCGGAGCATAATACCCTTGCCGGTGCAGCGCCCGGAGCGGCGGGAGTCCGCGCGGCTGATTCAATTTTACCGTGATCTTCCGGTACTTCCCGTCGCGGTTGGGGTTCTTTGACACATAGCCCAGCACGTACTGGTTGCGAAGCTCCAGCCCGATCTTGGCGGCGATGTCCGGCAGGTCGTTCAGGTTGTCGACGGGAAAATGGCGCCCGCCCGTCATCTCCGCCAGATCGCTCAGCAGCCCGGGGCCGGCCAGCTCTTCCGCCGTGCGCCCCCGCGCTCCGATGGGTTCAAAAATGCCGATCGCGTACACTTGCGCATCAGCCTCTTTCAGCAGATTGCGGATCTCGGTCTCCGTGTACCGGCTCGAGTTGTCGCCGCCGTCGGATATCACCAGCAACGCCCGCCGCGGGTTGCGTCCTTTCTTGAGCGTCTGCATCGCCAGGTACATCGCGTCCAGCAGCGCCGTGCGCCCCTTGGCTTGTGTGAACGTCAGCCGGTTCTGGATCTCCTCCACGTCCCGCGTGAATGGCGTCACCAGTTGCGGGCGGTCGTTGAACTGGATGAGGAAGAACTCGTCCTCCGGGTTCGCCGTCTTGAAAAACGCCGCCGCCGCCTGCCGCGACTTGGTCAGCTTGTTGCCCATCGACCCGCTGGCGTCAAAGACCAGCCCGATGGAAATGGGCGCGTCAAAGCTGGCGAAATAGGCGATCTCCTGTTCGATTTTGTCCTCGAAAAGGCGAAAATTCTCCTTTTCCATCCCCGTCACGATTTGGTTGAGCGGCGTCGTCACAGTGATCGGCACCAGCACCAGATTCGTGTCCACCCGCAGGTTGGGCGTAATGCGCTCGCTCTCCGGCGCCTCCGCGCGCGGCTTCACGCGCGGCGTGATGGAAGGCCGCGCCTCCTGCGCCCGGACTTCCTCCACCGCCCCCCAGGCGAGCCCCATCAGGCATGCCAGGATCCACCCTTTCATGGCCTGTCTCCTTTGCCCGCACCTAGAGTATACAGCAGCATTTTTGTGCTATGCTCGATTGTGCCTCCCAAGATATTGGGTGTCATCCCCGCCCGTTTCGCATCCACCCGATTTCCCGGCAAAGCCCTCGCTCTCATCTCGGGCAAGCCGATGATCCAGCACGTCTGGGAGCGCGCCCGCGGCTGCTCCTTGTTTTCCCGCCTCGTGGTGGCCACCGACGACGAGCGGATCGCGGACGCGGCGCGCAGTTTTGGCGCGGAAGCCCTGATGACCCGCGCCGACCACGTCTCGGGCACGGACCGCGCCGCGGAAGCCGCTGCCGCCACGGACGCAGAGGTCGTCGTCAACATCCAGGGCGACGAGCCCCTCATCGACCCGGCCGCCATCAGCCTCGCCATTTCTACTCTGTTAGACGACCCCGGCTGCCAAATGGCGACACTAAAACGCCGGATCGACAACCCCGCCGACATCGCCAACCCCAATGTGGTGAAAGTCGTCTCCAGCCTCGCCGGCTGGGCGCTCTACTTTTCCCGCTCCCCCGTCCCCGCCAACCGGGGCGGTGAAGCCGTCTACTGGAAACACATCGGCCTCTATGTCTACCGCCGCCGTCTGCTGCTTTCCTACAGCAGCCTGCCCCGCGGCCCTCTGGAAGAAGCCGAGAAACTGGAACAGCTCCGCGCGCTCGAAAACGGCATTGGCATCCGCGTCGCCGAAACGGAGTACGACACCATCGGCGTCGACACCCCGGAGGACCTGGAAGCTGTGCTGAAATTGGGGAGATCGCGGTTCGACCCGACCGAACATCATGGCTAAGTTCATCTTCGTCACCGGCGGCGTGGTTTCCTCCCTCGGCAAGGGCATCGCCGCCGCCTCCATCGGCTGCCTGCTGGAATCCCGAGGCCTGAACATCACGCTCCAGAAGTTCGACCCCTACCTCAACGTCGACCCCGGCACCATGAGCCCCTTCCAGCACGGCGAGGTCTTTGTCACCGACGACGGCGCCGAAACCGACCTCGACCTCGGCCACTACGAGCGCTTCACCCACGCCCGCCTTTCCCAGAACAACAACCTCACCTCCGGCCGCATTTACGAGCGCATCATCACACGCGAACGCCGCGGCGACTACCTCGGCAAGACCGTTCAGGTCATCCCCCACGTCACCAACGAAATCAAGGCCGCCGCCTACAAGGTCTCCGACGGCGTCGACGTCGTCATCTGCGAGATCGGCGGCACGGTGGGCGACATCGAAAGCCAGCCCTTCACCGAGGCGATCCGCCAGATGCGCCACGAGCTCGGCCGCCGCAACACTCTCTTCGTCCACGTCTCCTACGTCCCCTGGATCGCCGCCGCCCAGGAGCTGAAAACCAAGCCCACCCAGCACTCCGTCAAGGAGCTCCGCTCCATGGGCATCCAGCCCGACATCCTCATCTGCCGCTCCGAGCGCCCTCTGCCCGCCGACCAGCGCGACAAAATCGCCCTCTTCTGTGACGTCGACCGCAACGCTGTCATCAGCGCCTACGACGTCGACACCGTCTACCAGGTCCCGGTCATGTTCGCCGAGCAGGGCGTCGACCAGCTCGCCGTCGAGGCGCTGCAACTGCAGTCCGCCGGCGCGCGCGACCTCTCCGAGTGGCAGGCCATGCTCGACCGCATGCGCTCCCCTTCGGACGAAGTGGAGATTGCGCTTGTCGGCAAGTACGTCGAGTACGAGGACTCCTACAAGTCGCTCAAGGAGGCCCTCCTCCACGCCGGCATCCACCACCGGCTCAAGGTTCGCATGAGCTGGATCGAGTCCGAGCCGCTCGTCTACCCGCAGTGCGCGGAGCAGCTCAGCCGCTTCGACGGCATCCTCGTTCCCGGCGGCTTTGGCAAGCGCGGCGTCGAGGGCATGCTCGCCGCCATCCGCTACGCCCGCCAGCATCATGTCCCCTACTTCGGCATCTGCCTCGGCATGCAGACGGCGGTGATCGAGTTCGCCCGCAACGTCTGCGGGCTGGAGGGCGCGGACTCCACCGAGTTCGAGCCCGCCACCCCGTACCCGGTCATCTACAAGCTCCGCGACCTGCTCGGCGTCGAGGAGCTCGGCGGCACCATGCGCCTCGGCGCCTATGAATGCCTTCTCGAAGAAGGCTCCTTCGCCCGCGCCGCTTACGGCCAGGACGTCATCAGCGAGCGCCACCGCCACCGCTACGAATTCAACCGCGCTTTCGAGGACCGCCTCGCCGCCAGCGGCCTCCGCATCACCGGCCGCTCCCGCGACGCCAAGTTCGTCGAGATCGTCGAGCTGCCCAACCACCCCTGGTTCCTCGGCTGCCAGTTCCATCCCGAGTTCAAGTCCAAGCCGCTCGAGCCGCACCCGTTGTTCAAGGCCTTCATCGGCGCCTCTTACGAATACCGCCAGAAACGGCTGCTCGACGAAACCAACCCGCTGTTTGCCGATGAAGCCCGTTGAGATCCGGCCCGGCCTCGTCTTCGGCGGCGGCTCGCTCGCCTTCATCTGCGGCCCGTGCGTCATCGAGAACGAAGACCATTGCCTCATGCTGGCCGAGGCGCTGAAGGCAGCGCTCGCCGGCCCGTTCGTCTTCAAGGCCTCCTTCGACAAGGCCAACCGCTCAAGCCTCGGCTCGTATCGCGGCCCGGGCCTGCGCGAGGGGCTGCGGGTCCTGGCCGAGGTCAAGCGCCGCACTGGGCTTCCGGTGCTCACCGACATCCATACGCCCGATCAGGCCGCCCCCGCCGCCGAGGTGGCGGACGTCCTCCAGATCCCCGCCTTCCTCTGCCGCCAGACCGATTTGCTCGTCGAAGCCGGCCGCACGGGCCGCGCCGTCAACATCAAGAAAGGCCAGTTCGTCGCGCCCCTCGACATGCGCCACGCCGTCGAAAAGGTGCTCTCCACGGGCAACGAGCGCGTGCTGCTGACCGAGCGCGGCGCCTGCTTCGGCTACAACAACCTGGTCGTCGACATGCGCTCCATTCCGCAGATGCGCTCGCTCGGCGTCCCTGTCGTCTTCGACGCCACGCATTCCGTGCAACTGCCCGGCGCCGCGGGCGCCTCGAGCGGCGGCGCTCCCCAATTCATCGAGCCCCTGGCTTCCGCCGCCGTCGCCGCCGGCGCCGACGCCGTCTTCGTGGAAGTCCACGAGGCGCCCGAGCGCGCCCTCTCCGACGGCCCCAACGCGCTCCGCCTCGAGCTTGTGGCCGCCCTCGCCGCCCGCCTCCGCCGCATCCACGCCGCCCTGCACGAACCGGGCGCGGCCAGCGTCTAACATAGGGATAGGACTCCATCCGAGGAGAAGGAATCGCATGCCTTCCATCCGCCGCCGCAGCCGCCGGGGCTTCTCGCTCATCGAGCTGCTCATCGTCGTCGCCATCATTCTCGTCATCGCCGCCATCGCCGTACCCAAGCTCAACAGCGCCCGCATGCAGTCGCAGGAGATGGCCGCCATCCGCCAGATCAACACCATTCACACGGCGCAGACAATGTACATGAGCCAGTTCCAGAAATTCGCCGAAAGCCTGCAACAGTTGGGCCCGCCCGCCTCCGGCTCGCCCGGCCCCGCCGCCGCCGACCTCATCCCCGGCGATCTCGCCCTTGGAGAGAAGACCGGCTACGTCTTCAACCTCACCGCCACCAAAGATGGCTACGTCGTCACCGCCGTCCCCAAGGTTTACAACAGCACCGGCCGCCGCACGTTCTACTCCGACCAGACCCTCGTCATCCGCGAGAACTGGGGTCCCGAACCCGCCACCGCCCAAAGCCCCGAAATCAAATAGCCCTCCTTGCTGCATCCGGCCGCGTGCAACAGCGGCCGGTACACCCCGGATGGAACCTCGGGCACATGATCTCCGGGGACGGAGCCGGCCGGAATTTCGCCGGTCTTGGGTTCTGGCGCGTGGCGCAATCCGGGCGGAAGCCCGAACCGATGGGCGTTCTTCCCTGAAACCACGCCGGCTGCCTGCACAGATGGCGGCACAGGGGGTTCACCCGGCCTGGCGCCGCGGCGGTGAACAACAGAGGAATGGCGCCTTGGAGGCGACCGGCATTACGATGTGATCGAGCGAATAAAACCAACGGGATTGTCGCATGTGCGGGATCAGAGACGCCGGCTGTGGCGGGATTTTCTGTCTGGCCCAAAAGACGGAGATATTCGTCGCCTTGTTGCATTAGCAATCAATCGAGTTCAGGTTGTCCCCAATTCAGGGGGGCAGACATGCATTCGGTTCGCTTGCAACTTTGGCCTTGTTTTCCGTTAAATTCTGGTAGAGGGGCTTGCCACTCGCCCGGCCGCTGCGCGGCTGCAGGCTGGTTTGTCTCTCCACGAAACCAAAGCGAGCCAAGCGAAAGGAGTTCCAGGAAGAATGCTGTTGCACAAAGCGCTGTCTCTTGCTTTTGCAACTTGTGTGTTTGCCGCGTCCATGCCGGCCCAGGAAGCCGCGCGGACAGCCCTCAGGGGCATTGAGAAGAAGGACATCCGCAGAGGCGCCCGCGTCGTCGTCGTTTACGACGAGGCCAGAGTAAAGCCTGCCGACGCGCAGCGCTTCGGGGATGCTCTTCTCGAGTCCCCCTTCGAGCTTGAGAAACTCACAAAAGCCGACGCCGCCCGCGGCATCGGCGTGGTCGTGGCCAGGGAAAGCGGCGGCGATTGTCCGCCTCCGAATTGCGGCTGCGACAAGAGCTTTATGGAATGCACTTGCAGGAAGTACAAGGAAAATTGCATTTGCGCTTACTGCCTGCTGAATTACGACAAGGTCGTGCTCGACACGCTGGGTTCCGGCCGCCAGATGGGGCCAAATGAACAGGCGTGGATTGTCCTATACGAGATCGACCCGGCCCGTCTGAAAACGGTTCTGCAAGAGAACAGCGAGGCCATCCGGCAGGCTCTGAATCTGCCCCCCACCGCCACGGCTCTCACTATCAAGACGAAGAGCCCGCGATACTAGCGGCCGCCTCGCGGCTCCGCCTGAAGCGGGGGCGCGCGCCGTCCCGCCGCGCCCCCGCTGCGGTCTCCTTCCTTCCTCGCCCGCTGTGGTTGCCCCTCCCGCCTCATTTCCGGATTTCCTCTGCCCTTGGCCGGCTTCCTTTGCGCCATTCCGCTCGGCCTTGGCCGAGGGCTTTACCCGTGAGTTCCCCTTCGCCTGGCCTCTCTTGGTTCTTCCCTCGCAAATTCCGGTTTCCCCTCGCGCTTGCCCGGGGGCCCCAACCGTGCCCCGCCATGACTGCGTATTTCCGCCCTTGTTTCTTCGCGTTTCCCCTCTCTAGCCCAAGTTCGTCACGGCGTGTGCATTTTTGGCCATTTTGGGTCTTCTTGGGGCTGTAAG
>Ga0272446_1001617_pt1 | contig 32363 bp, 24 predicted proteins | sample YNPCB0061_FD_194587 | JGI IMG/M metagenome (GOLD analysis project Ga0272446, IMG submission 194587) | Hot spring microbial mat communities from Yellowstone National Park, WY, United States - YNP-CB-006-1 | ecosystem: Environmental > Aquatic > Thermal springs > Hot (42-90C) > Sediment | place...
TTCTTAGGCGCAGGCACTACAGTATTTCCACTTCCGAAGAAGTCAGTTTGACCGCCAGAGAATGGACCAGTCAAGTTTACAGTGTAATCAGCAGAAGTATGATTAGGTGCAGTAATGGATACAGTAGCTTCACCACTTCTTAATTCGAAAGTAGCAATACCGCCTTCAGTAGTTTGTACTCTTCTTACTTGACCATACTGAGAAGTGGTAACAAAAGCACCAGCAACGCCTTCTGCTTCTTCTATTCTACCGTTAGACACAGCAGAAGCAGTAGCAGACACTACGTTTACTGTATAGAATACTCTACCACCTGCGTTTTCTCTGTCAAGAGAGTCTAATACTCTCTGATAACGCAATAAGGCATTTCTATCAAGTCTTTCCTGTGCGGTCTTGATAGAGTCAATGGTTCTTTGCGCTCTCAATCTTTGTAGTTCAAGATTCAAAGCGTCTTTCTCTGTGAACTGGTCCTTAGAGCAAGACGATAGTATAGCAGCCGCTGAGAGAGCTACTGCCAACGCCTTTACTGAGGATTTCATGAAGTTTTTGTTCATAGATTAGCGTTTTTAAATTAATTAATTGTAATTAAGTTTATTAATTTTCACTCGCAAAGTTATTAAAAAAATCATGTCTGCAAACAATTCCATACAATTTTTTAAGAATTGACCGATTGCGGTAGTTTGCCATTTTTCTAATAACTGCTAAAGCTAAGACCCAAGTCAGAAAAAAAAGGTTGCAAGTCCTTGTTAATTTTTTAGTGAAAAAGTTAAACTTTTTATGGTAAATGTTAAAAAGTTCTACTTTAGGCTTTGCCTTCTAAATGCCTGTTAGCCCTTACAGGTTTTTGAAACCTATAAGGGCTTATAAATAGTTAGAAAAAAAATTTTGTTTCTACGTAAATACTTTATAATTTTGCAGTCCAAGTTGCAAGAAATTCTGTTGAAGCAACTTGATATAATGTTCATTGATATTTATTTCACAAATTGATAAGTGTTGGTGAGAAAATGAAAGATAGCATACTTACTGATACTTTATCTTAAACTTAACATGTATCATGCGTTACTTACGTTATTTACCAAAGGAAAAAAAGCAAGAAATTTTTGAAAAGCACGGTTTTGAGAAGTCAAAAACAGACACAGGTTCGCCAGAGGCTCAAATTGCCCTTTTTACACAAAGGATTAATCATGTTACCGAGCATCTCAAAAACAACCCCAAAGACCACTCTTCTCGTTTAGGCTTACTTAAATTGGTAGGGAAAAGAAAAAGTTTGCTAAATTATCTTTACAAGAAGGACATTAATAGGTATAGAGCAATCATTGCTGAGTTAGAACTTAGAAAGTAATCCGACAAGATAGTTTCAGGGGGTCTCTTACAGAGATTCCCCTTTTGCTGTTTAAATCAAAATCATAGAACCACATAATATAGATGCAATCACAAGCGATTATTAAAACTATTGAAATGCCTGATGGACGACAAATCACGATAGAAACAGGCAGATTAGCCCGCCAAGCTGATGGTGCGGTAGTAGTGAGGATGAACAATACGATGCTATTGGCGACGGCAGTGTCCGCCAAAGAAGCTAAAGAAGATACTGATTTTTTCCCTCTTTCTGTGGATTACCAAGAGAAATATGCGGCAACAGGCAGGATTCCGGGTGGCTTTTTGAAAAGAGAAGGCAAACTATCAGATTATGAAATCTTGATTAGTCGCTTGATAGATAGAGCTATCCGTCCTCTTTTCCCCGAGGATTACTTAGCAGAAACCCAAATTAATGTCATTTTGCTATCCGCAGACGACAAGGATATGCCTGATGCCCTTGCCGCCCTTGCGGCCTCTGCTGCGCTTGCTGTTTCTGATATTCCTTTTGGAGGACCTATTTCTGAGGTGCGCGTCATCAAGTTTGAAGGGGAGTATCTCATCAACCCTACCAAAGAAAAAATAGAAAAAGCAGATTTAGACTTAGTCGTAGCTGCCTCTATGGACAATATCTTGATGGTCGAGGGAGAGTGCAATGAGGTGTCCGAAGAGGAAATGCTGGAGGCAATGAAAGTGGCTCATGAGGCTATCAAAATTCAGTGCCAAGCACAGATAGAGCTGAGCGAGCAGGTAGGAAAAACGCAAAAGCGTAGTTATAGCCACCTCAAAGAAGATGAAGCACTAAAAAAATATTTATTTGATACTTATTACGAAAGGTACTATGCTGTGGCTAAATCTTGCATCGCCAATAAGCAAATGCGCAGCGAATCCTTTAAGGCTATAGAAGAAGAATATTTCGCAGGATTGCCCGAGGACACTACGGTAGATAAAAATATTGCCAAGCGTTATTTTCACGATATTCATAAAAAAGCCGCCAGAGATTTGGCGTTGAACGAGGGCTTGAGATTAGACGGCAGAAGAACCGAGGACATCAGACCTATCTGGTGCGAGGTAGATTACTTGCCTATGCCTCACGGCTCTGCTATCTTTACCAGAGGAGAAACACAATCGCTTACTACGGCTACCTTAGGGACAAAGTTAGACGAGCAGATGATAGACGGAGCGGTCATTGCAGGATATAGCAAGTTTATTTTGCATTATAATTTCCCTGCTTTTTCTACCGGAGAGGTAAAACCTAACCGAGGTCCGGGGCGTCGCGAGGTAGGGCATGGCAACTTAGCGATGCGTGCTTTGAAAAGAATTTTACCCCCAGACTCCGAGAACCCCTATACTATCCGCATAGTCTCGGATATTTTAGAGTCCAACGGCTCTTCGTCTATGGCGACGGTTTGTGCGGGTACTTTGGCAATGATGGATGCAGGCATACGTATCAAAGCCCCAGCCTCAGGGATTGCAATGGGCATGATTTCCGACCCTACCACAGGCAAGTATGCTATTTTATCTGATATTTTAGGAGATGAAGACCACTTAGGCGATATGGACTTCAAAGTTACAGGCACAGCCAACGGCATCACTGCCTGCCAAATGGACATCAAAATAGATGGACTTTCTTACGAAGTGTTAGCCCAAGCCTTAGCCCAAGCGAAGAGAGGAAGATTGCATATTCTCAATGAAATGGCTAAAGCTATCTCCGCCCCCAGAGAAGATTACAAGCCACACGCTCCTCGCTCTGTAAGTATTCAGATTCCAAGCGAACTCATTGGAGCGGTTATCGGACCCGGAGGCAAAGTGGTGCAAGAAATTCAGAAAGAATCAGGGGCTACTGTCATTATTGAGGAGAAGCCTACTTACGGTCTGGTAAGTATCTTTGCCGTAAACAAAGAGGCTATGGAAAAAGCCTATTCCAGAGTAAAATCTATCGTCACCGAACCTGAAGTAGGGGAGGTTTACGACGGCATAGTAAAATCTATTCAACCTTTTGGGGCTTTTGTGGAGTTTTTGAAAGGAAAAGAAGGGCTGTTACATATTTCAGAAATCAAATGGGAGCGCTTAGAAAATATGGACGGAGTGCTTGAAATAGGCGAAGAAGTAAAAGTAAAACTCATAGAGGTTGATAAAAAAACAGGCAAATACCGCCTTTCTCGCAAGGTATTACTGCCCAAACCAGAAAACTCAAGTAGTAATAATGGAGGCAATGGCGGCGGGGGAAATAGAGGAAAATTGGATAATAAAAATAATCAAAAAAAAGATTATGATAAAAGACGAAAATAGAACTTAACTCGTTCTGTTTATGTTTAGTATTGAAATCTAACTCTATTGTGCGTCAAACTAAGTTTAAACCACCTACTTCGGTGCATAAAACTACTTGTTAGGGTTAGTAAATTTTACTTATTGGATATATTATTTCATTGGGCAACAAAATTATAGGAGATAAAATAAATGAGACAGCTTAAAATCAGTAAACAAATTACCAATAGGGAGAGCCAATCTCTTGACAAATACTTGCAGGAAATTGGTAAAGTGGACTTGCTCTCCCCAGATGAGGAAGTAGAATTAGCAAAAAGGATTCGCGAAGGCGACCAATTGGCTTTGGAAAGACTGACCAAAGCTAACTTGCGTTTTGTGGTTTCTGTAGCTAAACAGTATCAAAATCAAGGACTTTCACTGGGTGATTTGATTAATGAAGGCAACTTAGGCTTAATAAAAGCGGCCCAACGCTTTGATGAAACCAGAGGCTTTAAGTTTATCTCTTATGCGGTTTGGTGGATTAGGCAATCTATCTTACAGGCATTAGCAGAGCAATCTCGCATTGTACGCCTTCCTCTCAATAGGGTAGGCTCCCTGAACAAAATCTCTAAAACTTTCTCCGAGTTAGAGCAAAGGTTTGAAAGAGAACCCTCACCCGACGAGTTAGCAGAAGTGCTTGACCTCCCTACTTCAGAAGTAGTAGATACGATGAAGATTTCGGGAAGACATGTTTCCATGGACGCACCTTTTGCACAAGGAGAAGAAAATAATCTCTTGGACGTATTGGAAAACGACGGAGAGGAAAAACCAGATACAGGACTAATGACGGATTCGCTCAGACGCGAAGTACAGCGCGCGCTATCCACACTCACACAAAGAGAAGCAGATGTAGTTGCCTTGTACTTTGGCTTGAATGGAGAACACGCCATGACCTTAGAGGAGATAGGAGAAAGATTTAACCTTACTCGTGAGCGTGTAAGACAGATTAAAGAAAAAGCCATTCGCAGACTGCGCCATACCTCACGTAGCAAAGCCTTGAAAACATATTTAGGATAAAAAGAAGCCCTCTATCAACAGTGAGGGCTTTTTTTTTGATAAATACTTCATCATAGATTAGAAAATACTACTACTCTTGCCTGCATACGTGGTCCTGAAAATGTTAGAAAAGTAAAATAATAGAGAAAATTTTAATTTTAAATTTGCAGGCAAGTTTTGTAACTATATTCTCCAATCAAAAATCTTATGCACAACGACCCTGAGTTGAATGGCAAATACCTCGGTACGATTAGCAGTGATTTTATCAAAGTAGCTGATATACTGAAAGAAACGTCTTACATGATTCGCAAAAGAGGCTACTCTGATTATCCTATTTTTCCTATTTGCAAAGAAAAAATAGCCATAGGCACCCTGCTGGCGGGAAGAGAGGAGTTTGGTACAACATGGAATTACTATGCTTCTTTTTTAAGTGAATTTATTGATAGGCAATTGGTTACTGATGAAGAATTGTTTAAGTCTGCATGGAAATCGCCTGAGGAGTTTGCCTGCCTTTTCGTAGTGGATATGGACTTTATGAACTTTGTTTTTATTCCTTTTCCTGAAGATTAGGCGACTTATTCTAAGCGACTTATTCTAAGCGACTTATTCTAAGCGACCTCTATTTTCTGTTGGATTTCGTCTAAGGCATTCATGTATTGAATCTTGTTAAAGGCAAATGCAAGAGATTGATAGCGTTTATCTGGTTTTTGATTGCGCTGAAAACTATGCCAAATAATATACTTGCGATGAATCTCTATCTTTGCCATGAGCGCGCTTCTGAAATAGGAGTCTGACTTACAAATCAAAAGAGCAGAACGTTTTTCGTTATCTCCGTAGCCAGCGTCAGGCTCTCCAAGTAAATGCAAGGAGGCAGTATGAAAAAGATATAGCGGTATGCCTTCGTAAATATTGGAGTCCGATTTTTCTACCTGACGAACAATATGCTTGAAATTTACTCCATCAATAAAGATTTCTACTACTTTTTTTTCTTGCTTTAATTCCTTGATTTCAAAGCGTATTTGATGTTTGGGCTTTTCTAAGAGTTTGTTGATTTGCGCATTATTAGTTTTATCAGATTTTACTCCTGCAATACCATATCGCAAACGCATTTCCTCTAATTCCTTTTCAAACTCATTGGTCACATTGGGTAAAAATATCAAAATTATGTGGGAGATAATAGGAAGAAATGTCCCCATAGCAAACCAAAACCAGAATGACCTACCACGAGAGTAAGCATAATAACCACAGACCGCAGGAATAGTGAGCCAAAAGAGGGTCATGATGATAATAAAATCTACAAATAGCATTGGATAACTAAGATTTTGCTACGAAAACATTATTATAAAAATAAGCAATCACGGATTAATAACAAAGCCTTTATATTGAAAGTTTTTAAAAGCTACTCAAAAAATATTGGTTTTTTATAAGGTTGTTAAACCTATGAGGTTTTAAAAATCTCATAGGTTTAGGTATAATTAGGCAACCTCCTACAGACTGTTTTCTACCGTAGATTTATCAAAGTTCATTCACTTATTTATCTCCTTCTTTTTCAGGATTATTAGAAGTTTCAGGTTCAAAATATACTTCGCTAAAATCTCTATACTGCATAGGATTGTTGGGAAAGTTTTTCACACGAGAACTAAGCAAGCGATAACATTCATCATACCAAAGCACGATGATAGGCGCATCTCGCATCGCTAAGTTTTCAGCATCCATGAAAAGTTTGTTTGCATCTACAGAGGAAGTAGAGGCTAATGCTTTTTCGTAAAGCCTGTCAAACTTTTCATTTTTGTACCTTGGGATATTGGGGTAAGAATTTTCCCCTAATGGAGCAGCATACTTACTATAAAACATCCAAAGGAAGTTCTGAGGGCTTGGATAGTCTGCTACCCAAGACAGACGAATCAAGGAGAAATTGCCCTTCAAACATTTGTCTGTAATTTGGGCATGAGGAAGGATATTGATTTCTAACTGTACGTTTAAGACATCTCTTAACTGTTTTTGTACTTCTAATGCTACATTAGAATGTCTATCTCCTTCAGGGTTTAGGTCAAGGGTGATTTTGGGGAAGCCCTGTCCTTTGGGGAAACCTGCTTTTGCCAAATAGTACTGAGCAGAATCTACGTTGTAATCGTAGCCTTGTATTTTTGTAATATCGTAATCTGGAAAAGAGGGAGGCGTAAGACCATGCAGTCCCGGCTCGTAGCCTTCCCCATTAAGGACAAAGTCCAAAATCTTTTTACGGTCAATGGCAAAAGAGAAGGCTTTGCGCACATTTACATCTTTGAATACTCCGTCCATACTCATAAAAGAGAATATCTGAGTTTGCATTTCAGGTTCTCTTTGCAACTCATATTTGCTCAATCCCCCATCTTCTACTTGTGTTTCCTCTAATATTTCAATGATGTAGTCAGTAGGTAAGCGATACATCATATCTAAGTTACCTTTGCGAAACTCAAAAAGTTCTGTTTTTTTATCCCTAATAAAATTAATCTCTATAGCATCTATGAAAGGAAGTTGATTTCCGTGTTTATCTTTACGATAATATTTGTCATTTCTCACTAATTTTATCTTAATGTCTTCATCTATGCTTGCTATCTTGTAGGGACCTGTCCCTACTGCTTTTACTCTCATCTCATTGCCGTACTTCTCGTATGCCTCTCTGGGGAAAATGAAGGTTTGAGGGCGTGCCAAATGGGTAAGGAAAAGTACATTGGGAGCTTCTAAGGTAATCTGTATGGTGTACTTATCTATTACCTTTATTCCTTCAATTTCTGTATTAGGGGTTTGCCCACCTACTGTAGCATCGTAATAGGTTCTTGCCCCCTTGACTACTCCATCAAAAATATCAAAAGCACGATTATTGCGGTCTTGAGTGCAAAGTCTTGTAAAGCAATATTTTACGTCTTCTGCTGTCAGCTCTCGTCCAGTTCCGCCGGGGAAGCAAGCATCATCATGAAATAATACTCCTTTACGAAGTTTAAAAGTATAGACCGTATAAGAGGCATCTACCTCATAGCTCTCTGCCAAGGCAGGGATTACTCTAAGGTTTCCGCCTTGGTCAAACTTGAAAAGCCCCTCATATATCTGAGCCGCTACACGATAGGAATAAACATCTACGATATTATGTGGGAATAGATTTTTAATGTATTCCGACTCGTTCAGTCTAAATACACCTCCATAGTATCTTCCTCCATTAGCAGGTTGCAAAGATTTTGCAGTATCTTCGCTTTCGCTGCCACACCCCACCAAAAACAAGCTCAGCATTACAAGTTGATAGATGAAAATGTTTCTCATCGGTTTCATCATTTCTATTGAGTTAAGTATCATTTGTTTCACAATAATTCGAATAAGTTTAGAGTTTTAAGAATAGGTTTAAAACAATGTATAGATTTTTAAACAGTTAAATATCAAAAATTCACACCAAAAATTGAACCTAAAATCAATAAAGCCAATGATTGAGTGTTATTTATTTAATTCTAATAGCACAGGACAGTGGTCTGAAAAATATACTTTGTTAAGAATAGCACATCTTTTTAATTTGCTTTCTAAGGAAAAAGAAGCCAAATGATAGTCTATTCGCCAGCCTAAGTTCTTTTCTCTTGCTCCCGCTCTCGTACTCCACCATGTATAATGATGAGGTTCTTTGTTAAAATGCCTGAACGCATCTATGAATCCACTCTCTATCATCTTATTCATCCATGCTCGTTCCTCTGGTAAAAAACCCGAGGTATTCACATTTTTTGTCGGATTGTGTATATCTATTTCCTTATGACAAATGTTATAGTCCCCGCTAATAATAAGTGCTGGTCTTTTCTGCTTGAGGTCAGTGATATAATGATAAAAATCATCAAGCCACTCGTATTTAAAATTTTGCCGTGTTTCCCCTGTTGTTCCTGAGGGCATATATACACTCATCAACACAAAATCATCTGTTTCTACCTGTAACAAACGTCCCTCTGCATCGTATTTGGGTATTCCGAAGCCGTATTGTACTCGGTTTACCTTATGCTTTGCTAAGATGGCTACACCGCTATAACCTTTCTTCTCTGCTGGATACCAATATACTTGATAGCCCATTTGCTCAAAAACAGACAAATTTACTTGGTCTGCATTCGCTTTGATTTCCTGCAAGCAGACATAATCCGCCTGCGTTGCCTCGAGCCACTCTAAGAATCCTTTTTTAATGACAGCCCTTATGCCATTGATATTATAAGTAATAAGTTTCATAAAAAATTAACAATTCCAAATTAGTGCTTTTTTTGCTTAAAAAGCAAGACTTACACAAATAAGAAATGAAAATAATTTTTGGATAGGCTAATTTTTTATCAAAAAAACTGTCTTATACAAAAATTTCTTTTTCAAAATACTCAATGATGTGCATTTTGAGCAGTTTCTCCTGTCCGAGCAAATCAAAGAAGGGAAGTTTTTTGACAAGTTTCCAGTGAGGCCATCCTTGCTCATCTACTCCCTCCAATTCATAAAAACCTGATAGGCTTAGCACTTTGCATATCGCAATGTGCATGAGGTCTTGCTTTTCTTCTTTGGAAAAATTCTTAATTCCTTTGCCAAGTTCCTGTACCCCTATCATAAACAATACTCCATTCAGGTCTGGCTTTTTTCCAAAAATATGCTCAATTTTAGCTATCAAATTGTTCCAAGCTACTTCTAAATCTTCTTCTGTTGTCATCTCTGTTTAAAATATTTCCTTTCAAATTTCAAAATATCCTATAGACCCGCCTACCCAGTCCAACCCTTTATTAAAATCTACCCCCATCATTTTCCCCTTGCTCAACCGAACAAGGTTAGTTACTACCTCCATTTTCCCATCTATACAAAGAAGTAACATTCTTATTTCTACCTTAGCAGGAATATCCAAAGTTTGAATAATAGGCTGATAATGAACTTTTTTCATTAAAATATAATTCGCAGGGTCAAGATGTTTATCCGCATAAATTTGTTCTATGTCTTCTTTGCTTACATCAAACTTTACCCCTGCTCCCGCAAAGGAAAACAAGGGCTTTAGTACATAATTCTCTAAATCATCGGGAATAGAGGGAAGGCGATGCAAAAATTCGGTCTTGGGTACATATTTGCTTTTCAAAAAAGGCAGAGTGAACTTACTGATTTTAAAAAACCAGTTAGGATGAGCCAACCACTTTACTTCTAAATCTTCGCGGAAATCAAAATGTAAGGTCAGGTCTTTGCGAAGGTTCAACTCATCAAAAATGACGCGATTATAAATCCTTTCTATCCAAATTTTCTTACCGTTTTCCTCATAGTAAAGCTTAGTCTTCCCGTTGGCTATTCTTTCGCTGCGAACTTGGGTAATGCAAACAGGTTTTACTCCTAAAAATCTTTCTGTGCAGGAAAAATCTATTTTTGTTTTTTGCTTATCTGGCTCTATCTCCAGCAAAACTACGTTCTCCGGTTTGCTCTCTCCTACTATGATTCTTTTAAGCGTTTCTATATACAACTGATTATCTGTAACAAATTCATCTTTTAGAAAATGAGTCAAAGCAGAAGGTATCGCATAATGCTTTCTGTATTTTAAATTTAAAAAATGCTGAAAACAAAAAAGAGAGGGAAACCCCTGCAACTCTATTAGTTGAGGAATAAGTTTTTCTGGGTGCTGTTCATCTTGGCATAGGGCAAAATCCACAGCCATAAAAGTAGGTTGGCTATCCTCATTTGGCACGTATAAATGCGAGGGAGTAGCTAAGTGCATAGCATCAGCGTATTCTGCCTGCCAAATTTGATTTACTACTTCGTGAGTAGCTTCTATCAAGGTGCTTTTCAGATTTTTATCTATAAAAATAGGCGTTTCGCAGATTTTAAAAGCTACCCTATAGCCAAATTCTCCGGCAATATCATCTAAAAAAGCCTCATATTTTTCTTGAGAAAATTGGGCATTGAACTGTTGGCGAAGTGATGGAATCATAATTCTAAACGATTTTTACAAAAATATAAGTTAGTACGTATGTATTCCTATTTTTCTACAAAGATTTTACCCCAATGAGGTATATTTACTGCCAAAAAACCCGTAGAGGTAAATATATTTGCAGTAGCTTAAAAAAGCAATAGTAAAAGTAGCCCTTGTCATTAAAAATTTTTTACCCAGTAGTAAATATACAAAGTAATTATTTACACTCAACTTTACAGAGTTTTTAAAACTTTATAGGGTTAAATTATTGATTAATAATAGCTTGTAATTTTTCCCAAAAAATCAATTTCATTTGAGCATAAAAGTAGCTTTGTATAGGATTCCCAATAGAAAGCGGAACATTTTTCAAAGAAAAATAATTATACCAAAATATAACTATACCTTTCCAAAAGTTTGAAACTTGCAGAAAGTTATACTGAATAAAAAGTAGTTTTTAATAAGTAAAAACACAAATTGCTGATAATCATTTTATTAACTCTATAAGTCTTCAAAAATCTTATAGGGTTGGGTATAAGTAGATAAAGAAAATAAATGACACCCAAAGAATACTTTGCTAATATTCGTGAATCCGTCAATACACTTCTAATAGGAGTTAAGCTGACTTTCAAGCATTTGAAAAAGGCTATCCAAAGTAAAAGGCTTCGCAATACTATACCTGCTACTGATGAAAACTATTTTCAGCAAGAGGCAGGTATTGTTACCTTACAATATCCGAAAGAAAAGCTACCTATTCCCGATGTAGGTCGTTACCAACTTCATGTAGAGATAGAGGACTGTATTGTGTGCGACAAATGCGCCAAGATATGCCCTGTTAATTGTATAGATATAGAATCTGTCAAAGCCTCAGAGCAAATAGGCACTACCTCAGACGGAACACCTATCCGCTTATATGCCACAAAGTTTGATATTGATATGGCAAAGTGTTGTTTTTGCGGACTTTGCACTACTGTTTGTCCGACAGAGTGTATTACTATGACTCCTGAATACGATTACAGTGTATTTGATATTCGCCAGATGAACTTCTCATTCAGTAACATGAGCGAAGAGGAAATAGCGATGCGAAAAAAAGAAGCAGAAGAAAGAGAAAGAGCCAAAATGCAAAGTGCTAAAACTGAAGAAGTAAAAACAGAAATAGCACAGGAAAAACAAGAAGGTGCAGTAACGCCTCCGTCTTCTGAAAAACCCACCTTTAAGCCCAAATTCAAGCCTATTATCAAAAAATAAATCTATCAGTTAATTTTGGGTTTTAGGGAGTTGTAAAAATCAAAAAGACGCACCAAGTCCTCTCGCCTATCAAAGCGAATGCGATTGGCAGAGATAAAACCTTCTATATCTTTTGATTTGTCTTGCATAAGGGCTAAAATATCTTTTTTAGTGTCAGTCAATTTTACTACTTTCTCCTCTTTCATCAGCAACACATAATAGGAATCATCTAACACAGGCACGCTCGTTCCCATCCAAGGGCGATACCCCCAGCCCCAAAAACCTGCGGGATACATCATTCTATAAGTGATAATTTCCCTATTCAATAAAGTAAGGTAGCCCTCGGCAAGCAGTTCAAAAAATGTAGGACTTTCATAATTTCCTGCTTTCTTGTAAGGCAGAGCATAAAAGGCACGAGGCATTTTTAGTACTTCATCAAAAAACTGGAAAGATTCCACCTGAAAAGCACTAAAAGATTTGATAGTATTGGCGTACTGTAATTGGATATTATCTGCGTCCAAATCATACTTTATTTTTCCTTTTAAGGTTTCCCCTGAAAAAAGATTAACCTCTCCGTCGTGCCAAAAATCACGCGAAAGTTGTTGTGCATTTACCTTACTTTCTGCAAAAAATAAACAAGCAGAAAGCAACCCCACAATAACAAAAAATAGATTTTTCATTTGTTTCTACTATTTGAATGATGCTCTAACCTAAAACTCAAATGTATAAACGTATTTTTCACTTAATAAAGTTGCAAAAATTTGAAAACAATAGTAAAAAGTACCACTTCTACTAAGTGGATAATGGTAAACTTATTCATTATTTTTACAAATATTTCTTGCCTATGTCGCTTGATTAAGTAATTTTACTCGGTATTCTATGAAGTTTTAAAAAACTTAAAGGATTAATCAACAATAATTGCCGCTTAGGTCAGGTGGTGCTTCTCTTGGCAGATTTCTACTAAGACTCCATTGGTCGTTTTAGGGTGTAAAAAGCAGACTAATTTGTTATCTGCACCTTGTTTAGGTACTTCATTTAAGAGTATAAATCCTTCGCTTTTAAGTCTTTGCATTTCAGCAATAATATCCTCTACTTCGTATGCAATGTGATGAATCCCCTCCCCTCTTTTCTCAATAAATTTGGCAATAGGGCTGTCTTCTCGGCTGGCTTCCAACAGTTCTATTTTAGTTTCTCCTAATTGGAAAAAAGAGGTAATCACGCCCTCGGATTCAACTTTTTCTTCTTTGTACGCTCCCTTCCCGAATAGCTTAAAAAAAAGCTCATTGGATTCTTTGATACTTTTTACTGCTATGCCTATATGCTCGACTTTTAAAAAACCTTGATTTGACATGGAGATACCGATTTACAAGTGTATGATAAAATTTAGCTTTCAATTAGGAGCGGACTGCTCGCTTAACGCCAATATCAAATCAAACTCCTCTTTTTTCAACGGCATTACAGAAAGGCGAGATTGACGAATGAGAGCAATATTTTGCAGTTCAGGAGTTTGCTTAATTTTTTGTAAACTTACAGGATATTTGAGTGCTTGATAAGGTTCTAAATCTACTACTACCCAATTGGCATCGTCAGTAGTAGGGTCTTTGTAAAATTCCCTGACCACTTTGGCAATTCCCACCACCGAAGGATTGTTTACGCTATGGTAGAAAAAGACTAAATCGCCTTCTTTCATTGCTTTCAAGTTATTGCGGGCTTGGAAGTTCCGCACTCCATTCCAGAATGTTCTTTTTTCTTTTACAAAATCTTCCCAACTGTATGTACTGGGTTCTGATTTGACTAACCAATAATTCATTTATTTTTTTAAAATTAGCAATTATTGCTCAAATTTAGTGCTTTCTACTTCAATCTCTTCAGAAAAAGATGAAATAACTTTTTTACAACCTAAACTGTACGCTTCCTTTGATACCAAAACGGCTAATATAAGGACGGTCTAAATAGGTAAGACGATGAATAAAATCTATACGTAGTAACCTAAAAATATTTTCTATGCCGTAGCCTACTTCTATATAAGGTTCATTTCTTAGAGCAGAAAACATACGAAGCGGTATGCCGTCAGGAGTGGTTACAGGAATCAGGTCTATGTTTTCTTTTCGCAATCCGCCGTAAAGCACATTGGCAGTAGCCAAAAAACGCCATTTAAGTTTTTTAATCAGCGGAAAACGATTAAAAAATAGCCCTTCAAAGCGATGTATATAACTAAAAGACAAGGCTCTATCACTTATGAACTCAAAGAAATTCATTAGGTTAAAAGCAAAGCCATTGTAAAAATAGGTTTGATTCCCCAAATGTGCCTCTAAAAGTGGATATGGAAGAGTATTAGGAATATAAACCCCTGTCAAAGAATAAGTGCCTCGCCCTAATGCCCCCATGCGTACTTGCTGAGAGATGTTCGCTGAGATTTTTTGATAATTAAAATCGCTACCCAGCACACCTCTAAGTCCTAAGGTCATTCGCAAGGTAATCACGGGCATATTTTTCACATTGATAGACTCACGGCTCATATCGTATTGGATGTACTGCTCTTTGAAAGAGATACGACTTTCCAAATCCACTTCAGCCGTAGAGAATGTTCGCTGCCTTTCTGTACCATCAAAAAACTCAAAGTCAAATAATGGGTCAAAGGTTTTATTTTTAAGATATATTTTTTGAATAAAGCCCTTAGCTACGTCGGTCTGGAAGTAAAACTCATTAGAAAGTTGCATGAAGGGACGGCGATTATACATATTTCCCCAAAGTACAGAAGAAGCAAAAAGCGCATTACTCCTTGCACTAAAATCTGAATTAAGCAAAGCTATCTGTCCTAAATCGTACTTGCTATAAAAACCAAACTGAGTCCACGGCTTGCGAGAAAGAATATAGTCAAACCCAAATCCATACTTGAATCTTTGGTCTTGTGTGCCATAAGCCAAATACCCTTTCAGAATCAGTTTCCTATTAAACTCTGCATTGGTTTTGAACCCAAGTCTAAAGCGATGCCCTTCGATATTATTGTTAGAATAAAGAAAAATATAAGGACCTATGTCTATTTTCCCTACTGATTTATAGCCATTTACTGCAATATCTACAATTTCTATATAGCTTTTGACTATGGGAAGTTTTTTGATAGTATCAATCATTTGATACATATTTTTCTCTGTCAAAGTCAAAGAATCATGCCTATTTTTGTCCCAAAAGGCTTTATCTTTTAGGTTAGCATCTTCTAAAACTGTGATGCTCTCCTCAAAAAAGTCATTGCTTTTCAATTTATTAATAACAAATTTGTTATTAGAAATATAAGATTTTGCTAACAATCCTGCCCAATCGTCTTTAATATCCCCTACATCTACCAAGATACGTGTTTTAGCAGGTAGCCACGGTTGATTGGGTTCTGTAGGTTGGAGTTCTTGCTGTATTTTGATTTTCTCTATGAAGTTCAGGTTAGCTTTTCTATCAATAGTCGCTTCTATACGTTGTAAAGCGTAGTGATGGGTTGAGTCAGCAATCCACATTGTTCCTGTAAATGCCAAGTCCTGTTCTCGCTTAGGAAAAAATTCTATACGATAAGTTTTCATGCCATTGACTTGGCTACTATCTTTGAGTTCATAGTCATAAAACCCTTTCCAACCATCTGCAATTGGTGAAATAAAGTCTTTTTCTAAAACCTTCAGCCAATTCTGGTAAAAATTATATTGTTGAAAAGAAGTCCCAATTATCTGAGCAGACAGACTGCCATCTTCTACTGCAATCCCTTGAATATTCGTTTTTTTAATAATCTCTCTTTGTTTCTCGGGATTCCTTTGCCAATAAAAATCAGATAGAGATTCTGAAATAAATACAGGAATAATAGGTTTGCCATCCTCCCCGGCTATAGCTTTTGCCGAATCTATGACAGATATGATTTGCTGAACAAGTTTGCGTTTTCTAAACTTCTCTGTAATATTATCTACATCTAATTCTATTTTATTATACGACTCATAACTATAAGCCTGCAAGTTTCTCTTATCGTTTCTTTCTTTATTTTTTACTACATTTCGCAAGATTTCCCATGCTGGATTTTCATAGTTTTTTGCCGAAACTACTACTTCTCTTAGTGTAGTTACTTGCGCATTCAACTGAAAATTAATAATTTGCGTCTTGCCTTTTTCTACAAATCTTGCCTTAGAAGCATACCCTACAAAAGAAGCTATCAAAGAATCTGTAGGCGTATCAGTAGTAATCTTATAGTACCCATCAAAATCCGTAGTCGTACCTTTTGAAGAATTACCCTTAAAATACACATTAGCAAAGGGAATAGGCTCGCCTGTGTCAGCATCTATTACTTTTCCTGTAATTATGGTCTGCTGAGCGAAAGCACTAAAAGAAAAAACAAGTAATACAGAAAACAATGCTACTCTTTGTGTGGAGGTACACAACAAATTGCGTAGAAATCTATCCATTAGAAGTTCTTATTTTAACTCTTACCAAATTTGTTTGCTGTTTATTGGCAATATGTAATCTTGACGAGGTGAAGCAATACCATATTAAAAACGCAATTTTTACTTCAGAAGTTGTATATCTTTAGCTTTCTTATGTATTTATCGCAGCTACTAAAGTAAATAGAAAATTAGTAACGAAAATAGCTAAAATTTTCTTATTATTCAAGTAAATGAAAAAAATATCAGAAAAGTTGCAAATATTCATTTTCAAAACTTTTGTATTTTTGTGTAAAACCCCTTAAAAGCACTTTTTACGATGAAAAATCTACTTATACTGCTCCTTTGCTGCTACTGGGCAAACTTAACTTTTGCTCAAAAAACAAAACATGACCTCGATAAAGAGAGGGTTACACAACAAAAAAAAATAGAACAGGCTGACCAAGTCTTGAAAAAGACACAACAATTTAAAGAACAGAACCTTAGCAAACTCTCCGAACTAAATAGACAAATAGAGCAAAGAAATCATTTGATAAATACTATCCTACAAGAAATTCCCCTGATAGACCAAGAAATTGTACAAGCTGATTCTTTGACAAAGGTAAATGAAGACTTACTCCAAAAACTTAAAAATGAATATACAGAAATGATTTATCTTTCTGCAAAAGTAAATAATAGCTTAGATAAACTCTCTTTTATTTTCTCTTCCGAATCCTTTAACCAACTTACAAGAAGACTGCATTATCTTAAACAATACGATGAGGAACGGAAAAAACAAATCAAGAAAATAGAAAAGTCCCAAAGAGAGTTGGCTTCGCAAAAACAAAAACTTCAACAGCAAAAAAGAGAAAAAGCAAATCTACTTTCTGAATGTGAAAACCAACAAAAAAAATTAAAAGAATTACAAAATGAACAGTTACTCATCATCAGCTCACTAAAAAATCGTGAAAAAGAACTCTTGATAGAAATTGAAAATCGGAAGAAAGCAATGTTACAACTTGATAAAGCAGTAACTGCCGCCATTAATAGAACTAACCAAATAGAATCAAATCTTGTAGAAAATCTAAATAAGAGGACACCTGAAAGTATCATATTGAATACAAAATCTTTCGCAGAAGCCAAAGGCAAACTGACCTGGCCTGTCAAAGAAGGGCTAATTGTCGGGAAGTTTGGCAAGCATAAACATCCTGTTTTAGAGAACATTTCTATTGAAAATTTAGGCATAGATATTCGTACTCTACAAGATGAAAGCGTAAGAGCAGTCTATGAGGGAATAGTCATAGCGGTAAGCAAAGTAATGGGCAATGATTATATGGTACTTGTGCAACATGGAGATTATTATACTGTCTATGCCCGTCTTAAAGAAGTAAAAATTAAAGTAGGAGAAAAAATTAAAGCCAAAGCATGGATAGGAAGAGTAGGTATAAATAGCAATAGTGGGCTACCTGAGCTTCAGTTTCAAGTTTGGCAAAATAGAAAAAAACTTAATCCTGAGGAATGGTTAGCCAAGTATTAAAAAAAAAGGATATAAACTGCTTAAAAACAATTTATATCCTTTCACAAGAATTACTCAGAATATCTAATAGACCAGCTTAGTGTGCGTGAGAAGATATTTGAATATCACCTTCTTTAGCCAACTCTCTGTCATATTCCTCTAATTCCTTTTCATGCTCTAAGTTAGACTCTATCGTTTCATAATGAGGAACATTTTGTGGTATAAAGTCTTCTTTAGCATTAGGCTTGCTATAGTCATAAGGCCATCTGTAAACTGTTGGAATTTTACCAGGCCAGTTGCCGTGTCCAGGTAATCTTGGTGTAGTCCATTCCAAAGTATTTGACCTCCATGGATTTAAAGGAGCCAACCTTCCATAAAAGATAGAATAGAAGAAATTGAACAAGAAAATAAATTGCGCACTCAAAGCGATGATAGCCGCAATACTTATCAACATGTTCAGGTCGGTATATGAACTAAATGCGTCAAAATTTGTCCATGAGTAATATCTTCTTGGGAAACCTGCAATACCGATATAGTGCATAGGGAAAAACACAAAGTAAACACCTATAAAAGTAATCCAAAAATGCACATACCCTAACTTATCATCCATCATTCTACCGAACATCTTAGGGAACCAATGATAAATGCCTGCTAACATTCCAAAGAAAGAAGCAGAACCCATCACCAAGTGGAAGTGTGCTACTACGAAATAAGTATCATGCAATTGAATATCAATAGCAGAGTTACCCAAGGCAATTCCTGTTACTCCACCAGAGATGAAGAAGGAAACCAAACCAATAGAAAACAACATAGCAGGTGTAAACACTATATTCCCTCTCCACAAAGTTGTGATGTAATTGAAAGATTTAACCGCAGAAGGTACTGCAATTATCAAAGTCAATAACATAAAGACAGAACCGAGAAAAGGATTCATGCCTGTTACAAACATGTGGTGCGCCCAAACGATGAAGGAAATAAAAGTAATCGCCAGCATCGATATAACCATTGCAGAGTAACCAAAAATGGGCTTACGTGCATTAGTAGCAATAATCTCAGAGGTAATACCTAAAGCAGGTAATAAAACTATATATACCTCAGGGTGTCCTAAAAACCAAAACAAGTGTTGGAAAAGGAGTGCACTTCCTCCGCTGTGATGCAGCGCTTCTCCATCTATATAAATTTGGTCTAAATAGAAACTTGTACCAAAACTTCTGTCAAAAATCAATAGCAATGCCGCAGAGAACAATACAGGGAAGGAAAGAATGCCAATTACTGCTGTAAGGAAGAAAGCCCAAACAGTTAGCGGTAATCGCCACATACTCATACCCTTAGTCCTCAAATTGATTACGGTAGTAACATAATTGATACTACCAAGTAATGAACCTACTATAAACAAAGCCATGCTTATAAGCCACATAGTCATCCCTAAGCCAGAACCTAAACTCGCCTGAGGCAAAGCACTTAACGGAGGGTAAATAACCCATCCACCTGCTGCAGGACCTGTTTTTATAAATATAGAAATAAACATTACTACACTTGAAGCAAAGAAGAACCAGTAAGATAACATATTCAGAAAACCTGAAGCCATATCTCTAGCCCCTATTTGCAAAGGAATCAAAAAATTGCTAAAAGTTCCGCTCAGCCCTGCTGTTAGTACAAAAAATATCATGATGGTACCATGCATTGTTACCAGTGCTAAGTAGAAATTTTGGTCGAGTTTACCTTGCTCGGTTATCCATCCTCCTAAAATAGGTCTAAGAATCTCTAAATTTGCATCTGGAAAACCCAACTGTAAGCGAAAAATTACTGAAAATATACCGCCAATAATAGCCCAGAAAATACCTGTAATAAGAAACTGCTTTGCAATAATCTTATGGTCTTCTGAGAAAATGTACTTTCTAATGAAAGACTGCTCATGATGCTCATGGTCATGATGTTCATCATGATGCACATGGCTATCAACAGATGTGTGAAGTTGTGTATCTACTACAGACATATTTTATATTGAGTTTTGATTACTTTTCTAAATCTGCTAAGTTTAAATCTCTTAAATTCAAGCCAGCGATATAATCCTTATTCTGACTTGCCCAAGGCTCTTGCTCTGTTACCCATTTGTTAAACTCTTCTGGTTCATCTACTACTATTATCATGCGCATCGCAAAGTGTCCATTGCCACAAACCTCTGTGCATGCCATCTCGTAATTAAACTTATCGTTATTCAATTCCTTACGCATCTCAGCAGTAGTCTTTGTAGGGATAAACCAAAAAGTGGTTGGCATTCCCGGAACGGCGTCCATTTTCACTCTGAAATGAGGCATATACACACTATGCAAAACATCTCTTGCCCTTATGTTTAATTTTACAGGCTTGCCCTTGGGAATATGAATTTCTCTTGGAATAAAATCATCGAAATTTGCCTTATCATTTGCAAAATCCATTCCCAACTGGTTCGTTCCATCTATCTTGGTATAATCATATTTCCCGAGTTTCCCATCTTTACCAGGATAGCGAACCATCCAATTGAACTGCTTGCCTACTATTTCAAACTGAACAGCATCTTCGGGAGCTGGTGCAGTAATTTTAGTCCACTCTATTAAGCCTGTAATCACCAACAAAGCCATTACTGCTCCCGGTATCACCGTCCAAAGTAATTCCAACTTCGTATTGTCAGGATACCAATGGGCTTTTCTATCTTCCCTAAATCTAAACCAATAAGGAAAGAAAAATAATAATATATGTGTCAGGACAAAAGCAACTGTGATAATAGCAGTTGTTACCCAAAATAAGTTATCCGTAATTACCCCATGCTCTGAAGATGGTGGTGGCAAATACTCAGCCTTGCCTGAGTACCAAAAGAAGGCACCAAAACCTACAAAGAAAAACACAATAAATAGAAAACCATTCACTGTATTACTGAAGCCAACTCGCTTTTCATGCGTTCCTTTGGCAATGTTCACTAAGGCTAATATCCTATATACCAAGGCAAAAAGTGCAATGATTAGGATAGTACCTGTTATAATAAGAAGACTTGTCATATAGCTTGTATATAAATATGTTGAATAATATTTGTTTCTATTACTTTTTGTAACATTGAAAGGTTTTAAAAAATTGATTTTTTTTGAAAAACTTTCAGAAAATTTTAAAACAAATAAACTACTAAATATTGTGATGCAAACTTTCTTGTAGCATTGGGTGATTCTTAGCTATCAAAGGTGCTTTTGATAAAGCATTAGCTACCACATAAGCAAAAGCCGCCAAGTATATCATTGCCAGACCGATTTCCAAGAAACCAAACCCTCCATTTTCTTTGAGCGTTCCCGGTGTAATCATTAAGTAAAAATCAAACCAATGCCCTATCAGTACCGCCATACAAACTATCTTAATAATAGTAGCTTTTCTCTTAGAATCCCTGGTCATGAAAGCTAAGAAAGGAAAAAAGAAATTGACAAATAAATTGAAGAAAATAAACTTACTATAAAAGTCACTCTCCAACCTTTCTACAAAATAGACAGTTTCCTCTGGAATATTGGCATAATAAATCAAAAGGAACTGACCTAACCATATATAAGTCCAAAATATGCTAAAGCCAAAAACCATTTTGTTAATATCGTGAAAATGGCTTTCATTCATAAATTTCAAATAACCTGCCTCTTTCAAAAAGACTAAAGCCAGTGAAATAGCAGCTAAGCCTGCTACGTGCCAGCTTGCAAATACATACCAGCCAAACATTGTGCTGAACCAGTGCGTATCAATAGACATAATCCAATCCCACGCAGAAACAGAAGAAGATATAGCAAAGAAAATGATAAATAGCGTAGCAATAGTTTTCATTTTCCAGAAGCGCTTTGTCCCGCCCTCGATATCCTCTAATAAGGATTGTTTTCTAAGTGCATAATAAAAAGCAATCCAACCTCCTAAGAAAACAACCATCCTAATCAAATAAAAGGGAAGATTCAGAAATGCTTGCTTGCCAGCAATGATTTCATCATAATTTGGACTACTCTTATCGTACAGAGAGCTATCTGTCCAATGAAAAATAGTATGATTTCCGATGAGGAATACTGCAAGCATCAATACAGCAGCAACAGGCAAAAAACTACCGAAAGCCTCAGGGACTCTTTTGATTCCCGCTGACCAGCCTGCATGTGCGGCATACTGAATTGCAAAGAAAAATACCCCTATGATACTCAATCCTAAGAAAAATAGATTGTTAATCCAAAAATTAACTATTAGTCGGTCAGTCCAACTATAGTGATGTCCGTGTTCTGAGGTTGTACCACCTTCCCCACCTGCAAAGGCAAGTGCATGTGCTTCCTCATGGCTACCCCCCGCAACTAACATCACAATCCCTATCACAAAAAGCACTAAACCTATAACCAAGATGGTAAAAATACTTCTTTTAGCACCATCAGAAAAAACAAATCTTTCATCGATGTCAAATGATTCTGCTTTCATTATCTTTTATTTTTTATATTCTAAACAGCAATGATTTACTTTTTAGCTGCAATAAACCTATTTCAAATTTCAAAAGTTAAGACAAATACTTTATAATTAACCTTCTCCTTTTTGCAATTTCTTTACATAGTGGACTATTTTCCATCTTTCCTCTGGCGTAATAGTGGTTTTAAGCCCCCACATTCTGCCCTTACCGTGAGAAATTACGTGGAAAATATGACCTTCTGGGAGGTTCTTATATGCCGCCCCTGTCAAATTAGCTACCCCTTTGTACATGACACCTACCTTTCCATCGCCTAAGCCCTTTTCTCCATGACAAGGCTGGCAGTAAGTGAGATATAGATTTTTCCCTTCCTCGACTACATCTTCACTTGCTGGTATAGGATTGGTTAAGATTCTCCCTGCTAAAGCAAAGCTATCAACATGCAACTCATAAAAATATAACGCTTTGTCCTTTTCATCTTTGGAGCTATCCACTACCGAGCGATAGCTTTGGCGTGGAACTGTTCCCTCTACGGGAAGCATCATATTGATATGCTTTTTTCCTTTGTATTGATTGTATGGATTTGAGTTATAATACTCTTTTCCATAAGTTACTGAATCTATAATTTGAGAATAGGGGTCGTATGCAACTGAGTGATACATATTGGGTGCGTACTCTGTCCCCGGATAATTTCCCTTTGGCTCGCAACTATATAGCAAGCAAGCGAAAATTACTGTAATTATGATTAAATATATTCTTGATAACATTTTTGCTAATGTGTTTTAATTTTTTAACGATGATGGGCTATCCTACTTGACCTTGTTACTCCATTGGTAAATAAATCTACCACATATTTAATAAAGGAACTTTGATTCTCCTCATCAGTGAAATCACGTCTGTAAACTTCCTCAGCATGAACATCTTTCAGTATAGAACGAATCTGCTCTTCACTTAAAGAATTATTCGCTAAGTCTATTGCCACGACGTGCTTGTCATCAGTAGCCCTAATATCAAAAATTCTTGGTACTTTATGAGGTAAATAGCCTTTCACAAATAAGAATGTCAAGGTCATTCCATAAGAAGCCAACAGAACTGTCAGTTCAAAAGTAACAGGTACAAAATCAGGGATTGCCAAATAAGGTTTCCCCCCAATGACCATAGGCCAATCTATCACCATCATACCTACTTGCATTATAATCGCCAAACAAGTACCCAAAAAGCCAAACATAAATGCTGCCTTAGGAGTCCAAGACCTTTGATACCCTAAGGCATGTTCTAAACCATGCACAGGGAAAGGAGTAAATACTTCATAAATTTTCACTCCTTTTTTTCTTATATCTTCTACGCCATGTAATAAATCGTCTTGGTCGCCAAATATGCCTACTAAAAAATGTTTATTTTTTTCCATGTTCAAAAATGTGTTCAGGGTTCTAATTATTTAATTAATGAACTTCCTTCTTTTTCCACTGTAACTTCTTCTAAAGCGGGCAAAGGCTCGTTCACTAAGGTTCTTCTTGCCCTATACACTTTAGAGTTTGAATCTTTCAAGACTGCTTTCACTTCTGCCATGTTGATTACAGGGAAAAACTTAGCAAATAAGAAGAAGAAAGTAAAGAACAAGCCGAAAGTAAACAAGTAAGTACCGACGTCGTGCATCGTTGGGATAAAATACGTCCAACTTGAAGGCAAGTAATCTCTATGCAGAGAAGTAACAATGATTACAAAGCGTTCAAACCACATACCTATATTCACCACAATTGACAGTACAAATGTCCACATCAAACTGGTTCGAATCTTTTTTATCCAAAAAAGTTGTGGTGAGATTACATTACAAGTCATCATAGACCAATAAGCCCACCAATAAGGTCCTGTAGAACGATTCAAGAATGCGTACTGCTCGTATTCTACCCCTGAGTACCAAGCTATAAACAACTCTGTAGTATAAGCTATCCCTACAATAGACCCTGTAACAATGATGATGATATTCATCATTTCTATATGCTCTATGGTGATATAGTCTTCTAAGTGATATACTTTACGGGTGATTAACATTAGTGTTAATACCATAGCAAAGCCAGAGAAAATTGCTCCAGCAACGAAATAAGGAGGGAATATCGTAGTATGCCAACCGGGAATGACAGAAGTAGCAAAGTCAAAACTTACTATGGTATGTACTGAAAGTACCAAAGGAGTGGAAAGACCTGCCAATATCAAAGAAACTGATTCATAATGCATCCAAGACTTTGCTGAGCCGTCCCAGCCCAAACTCAATATACCGTACATCAATCTTGAAATCTTGGAGGTTGCTCTATCTCTAATAGTAGCAAAATCAGGCACTAAACCTACATACCAGAAAAGCAAAGAAACAGAAAAGTAAGTACCAATGGCAAATACGTCCCAAAGTAGCGGAGAATTGAAGTTCACCCACAAAGAGCCATAAGTATTAGGCAAGGGGAAAGCCCAAACAGGACCTATCCATGGTCGTCCCATGTGAGCAATAGGCCAGAACAAGGCACATATAACGGCAAAGATTGTCATTGCCTCTGCGGCTCTATTGATAGAGGTGCGCCACTTTTGGCGGAATAGCAATAGAATAGCAGAAATCAACGTACCTGCGTGACCGATGCCTACCCACCATACGAAGTTGGTAATATCCCACGCCCACTGCACACTTTTATTCAAACCCCATCTTCCAATACCATTCCAAAGCATATCGCCCAAATAATACCCACCTACACCCAATGCTAAAAGCGAGGCGGCAAGGGAAGCTAACCAAGCAGGGCTTGGTGCGCCTTCTACCTGTTTGCATATATCTTCGGTAACGTCTTTATGTGTTTTACCTCCTGTTACCAAAGGCTCTCTAACTTCTGATACAATTTGCATTTGATATATAGTTATTTTTTGATTTTCTAATTATACAAAATTTTTATACAAAAAGGCATGAATAAGTATTAGGATTTTTTCTGCTCATCGTCGATGTTTCTAATTTTAGTCAGATACCAAACATTAGGACGAGTATTAATTTCATCTAATACGTTGTAAGCCCTACCTTTTTCTACTTCATAATCTAATAATAAAGAAACCTTAGTATTTGCATCGTTCAAATCTCCAAATACAATGGCTTCAGTAGGACAAGCAGAAGCACAAGCAGTAGTAATTTCACCATCTTTAGGTCTTCTACCCTCGCTTTTTGCTTTCAACTTACCTGCTTGGATACGTTGTACGCACAATGAGCATTTTTCCATTACCCCTCTTGAACGAACAGTTACATCAGGGTTCAACACCATTTTACCCAAATCATTATTTTGGTGATAGTCAAACTCCTCGTTATTGTAGTATTTAAACCAATTGAAACGTCTTACTTTGTATGGGCAGTTATTAGCACAATATTTCGTACCAATACAACGATTGTAAGTCATTTGATTCAACCCTTCTGTGCTGTGTGTAGTAGCCGCCACGGGGCAGACCGTTTCGCAAGGAGCATTGTTACAGTGCTGACACATCATCGGTTGGAATACCACTTGGGGATTTTCCACGACTTGAGCTAACTTTTCAAAATCTCTTTCTTCTAAGCCATCTCCTTCAGAAGTATAGTAGCGGTCTATACGAATCCAGTGCATCTCACGGCGATTGATGATTTCCTTCTTACCTACTACTGCTACGTTGTTTTCTAAGTGGCAAGCAGTGATACAAGCGCTACAACCTATACAAGAATTGAGGTCAATAGACATTCCCCAGTGGTGGTTAGGATATTTATGAATATCTGCCTTTATGCCTCTTCTTGCGTTCCAAAGTGTCTTTTCGTAGTCTGTTCTTGTTTCTTTTTCACTGGTGTAACCGTCTCCTGAAACATCCCAGATTGTTACATCAGTAGGTTTTCTCTTGCCTTTGATATTACCAGTAACATGAGGGAAGAACCTACCTGCCTGCTCGTCTTTTTGGTACTGTGCCAAAGAAGCCTCTTGAATGATAGTTTCTCTACCCATAAATGTACTATGCGTTTGGGTAGTAGCTAATCTCTGCCAATCTCCTGAATCAGCAATGCTTACCCCTGTAAATTGAGCATATTTTACCTCACCTCCTCGTGCTGCAAAAGGGTACATATTTACTCCCCCTGCTTCGTTGGCAACCTTGCCCACTGTAATTTTATCTGTGTTCACTCTACCATAACCCAAAGCAATCGCTATAGTATCTGGTGCTTGTCCGGGTTGGATAAACACAGGGAGATTAAACTCTTGACTTCCAATTTTTACTGTGGCAGTAGTAGCTTTATTTTCTTTATTCACAAAGCCCATTTGCTTTGCCATACTCAAAGGCACAGACACGTAGTTTCCCCAAGTCATTTTAGAAATAGGGTCAGGCGAATCCTGAATATATGGGTTGTTTGCCTCTGCCCCAGAACCTATCAATACTTTTGGGTAAGTCACCAACTCTATTCCTGAGTTATTTGCTTTATATTCACTTCCTATTTCAGAAGCAATTGAAGCCAAATCTATGCTTGTAGGGTTAGCCGTAACTGCCTCATGTAAAGAGGTGTAACTTTCTCCCACAGCGGGTTCAAACACGCCATTGTGCAGAGAACGCTTCCAGAAAAGTTCAAATTCGCTTTCTTTGTTCTGCAATTTGAACAGATTTTCTTTCCAGAAATTACGTATATAAGTTAAATAGTCAGTAGAGATGCCTGCCCAAGTCAGTAAAGATTGTTGCACCTGACGAGTATTGAAAATCGTCATAATTGTCGGCTGTCCTAAGCTAAAATAGCCTTTCTTAGGTTCTGCATCATTCCAAGATTCCAAGAAGTGGCTATCGGGACAGTTATAAGTGCATAGAGAAGAAGTTTCACTTTTGGCTCTGTCCGCCGTACTTATTCTCAACTCCACTTTGCCTAAGTTTTTTGCCAAACTCGCTCCTTGTGGGTGGTCATATACAGGGTTACAGTTGTAGAAAATAACACCTTTAATACTACCAGCCTCTACCTCTTTCACAAAAGTATTCATTGCCGCATCATCACCTTGTCTTTGGAAAGAAGGCGTATTTATATCAATAGTAGAGCCGTAGCTACCCAACATTTCATTGATTTCGTTAGCTAAAGTTTGCAACTTCACATCATTAGACCCTGAAACTACCAAGGCTTTTTCCTTATTTTCCCACAGTTCATTAGCACATTTTTCTAAATAAGGGATTTTTACATCAGCAACATTAATGGTAGGTTTTCCTGCTTTTGCCGCTATCAGATTATATAATTTTGCCAACACCAATCCTTCTTGAGACGGTTTGATAGGTGTTCTATAATCCGCATTTGCCCCTGTCAAAGACATAATGGACTCAAAAGAGTACAAACGGGACATTTGCCTTTTATCTTTATTTACTTTCCTATTTTGAGCAAATTGACGGGCATACTCAATGGGAGAAATCCAAGTTCCTAAAAAGTCTGCTCCAAAACTTGCGATAATATTCGCTTTATCAAATTTATAAGAAGGAACTACTGCCTTACCAAATTTTGCCTTATTTGCCTGTAAGAGGGCAGAAGAGGAAATAGGGTCGTAGGTAATGTGAACAGTAGTAGGATATTTTGCAATAAAATCAGCGATTACTTTTTTGGTAGAAGGACTGAGAATGGTGTTGGAAATAATGCGAATTTGTCCTCCGCTTTGGGCAATAGAAGCTAACTTAGCAGTAATTTCCTTGTCCACTGTAGCCCAGTCAATTTCTTTACCGTTGATAGTAGGTTTTTTTGCTCTTTCTATATCATACAAAGACATAATAGAGGCATTTACCCTTGCGCTTGTTCCGCCAAAAGTAATGTTAGAATAATTATTACCCTCGATAAAAATAGGACGACCTTCTCTGGTTTTTACCAATATAGCGCAGTAATCTCCCCCTTCAGCATAAGTAGAGGCATAGTAATTAGGAATACCCGGAGTAATCTCTTCGGGCTTAACGATGTATGGGATAGCATGTTTCACAGGCGTATCGCAAGCAGCTAAAGAAACCGCCGCTACACTGAAACCCATAAGTTTTAAGAAATCCCTACGGTTAGATTTTACTTCCTCTGAGTTATCTCCAAAACTATCTTTGATTGGCAAATGCTCAGGAAACTCCTTGTCTGCATATTTGACAACCTCTATATCATTTGTAAGTTCTTCGATGCCTTTCCAATAAAACTTTTTAGTGTCGCTCATATTTTTTAAAAAATAATTTCAAATGACTGAATAATAGGTCTGTTTTGAGATTAGTTCACAAAATAGTCAAATAAGCAAGAGTTTTGATACTCATGCTTATTTAAATTTTAATAGTGGCACTTAGAACATTCTAAACCACCTATGTTTTCTACCCTCATCGGTTGCTTAGAATACTTAGAGTGCATCTCTAATAAGTTATCATAATAACCATTTCCTTTGGCATTTACCTCTGTTTTGCGGTGGCAATCTATACACCACCCCATAGTGAGTAAAGAAACTTGCTGAACTACCTCCATTTCTTTGATATTTCCATGACAGTTTGTACAATCCAACCCTGCTACCTTTACGTGTTGGGCATGGTTAAAATAAGCCAAATCAGGGAGGTTATGAACCCTTACCCATTGTATAGGCTCATCATTTTCCACTGCTTTATATATCAAGTCCATGTTTGGAGAAGTCGTTTTAATAGCATTATGGCAATTCATACACACATAAGGTCCGGGGATACTTGCATGCTTGCTTTTCTCTACCGTATGGTGGCAATATTTGCAATCTATCTCATACTGACCTGCATGTAACTTATGGGAAAAGGGAATAGGCTGGTCGGGAGCGTATCCTTGTTGTACCCCAATAGTAATCAATGCCTCAGTAGCTACCTTCAAGACCAAAGCTACAAATACAAAGCTTACAATTCCCACAAATCCCCTACTTGTCAGTATTTTGCCCCATTCTACTTTTTGCTCCAAGATAACCCTATCTGCTTCACTCAACGCTTTCTCCTTCGCCAAATACTTAGTCAAAACAGAGCCGAGCATTGCCAAGACTGCCAAAACCACTACGAGCAGGGTAGCTAAGGTAATCACAATACCCACTAATAATCCTGAATTTGATTCTGTTGGGGCTTGAGTTGTGCTTGCGTCTCCTGTGGGCGCAGTCTTTGCCACAGTAGGATTATCAGTTTCCTTCTTTACCCAAGAGAGTATAGCCACAATCTCATCATCTTTCAAGAAGTCGTGATTAGGCATAAACTGGTTGTATTGCTTATATAAAGCAACTGCGTAGGCATCTCCACTCTCGATTACTTTTTGAGGATATTTAATGAAATTAATTAACCAAGGAATATTGCGGCGTTCATACACTTTTGCCAATGCAGGACCTACTACTTTTGCATTGACCGCATGACATTGCTTACAGTTTCCGTTGAAAAGTTCTTCCCCCTTTGCAATTACATCAGCATTATCAGACAAGCCGCCAGTTGCTCCTCCTGTCTGCGTAGTGTTATCAGTGGTACCATCCCCTTGAGTAGCTCCATCATTTTGCGCAAACGCAAACATACTCAATAGCAAAAAGGTACAAAGAAAAGGTAAAATGCGAGTTGATATAAATTTTGACATAATATATATTTATTTTATCAAATTTGCTAATTTACTTTTTAAAGTTTTAGAAATCATTTGCTTGCTTTGTAAAGTCCCTTTAACTACTCAATTTTGGTACAAAACTAATAGCAAAATCAATCTTTGCAAATGATTTATAAAATTATTGATACAAAATAAATGTGCTTGAGTCGAATTTTCAATAGAAATACGAAAATATGTAAACTAATTGCACCAATTTAGAATTGTTCTAAATAAAATCCTTAGCCTCTTGCTTTACCTTGATTCAGTTATGGGAATGATGAAAACTATGATTCTGGCTTGTTTGCGTCTTTCTATGTATATGCTCGTCGAGAGAGGTTTCCCGCCAAAATTTGTGTTGGCTCTGAGAAAGTAAAAAAATGAAGCCTCACAATTGTACAATCGTGAGGCTTTTGATTTTATTTGCGGAATGGACGGGGCTCGAACCCGCGACCTCCTGCGTGACAGGCAGGCATTCTAACCAGCTGAACTACCACTCCTTTTGGCTATTTATTGCTTATCTGATGTGTTTTTCAGAAAAGTGATGCAAAGATAGCAGGTTTATTATTTCCCTCCAAATATTTTTTAAATTTTTTACAACGACTTGACCGCAATCAAAAGTTGGTAGTACGAAAGATATAATGCTACGCAATAGGTCAAATTAGCTTGGCTTGTAAACATTTATAAGGTTTGAAACTTTATAAATGTTAATTTTCATAAGTAAATAATCCAAAATAAACTCGTTCTACTATCTTACTTGTTTCGTATTAATTATTTATTGGGAATATTTACTACCTTTGCGTCTTGTTTTGAAAATGCAGAAGCATATTTTATACATTAGTTAAAAATCATTGATTTTCAGCACAAATAATGAACTTTGAGCAAGTATTAGTGCAACATCCTATTTTTAATTTAGTAGCAAAGGTAGCCCAAGACAGTCAGGTTCCGACTTATGTAGTAGGCGGGTTTGTTCGTGATTTGATTTTGAAAAGACCTTCTAAGGATATAGACATTGTTTGTGTAGGAAGCGGAATAGCTTTAGCAGAGCGAGTAGCATTGCATTATCAACAACAACATCAAAAGGAAGTGCAAGTAGCTATTTTTAAAAATTTTGGAACAGCTATGCTACGATTAGGAGAATGGGAGGTCGAGTTTGTAGGAGCGCGCAAAGAATCCTATCAACGCCATTCCCGCAAGCCGATTGTGGAAAATGGAACGTTAGAAGATGACCAAAATCGCAGAGATTTTACTATTAATGCCTTAGCTATTAGCTTAAATGAAAAGGACTTTGGTAATTTGATAGACCCTTTTGATGGGTTAGGGGACATAAAAAGAAAAATCATTCGTACTCCCCTCAATCCAGAGATTACTTTTTCTGATGACCCCTTGCGTATGATGCGTGCTATACGCTTTGCTACCCAACTTTCTTTTGATGTAGAGCCAGATACTTTTGAAGCAATTATTCGCAACCAAGAGCGAATCAAAATTATTTCCATGGAGAGAATTACTGAGGAGCTGAATAAAATTATTCTTACTAAGAAGCCTTCTTATGGTTTTAACTTACTTTTTGCTTCGGGTTTGTTAAAACTGTTCTTTCCTGAAATGGTAGAGCTACAGGGAGCAGAGGAAATAGACGGCAAGACGCATAAAGATAATTTTTATCATACTTTAAAAGTATTAGACAATCTTTGTGCTTACTCTGATGACTTATGGTTGCGTTGGGCAGCAATTTTGCACGACATTGCTAAACCTGTTACCAAGCGATTTGACAAAAAAGTAGGCTGGACTTTTCATGGACACGAAGAGCGAGGCGCTCGCATGGTGCCTGAGATTTTCAGAAGATTAAAACTACCCATGAATGAAAAAATGCGATTTGTCCAAAAATTAGTTCGTTTACATTTGCGTCCTATTGCTTTGGTCAAAGAAGGAGTTACAGATTCGGCTGTGAGGCGTTTACTTTTTGAGGCGGGAGATGATGCCGAGGCACTGATGAAACTCTGTCGTGCTGATATTACCTCTAAAGACCACATGAGGGTAAAACGATACTTAGACAATTTTGAAAGGGTAGAGAAACGCATGGCAGAGGTAGAGGAAAGAGATAAGATTCGCAATTTCCAACCTATTATCACGGGAGAAATAATTATGGAAACCTTTAACCTCAAACCAAGCAAGGAGGTGGGCATGATTAAGTTACAAATTAGAGAAGCTATTTTAGATGGTGTTATCCGCAATGAATACGAAGAAGCCTATCCCTTTATGATAGAACAAGCAAAAAAATTAGGACTATCCCCAATTAAATAAATAGTTCAATTTTTTTGTCTTTTTATCCTATTTTTTCATTTAATTGGCATTAAATTTAGGCTATAAAATAGTGATTTTTCCTTGAAAGTTTTCTCTGATAAAGTTCCCCTTTTTAGATTAGCATGTAGTACTTTCTTCTCAACAACAAGTTGGATATGCATAAAAATATTACTTTATTATTATTTTTTTTATCGACGATTGCTTCTTTTTCTTTGTTACAAGCACAAGACGAGCAGATAAACCAAATTACAAGTTTAAAAGAAATACTTTCTCATGTAAAAAATAAGCGAGCAGAAATGAATTTGAGCAATGAATTGGCGATGGCTTATCTATCAGCTAAC